>OCPX01000236.1_pt1 | contig 60932 bp, 56 predicted proteins | sample 1538771 | NCBI WGS metagenome assembly OCPX01 (sample SAMN04571725, study PRJEB22368) | human gut metagenome | biome: human gut; material: stool | host: Homo sapiens | place: Luxembourg | collected 2012-11-01 | reverse complement strand
CGGATTTGCGGTTTCCTATCCCCGGACAGCAGGGATACGGAGACCGGATTATTCAAGAAAAGAGCACATAAACCAGAAAACCTGGCATCAACCGAAAAAAATGGAAGTCGGAGAACGATGCCGGGGAGAATAGTAAAGAGCAGATGGTAAGTATGTTTACGCTTTATAATTCTGTAGAAATAATATTGAAATTGACTTTGTACTCCGGATATGTTACCTTAACCATATATATATCTGGGAAGCAATTCTTCAACCATTCGGTTATCTGATTCCCCATATGAATAAAAAACTGGTGGAACGGAGGATCGATGGAGCGTACTCCTTTCACCACATACAGAAAGGAGCATGCGAATGCAGCAAATGACAAAACACAGACCCCTGGCAGAACTGGATCTGCTGGACGATTTTCTTTTTAATGCCTTATTGGCTTATCCGGAATATGGAAGGAAATTCTGTCGAAAGTTTCTAAAGATTCTTTTTGGAAGAGAGTTCAAAAATCTGAATATTGTAACTCAGAAATCCTATGGCGGAAGAGATACCGGTCTTCACGGAGCCCGACTGGACGTATACATCGAAGAGGGAGATGAGGTAGAGATTGATTCGTCAAATGTCTCTACGATTTATGATATTGAGCCTGACAAGAACAATAAAAGGAAGGATATTGATTTTATCGCACAGAGAACCCGGTTCTACCATGCGATCATCGACAGTCGGAGTCTAAAAAGCGGTCAGTCATACGACAAGCTGAAGAAGGTCTTTGTTATTTTTATCTGTCCCTACGATCCCTTTGGGGATGACCGGATGATCTATACCATCCGGAATCATTGTGTAGAGAATCCGGAGCTACCGTATGAAGATGGAGCCAGAACGATTTTCCTCTACACAAAAGGAAGAAAGGGACGGGATAATGAATCCCTGAGTCAGCTGCTGGACTATATGGAGAATACAACCCGGGAGAACGCAGTAACGGAAGAGCTGGAAGCCATCCAGGAGATGGTGGATGTTGTGAAAGAAGATGCGGAGGTGACGGTGGCATATATGAAAGGATTCGAGAGAGACCAGATGTTTCTGGAAGAAGGGAAAAAACAGGAAAGAGAGAATACCCTAAAAGAGAAACAACGAGCGGATATGGAACAGAAACGAGCAGATGCAGCCGCAGAAGAAATTGCAAAGTTGAGAAAACAGCTGGAAGAGCTGCAAAACTCTCAAAATTAGGTTCTTATTGAAGGAATACCCATTCCTTGGCATCTGGTATTAGAAAACACCTGGTATCCACTGCATACTGAACCAATCATAAAAATAGTTAAAAACGGTATAAGTAGGAAAAATGTGGGAAGCTGTTATCTGAAAAAGAAGCGGTTTTCCATATTTTTTGTATACGAAAGTAACGAGCCAAAGTCCGTGCTTGCACGAGACCTTGGCGACTGCCGCGATAACTTGAGAAACTCGCGTAGCGTGTTTCTCATAGTTTCTTTTTAATGCCTTACTGGCATATCCGGAGTATGGACGGAGATCCTGCCGGAAGCTTTTGGGGATTCTTTTTAGGAGGGATTTTTTAAAACCTTAATATCATAACTCAAAAGTCCTATGGAGGACTGGACACCGGATATCACGGAGCCAGACTGGACGTATACATAGAAGAGGGAGACGAAGTGGAAGTTGATTCCACGAATGTCTCTGCGATTTATGATATTGAGCCGGATAAGAATAACAAAAGGAAAGACATTGATGCCATCCCACAGAGAACCAGATTCTACCATGCGATCATTGACAGAAGATGCCTGAAAAGCGGTCAGTCCTATGACCGGCTGAAGAAGGTGTTTGTTATCTTTATCTGTCCCTACGACCCATTTGGAGACAACCGGATGATCTACACGATCCGAAATCAGTGCGTAGAGAATCCAGAGTTACCATATGACGATGGTGCCAGGACGATTTTTCTTTACACAAAAGAGGAAAAAGGTCGTGACAACGAAACACTGAGTCAGCTGCTGGACTACATGGAGTACACAACCCGGGAGAACGCAGTAACAGAAGAATTGGAAGACATCCAGGAAATGGTGGATGTGGTGAAAGAAGATGCGGAGGTGACGGTGACATATATGAAAGGATTCGAGAGAGATCAGATGTTTTTGGAGGAAGGGAAAGAACTGGGGCGAAGGCTGGAGCAGGAGAATACCCTGAGAGAGAAGAAACGGGCGGAAGAAGAGAAACAGAGAGCGAATGCAGCCGTGAAAGAAATTGAAAAGCTGCGGAAACAGTTGGAAGAACTACAAAAGAAGTGAGAAAAATACCGTGATTAAGATGAATGCTTTAAGACTGCGAAACAATAAATTGCTCGTGGATGGAAAAATATTGGTGCGAAAATGATACTATATGATATACTTTATTCAGAAGAAAATGACTTCACACAAATTGCAGGCAAGAGAAAGGAAATTCATTAATGAATAACAGAAAAGCACAGATTTTTTTATCTTACTGTTGGTCGGATGATCTGATTGCAGACGATATTTATACAGATTTGAATAAATATCCGGAAATTGACATTCACCGGGATAAACTTAATATCAGGCATTGGGCGAGCATTAAAGAATATATGCAATCTATTTCTGATATGGATTACACGATTCTTTTGATTTCAGATTCCTACCTGAAATCATCTAATTGTATGTATGAAGTTCTCGAAGTGATGCGTGATAGAAAGTATAAAGATAAGATTTTTCCGGCAGTTATCTGTACTGATATTTACAATCCGATACAGCGGGCAGGATATGTAAAATACTGGCAGGAAAAATACAAAGAACTGAAAACAGCAGTAAACGGTGTTGATACGCAGAACCTGGGAACGTTGACAGAAGATATGAAGAGATACCAGAACATAGCGGCTAATATTGTGGAATTTATCGATACAGTAGCGGATATGAATAATCCGCAGATACCGAAAGTAGCGGATGCAATCAGGAAAAAATTGATAGACAATAGATTTATCCAGGAAGAAAATAGCCATTGTTCAGAAAAGAGTATTCAGGCAACAGAAGACTTGTTTCAATCGTTGGGAATCAAGAAAGTTTCCAAAAAGGATTCTTTTACGGATTGGGAGATCAATGCTTTTATGACACAGAGCTTTCGGCGAGTTCTTGAGTTGTTTGAACAATTATGCAAACAATATGAAAGAGAAAATCCGATCTATACTTTCTATACAGAAGAAATAGATAACCGGAATAAGTTGTTTCAGTTTTATCAGAACGGAATGTTTAAGACAGGACTGAAGATTAGCCTTGAGAATCAATTCGGAGCTCCGCAGATTGGAATTTCGACGAATCAGTTGAATTTTTCTAACAGTCATTCATGGAACGGTTTGTATTCTACCACTATTGTAGATGGTGAACTTAAATTGAAAGCTGTAATGAATATCTGGGGAGTCAATGGAGCAATGACTGTAAGTGAAGTCGTGCGAGATATCTGGGAGCATTATGTGGTAATGTATTTGCAATAATACCCAACTGGAAGCCATCCAGGAGATGGTGAATGTGGCGAATGAAGAGGCGAAGGTGACGGTGGCGCGAGCTAAAGGTGTCAGGCACTAGAAACTGTTAGATAAAAAGGAAAAATTTCTTTGAAAATATATGAGAGGAATATAAATGAAGAAAAGATCAGATGCGGACTTCATCCATCCTTCAGAAACAGCCTATGATAAAGCTATAAGAAGAATGGAAGAACGGGAAGCATACATTTTGAATAGTTCAACCATGCAAATGGCGGCCAGTGCTGCAGAACAGATAAGAAAACAACAAGCGTCGGTTATTCAGACACTGAAACCATTGCAGGATGCCATACAGCCATATCATAGCATGACAGAACAAAATAGTTCTGGTCTTGCGGCTGCAACAGCATCTATATCCTCTGTGGCAAAGACATTGGTTCCAGATGATGCTATAAATTCAATGACGGAGTCAATGAAGACTGTGGCTACGGTCGTGCAACCGTATCAAGATATGAATCTATTTAAGGCCAATGTCCTTGCTGCAATTGAATCGGCAACGATAACACCTGAATTGCAAGCGTTTCGTTCACAGTTGGAAAGTAATGTTCAAGCAATGGGTTTGACAGCTATTTCTGATTATATAGGTGGATTGGCATCACAGTGGGACAATGCACTGGCTTTAAGTGATGTGTTGGATCGTAGTATTGCGGCGCAGAATCTAGCTGTAGTAAGGATGCTACCCAACTATAATGATCTGGTATTGCCACGAGGCAGTAAAAAGGTATTAAAGTCCTTGACGAAAACAACTGCCAAAAAGTTAATGGAGTCTGATAAGATTCAGTTTGATCCGAAGGGGAAGAACTTTTATCATAAGGAGTCTCCAGACGTTAAGTTTTCAGCAGACCAGATTACAGTGGTAGAAAGCTCATTGGAACTGTTTGAAGAATTTTCACTTGATAGTTTGCTTTCTTTTGAAAGTAAACTGGAACAGAATTATGCATTTGCATCACGACACCCGGTAGGTGTCAGGATATTTGAAATGCTTGAAAACTGGAATTATTTCGTCAGTTTCGAAAACATTACATATTACCATGCGAGACCATTAGACGAACATCAACGTCCGTATCATGATTTTAAGATGATGAGAGCACCGATGAATGTTTCAGCACATGGCCGTTACAATGAGGTGGGTAGAAGTTGTTATTATATTGCTGAAGATAAGGAAGGTGCATTAAAAGAAATCTATAAGCACAGTGGAGGAACAAAACCTCGTGTGCAGGTAATCGGACTTAAGGCTGTAAAACTTGTTAAATTATTGGATCTGTCAGGAGAGGCAAAGAAAACAAATCGCTTCATCGAGCATATGAGGTTTACTGTAGAGAATGAAGTGGGAAAAACAGTACTTGAATATCTACTTCCTAACTATGTTGCATCATGTTGCAAGGAAATAGGAATTGATGGAATCAGATATAAAAGTTCTGGATACAATTGCTGTGTACTTTGGAAGGATGACTATTTCGAATATGTGGAAGGCAGCAGAGAAGTGATACCGGAATAAGAAGTAGGAATATGTCAGCTTTGCTGACCAGAATCACGCACCAAGTCTCACGGTCGTTCGACTTGAATTTTGCAAAGGAAATGGTCTAGTATATTACGAAATCTCTTCATCTTATCGATTGTCATGTTTATAGGTGGCATTTATTATAGATATTCAACATCAAAGAGTAAAGAAATGCAGAATATAGCCTTTTTTCTGAAAATATCTCTGTTGGTGTTGTCACTCATATTAGCACTCACCGGGAAGAAGTTTATTTTTATAGGAAATTTAGCTTTTGGTGGAAGAACTCCGGTGATGGTGCTTGTGCTCATTGAAATTGCAGATGCTTTCATCGATAGAAAAAATAATGTGACGCAATTGGATAAGAAAAAACGTTTTAATGGCAGGGACGGTATTGTATGACGAGATATTTGAAACTGACAACTACCTTGGCAATCAGGGCAAGGATGATCTCGTCATCAATGACTTGACATTCCTGCTGTGCTCCTATAGTGAGAGCATCTGTCATGAGATTATCGATCAGACGTGGGTTTCCACGGGAATAACCATGGATCGCTCCAAGAGCAGATTCACTGATGATATTTCTGGAAGCTCTGGCACAGTTTAGTTTATGCAGGATATATTCGGATACTTCGAGGTCATCCAGTCCTTCATGGTTGTAATGGGTCGTAATCCGTTGACGCAAAGCTTCATGGTTCTGCTTTCTGAGGATGTCATTTAGATGCGATTCTTCACAAAGGATCAGAGTGAATAAAGGATGGTATTAGTTATTGAAAGTATTAGATTTGGATATGGATTATTTTATGGAAGTGATTGCAGAAACACCTTTTAGTGTTACCGATAGGTTGGAAGAGGAATACTATGGGGAGTCTGTGTGGTCTGAAAACAGAATCAGATCATTTCTGGAGAATAATATGGGATTGTCAAAAGATACAAGAATTGAGGGAAGAATTGTTTGTGGTCACAATGAGGCTTTGTTCTTTTGGGAAGAACTGCTAGCTGATGGAAAATTATCTGATCCGTTTGAAGTGGTTCATGTAGATTCCCATGCCGATCTTGGCTTGGGATGTGCTTCTTCAGATTTCCTACAAAGTGCAATGCTTACTTTTCCGATTGAATCGAGACGTAAAATTAGAGATTATGAATTCAATGGTAAAATAGAGCAGATAAATATTGGAGATTATTTGCTATGGGGAATTGCGTATAGAATGATCTCAAAGTTGACTTATTGCGCTAACCCTAATGGAAGTAAAAATGATTATTGTTGGGATACTATGAAAGATTTTCATGAGGAATGGATTTCTAATCATCCGGTAACAAATTATATTCAGCTTAAATATAACTGTGAAATGGATTTGCCTTGTTATGATTCCGAGGAAGCATATAAAAATAAATACCTTGCGGGAGCAATTAAAGATCCTGAAATCGAGTTCATAATAATTCCGACTATTGAAGATGTTCATTATGATGGGGAGTTTAATTTTGTTGTTATGGCTCAATCACCTAACTATACACCTGCAAGTGCAGATTTTATTATGGACATTATTAGGGAATATATAATTGAAATATAGTATGGTTGAAAAACATTTATCTAACACCAATGAGCCGATTTTCTGACACTTTAGAAACACTCTCCATAGAATTTCAGAGGGATACAATACAAAAAGCCTTTGTTTTCAAGCAAAAGTTTTTTAAAAAGTTTGTGTCACCCACTTGACATATGAGAGAAAAAAGTGTTCTTTTTTACAACATCAGAATAATATGCTATGATAAAAAATAAAAATAGCAAAGAAAATTAACATCAGAGAAAAGAGGAGAGATTTTATTGAATATGGATATAATTATAACATGGTGCAACGAAAATCAGGGATTTTTTTCAGCAGTACTATGTTCCCTGACAGTTTTAACGAGTCTTCTGACGGTATTTTTCACCTGGAAAGTCGGAACGATGCCATATAGGAAAAGACTGTCGGTAATGCTATATTATTGGGGTAATGACGAAGATGGACACCATTTGAGAATTTCGATTGTAAATGTGGGAAGACTGTCAATTTATATCAGGCAGGTAGAAGTGAAAGATAAGAAAGGAATATTTCTTGGAAGTATGAATACTTTTGATATGGACAAAAATTTCCTGATTATCAGTCCGAACGAGGTACTTACACAAGAAATCAGTGTGGAGAATAAGAATCGTGTTTTTGATAAGTTTGGAATAGATTTGAACGGTCATATAAAAGTGGTTATAACGGATTTGGAAGGGAAAAAATACAGTTTTTCTAAGGGGTGGCCGGTAGGATAAGCAAATAAACAATTGAAGGAAACAAATTTTTGTAAACCAGAGATATGTGTTTTTAATTCATGAAGACGATTTCGTATATTTATCCCATTTTATGGAGATTTGGTTTGATTCGTGTTTCTGAAAAGAAAGAAAAAGCATTGATGCGGAAAACTGGATAAATATTGTTGGATTATGAAGTATATGTTAAATTAATAGTTCACGGATGCTGATAGACCGTGAAGCAGCGCTGGTGATAAAAACGATCACGAATACAGCGATAGAAATTTCGGAGAAAGAGGAGAAGATTGATATGTGTAAAGCAATTGATGATATGCTGAGCGAGAGAGAGGCAAGAGGAGCGGCAAAAGGAGAGATAAGGGGGATTGAGATCGGAGAACTCCGGATGCTGGTTAAGCAGGTAAAAAAGGGAAGGCTAACGATAGAGGAAGCGGCTGAAGATGCAGCAATGAGTGTGGAAAAGTTCAGAAATGTGACAGATGATATGTTGAAGGAAGGTTAGAGATGTGACACTTGTGCAATTGCACACGACTACGTTTCTTTGCTGATTATTCAGAGTAAGCATGAAAGGGGTAGATGAATGAACTATTTGTTCATACAGTTATATAATATTGATATTCCAGAAGAACGATTTGACATATTATCCATTGGTGAGGGAATAGATGTGGAGATGTATCTGGAAAGTCCGGCGCATCTTTTAACATATAAAGGTGAAGAAATGACAGGTGTCGTAGAACAATCATCTATCCGGGAAGATTTGGGAAAGTATGATTTTATGGCTTTGATAAGAAAACCGATGATCGCTGTCTGGATGGATACAGAACAACGAGAATGGGAATTCGAAAATAAAGAAGAAGCAGACAGTTATTATGCAGTAAAAACATTAAGTTGTACAAATCTGGTTCAGATATTTGCATTGGGATTGTGGATGGTGAAAGACTGTAGTGTGTATTCAGACTTATCTTATTGGTGTAATACGGATACGACATATTCTTCAAAAAATCGTCGAAGTATCCAGCAGTTAAATGCATTTGGTAAGGCGGAAATGACATTTTTCAACAGCGAAGAAATTAGTGATGCATTTGGATATATGACACCGATTATGCAGATTTTTGCCGAAGCACGTAACAACAATGCACCGATAGATTCAGTATACAGTCAGGGAACACATGTACTGAATATAGAGGCGGCACTCAGTAATAACGGATGCAGCTTCTATAGAATCCTGATCCTATTACAACTGGCACGAAAAACAGGACTGTTATGTGAAAAAATCAGTTGGTATTGTGCAATATTGGAAAGTCTTTTTGCAATTGAAAGAAATCATAAAAAGAATGTTTCTGAAATGACGGCAGCATTTATCACAGATACAGAACAGGAAAAAATGGAAGTGATTCATAGCATGCGAATGGCATATAAGATACGATCTGAGTTTGTACATGGGAGTGTGAGTTCATTAGTGGACAGTAATGCACAGGCAGAGCTTGGAAAGTTGTCATCAGAAGTAGATAGCTATGTTCGCAGGGCATTGAGGAAGGCATTTTTCGATGAAAATATTAATTATGAAGAGACAACGGAAGATAAGAAACGCGTGCGAGAGTATTTGAGAAATAATTGGCCGTGCTGAGAAACCAGAATGGATACTTTGGTGATGATGGAAGTCTGCTTTATGTTTGGGAAGGTTCTTACATATATCTGGCACCAAGAGAATAAAAGAAGTCTTTTACCGTCAGCATATTGACAATCACAAATCATATTGTTATAGTAGATACAACATATCTGGGAAGCAATTCTTGAACCGTTCGGTTATCTGATTCCCCTGTATGAAAAAAGAAATGATTGGTGGAACGGAGAACCGAATATTTAACAAAAAAGCTCCGTTCTTGCACAAAGGAAAGGAGTATGCCTATGGGAAAGGTGGATACAGTCACCAAAGCCTATATGAGAAAAAATAACATTTTTGCAGATGCATTTAATTACCTGATCTATGATGGAAAACTTGTCGTTAATCCGGAACAGCTGAGAGAACTTGATACAACAGAGATTGCCTTGCCGTTTGGCTTGCGGGAAAATGAGAAGGGCCCGTCGAATGACCTGGTTCAGAAGTATCGTGACATCCTGAAATCAGCAGTCGTGATGCAGGAAGATGAGGCAGCATATATCCTGCTTGGAATCGAGAATCAGACAGACATCCATTATGCGATGCCTGTTCGGAACATGATATACGATGCCTTGCAGTACGGAAAGCAGGTTGCAGATACAGCTGCAAATCACAGAAAAAATGATAAAAGTTTCAGAAAACGTACAAGTGGGGAATATTTATCCGGATTTTACAAAGAGGATGTATTGAAACCCGTGGTTACGCTTGTGATACATTTTGGAGCGGACGAATGGGATGCCCCGTTATCGTTACATGAGATGATGGGAACTCAAAACGAGAAACTGATGCACTATGTCCAGGATTACCAGATCCATCTGATCGACCCGGCGAAACTGATGGAAGAGGATCTGAACAAGTTTACATCGAGTCTGCGGGAAGTGATAGAGTATATTAAATATTCGAAAGATAAAGAAAAATTATCGAGAATCTTAAAAGACAATTCACGGATGCTGATAGACCGTGAGGCAGCGCTGGTGATAAAAACAATCACGAATACAGCGATAGAGATTTCAGAAAAAGAGGAGAAGATAGATATGTGTAAAGCAATTGATGATATGCTGAGCGAGAGAGAAGCAAAAGGAGAGATAAGGGGGATTGAGATCGGAGAATTCCGGATGCTGGTTAAGCAGGTAAAAAAGGGACGGCTAACGATAGAAGAAGCGGCTGAAGATGCAGCGATGAGCGTGGAAGAGTTCAGAAATGGTTGTAACATATAAAATATGATTTCTTTTGTAATTTGTCATATAAAAATCTCCTTTCTTTTGTGGAATATTTATCCCCAGTTTTAGAATGTAAAAAAGTCGGTTTTTTGACCGACAAAAGGAGAAAAAATGGAAAAAATTTATTTATTTTTTTTGGAAAGTACAGTAAGAGATATAGAGAGTCTGAATACGTATAAGAAAGATGTGTTTTGTACATGGCATCATAGATTTCAGAATGGTCAGGGAATAACGAGAGATATCATATGTGAAAAATATCGTACAGTGAAAGATGCAATGGAATGGATCAACCACGCAATTGCTGAAAATACATATGAGAAGATGGAAAATAAAAATATTGTTTTAGTATTTAATACGTTTATGGATTTGCATTGTGATTTTGAAAAGGCAATAGAAATGGTAAAGCAATTGAAAATAATGCAGTATTCAATCTACATTATGCACATGAGTGAAACCAGAGAACTTGGAGAATATTGGGAAGAATTGATGGAAAGCCGGTTGCTAAGCAAGAAAAAACCACATCATTCCAAGGTACTTCTGGAATATGCTGCGGAACTTCGGAGTGGATATTATATAAAGTATAAAGATATTACAGAAAAGACAGGAATTCCAAGAGCCACATTGATTGATTATATGGAGAAAATCGGACGTTTTCATGGTGTGCAAAAGGGTAGAGAAAAAGGAGAAATAACACCCAGACAGGAAAGAATTATTTTGTATATAAAAGCTAAATATAAGTAATCGATAGAACCTGACAAAGTATAAGCAGGTGAATGATTTGTTTGCATTTACCAAATAAGAGAAATCTTTTACCGTTAGTAACTTGACAATCGAAACGCACATTGCTATAGTTAAACATAACATATCTGGGAAGCAATTCTTCAACCATTCGGTTATCTGATTCCCCGTATGAAAAAAAGAGAATCTGGAGGAACGGAGACTGAAGGTTTAAGCGGTAAGCTCCGTTTCGTACACAAAGGAAAGGAGCATGCCTATGGGAATGGCGGATACCGTCACCAAAGCCTACATGAGAAAATACAATATTTTCGCAGACGCATTTAATTACCTTATCTATGAGGGAAAACCAGTCGTTGATCCGGAAAGACTGAGAGAAGTGGATACAACAGAGATTGCCCTGCCATTTGGTCCGCAGGAAAATGGCCAGTCGAATGACCTGGTTCAGAAGTATCGTGACATCCTGAAATCAGCAGTCGTGATGCAGGAAGACGAGGCTGCATATATCCTTCTTGGGATTGAGAATCAAACAGATATTCATTATGCGATGCCTGTCCGGAACATGATATATGATGCCTTGCAGTACGGAAAACAGGTCGCGGATACTGCAGCAAGACACAGAAGGAACGATAAAGGTTCTAAGAAGCAGCATACAAATGGGGAATATTTGTCCGGATTTTACAAAGAGGATGCATTGAAACCTGTGATCACGCTTGTGATACATTTTGGAGCAGATGAATGGGATGCCCCGTTATCATTGCATGAGATGATGGAAGTCCGCAGCAAGAAGCTGCTGCATTACATTCAGGACTATCGGATCCACTTGATTGATCCGGCGAATCTTACAGAGGAAGATCTGGTGAAGTTTACATCGAGCCTGAGGGAAGTCATGGAATATATCAAGTACTCGAAGGACAAAGATAATTTAGCCAGAATCTTAAAAGACAATCCACGGATGGTGATCGACCGGGAAGCGGCAATGGTGATAAAAACAATCACCAACACATCGATAGAGATAGCAGAGGGAAAGGAGGAGATTGACATGTGCGAAGCAGTTGAAGCTATGCTGAGTGAAAGTGAAGCGAAAGGAATAGAAAAAGGAATAGAAAAAGGAATGCAACAAGGGAAAAAAGAAGGCATAGAGATTGGAGAACTCCGGATGCTGGTTAAACAGATAAAAAAGGGACGGCTAACGATAGAGGAAGCGGCCGAAGATGCAGCAATGAGCGTGGAAGAGTTCAGAAAGGTAATGGAAAGTAATGTCAGATAATAAAGCAATACTTTTATTACAGATTGGTTTTGCAACACAGGAATATTAAATAATCAGTAATCAAATTTAAAAAGGGTCAGCCGTGAGAGGTTGATCCTTTTAAAGTATTTCATAAACGCTCATTAGTTCAGCTGAGATTTTGCTAATGATTATTGTCCCATTTGTCTTGTCATGTTAAAATATAGTTATATGAAAAACAGTGGTTCGAAGTATGTGTGTGCGTGAATTTTCATGGAAAAAACATTCAATGTCATAAATATAGAAAGGATATAGAGCATGAGTGAAAAACTGAAGGATACAGCAATTGATCTGTTGTTAGACGGCGTAAAGAAAAAAATAGATGATATGAGGGATAACCATAAATGGCAGGAATTATTTGTTAATACCGGCCATTTTTTTATAAATAATTCTGATATGGTGACAAGATTCGAATCTGATCTGTATCTGGTATTTTCAGAAGATAATCTGAAGACATTAGCAAAAAAGTTAAAGAACAAAAGCGGATATGAATTTCCGGAACTGTTACATGAAGAATTATATGATTTGATGATACGCTATGAAATACCGGCAATGCAAGCGGAAACATATATTCATCATTTTATGAAAGTGATTATCAATTATTTAGAAGAAAATGACCCAGATAGAGCACTGGAGCTTTATTTGGGTGATTTGAAAAAAGAAATTGATCAAAACTTTTCTACGATAGAAGAAAAATTAGAATTGGTATTAAGTAAAATAGCAGAATTGAACGAAGCAAAAGTGGTGTTATGTTCGATCTCGGATATTGACGTTCAGATCAGAAGAATGTCAAAGTATAAGGGAATGGGATTGGACTTTTTTGAGCTGGATGATGAACAATTTGAATCAAGATTTCAAAGTGCTATCAACAAAGAGTTGATATATATTGTAGGGAAATCCAGGGAAGAGACAACATATCGAATATTGAACGAATTAAGACAGAAATATCCAGATCGAGTTACACTTATAGTCAAGTCAGAAGCGGAATGGAGCAAATTACAGGAAACAGGTATATCGGGAAATATACTGGTTCCATTCTTTTATGCTGAGCAAATTGTGGCTATTCCGAATAACAATAATATTTTTGTATATGGTGAAGATGAACCATGTTATGCGAGAGACAAAATAATATTAAGGAGAAGAACAAAAAGAAACATCATAAATGCGTTGGAAAAGATTGGGGTAAATTATAGAGAAGCATATAATATGGTAGATAACACCCATGGTTTGTATATACCATTAAGAAAAAAGCTATTTAATGTAGCAGAGCATGATAATCAACTGGAATGGGTAAAAAATCATTCGGATGTAGTAATGGCTGCATTACTGTGCGGAAAGTGGACGGAAGCGACCGGTGATGTACTGATTTTTGAAGAGTTGGCAGGGAAATCTTACGAAGAATGTAAGAAAGAACTGGAGAGATATTTATATATGGAAAATCCATTCATTGTGCACAATATTAGTCGTAGAGAGCGTAATATGCAGCTTGCCAGTATCGAGGATGCATGGGAACAGCTGGATATATATATAACGGATGAATTGTGGGATAAGTTTATATCTTTGTTTAAAGAAGTTTTGATTGAATCAGAGCCTATTTTTGAGTATCCATTTGAAAAACATTTTGAGGCATCCATTTATGCAGAAAAACCGGAATGGTCACAAACATTAAAGCGGGGGATGATTCGAACTCTTCTCATGCGTGCATTCTATAAAGGACATGAAAAGAATCAAAAACAGATTGACCATGTGATATCACAAGTACTTGATACGATCACAAATAAAGAAAGATGGGGATATATATCACAGTATATAACGGATTTATGCGAAGCTTCGCCGGAGAGTGTTTTGAGAAAATTGAAGGATGAATTGGAACATCCGCAGGGAATGGTGGAGTTATTTGAAGAAAATGATGGAGACATTATAACTGGCAGACATTATTATACGAATGTTTTGTGGGCAGTAGAGCAATTAATTCAGCAAAAGAAATATGTTGTACAAGCAGTGGAATGGCTGTGGAAAGTAGACTCATATAATCTGAAATATAGTATAAGCAATAGCCCAAGAACAGTGCTGGATATAGTGTTTTGTGCGTGGTTAAATGAATGTGCATTATCTGTTGATGAAAAAATCAGATTGGCAGAAAAAGCAATTAAGAATTATCCAAATGCATGGGATATTATCGTATCGAGATTACCACAGGGAACAGACTCCATCTGTTCACCGTTGAATACACCGAAATATAGGGCAATCGACGAACCAGATATATTATATAATCAAGATGTACATAAAATTTATATTAAGTATTTAAAAATGTGCGTTGATTCAGCTGATGTGGATGTAGAGAAATGGGGAAAATTAATCCAGCGCATACAGTGGTATGAAATGTCGATTCAAAATGAAGTGCTTGAAAAATTGATTCTCAGTTGCAGAGGAATGGCTGATAAAGAAAAACTTAAAATTAAAAATCAACTGAGATTTGAAATCTACAGGCACAGGTATTTTTCCGATGCTGACTGGAGTTTGCCAGAAGAAGTGTTAGGCAAATATGAAAGTACAATGAATGAAATTGTGTTTTCGGATAAAATATACGAATACCTGTATCTTTTTTCGCCTGAATTTGAATTCCCACTATTACACCCCGTGTCTTATAGCCGAGAAAAACATAACGAGTCGGCTGACCAAAATCAAAGATTAAGAGAAGAAGAGATAAGGGTAGGATTTAAAGAATTCAAAGAAAATAAATATTCTTTAGATAAGCTGATCGAATTGGCTGTACAGGAAGAGAATATACTGGGAGAAGTTCTGGCACAGTTTTATTCGGATGGTATGTTTGATGAAGAAGTATTTCATCTTCTTATGAAAAAAGATAAAGAAGGAAAGCATGTATTTGATTATGTAAAATATTTATACAGATATGGATCAGTAGATTTAAGAGGTGTGATAGAAATGTTAAAAAGGCTATCCGATAATAAAAATCTTCTGGTAAACTTAATCTCTTTAGATTTTATAGAAAATGATGCCAATGCGCTGATTGCGAAAGAAGATGAAGAAATCAAGACAATGTATTGGAGCAGGAATATAGGGGGAAGAATATCGGATCATGCAGGACACCAGGTGTTTTTATGGGCTTTGAATGAATGTGAAAAATATGGAACATGCGATAACTATTTTGAATTATTGTATGATGTAAGAGAAAAAATATCAATTCAAGAGTTATATGATGCGACAGTTAAAATTTCCGATATGAAGGGCGGTATTGCCAGCTCTATGACAATATATTATATCGGTGAGATCTTGAAAGAGTTACAGGATGCATTTATCACAGATGACGAAAAATGTGCCGAATTAGTTTCGGTGGAATGGCTGTGTAGAAATATACTTGAATGGGAACAAATGAGATGCATGCAAAAAAGGATGAAGAATGATCCGAAAATTTATGCTGATCTGGTAGGTATTGTTTATAAAACGGAGGATGATGAATCTGGAAATAAGGGAAAAGGTGAATTGGCAAGCGCAGTGTATGCAGGATTTGATAAAGCAAGATTTTGTCCTGCGGAGAAAGATGGAAAAGTATCTTACGAGGCTCTGAAAAAATGGGTAGAAGAGTTTAAAGGATTGTTGATCAAGCAAAAACAAGAAAATTTATTTGAACATTTAATTGGACGATTACTGGCATATTCTCCCAATGGTGCGGATGATTATCATCCGTGTGAAGCTGTACGAGAAATCATAGAAGAATATGATTCTGATTCATTGCGGAGCTCTTATATTGTAGCAGAAGAGAATAAGCGTGGGGTTCATACCGTCGATGCTGGAAAATCAGAGTTGATTTTACATCAGAGATATCTAAACAATGCGGAAGGACTACAGGCAGAATATCCTAAAACAGCAGAAATATATTTTACCTTAAGTGAAGACTACAAACGTGAAGCAGAGTATGAAAGAAAGCGTGCAGAAGATGAGTGGTAGGAAAAAATATAAAGGAGAGAGGTATAGTTTTTTCAGAGATAAAAAGCTTGGACATGGTGGAAATGGTGCGGTATATGATGTGGAACTTGAAGAAAAGGATGATCTAGGTTTTCCTGTAGTTGCTAAATTTTTGGAATATAGTGGGGACGATAAAGAAAAAAGATATAATAGTGTAAATTGCAATAGAAAATAGGAATTTTCTTAAAAAATAGCAATATAAACAAAAATGCAAAATTGAAATATGCAAAATGCATAAAAAAGGACAGACTCATATATGGAGGTAAAGCATGAGTGTAATTAAATGGATTCATTTTTCAGATTTGAATTTAACAAAACTAACATTAATACAAGATTGCTAAGAGGCAGTATTCGTTCGTTTCTGACAGAGAATTAGATCAAATGTGAAGCTGTTAATGTGTCACCGACTCATTTTTTATATAAGGTGACTGTCATTTGGTAATTATATAGAAATGTCATAAAGAGAAGCAACATAGAAATTGACTTTGTACTCCGGATATGTTACCTTAACCATATACATATCTGGGAAGCAATTCTTCAACCATTCGGTTATCTGATTCCCCATATGAATAAAAAAACTGGTGGAACGGAGGATCGATGGAGAGTAAGAACTCCTTTCACCACATACAGAAAGGAGCATGCGCATGCAGCAAATGACAAACCACAGACCCCTGGCAGAACTGGATCTGCTGGACGATTTTCTCTTTAATGCCTTATTGGCTTATCCGGAATATGGAAGGAAATTCTGTCGAAAATTTCTAAAGATTCTTTTCGGAAGAGAGTTCAAAAATCGTTACAGTTCACACAGCAGCCAGACACTTGCTGTCAGGCTGCGTAAGAACATGATTCAGGAGTGAGCAGGCTCCTTTTGCGAAGCAAAATTTCAGATGAGCCTGCGAATCGTTACTGGAACGAGGCACGAGTGAACAGTAACCAAAAATCTGAATATCGTAACTCAGAAATCCTATGGCGGAAGGGATACCGGTCTTCACGGAGCCCGACTGGACGTATACATCGAAGAGGGAGATGAGGTAGAGATTGATTCGTCAAATGTCTCTACGATTTATGATATTGAGCCTGACAAGAACAATAAAAGGAAGGATATTGATTTTATCGCACAGAGAACCCGGTTCTACCATGCGATCATCGACAGTCGGAGTCTAAAAAGCGGTCAGTCATACGACAAGCTGAAGAAGGTCTTTGTTATTTTTATCTGTCCCTACGATCCCTTTGGGGATGACCGGATGATCTATACCATCCGGAATCATTGTGTAGAGAATCCGGAGCTGCCGTATGAAGATGGAGCCAGAACGATTTTCCTCTATACAAAAGGAAGAAAGGGACGGGATAATGAATCCCTGAGTCAGCTGTTGGACTATATGGAGAATACAACCCGGGAGAACGCAGTAAGTGAAGAGCTGGAAGCCATCCAGGAGATGGTGGATGTAGTGAAGGAAGATGCGGAGGTGACGGTGGCATATATGAAAGGATTCGAGAGAGATCAGATGTTTCTGGAAGAAGGGAAGGAACTGGGTCGAAGGCTGGAGCAGGAAAATACCCTGAGAGAGAAGAACCGAGCAGATACCGAGAAGAACCGGGCAGATACCGAGAAGAACCGGGCAGATACCGAAAAGAATCGTGCGGATACCGAGAAGAATCGGGCAGATGCCGAAAAACACCGGGCGGAAGAAGAGAGACAGAGAGCTGATGCGGCCGTGGAAGAAATCGAGAATCTGAGGAGACAGTTGGAAGAGTTACAAAAGCAATAGTACGCAGAATCTGAGAACGTTGACAGAAGATATGAAGAGATACCAGAACATAGCGGCTAATATTGTGGAATTTATCGATACAGTAGCGGATGCAATCAGGGAACAATTGATAGAAAATAGATTTATCCAGTTGATGAGCATATACAGAAGCAAAAAATCGAAAGGAGAACTATATAAGCACGCAATATGTAAAGCGCAAATTATAGTTTCATATGTAAAAGGCTCGACTTATTTTACTTGACTTTGCAGAATAGCTGATTTATTATACTCGTAAAGAAGTAACTTACGAGTATAATTATTGGAGGTGAGTGTATGAGTCAATTCTATTGCCGTGAGGATGAGCTTCGGAAACTGAATAAACGGTACGCTGGTGATAAGTTTGAGTGCATCGTCATCTACGGCAGACGACGTGTTGGTAAAACGGCATTGATCAATGAGTTCTGTAAAGATAAGCCTACCATTTTCTTTTCTGCATTGAACACTACAGGAAAGGAAAATCTGGAGGCTCTCTCAAAGTCAATCATGAGTTTTGAGCGGCCAGATATGGAGTCTGCACCGGAGTTCAGGTCTTATGATGCTGCCTTGGACGAGCTGACTGCACTTTCAAAGGAAAAACGGATCGTCTTTGTTATTGATGAGTACCCGTATCTTGCAAAGGCAAAGCCGGCCATTTCAGCGATGCTGCAGCACATCATCGACCACAAATGGACAGAGTCCAAGATGTACCTGATTCTTTGCGGCTCCTCTATGAGCTTCATGGAGAGTCAGGTGCTTGGCAAGGAAAGTCCGCTGTATGGCAGGCGTACTGGCCAGTTTAAGATTGAGCCGCTGGACTATAAGGAAACCGCTGTGTTCCACCCAAATCTGTCAGCAGAAGATAATTCCCTGATTTATGGAATCACGGGGGGAGTTCCCCACTATATTAATAAGCTGGATGTGCGGGATAGTGTGGATGAAGCTCTGCTGGATAATTTCTTTGACCGTTCCAGCTATCTGTATGAGGAACCGGGCAATCTGCTGAAGCAGGAACTTCGGGAGCCAGCCATTTATAATGCAATCATCAAAGCGATTGCAGAAGGTGCTTCCCGAATGAACGATATCAAGATGAAGGTCGGCGAGGAGAATTCGGTTGTATCTAAGTACCTGAAAACGCTGATCGACCTTGGCATTGCTAAGAAAGAAACGCCGATTACAGAAAAACCGGGTAAGAAAACCATCTATCTGCTGGCTGATAACTTTTTCCGTTTCTGGTATCGGTTTGTGCCAATCAATATGAGTGCCATTGACTCTGGTAGAATTGCAAAGATCTATCCACACGCTGTAAAACAGTATCTTCCGGATTACATGGGCCTGATTTTTGAGAAGATGTGTCAGGATTACCTGCTCTATTATTCGGACAGTCTCCCTATTGAACTGAGTGAAATCGGCCAGTGGTGGGGTACGGACCCGAAGAAGAAAAAGCAGACACAGATTGATATTGTTGGAACACCCGTTGAGGGTAAGGACTATATCATTGGTTCGTGTAAGTACAGAAATGAGAAAATTGGTGTGGATGAACTCGATTTGATTCGGGATTATGCCTCGGTCTTCGGAAAAGGTAACAACTATTACTACTATATCTTCTCAAAAGGCGGATTCACAGATGGACTTCTTCAGGCACAAGAGAGAGGTGAAGTTCGGCTAATAATGCTGGAAGACCTTTACAAGTAAAGATTCCAACCAACCCTGCTGGTGAAAGCTGGTAGGGTATTTTATACCCATAAAATACTCATAGCCTTTTTTATGAAAATCTCTCTTTTGGTGTTGTCACTTATATTAGCGTTCACCGGTAAATGATATTATATGATATACTTTATTCGGAAAGAGAATATGCTGTGCTCAGAAAATGGGATTTGTGTGTCCTGTGAATTGACATTCACTATCAAATATGCTATTTTAAACATATACATATCTGGGAAGCAATTCTTCAACCATTCGGTTATCTGATTCCCCATATGAATAAAAAACTGGTGGAACGGAGGATCGATGGAGCGTACTCCTTTCACCACATACAGAAAGGAGCATGCGAATGCAGCAAATGACAAAACACAGACCCCTGGCAGAACTGGATCTGCTGGACGACTTTCTTTTTAATGCCTTATTGGCGTATCCGGAGTATGGACGGAGATTCTGCCGGAAGTTTTTGAGGATTCTTTTTGGAAGAGATTTTAAAAATCTCAATATTGTAACTCAAAAGTCCTACGGAGGACTGGACACCGGATATCACGGAGCCAGATTGGACGTATACATAGAAGAGGGAGACGAGGTGGAAGTTGATTCCACGAATGTCTCTGCGATTTATGATATTGAGCCGGATAAGAATAATAAAAGGAAAGAAATTGATGCCATCCCACAAAGGACCAGATTCTACCATGCAATCATTGACAGAAGATGCCTGAAAAGCGGCCAGTCCTATGACAGGCTGAAGAAGGTGTTTGTTATCTTTATCTGTCCCTACGACCCATTTGGTGACAACCGGATGATCTACACGATCCGAAATCAGTGCGTAGAGAATCCGGAGTTACCATATGACGATGGTGCCAGGACGATTTTTCTTTACACAAAAGGGGAAAAAGGTCGTGACAACGAAACGCTGAGTCAGCTGCTGGACTACATGGAGAACACAACCAGGGAGAACGCAGTAACAGAAGAACTGGAAGACATCCAGGAGATGGTGGATGCGGTGAAAGAAGATGCGGAGGTGACGGTGGCATATATGAAAGGATTCGAGAGAGATCAGATGTTTCTGGAGGAAGGGAAGAGACAGGGAGAAGAACTGGGCCGAAGGCTGGAGCAGGAGAATACCCTGAGAGAGAAGAATCGGGCAGATACCGAAAAACACCGGGCGGAAGAAGAGAGACAGAGAGCTGATGCGGCCGTGGAAGAAATCGAGAAACTGAGGAGACAGTTGGAAGAGTTACAAAAGCAGCAGGTGCCTGGTTAATTTATATAAAAACCGCTGAAAATGTGGAAATTGACTTTGTTCTCCGGATATGTTACCGTAACCATATACATATCTGGGAAGTAATGTAAGATAAGTGGCAGGTACGACAGAATGTTTATTATGGAGAAGTTTGCGATTAAGGAGAGATAAAAAATGGGATACTTTAAAGATGTGACACCGGAATCAGTTGGAATCAGCTCCAAAGGAATTATGAAATTTCTTGACAGGATGGAACAAAATCAAATCGAACTACATAGTTTTATGGTGCTCCGCCATGGACAGTGTGCGGCAAAGGGATGGTGGAAACCATATGATGAAAAATTCCGCCATCCGTTGTATTCGTTCAGCAAATCGTTGACGGCTACGGCGATTGGTTTTGCACAGCAGGAAGGAATCTTATCCGTTGATGAGAAAATTGTTGATATTTTTCCGGAACTGTTGCCGGAACATCCTTCCGAATATCTTAAAAAAATCACCCTGCACCATCTGCTGATCATGGGATGCGGTCACGAGACGGAGATTTCGGACAATTCCGAAAACTGGATCTCTACATTTCTGCATCATCCGGTACTCCATGAGCCGGGAACATTTTATAAATATAATACAGCAGGAACCAACATGCTGGCTGCGGTTCTGCGGAGAAAGACAGGGCAGAATGTGACAGAGTTTCTGAAACCGCGTCTGTTGGAACCACTTGGAATCACTTCTCTGACCTGTGCATTGCTCGGCGACGGAACAGAGCTTGGCGGAGGAGGTATGAAGATGGTGACGGAAGATATGGCAAAATTTACGTATTTTCTGTCCAGACAGGGAGAGTGGGAAGGAAAGCAGCTGCTTCGAAAAGAATGGTTCGAACGCGCCTGCCACAAGCAGATTGAGACAGAAGGCGATTCCGAAGGACATGTAAAAGACTGGGCACAGGGCTACGGTTACCAGTGCTGGATGGGCCGATATCCTGGCTCTTTCCGCGCGGATGGAGCGTATGGCCAGTTTGGGGTTGTGTTCCCGGATCTCGATTTGATTGTGATTCTGACGTCATCCACAGAGCAGACACAGGAGGAATTGAGCGCACTGCAGGAGGATCTGATTCCCTATGTACAGAAAGAGGCTGGAGAGCTGGCACCATCACCGCTTGCAGAAACTGTAAAAGAGTATACTGCACAGCTTGCTCTTCCACCACGCAGAGGAACGAGAAATCCTTTTATGGAGGAAAAAGTAAGTAAGCATGTGTATGTGTCTGTTCCGGTTCTGAACGACCGGCTGCCGGATTCTGCGGAAGTTCTGATTGGCGGAAGCGGGCTGTTTCAGTTTGAGACAAGTCCGATCCAGGAGATGCGGTTTGCTTTTGGAAGCGATAAGATGTACTGGAAAGTGCTGGAAGGTGGAAAAGAAAAGGAATTCGTCCTTTCTATGCGTAAGGACTTCGCCTACAGTGAAGTAGATGGTCATATTTACGCAGGATCAGCTGCATGGCGTACCGTCAATACCCTTGAGATGGAGATCCGGCGGATGGACGGCTTAAGCGGAGGTCGCATGATTGTCAGATTTCAGAAGGAAAATCTTTTGTTAGAGGCAGAGGATACATTGATCAGCGTCGGTGGACTCGGCATTTCACCGCGTCAGGCACTGACGGTTTTCGGAATAAAAGAGTCCTGAACAAAAAGATGAGAAAAGCCAAGGAAGAACTATCCAATTGGATAGTTCTTTTTTTCTTTTACGTTTGCTATAATTATACAAAAGGTGAAATTCAAGAAAGAGTGTGGGAAAATATATGGAAAAAGATAGGATAAACGATACAGAAAAAAGTTTTCTGTCCGGAAAAAAACGGATGCATAAATTAAAAGTACTGATGAAATATGCGGGAATCTCTGTCTTTGAGTATTTCCCGGATAGCGATCGAATGGTTCTGTATAATGAGCAACTGGAAGAAGAAAAAGGAATTATGCCATTTCTCGGTCAGCTGGGTCAGATATGTACGATCCATCCGGAAGATGTGCAGAAGATGCGGGAGTTTCTTCTCGGACAGACTCTGGGAACGGTGGAACTGAAGCTTCTGAAAAAGGGTCACTATAAGAGAGTGCTTCTGGATGCATTGCAGAAGGAGGAAGGTGACCGGTCGGTGATCGGTTGCATCAGAGATATCACGGAGATACGGAAAAGAGAAGAACTCCTGGAAGATCAGGCAAGAAGAGATTCCATGACAGGACTGTATAACCATGATACCGGAAAGCTTCTGGTGAACGAGTACCTGCGGGAGAAACGGATGGACGCTTCTTCCGGTCTTCTGATGCTGGATGTGGATCATTTTAAAAATGTAAATGATGTGTATGGCCATCTGTTCGGGGATGAAGTGCTGATTGGATTTTCCGGATTTTTGCAGAGCTTTTTCCGAAAAGAGGATATTCTGATCCGTACCGGTGGAGATGAATTCGTCGTGTTTTTAAAGGAAATCAGCCGGGAAGCACTGGAAAAGAAAGTCAGTGAACTGGTGAAAAGAGTGGGAAAACTGACGTTTTCAAAAAGAGATTTTGTCATGAGCTGTAGTGTTGGTGTCTGTTTTCTGCCGGGAGGTTTGGGCGATTACAGTTACGAACAGCTTCTTGAACATGCAGATCTTGCCTTGTACCGGGCGAAGATTGCGGGAAGAAACCAGTATGCAGTAGGGGAAAAACTGATCCCTATAGATACCGGAAACAAGGGAGAAACCGCAGTAAAACTGCTGATGGATGAGACCATGGAAAAGCGGGAGTTCGAGATCTATTTCCAACCGAAGATTTCGTTACATAATTATAAGATTGTGGGAGCAGAGGCTCTGGTGCGCTGGCGAAGACCTGACGGTATCGTGGTGAGACCGGAACATTTTCTTCCGTTTTATGAAAAAAACGGAAAAATCGTGGAACTTGATTTTTATGTATTTGAACAGGTGGCCGCATTTCTGGAAAAAACAAAAAGAAGCGGAATCACACCGGTGCCGGTTTCGGTCAATGTATCGGCGCTGCATGCGGAAGATCCACAGACAACCAGACGGTATCTGGAGATTCTGGAAAAATATAAAGTGGATCCCGGGATGCTGGAGATGGAACTGAAGGAGACGGATACGATCCGGTATGAAAATATCAAAGATCTTCTGCGTTCTCTACAGGAGGCCGGTTTCCATACAGCACTGGATAACTTCGGTGTGGGATCTTCTTTTATTAATCTGATTGCAGATGTCCCGTTAAATGATGTAAAACTGGGACGCGGGTTCATGGAAAAGTGTGAAAAAGATTACCGGGGTATCGGTTTTCTGCGACAAATGATCGGGATGTTGAAAAGCCTCGGTTTCCAGGTTCTCTGTGAAGGCGTGGAATCGGCAAGACAGGTAGAGGTACTGAAAACTTCCGGGTGCGATTATGTACAGGGGAACTGGTTTTCCATGCCGCTGAGTGCAAAAGAATTTGAAAAAATGTTGTTCCTTCCCGGCGAAATATTCTGCCGTTGCAGAAAAAATGAAGAGCATAGTACAGGGGGAGAAGCATGATGAGAACAACTGGAGACGTATATCTGTGGCCGGCAGCGGCCGAAAGAAAATTACGGATGGCGTATCAGGCGGGACTTCCTGCTTATCTGTATGGTGTTACCGGCGTGGGGAAAACTTCTCTGATCCGGCATTTTCTCGAGAAGAAAGAATATTTTTATGTCTCGGCACTGAATACGACGCCGGATGATCTGGAGAGTGAAAAAATCACGGCACCGGTGATCGTGCTGGATGATCTTTACGCAATCTCGGATATCCGGCTGAAGGATGCTTATTATCAGAAAATCCAGGAATGGATGGAACGAAATGATCTGTGGGTGGTACTGATCTCCCGTGCCCCATTTCCGGCGTGGCTTCTGTCCCTTCGGATGAAATATTCTTTCGTAATGATCGGGGAAGAAGATTTTTGCCTGACGAGAGAACAGCAGGATGAGTATCTGGAAAGATATGGACTGCAGGTGTCAGAGGAACAGCTGGAAAAAGCATGGGCTGTGGGAAGAGGGAATCCCATGTCCCTGCGGATCTTTGTGATGGAAAACGGGAATCTGGAAGCCGCGATGCGTACGGTCTGGACGTACCTAGAGAGTCATGTATATGATCAGTGGGATACAGAACTGCAGGAATTTTTTATGGATATTTCCATTGTCAAAGATTTTACGGTGAGTCTGGCGGCGATGATCACCGGAAACAAACATGTGGAGCATATGCTGGCACAGGGAATGGAAACCGGCAATTTTTTTGCTAAAATGGGGGAAAAAGACGGTGTCTGGCGTTGCAAGGATGCCATGCGCTGGTCTATGGAACAGCGGCTGCATAAAAAACGCTCTCCGGAACAGATCAGCCGTCTGTATTATAACGCAGGTCTGTATTATGAGATGGAGGGCGAGATTGCCAAAGCCCTGGAAATGTACAAGGCATACGATGATACAGACAGTATCTTCCGGCTGCTGGTGGCGAATGCCAGGGAAAATGCAGCTATCGGTAATTATTATGAACTGCGAAATTATTATCTGGAACTTCCGGAGGATCTGATCCGGGAGAATCCGGTACTTATGATGGGAATGAGCCTGTTGCAGTCGATTCTTATGAATGTGGATGAAAGTGAGCGCTGGTATCATGAACTGGAAGAATATCAGAAACGGGCAGAGGGAAGTGATGCACGGGAAGCCAAAGGACGGCTGATCACGTTGGATATTTCCCTTCCCCATCGTGGCATCAGCGGAATGACGGATCTGTTGCGGGCGGCAGGTGTTCTGATCACCGACCGGAAAGTACACATCCCGGAACTCTCTGTAACCAGCAATCTGCCCTCGATGATGAATGGAGGAAAAGACTTCTGCGAGTGGAGCCGCAAGGACAGAGAACTGGCCGTAAGCCTTGGAAAGATCATAGAGTTTGTGCTTGGAAAGTACGGAAAAGGGCTGGTTCCGCTGGCACTGGCAGAAAGCTATCTGGAAAAAGGACAGGATGATTATGAGGTGATGGCACTGATCCAGAAAGGGCGGATGCAGGCGGAAAGTGGAGGAAAGATCGAACAGGTCTTCGTAGCGAACGGACTCCTTTGCTGGATGTATCTGATTCGTCAGGATCTGGAAGAGGCGCTTCATGTGATGCAGACTTTTCGGGAACGATGTAAAAAAGAAGCACCGAAGCTGATTGCGAACATAGATACATTTTTGTGCCGGCTGCATCTGTATCGGGGAGATACAGCGGAGATCCTGGCGTGGCTTGAGAGCGCACCGGATGAAAACAGAGAGTTCTATATTCTGGAACGATTCCGATATATAACAAAGGTGCGTGTCTATCTGCAACAGGGAAAATACGAGGCAGCATATAATTTGTTACAGCAGCTGCTCTACTATGCAAAAGAGATGGAACGGACATATATCCGGATAGAAAGTACGTTACTTCTGGCAGTGACCTGTTATAAGATGGATCGGAAAGAGTGGAAGAATCTGTTGCAGGAGGCTGTCAGCGAAGCTGAATCCTATCATTTTGTCAGGATACTGACAAAAGAGGCTGGTCTGTGGCTGCCCCTTCTGAAAAAAAGCAGGGAAGAGATACACTGGACCGATCCACACTTTCACAGACAGGTGCTGGAAGAAGGAAAAAGAATGGCGCAGATGTACCCTGGATATCTCAGAACAAAAGCGGAGGGAGAAGTCACACTTTCCGATACCGCACGGAAGATTCTGCGGATGCAGGCAGAGGGAGATTCCATGAACAAGATAGCCGGACAGCTGGGGCTGGCGGAAGTGACGGTGAAGTATCATTGTCGGGAAACCTACCGGAAACTCGGCGTGAACGGAAAAGCAGCGGCGGTGAATGAAGCAAGAAAACGAAAACTGATCTAGAGCGTGTCTGAAAAATCATGCACTTCATGGCCTGCCCTTGCATATTTTGTCCTTTTCTTTTATAATAAAACCCACGCGACATGGTACGGGAAACAATTGTTATACCGATATCCCGTGGCAAAATACCTCGCAGGATCCGATACAAACAACATCAGCGGATCCGGAAAGCAAAGGAGAAAATATTATGGCACAGAACGTACTGGCAGTGGTAGCCGGACACCAGATCACCGAAGAAGAACTGCAGGCATTTATCGGACACCTGCCGAAGGAGCAGCAGGCATATGCATCCAATCCACAGTTTAAAGAACACTGCAAAGAACAGCTGATCACTTTCCATGCACTGGCAAAATGCGGAGAAGATGAGAAGCTTGATGAGACTGAAGAATATAGAAAAGGAATGGAAAATGCAAGACAGGATATCCTGGTACAGATGGTATTAAAAGAGACTATCGAGAGTGTCAGTGTATCTGATGAGGAAGTGAAAGATTACTATGAACAGAACAAAGCACAGTTTGTAAAAGGAGCTACGGTAAATGCAAAGCATATCCTGACCGATTCCGAAGAGAAATGTGCAGCTATTCTGGAATCCATCGTGAACGGGGAAAAGACTTTTGAAGAAGCGGCAAAAGAATCTTCCACCTGCCCATCCGGTGCACAGGGCGGTGACCTGGGTGAATTCGGAAAAGGCCAGATGGTGAAAGAATTCGAAGACGCAGCCTTCCAGGCAGAACCGGGACATGTGGTAGGACCGGTAAAAACTCAGTTTGGTTATCATCTGATCAAGGTTGAGAAGAAAAACGAAGCCAAAGAAGCCGGATTTGCTGAAGTAAAGGATCCGATCCGTGCAGAACTTCTGAAGAGAAAACAGGACCAGGCATACCTGGCGAAAGTGAAAGAACTGAAAGAGAAATATGTACAGAAATAATCTGATAAATTTCAGTCTGCAGAAAGATTCGTCAACCTGTAAAAAAAGCGTTCTATGAAGAAAGAAAATTGTTATATTTTCATTATTTCTTTTTCATAAATGTATAGTATAATAAGCGTGTCTGAAAAAGGCTTTTCATGAGCTGCGAGTCCCAGTTTGTGGGAGATTTTATCCGAATGAGGGCGGCGTAGCGGGCTACGGCAACCGAATGAGGGTAAAATATACCGCAAAGTGGGGCTTGCAGATTGCGGAAATGATTTTTCAGACACGCTCTAGACAGATGATGTCAGAACAACAGAAAAAAGGGCAGGGAAGAAAGACGAATGAAGAGTAAAAAAAAGTCAAAAAAAATATATATCATCCTGCTGGTTGTCTGCCTGCTTGTTATGGCGGGACTGGTAGCAGGATTGTTTGGTTATGCACACTATATGGGAACAAAAACCATGGGAAGCCGGATCAAGATTTTTGGAGAGGATGTATCCGGACGCAGTGTGGAAGAGACGGCAGGGATGCTGGCAGATGATTTTAAGAAAGTACCGGTTACTTTTCAGGAAAACGGGGAAACGGATTATCAGACCACACTCGGTGATCTTGGTTACAGCATCAACGAAAAACAGCTGAAACAGGATCTGGAAACACTGAGAGACAAACGCTGGAAAGAAGGCGGCTTCTTCCCGAAACAGGAAGGTCTTACGGTAGCTTATCAGGTAGAACGAAACGATGAGATATTTTCTGCGGCACTGACGGAGGAACATTTTCAGCTTTCCACAGACCGTGTGGATTCAACCGATGCATACGTGGAATATAACAGCGATCAGAGTGCTTATGTGATAGTCCCGGAGACACTGGGTAATCATATGGATCAGGCAACTGTGGAAGCATATGTGGAGGAACAGATCCGCCCGCAGATTGAAGGGGATTTTCCGAAAACAGGACTGAACGTGGAAATCACATCAGATCTCTACCGGAAAGCAACTGTTACACAGGATGCTCAGGAATTACAGGAAAAAGTAACCACGTTAAATGCTGCTTTGCAAAAGTACAAAGGAGTTTCCGTAACGTATACATTCGGAAAAGAAACTCAGGTTCTGGACAATGCAACTATCTGTTCCTGGCTGGTGATTTCCGATGAAAGTGTATCCGTTGATACCGCACAGGCGCAGGAGTATATCAAGAATCTTGCCACAAAATACAATACTATCTACCGGCCACGTTCCTTCACGACTACAGGCGGTGAAGCGATCACCATCGAAGGTAATGAATATGGTTACCGGGTTGACCAGGAAGGAGAACTGACACAGCTTCTGGCAGATATTGATGGTGGGGCAGCTGTGACGAGAGAACCGGTATACAGTAAATCGGGCTATTCCAGAAACGGAACGGATGACCTGAACGGAAATTACATAGAAGTCAGTCTGGAACAGCAGCACCTGTGGCTGTACAAGAATGGGGCACTGGTGACTGAAACGGATATCGTCAGTGGTCTTCCGGGAGAAGGAAGAGAAACATACCGTGGGGCATGGCCGATTGCATACAAAGCAAGTCCGTTTACCTTAAGCAGTGATGTGTATGGATATGATACCACGGTTACCTACTGGATGCCGTTTGTTTACGGACAGGGACTTCACGATGCCAGCTGGCAGACAAGCTTTGGCGGAGACACCTATAAAACCAAAGGAAGTCACGGCTGCATCAATCTGCCGCCGGATCAGGCGAAGATTATCTATGAGACAATCGATAAAGGATATCCGATCCTGCTGTACTGATGTGTGGTGACAGAATTATATGATACCAGGGTCAAAAGGTCAGAAAGCTGATGCAAGCTTGCTTGCAAGAGGATTTTTGACCTTTTGACCCGCCAAAAACATGAGTAAGTAGCCATTTTTCAAAGAAAAATGAGCGGATTACGAATGTTTTTGAGGATTGCGAGAGTGCAAAGCACGTAGCAATCTGGTATCAAAGGGGTCAAAATACCTTTTGACCCCAACATCATTATGTATAAAAAGTATAAAAAAGAACAGGTGGGGATTGTTTTTGGACAATTTCCACCTGCTCTTTTTTGCATATATATCAATAATTGGTCCGGAGGACCAGTTTTGATGCCGGTAGCAACCATCAGATGCTACACAGTGTCATCAGATGTTCCAGTGAAAACACCTCTTCCTGATCCAGCAGTTCTTCCAGCGTATTCAGGTTCTGATCCGAGTGTTCCAGTTCCCGGGAGAATCGGTAGCAGACGGACACCAGCTCCCCGGGTTCCGGCTTTTCCCGTTTCCGGGCATAGAGTCCCAGCACCAGCTCTTCGATGAAGAGTGTACAGATCACCGCCATTTTTCCTTTGGCAAAGATTTTTTCATCATACACAGCACCACAGAAATATGTATACAGCCAGTATACCAGCAACTGTTCTTTCTGTATCTGCCATTCCGGGAAAGTATCCTGAAAATCAAGGAGAAGTTCCATATAGGATGTTTCTTCCGGACAGGTGTGATACAAAGAAATCAGTGTATCCTTTAAAAAACCGGTCCAGTCCGGTGAGAGAACCTCCAGTTTCGGAACGATGGTTTTCCAGATCTGTTTCATCAGATCGACCCGATCCATATCCGGAAAACACCGACCGGAAATCTTCTTTCGAAAAGCAGAAGAGAAACCGGACTGTTCATGTCGTGCGCGGATCGTTTCCCAGAAAAAAAGTTCCTGTTTATTTACCGCCAGCTGAAAGTCATGGGTGCACACCAGAAGTTTTGCCATCCGATATCGTACCGGAACACTGCGATCCTGAAGCACAGTGAGCAGATAATCTCTCGTATCCATCAGCGCGCTGAACAGAAAGTAATCAAAATCTTCATAGGCTTCTTCGGCAGTTTCTTTTTCAAAAGTTCGAAAAGTAACCGGGTCTTTTTGGGAGAGGATGATCCGTGCTGCTTCCGGACAGGAGAGGGACAGGGATATTTCCCGCATACCCTCGAATTCTTCGATGTGCCGTGGATATCTGCGGCAGGTATCACAGAGCATCTCGGATCCCGCTTCTATATACATATCACAGAGATTTTCTTCATTTAAAAATGCACAGCGATGCCCGTACTGGCGGAAGGCATGTTCTTTCCAGTTGATATCGTTATGCAGCCGATTCCGGAAAGATCCCTGAAAATGGCGGTATTTGTTCAGGCTTTTGTCATCGATCATGATCTGCCATCCCGCACAGCAGGTATCCGGACAGGCATCTGCGATACAGGAAAACTTTTTATAATAAGAAGGAAATGTAATTTGCATAAAATAAATAAACTCCTTTGAGATATGATTGGTGTTACAGATTATTATTAAATCCGATAAATATTGTAGCACAGATTTTATCGATTGTAAAAAGCCTTTGGCTGCGGTACAATAAAACCATTGAGTAAAAAACAAAGGAAAAATAAATTATGAATAAGATACAGATTATTGTAAATAACGGTGCCGGTACCGGAAGTGCAGTGGCGGTATGGAAGGAAACAAAAGAATATTTACAGGAGAATGAAATATCATATAATGCATATCTGACCCGTTATGAAAAGCATGCAGTGAAGCTGGCCGGACAGATCTGTGGAAAGATTCCGGAAGGACCCATCTATCTGCTGGTGGTAGGGGGAGACGGAACTATCAATGAAGTGCTGAATGGCATTACGGATTTTGACCGTGTCCGCCTTGGCGTGATTCCCACAGGATCCGGCAACGATTTTGCCAGAAATCTCGGAATCCTTCGGAATACCAGAGAAGATCTGCGGGAAATCACAGCCTGTATCGGCCAGGAACAAAACGGAGAAAAACTGCAGCGGATCGATCTTGGGAAAGTAAGCTGGGAAGGGTGTGAGAAGCCAAGAATCTTCGGTATCAGTGCAGGTGCCGGTCTGGATGCGATTGTATGTAAGAAGGCGTTGCATTCAAAGTTGAAAAAGATCCTGAACAGATTTCACCTGGGAAAGCTGACGTATCTGATGCTGACAGTTCAGACTCTGTTTTCCATGAGAACCTTTCAGGCGAATGTAACGACAGACGGGGAAACAGAGAGTTATGAAAATATGATCTTTGCTGCAGCCATGAATTTGAGGGCAGAAGGCGGCGGGGTTCCGATGGCACCGGAAAGTGTACCGGATGATGGAAAGATCTCTCTGAGCAGTGCGTCCGGAATACCAAAATGGAAAACATTTTTCCTGCTTCCGCTGCTGGCAATGGGAAAACAGGGAAGAATCCGTGGATTTGATGTGAAAAACGGATCTGAGATCGTGATGGAACTGGATCAGCCGGTGGTACTGCATGCGGATGGAGAATATTGTGGGGATGTGCAGCATATTTGCTTTCAGTGTATGAAAAATACGTTGTGGCTTTTACACAGATGCACGGAAAAATAATAGTAAGATAACGGGGGGAGAACGAAAAATGGATAAGATAATGATGTGGGTGATGGCAATCTGTGCCCTGATCGGCGGCGTGGATCAGCTTGCGGGAAATAAGTTTGGTCTGGGCAGACGATTCGAGGATGGGTTTCAACTTCTCGGACCGACGGCGCTTTCTATGGCTGGGTTGATCTGTATAACACCGGTACTTTCACTGGGGTTGGAACATACGATTGTTCCGCTTTACAGGATCCTTCATCTTGATCCTGGGATGCTGGGTGGTGTGCTGGCTATTGATATGGGCGGCTATCAGCTTTGTAAAGAACTGGCACAGGATCCGGCAATCGGCCGATACGGTGGGATTATCGTGGGAGCAACCCTTGGATGCACCATTACTTTTTCGATCCCTGTTGGAATGGGAATGTTGGGAGAACGGGAAAAACCATTGTTTGCCAAAGGGATTCTTGCAGGCTTATGCATGCTTCCAGTGGGAATCCTGACAGGGGGTCTGATGTGCGGTGTTTCTTTGGGAAAACTGCTTTTTCAGAGCATTCCGGTTCTGATTCTTGCGGTTCTTCTGGTTTTTGGAATTTCCCGGTTTCCGGACGGAATGATCCATGGGTTTCGGATATTTGCAACGGTGATCCGCAGTGCGGGTACTATAGGAATTGCGCTTGGAGCATTTTCTTATATGACCGGTCTGCAGCTGCTTCCCGGCCTGACTCCTCTGGATGAGGCACTGAAGGTGGTTTCCTCAATCGGAATCGTTCTCCTTGGGAGTCTGCCATTTGCGGAAATTTTGCAGAGGATGTTAAAGAATCCGCTGGAATGGATCGGAGAAAAAATCGGTCTTGGAAGGAACGGTACGGCAGGATTGCTGGTGGGAATAGTAAGCGCACTGCCGGTAATCGCAGATATGAAGCGGATGAACGAAAAAGAAATCGTCATGAATGCAGCCCTTCTGGTATGTGGCACATCTATGGTGGCGGCACATCTGGGATTTGTTCTCGGTGTGGATGCTCCGGCGACAGGAGCACTTCTGGCAGGAAAACTGACCGGAGGGATCGCCGGAGTCTGGATGGCATGGAGGATCATGAAATAAAAGATTACTGTCCACTCCGTGCCCAGCAACAATAAAAGATTCTGTTAATTTTTTTGTGCAATCTTTTGCTTGTCAAATATAAGAAGCTTTTGTATAATAAAAACGATTGTGAGCAGAAAGAACAGAAAGGAAAGTATATGAAAGGTTTGTATGATATCCACACACATATTATTCCTCATGTGGATGATGGTGCGGATACGATTGAAATCACAAAAAAGATCCTTCAGATGGAATATAACGATGGAGTGCGGACGATTTTCGCAACTTCGCATTTTCGAAGAAGGATGTTTGAGACACCGATGGAAAAGATCAGGCAGCAGTATCTTCAGGTTCAGCAGGCAGCAAAAGAGATTGCACCGGATCTCAGGCTTATTCTGGGATGCGAGTTTCACGCCAATCTGGATATGGTAGAAACTCTGAATGCAGGGAAAAGACCAACCATGGGAGATACGCGGTTTGTACTGACAGAATTTTCCGAAGCACATGATTTTCGTTTTATTCAGGAAAGATGTTATGAGCTGATCAGCAACGGATATGAACCGATCATTGCACATGCAGAACGCTATCCGGTTATCAGAAAGAATCTGGAACATCTCGAACAGCTGGTGGATATGGGCGCATACATACAGATGAATGCGGACAGTATCAGCGGTGTGGAAGGCTGGGGTATGAAGAGATTCTGTAAAAAGGTTATGAAGCAGAACCTGCTGCATTTTGTAGGCAGTGATGCACATAATACAGGGGACAGAAAACCCCAGATGGGCCGTTGTGCCCAATATATGGAGAAGACTATGGGACGGGAGTATGCAGATAAGATTCTGATCAGAAATCCCCGTGAGATCATAGAGGAAGGAAGATAGGAGAAAGAATATGGAACAAAATCAGATGAACAACGATGAGATCGAGATCGATCTGAGGGAGATTTTCTCTGTACTGCTGAGTCACCTGGGAATCATTATCCTGTCCGGGCTCGTCCTGGGTCTGGTGGCAATCGTAGGAACGAAAGTATTTATCACCCCTCAGTATCAGTCTGTAACCAAGATGTATGTGCTGGCAAAACAGAACAACGATACACTGACCAGCGCAGATATGCAGACCAGTACCCTGCTGACAAAAGACTATGCAGAGATGATCCAGAGCCGTACCGTTACGGAAGCGGTCATTGCACAGCTTGGTCTGGATATGACACATGAACAGCTGGTAAACAAGATTTCCGTGTCCAATACGACAGATACCCGTATCATTACCATCAGTGTACTGGATAAGGATCCTTATATGGCAAGAGACATTGCCAATGCAGTGCGTGATACAGCCGCAGAACATATTAAAAATGTCATGAATTCCGAAGCAGTTAACGTTGTAGATGAGGCCAATATCCCGGCTGAAAAATACAGTCCGAGTGTTTCAAAGAATGGTCTGATCGGTGGTGTCCTGGGATGTATGATCGCAGTTGCCATTATCCTGATCCGCTTTATTATGAATGATACCATTCAGACAGCAGAGGATGTAGAACGTTATCTGCAGCTTAGTACTCTGGGAACCATTCCTCTGTTACAGACGGATAAAAAGAAGAAAAAACGTGCGAAAAAACATAAAAGGAGATAAAAAGCTGTGGAAAATGTAGAAATTAAAGTGCAGGAGATGGACTACAGCGGAACAGAAGCCTATAAGTCTCTCCGTACCAATCTCCAGTTTTGTGGAGAAGATAAAAAAGTGATCGCAGTAACAAGCTGCACACCAAATGAAGGAAAAAGCAGTGTGACCATGAATCTGGCAGTTTCCATGGCAGAAGCTGGAAAGAAAGTGATCCTGATCGATGCGGATATGAGAAAATCTGTACTGGTGGGAAGAACAAAAGTGAAAAGCTCTGTAAAAGGCCTGACTCACTATCTTTCCAAACAGGCACCTCTGATCGATGTGATCTGCTCCACCAATGTAAAGAATCTGAGTATTATATTTGCCGGACCGGTTCCGCCAAATCCTGCAGAACTGCTGGGAAGCCGTCATTTTAAAGCGATGCTGGATTCCCTCAAAAAAGTATATGATTACATATTGATCGATACCCCGCCTCTGGGAAGCGTTATCGACAGCGCGATTATCGCGGAAGAATGTGATGGTGCGATGATCGTCATCGAATCCGGTGTGATCAGTTATCGGTTTGCACAGGAGGTAAAGCAGCAGCTGGAAAAGAGTAACTGTCCGATCCTTGGTGTTGTTCTGAATAAAGTAGATATGTCCAAACAGGGCTACTACGGTAAATATTATGGCAAATACTATGGAAAATACGGAAAATACGGCAAGTATGGACATGAAGATTAAACAGAGGAAGGCGTGGAAAAAGAAATGAAAAAAGGTATCATAGCAATTATGGTGATTCTGTGTCTTGGACTGATGGGCTTTGTGGGCTTTATGAAGTTTTCGGAAGACAATACACCGCCGGAGATCCAGTTCCAGGATAACGAGATTGTGTATACAGCAGGTGACAGCTATGACGGACTTCTGGACGGAGTGACAGCGACAGATAATAAAGATGGTGATGTGACAGAAAGCCTGGTTGTTGAGAGCGTATATCCCAACGAAGACGGACAGACTGCTACGATTGTATATGTTGCAAGAGACTCCCGCAACAATGTGGGAAAAGCAAATAAAGTAGTAACGTATCGTGCGGCTGCAGATGACCAGGCAGCAACATCAGATGCCACAGAGAAAACGGCAACAGATGAGAGTGCAGATGCACAGCCTTCTGCAACACCGGAATCGACAGATACGCCAACTCCGACTCCGTCAGTGACACCGGATGACGGATCTGACACGGAGAAGGCAAGTGCTGACACAACATCAGAAGATGACAGTGAGGAAGACGATTCCACAGATAATCTTTCGGCGGAAGCTCCTAGGATCAAACTGTCCACAAACCGTGTGACGATCAAAAAAGGAGAGTCGATTAACCGTATCTCTTATGTGGAAAGTGTAACGGATGATAAGGACAGCAAAGAAACTCTGTACAAACGGATCGAGATTTCCGGAGACACATTCGATAAAGACACTCCAGGCACTTATGAGCAGACGTATTACATCGTTGATACGGACGGAAACCGTTCCAACGAAGCAAAACTGACAATCGTGGTTCAGTAACGGAACTGTTGCGATGCAACAGTACAAATGAGGAAAAATTATGAAAAAACATTCATCAAAGAAAAAAGCTCTGCTGATTGCTCTTGCAGTGATCGTAGTTCTGATCCTGGGTGCGGTCGGAGCTGTTTACGGAGTTACCCATGGATTCTACAGATCCAGTAATTACACATCGGATGAAGATGCGATGAAAGACTTTACAAACGTAGGGGAAGATACAACTGCTGAAGATGAAGTGAATCCGGAAGATGCAACCGGAGAAGTTTTATCGGACGAAGAACAACAGGAACTGGATGCAAAACTGGCCGAGTTTGCCGATTCAGAACCGGTTACAAATGACGGAAATGTATATAACGTTTTGCTGGTAGGGGTTGACCGCCGTGACAAGTCCTGGGCAGGAAACTCAGACAGTATGATCCTGATGTCTCTGAATTATGAGAAAAAGCAGATCAGCATGATTTCTCTGATGCGTGATACCTATGTGAATATTCCCGGTATCGGTATGAGAAAACTGAATGCGGCCCATGCCAATGGTGCCGGTCCGCTGCTTCTGGAAACAGTGACACAGAACTACAAGGTTCAGGTGGATCGTTATGTATCTGTTGATTTTAACAGCATGATCGATATCATTGACAAGCTGGGTGGTGTGGAACTGACACTTTCCGATGATGAAGTGAGAGTTGCCAATAATTACATCACAGAGATGTGTAATCTGAGAAAGTTGGATCCAAACAGCTATTACTTTATAAAAGGTGGGACAAAGACCTGCTCCGGTATACAGGCAGTAGCCTATGCGCGTATCCGCTATGTCGGTAATGCCGATTATCAGCGTACCGAACGTCAGAGAACCGTTCTGACCAAGATGATGGAAAAGATCAAGGATATGAGCCTTCCGGAACTGTACAGTTTTGCTGAAGATGTTCTTCCGCTGGTAACTCATAACATCCCGGAAGATGAAATGTGGTCTCTGCTTGCGAAGTCTCCATCCCTGTTACAGTACAAACTGGTAAAAGACCGTATTCCATATGATAATATGTATAAAGTTATCTATGTGAAGAAACAGGATATGCTTGTTCCGGACTGGGAACAGACCATTGCAAAATTAAAAGAAACATTATATTAAAGATTAAAATCGGGTGGTATCAGAATCAGGAAAGATTCTGGTACCGCTTTTTGGTTGCGTTGCATAACGAGTCAAAGCCCGTTCCGGTATGTTCCGAAAGAAATACAATGTTTTCCGAAAATTTTTGTTGCTATTTAAGAAAATGATGGTATAGTAGAAAAGAACGTTATTCCTGTGTGAAAACGCATCAACCATTTTGATAATATTTTTAAAAACTTGGAAACGATGATGGTGCTGACCATTTACAGGCGGCAACTATGCGGAGGGTCCATGAAATCTTATCCGAAGCTGTATGAATATGCAGATGTTATACAGCTGTCTGTTTGTATGTCTGTTTTTCCACAGGTATCTGATGTTCAGTTTTATTCCCAATATTCTATAATTTAATGAGCCGAGAGACAGGGAACGTATAGCTGTATTTTATGGTGGTATGCCGTTTCATCGGACGGAAGAGGAGAAAAAAGAAACTATGAACAACACACATGCATCACGGACACGGTATCTGGTGGAACTGGCACTGATGGTGACCATTATTTTCGTTATGGCATTTACCCCGCTGGGATATTTCCGGACACTTGGATTATCTATTACGTTTCTGACGGTACCGGTAGCAGTTGGGGCGATGATTCTCGGACCTTTGGGCGGTGCAATCTGCGGACTGGCATTCGGTATTACCAGTTTTATGCAGTGCTTCGGTATGGGTGCTTTCGGAACCATGTTATTCAGCATCAATCCGCTGGGAACCGCAGTGGTATGTATCGTTCCGAGACTCCTGGAAGGATGGATCACAGGACTGATTTTTAAAGCAGTCCGCGGAAAAATGAAAAATGGTGCCTATCTGGTGGCGAGTCTTGCCTGCCCGCTTTTGAACACTCTGTTTTTTATGAGTGCGCTTGTGCTGATTTTTTATCATACAGATTATATCCAGGGATTTGTGACATCTCTGGGAGTGAGCAACCCATTTACCTTTGTTGTGGCATTCGTCGGTGTACAGGGACTGATTGAGGCGATCGTCTGCTTTATCCTGGCAGGAGCAATCTCAAGAGCGCTGAGTGCGGCATTACACAGAATCTAAGCAATAATCTGAGGATACAAAAAAGAACATTTTACATGATAAGAAGCATGCCAGAAGATTTCGGGAAGGAAGTCCGGCATGCTTCTTGTATCAGGATTTCTATTTATCAGGAGAGTGAGAGTAATGAAGGGAATACGTGAAATAGCAATAACGGATATGCCGGAGGTTTCCATCGGTAATGTCCAGAGTGACGAGGCAAAAACCGGTGTGACTGTACTTTTATTTGATAAGAAGGGTGCGGTTGTCGGAGTGGATATCAGTGGTGGAGGACCGGCATCCAGGGAAACTCCGCTGACTTCTCCGGTTACAGCGGATAACCCGATCAACGCGATCGTTCTATCCGGCGGATCCGCCTATGGACTGGCAGCAGCAGACGGTGTGATGCGTTGCCTGGAAGACCACGGAATCGGGTTTGAGACAGGCTATGCCAGGGTTCCGCTGGTGTGCCAGTCCTGTATCTATGACCTGGGTTACGGAAGTGCCACTGTCCGGCCGGACAGTGCAATGGGATATGCGGCCTGCGAGAAAGCGTTGGCAGGCGGCAATCCTTCCTGCGGCAGTGTGGGCGCCGGAACCGGTGCTACAGTAGGTAAGATCTGTGGCATGGAGCGTGCGATGAAATCCGGTCTCGGTATGTATGCCGTAGAGCTGGGAGAACTTCGGATGGCAGCTGTTGTAGCGGTCAATGCACTGGGGGATATCTTTGATCCATCCACCGGAAAAAAGATCGCCGGACTTCTTACAGCAGATGGAACATCTTTTGGTGACAGTTGCGAAGAACTCTGGAAGATGGGGAGGAGAGAGAATCTCTTTACCGGCAATACAACGATCGGAGCAGTGTTCACTAACGGAAAGTTCAATAAAGCACAGATGAATAAGATCGCATCCATGACCAGAAATGCCTATGCACGGTGCATCAACCCTGTAGGGACCATGGCAGACGGCGACAGTATCTACGCGGCATCCGCAGGAGATGTGGAAGCGGATCTGAATGTGGCGGGAACCCTGGCAGCATATGTGATGGAACGGGCGATTGTGGCAGCGATCCGGTAATATTCCACGAGGCGTTTTTCGTGAGCGAAGGTCACAGAAAACCCGGGCCATATCGTACGAATCTATGCGATCAGCATAGATTCGGTGTATCGCGCAGCGTGATGTCTGGAACGGAGTAAACAGTAACACAGACGGGATATCATGCGGACATAAGACGCAGAGAACAGTTGACAACCTTCCATAAAACAGCGTATACTATATAAGAATATGGCGTTGCTGAGGTCTCTGATAAAGCCGGAGCCTGCAGCAGCGAAAACATGAGGGAGGAAATGAATATGAAAAAGAATAACAGTATCAAAACTGTGGTAGCCATCGGTATCGGCGCGGCTCTGTTCTTTGTACTGGGACGTTTTGTGGCGATCCCGAGCCCGGTTCCGAACACCAACATCAGTCTTCAGTATGCAGTACTGGCTCTGCTGGCTGCTATGTACGGTCCGGTAGCCGGTGGTCTGATCGGTTTCATCGGTCATACACTGGTGGATCTGTCCTGGGGTGGAATCCCGTGGTGGAGCTGGGTGATCACATCTGCATTTGTCGGTGTGGTTGTAGGAGCATTCGCCAGAAAGCTGAACGTTCAGGAAGGTGATTTTGGTAAAGCAAAAGCAGCAGTATTTGCAATCGCAAACGTAGTTGCTCATGTCATCGGATGGGTTGTAGTGGCTCCGGTACTGGATATTCTGATTTATGCTGAACCGGCAAAAAAAGTATTTGCACAGGGTGCATTTGCCGCAGTATCCAATACGATCACCGGTGTGGTAGTAGGTGGACTTCTGATCCTTGCTTACACAAAGACCATTGCCAAAAAAGGATCTCTGGATCAGGAATAAAATCAGTTGCTGATTACGAAAAAGCTTTCTCATAAAGTCTCAGAGGCTTGTGAAAAAGCTTTTTCTTTTGTAAATAGTAAGACGAGGTAGAGAAAAACGTGACAAACAAACAATCCCCTGTTATTTCATTCAAAAATTATTCCTTTCAGTATCGTGCCCAGAAACGACCGACTTTAACAAATATCAATCTGGATATCTATCCGGGTGAGAGAGTTCTGATCGCAGGTCCCTCCGGTTGCGGGAAAAGCACTCTGGCGGGCTGTATTAACGGACTGAATCCCTGTTCCAATCCGGGCAAAGCCACCGGCGAACTGATCATCGATGGGGTGGATGCCACAAAAAGCAGTATTTTTGAGCTTTCCGCTCATGTGGGAACGGTTCTGCAGGATCCGGACGGACAGTTTATCGGACTGACTGTAGGAGAGGATATCGCGTTTTCCCTGGAGAACAGCTGTATGCCCCAGGATGAGATGCATCAGATCACGCGAAAAGTAGCAGAACTGGTAAAAATCAATAACCATCTTGACTATGCACCCCATGAACTTTCCGGCGGACAAAAACAACGGGTCAGTCTTGCCGGTGTTATGGTGGATCAGGTGAAGATCCTGTTATTTGATGAACCGCTTGCCAATCTGGATCCGGCAACCGGAAAACAGACGATCGAGCTGATCGATGAGATCCAGAAAGAGACCGACACTACGGTAGTGATCATCGAACATCGTCTGGAAGATGTATTATGGAGAGATGTGGATCGGATCATCCTGGTCAGTGAAGGAAGGATCCTGGCAGATCTGCATCCGGATGAGCTTCTGGCAACGGATCTTCTTGCTGAAAATGGGATCCGGGAGCCACTGTATCTGACTGCGATGCGCTATGCCGGAATCACGCTGACACCGGAGAAAAAACCATCCCATGCAGACAGGGTTGCACTGCCGGAAGACGATGTAAAACAGTTAAAGCAGTGGTTCCAGTCGCGTATGGCAGGAAAGCAGGAGTCGAAGAGAGAACCTCTTTTGGAAGTGAAAAACCTGAGTTTTGGATACACAAAAGGACAGCGGACGCTTCAGGATGTAAGCCTGATGATCCGAAAAGGAGAGATGGTCAGCATCGTAGGAAAGAACGGAGCCGGGAAATCAACATTTTCCAAACTGGTCTGTGGTTTCGAGGATCCGGATCAGGGAGAGATTCGCTTTGCGGGGAAGGATCTGCTGACAGAAAATATCCGTCACAGAGCAAAACATATCGGCTACGTGATGCAGAATCCAAACCAGATGATCTCCAAGACCATGATTTTTGACGAGGTGGCACTGAGTCTTCGCAATACAGGAATGGACGATGCTGCGATCCGGGAGCGGGTGGAAGAGACACTGAAGATCTGTGGCCTGTATCCGTTCCGAAACTGGCCGATCTCAGCACTGAGTTTCGGACAGAAAAAACGTGTGACCATCGCCAGTGTTTTGGTACAGAATCCGGAATTGATCATTCTGGATGAGCCGACGGCGGGGCAGGATTTTTATCATTATACAGAAATTATGGAATTTTTGCGAAAATTAAATGAAGAAGGTGTCACCGTTGTGATGATCACCCATGATATGCATCTGATGCTGGAATATACACCGCGGGCACTTGTCTTTGCGGACGGGCGGCTGATCGCTGATGACAGTGCGGCGGCAGTTTTATGTAATCGGAAGCTGGTTGAGAGGGCGGCTCTGAAGGAAACCAGTTTATTCACCCTGGCAAACCGTGCAGGTATCACGCCGCCGGAAGCCTTTGTGGAATGTTTTATCGAAGAAGATCGGGAGGTGCGCAGCCATGGCCGCTAATACGGTATTAAATTATCTGCCAAGGGAAAGTGTAGTTCACAGACTCACCGGAACTACCAAGCTGGCATTTTTCCTGTTATTTACCTTTGCCAGCATGATCACCTACAACACCTGGGTGCTTCTGGGACTTTTGGCGGTGAGTATCTCAGCGTTCAAACTCAGCAGGATCCGCTTCAAAGAAGTCCGTTTTATGATGATTTTTATGCTTGTTTTTTTATTGCTGAACAACCTGTTCATCTTCCTGTTCGACCCGGATCAGGGAACAACACTGTATGGCACCCGGCATGTACTCTGCCATCTATTCTGGAGGTATGATCTGACAGCGGAACAGCTGTTTTATATGGTAAATATTTCCATCAAATACTTCGTGGCACTGCCGGTAGCGATCCTGTTTATCTCAGCGACGAACCCCAGTGAATTCGCTGCCAGCCTGAACAGCATCGGTATCTCCTACAAAGTAGGCTATTCCGTGGCTATCGCCCTGCGTTACATCCCGGACATCCAGCGAGACTACCACAGCATCAGCCAGGCACAGCAGGCGAGAGGTGTGGAACTTGGAAAAAAAGAACACTTTTTCGCAAGACTGAAAAACTCTGTCAACATCCTGTTGCCACTGATCCTTACAAGCCTGAACCGCATCGATACGATCTCGAATGCGATGGAACTGAGGGGATTCGGAAAACACAAAAAGAGAACCTGGTATACAAAAAGATCCTTCGCAAGAAATGATTTTATCGTGCTGGGACTCGGAGTTGTGCTGCTGGGGGCGAGCCTGACGGTGACGATCTTGTTTGGGAGATTTTATAATCCGTTTGTGTAAAGAGCATAATTACAAAAATGCTATGATAACTGAAAGAACTTTATAGTCAGTTATCATAGCATTTTTATTTTGTATAAATGGTGACAAGAAATATCCAGATGTGAAACAGAAATATAGGTTTGAATTAATTTGTGAGCAGTAAAATTATAAAAGAAGTCGCTTAACTTTCCCTTAAGCGACAAAAAAGGTCTTTCCCCATAGATTCAGTGGGAAAGACCTTTTTTGACGATGATTTTGACGGCGAATGAGTGTCAGATTGTCATCTGGTTGATGTATTCTCTTTTTTGCTCCATGTTACTGTGGACATAAATATCCAGTGTGATTTTTACTGATGAATGTCCCAGAATCTCTGAAAGTGCTTTGCTGTCTGCACCTTTTTCGATGCATCTAGTTGCGAAACTGTGACGTAAAGAATGAAAAGTCACCGGAGGGAGATCACATTTTTCCAGGATGTTTTTGAATCTTCGCTGGACGTTGCGCGGTTCGGTATAGTGGATTGTACCGGTCATAAGATATTCGTCAGGGGACAGCTGTTGACGTTTCAGAAGTGACAGTAGCTGACGGGGAACAGGAATTGTTCGAAGAGAGGACGTAGATTTGGGTGTGCCGATTATTACTTTTGTTTTGGCGTCTGGATGCTCCGGAGTAGATTCGGTGTTTCGGATCCTTGAAATCGTCCGGTGAATCTCAAAGGTTTCGTTGGTAAAGTTAAAATCTCCCCCTTTCAGCCCACACAGTTCTCCGATCCGGATGCCGGTGTGCATACAAAGCAAAAGCCCAACAGAGAATGCATCTCCCTCCAGATAAAGATACCTTGCAAGAATGGATAATTGACTTGCATCCAAAGTATCATTTATATAGAAGGAACTTTTCGGAAAAGTGAAGGAACGCTTGGTAACCGGCAACAGGTTTTCGTCTTCTCCATAGCGAAGGATACGTTCCAGCAAAACCACAATATTCCTCACACTGGCTGGAGAGAGATCATTTGTGATTTTGTAATTAATGAATTGCTGGATATGTTCGGATGTGATTATTAAATTATTGTTAAAATAAGTAAGAATGTGTTTTTGAATCAGTGTCAGGTAACAGCTGTATGTGCTTTCTTTTACCGTGTGCCGGATCGATTCCAGCCACCTGGTGCTGATATCGCAGATATTCAGGGATTCTGACGGCGAAATGGTCTTTGTTACAGGAAGTTTTACGATACTATTGATTTTCTTCTCTTTCACTTCCCGATATGATTTTCCGTACAAAGAGCCGTAGATAATCTGTCCCTTGGAATTTCTGCCTTTTTCATATCGTGCCTCCCATCTGCCATCTTTTCGCTTATAAATGTTTTCTCCTTTTCTGGCCATCTGTGTCTACTCCTTTTTGCTCAGATTATAATACAAAAGCGAGACAGAAATGACGATGATTTTGACGGCTTATACTGCTTTTTGTCACTATTGGCGAAAAACAAAACGTAATTTCGTGAAAATTTTATGAATAGATTATTTAAAAATAAAAGCACTAACTTGACCATTATAATGAAAAATGATAAAATTGATAATGTTTTAAGAGATATCGGGATAAATCAAGATTAGTCCACCGGATCAATCATTGATATCCAACGCAACAGAGAAGTCGCTTAAGGGAAAGTTAAGCGACACTTCAGAACGAAAAAACAACACGGAAGGATCAATCAGCATGGGAACCAAGCAAGGATACGCCATCACAACCTGGCGGCTGCGATTACGGTGCAAACATCCGGAATGGTTGGAGACAACACAGAACTTTTATAACGAGATACAAAAGTTCTACTACGACCTCTATCTGGAACGCCCTGAACTCTGGAAAGAAAATTCGCAGAATGCCCTGCGCGGTCTGGAGACACTGAGCATCCCGGGACGAACCCGGAAACAGGTGGAATATCCCCTTCCCTGGGACAATGCCCTGCTGTATTTTCGTCGATCCGCAGCCAATGCAGCGATTGCAGCTGCAAAAAGTTACCTGACAAGATCAGCCGGTGGATACGCAGGTAAGACCGAAACCTTTCATTCGGCGGTCACCTACTATAAAGGAATGTACCGGGAACTGACCAGCCATGGTGTGGAACTGCGTGTGTGGACTGGTGACGAATGGCACTGGATGCACTGCCGCCTGTACGGAAAAGAGTTTCCTGAAGACGGACAGCTGATGTCGCCCTCTGTGGTGTACGAACATCCCTACACGATACTTCAGGTTCCGGTAAAAGAAGTGGTGCAGGATGCATCCGGAATCAAAGAACGTATCGCAGCAGAAAGAAATGTCTGCGGTGTCCAGTTTGGAACGAAAGATGTATTTGCCGTGGCAAGTGTTCTGACAGCTGATGGAAAAGAGGCAGCAGTCCACTACTTCAAAGGTGGAAATCGCTACACCGATCAGTGCCGGAGAGTCGTGGAACATATCGACAAATCCCACGCTTCCCACGGAGAAAATGGGAAAGGACCGGTGAATCAGCGTTACTGGATGCAGATCAAACACCTGAACAGTCACTACGCCCACCAGGTCAGCCGGGAAATTGTGGAATACTGCAAGGCACACGAAGTGGGAATCATCGCATTTCCCAAATATGCCGAATCCTATGAAAAAAATGTAAAAAAAGCCTCCGGCAATTACAGCGCCCTTCATCTAAGCACCAGAATCCGGGAATACCTCACCTACAAAGCGTGGCAATCCGGCATCCTGGTTATCGATATTAATGCAAAAGGATTACATGAAAACTGTGCTGTCTGCGGAGCAAATATCGTGTCTGTCGATAAAAAAACACAGGAATGCACCTGCGAAGCTGGACACAAAACAAACAGGTATCTGAACATCGCAAGAAATACAGCGAAAAGATGCCTGACGCAGTTTCGGAAAAAACAGAAAACCAGTGAAACTGCAGGATAAGAAAATGAAAAACATACGGTCTACTCCGTTGTTTTATAAATGCGAAAGCAAAAAGTGGGAGCCGGTTTACCGGCTGGCTCTTACAGGCTGAACACCGCCTGATTACGTCGGAAGAAGAAGTGACGAAGAATTCCTGCCTGAAAAACGGAGAGATCCGGGAGAAAGGTGGGAGAGGGTGTTTGAAGTTATAACAAATAATCAAGAAATTAAGTAAAAGAAAGAATTGGTCAGAAATAGTATGGAGAAGAAACTTTCGGTGGCAATGTTTGGACAGAAAAGACTCAGCCGGGAAGGTGGCGTAGAAATCGTTGTAAAAGAACTATGCACCCGAATGGTAAAGGCTGGTCACAAAGTCACCTGTTACAACAGATCCGGTCACCATGTCAGCGGAGCGGAATATGACAGAAAAACAGAATATACAGGGATTCGCCAGCGATCCGTTCCAACGATAGAAAAGAAAGGACTGGCAGCAGTAAGTTCTTCTTTTTTTGCAGCTCTTTGCAGTGCATTTGGAAGATATGATGTGGTACATATCCACGCAGAAGGATCGGCATTTTTCTGTGGAATTCCGAAAATGTATTCACTCCGCTTCTGATTTGGCAGGATGTACTGAGCTGTTACCTGAAAGAAATCAAGCAGTAAGAGGAGATAGAGGAAAATGGGACAGATTAAAGTTGAGAAAAATGTAGGCGGCATCGAGGGTCTCTGTGTTATTGAGCCTGCTGTTCATGGTGATGCCCGTGGATATTTCATGGAAACCTACAACGAAAAAGATATGAAGGAAGCAGGTATCGACATCCACTTCGTGCAGGATAACCAGTCTATGTCCACAAAGGGTGTGCTTCGTGGCCTGCACTTTCAGAAGCAGTATCCGCAGTGCAAGTTGGTGCGCGCCGTGCGCGGCACCGTGTTTGATGTTGCTGTTGATCTGAGAAGCAATTCCGAAACTTATGGCAAATGGTATGGCGTTACCCTGTCTGCTGAGAACAAGAAGCAGTTTCTCATCCCAGAGGGCTTTGCACATGGCTTCCTTGTTCTAAGTGACGAGGCTGAGTTCTGCTATAAGGTCAATGACTTCTGGCATCCGAATGATGAAGGCGGCATGGCTTGGAACGATCCGGAGATCGGCATTGAGTGGCCGGAGCTGAAAGGTGAGTACAAGGGCAGTGCAAGCGCAGAGGGCTATACGCTGGAAGATGGCACTGCACTGAACTTGAGCGAGAAGGATCAGAAGTGGCTGGGACTGAAAGATACTTTTAAATTTTAAGAACACAGGGGTAGGAAGAATGCAGCGGGAAAACGAAGTACAACACGTATTTCTGGTAGGAGCTAAGAGCTTAGGTGCATATGGCGGATACGAGACTTTTGTTTATAAGCTCACAGAGTACCACCAGAACAAGAAAAATATTAAATATCATGTGGCGTGTAAGGCTAACGGTGACGGCTGCATGGATGAAACAAAAGTGGATGGTGCGACCAGAATCAATGATCATGAGTTTGAATTCCACAATGCACATTGTTTCAAGATAGATATTCCTCAGATTGGACCTGCACAGGCAATTTATTATGATGTTGCAGCATTGAAAGCTTGCTGCAAGTACATAAAGGAACATCGGATTAAGCATCCAATCGTTTATATTATGGCTTGCCGTATCGGACCTTTTGCTGGTCATTTCTATAAAGAAATCCATAAGCTTGGTGGTACTGTGTACTTGAATCCGGACGGCCACGAATGGATGAGAGCAAAATGGTCTGCGCCGATCCGGAAATACTGGAAGATTTCTGAGCAGATGATGGTTAAATACTGTGACCTTGCTATCTGTGACTCAGTGAATATCGAGAAGTATATCCACGAGTGCTATGACGGCAAAGGCATCAAGGGAAGAAATCCGAAGACCACATTTATTGCGTATGGCGCAGATCTGACCCTTAGTAAGTTAGCTGATGACGATGAGAAGCTGGTGAACTGGTATAAAGAAAAAGGACTGACGAAAAAGGACTATTACCTTGTCGTCGGTCGTTTTGTACCGGAGAACTCTTTTGAAGTTATGATTCGAGAGTTCATGAAAAGCAAGAGCAAAAAGGATTTTGCTATTATCACAAATGTGAATGAGAAGTTCCTAAGTGAGCTTGAAGAAAAACTTCATTTCAAGAGCGATAAGAGAATCAAATTTGTTGGCACTGTTTATGATCAGGAGTTGCTGAAGAAGATTCGAGAGAACGCCTATGCTTATTTCCACGGACATACGGTCGGTGGTACGAATCCGTCCCTGATTGAAGCTCTTGGTAGTACAGATCTGAACCTGCTGGTTGATGTTGGTTTTAATAAAGAAGTCGCAGAAGATTGTGCGCTTTATTGGAGCCGTAAGCCGGGGAGCCTTGCAAAGCTCATTGATAAGGCTGATCAGATGAGTACAGATGAAATTGCAGAGATGGGTCGGAGAGCCAAGAAGCGTGTGGCAGAAGAGTACACATGGGATAAGATCTGCGGACAGTATGAAAAAGTATTTGATAGATAGGGAGATAGCTTTGGAAGAAAAAAAGATTAGCATCATCATTCCTGCATACAATGTGGAAAAATATATTGCGAAATGCTTGCATTCTGTTATTAATCAAAGTTATAAAAATTTAGATGTTATTGTGGTTGATGACGGATCAAAAGATAGAACAGGTTGTATTATTGACGATTATTCAGCAAAAGATAATAGAATTCGTGCGGTACATCAGCCAAATGGTGGATTACCAAATGCAAGAAATACAGGAATGAAATATGCGAATGGTGACTATGTTATGTTCCTTGATTCGGATGATTGGATTGAGCCAACATGTTGCGAAGTAATTGTAAGTGAAATGCAAAAAGATAAGGCAGATCTAGTATTTTTTGAATACTACAAGGAATATAAAAATAAGACTGTTCAAATGAAAACATATCCTCACGAGAAATTAATATATAATAGAGATGGTGGAAAACAAGAATTCTTCTTGTATGATATGAGAACTATTACTGCGTGGGGAAAAATATATAGTGCGGAAATTCTTCATAAATGCGAGTATAACGAGTCACTTCGAACTGCGGAAGATGTTGAATTTAATTATCGGATATATGATCGTGTAAATAAAGCGGTATACATTCAAACACCGTTATTACATTATAGAATTTTAGAACAATCTGCAATACATGGATATGATTCGCAAATTAAAGATAAACTAAAACCGGTGCTTGAATGCCTATCAGATTGGTTAAATATGAGTATGCCTTTTCATGAAGAGGCGTATTATTCATTCAAAGCGATAGCTTTTTTGCTAGTGTGTCAGAATGGAATCTGTCTTAATAAACAGTTGAGTTTTTTGCAAAAACGAAAAAAAATATCGGCTTTAAAACGAGATTTAACTTATAAAGACCTATTTTCTAATTTGGACTATGTAAAAATACCAAAATCAAGAAAATTGATAATTATATTTGAAAAGATGAGTTTGCCTTCTTTGATTGTTTTAGTTATTAGCCTTAAACAATGGCGAGAAAAAAGGAACTGATTTATTCATTAAAAATTGGAGTAGAATAATATGAAAGAACCTATAATAAGAGTTCTGCATATAACAGAAATGTTGTCTGCAGCGGGTATAGAATCATTTATCATGAATATGTATAGGAATATTGATAGAAATAAGGTGCAATTTGATTTTTTGGTTCTGAGAAATGAAGAAGAATTCTATGATGAAGAAATAAAAAGCCTAGGTGGAAAGAAGTATTATGTATATTCTAATATCAAAAACACGTGGCTTCGAATTCTTGATGAAGCGCACCAAATTGAAGAATTCTTGAAAACACATCCGTATGAAATAGTGCATATACATTATACGACTCCATTAAGAGCCCCATATTTATTGGCTGCAAAAAAGGCTGGCGTAGCCACTAGAATATATCATGCACACAGCGCAGCAGTATCGGGCAAATCAAAACTTAAGCTTTTAATCTATGAGTATTATCGTAAGAAAATCATGGAATGGGGAACTACGTGGTTTGCTTGTTCAAAGGCAGCTGCAAAGTGGATTTTCCCTGAAAAATTGATCGAAAGAAAAAGTGTAAAGGTCGTATACAATGGAATCGATATAAATCGGTTTAAATATGATGAAAAAAAGAGAGTGACAATGCGTAAGTCACTTGGATTGAATAACGAATTTGTTTTAATCCACACTGGAAGATTTATAGATCAAAAAAATCAAGGATTTGTGCTAGATATTTTTAGAGAAATAAAAAAACAATATTCATGTGTAAAATTGATTTTTCTTGGAGCAGGAGATTTGCTGAAGAAAATTGAAGATGAGGCACAGAAGCTTGGATTGCAGAAGGATGTTTTGTTTTTGGGTGTTAAACCCAATGTCGAAGATTATCTTTGTGCAGCTGATTGCTATGTTATGCCGTCTCTTTATGAAGGACTTCCGGTTGCAGCAATTGAAGCACAATGTTCAGGCCTACCAAGTATCATGTCAACAAACATAACAAATGAAGTTGCGTTGACAGATAATGCAAAACAAATTTCTCTAGATATGCCACTCAGTGAATGGAGCGAGAAAATTTTAGAGTATAAAGATGTGCCAAGAGTGGATGGTTCACAGATAGTTGCTGAAAATGGATATGATGTTCATTCGGTGGCAAAATGGCTTGAAGGGTATTATTTGAGCAAGACTAATGGAGAATAAAAATGTGTAATATTTCTGTTATTATTCCTTTTTATAAGGGAAATAAATATTTAACAGGGTTAAAGCAATCACTTGAGAATGCGTGTATTAGCTATGAAGGAAAAGTTGAAGTGATCGTGGTTAATGATAGCCCTAACGAAAAGATAGAGAAGACACTGATACAGTCAGAAAAATATGATTTGGTGATAGTGGAACACGATGTGAATTATGGTATTCATAAGGCACGTGTTACAGGTATTGGAAAGGCGAAGGGAGAATACATACTTCTTTTGGATCAAGATGATAAAATAAAAAATGAATTTTTTAAAGAAATGTGTGTACCTCTCAATAATAATAAATCTATAGCTTTTGCATATGCAAATGGTCTATTTGAGGATTCAAATGGAAAATCTAAATTGATTCTTAATTCATATGGAAAAGTTTATGGGGCAGAAAATTACCATACATATTTAAAAGTGGGGAATTTATTAGCTTCGCCTGGGCAATGTTTAATTAGGAAATCTGCGATTCCAAAGGAATGGACAGAGCATATTATGCGGAGCAATTGTGCAGATGATTTTTTATTATGGATATTGATTTTGAGAAATCAAAAGGCGGAATATGTTAATAAGCTACTGTATGAACACATTACTACGGGCGAAAACACATCAGGAAATAAATTAGTTGGCTATGCATCTGATTTGGAAGTATGTGGTATTTTGGACACTCTGGATTTGTTGCCAAAAGAAGAATTAAACAAATTTAAAAAACGGTGCGTTTCAAATTATAATAAAGCTAAAGGTTGTGATTACAGATATCAGGAATGGCTTTTGTCTCGTCAGACAGAAAATTTTGAAAGAATAAAAATGAAAATCATAGGTGTTCTATATATGATACGGGGAAAGAAAATCTGTAATTGAATAAGAATTTAGGTAAAAACAAAATGGGTGAAAAGTGTATAATATATATATCTTCTACAAATTATAAATTGGTAAGTGCAGGAACAGAAAAATTTATGGGAGGAGTTATTGACTCCTTTAAAGAGAAAAATGTACATGCGTTGCAATTTTTCCCACTAGTTAATATCAATAATCGATTCGAAAGAATAGGAGTTGAGAGAAACTATATAGGGGTTAACTACGATGGCGTATTTGTGGGAACATATTTGTTGGAAGATATGGCATCGGCAACTAGATACTTGGCTGAGAAGTACAATCTCGTGTATGATCGTGTGATTATTAATCAATTACATTCATGGAATCTAATAAAGCTCACGGAAAAATTTGATGATTTAGGATTGCCGATTATTTTAATTGTACATGATTATATGATGGTTTGTCCATATATGATGAGTCAAGATAGTGATGCTCTTAAATGTGGAAATTTTATTGATCGACCTAGTGCAAGCCATTGTGGTGAATGTAAATATAAAAAAATTGGAAGAAAGCATTTTGAAGAAATGAATGCTTTTTTTATTAATAACAATGAAAAAATCTGTAGAGTGATTTTTCCGTCTTGTTCAGCAGAGAAAAACTGGTTAAATGTTTTTCCAAGTTTAGCAGAAAAAAGCATCGTTCGTCCACATTTAAAATATGACATTCTAAATGAAGAAAAAAAATGGAATAAGACAATCAGAATTGGATACTTAGGATTTATCTCTGATATTAAAGGCTACTCGGAATGGTTGCAGTTAATGAGAAAACTAGATAATAGAAAGTTTGATTTCTATTATTTTGGAGGTACAGTTGATCAGGCAGAGAAAGATGGCGCAAATGGAGTGATGGTTGATTTCAATTCCCCGGAGATGCCCGGAATGGTGGAACAACTTAAAAAGAAGAAAATTGACATTGCATTTTTATGGTCTAACTGTCAAGAAACATATAGTTATACATACTATGAAGCATTTGAAGCAGGTTGCTGGATTGCGACATCTTTACATAGTGGTAATATTACTGATCAGGTTCTAAAGAATAAAAATGGGAAGGCTTTCAAAAATTTGAATGATTGTATACAATTTTTGAGTAACTTGCAAGAGGAATCTCACGTGACAAGGATTGTAAATGTAAAGACTAATAATAGCCTGACTGAATTTGAACCAATAGAGATAAATATCAGCAAAATAGTATGTAACAAGTCAAAGAAACCAAAGTATATTTTGAGTTTTCTGTATTCATGTTTAAGGAGAACAAAGTGAAAGTAAAAAAATCTGATGTTTTGGATTATTTAATTATATATTGGATGATACTATATGTTTTTATTATTAGTTGGTTTGCTTATATAAAACAGGGTGCAATGATTATGATTTGCTTGATTTTTGTGAGGCTGTTCTTGGATTTCAAGCGAACAGCACATTTGCCGGCTTTTTATTTGGGTTTACTTTTCTGCTTTGTATATCCTATATGGAATTACATATCTTTAGGTGGAAACCTAGTTTTCCTAGCTTCAAATATGAGAACTATCACTACAACGACTATACTTCTGGTATATTTGTCGTTCATGTGTAGGTATAGAAGAGATTTTATAACGAAATTCTTTAAAAAAAAGAAATTCTTATTCAACGTATACATGGTATTAAATGTTCCAATTCTTATGCTTCAGTTGAATGGGCATACGGAATTATCAGGAAGACATCCGGAATCATTAACTAATACGTTTTCAGCTGATTTAGTGTCTGGCTTATTCGGATATAATGGAACAGGTCTTTTGACAATGTACTTTTGTTTTCTAATGCTATATAATTTTGTGCAATATAAGTGTGAATACATTAAACAAAAGCAAGTGTTTGTTCTGTATAATATCTTGCTAGTAGGATTTGTATCTTTTGTGGCAGCGAATAGTGATAATAAGGCCCTATTTGTTCTTGCACCGTTATTTTTAATCGTGTATCTTATTGTTTTCAAAATGAATTTTTATAGAAATATTTTGCAGAAAATTCGATCCCTGTTTAGATACATTATCAAAGGTTTTTGTGTTTTTGCGATATTTATTTTCGGACTGCAGCCCGCAATAGGTACACTTGATCTTATTAGCGATATTATTGAAAAAACACAATCTGGTTTGATAAATGCAAATGCAGCATATGGAAGTGCTGAGCGATTAGGAATTATTGTTTACGCGTTGAACAATCCAAGCATCCGATGGTACGGTAGCGGAATTGCAAAACATGAATGGCAAGAATCGTATGGATTGGGATTTGCTCATTTTGGAATCAGTGATTTTGGCTCATTTTTGTGCTTGGGAGGTATCCTGTTTATCTTATTATTAATTTGCTTCTTATTGGCAGTGTACAGAACTGTATTTAAAGATAAGATTGCGGGATATACTTTTTTTGTGCTTACAATAGTCGTACTTATATATACACAGCCGATGACAGTTGTATCGTTAACATGTTCATGGGTTTTTTTGGTGTTCACAACAGTATTAGGATGTGAGTCTATTAAAGATGGAAATGAGGCAGTCTAAGTGAAAGATGGGAGAAAAATGTTAAATAGTGTTGGGATTTTAACATTTACATATGGAGATAATTATGGTCAGCGTTTGCAAAATCTTGCAATGCAGGAGTTCTTGAAAAATTATTTTTATCATGTATATACTATTAGGCAGATCGAAAAAGAAGAGTCGTTGTTTTGCAAAATAAAACATTCTGCTAAACTTTTAGTACAAGGACGATTTTTCATCCTTAGAAAGCGAAGAAATAGTTTTAATAAGTTTAATGATTCTTATATCAAATTTTACAGTATTCCAATTGATACTAATGATGTGACAGCATTTCCGAGGGATAAATTTGATTTCTTTATTTGTGGAAGCGATCAAATATGGTCGCCATATTCATGTGACGTTAATAATACATTTTTTTTGACATTTGTTGAAAAAAATAAGAGAATTGCTCTAGCACCAAGCATAGCTTCTGAAGACATTCCACAAGATAAAGTCGAAGAATTTAGGGAATATTTTAAGGGCTTTAATTATATTTCTACACGAGAGTATGCTGGTTCAAATTTGGTTCAGAAACTAACTGGAAATTTAGTTGAAACCTTAATCGATCCTACACTATTATTTGATTTTGATTTTTGGGTTGCACATGAGAAGCAGCCGAAAAATATATGTCAGGGACGATATGCGGTTTGCTATTTTTTGGGGAACACTAGTCAATTAGACAAAATTAATGAAATTTGTCGTAATGAAGGGCTAACTGTGATAGACATTCTGCACGATAAAAAGTATTTATCGCTTGGACCTGATGAGTTTATTTATTTGATACACAATGCTCAAAAAGTTTTTACGGACTCATATCATGGAACAATTTTTTCAATTATTTTTCATGTTCCGCTTATTCTTTGCAATAGAGAGGGATCAAAAATTAATATGAATAGCCGGTTTGAAACACTTTTTTCTAAACTTGGAATATACAGCAAACCATTGCAGAACACAATGAGTGATGTGCAAGTTGATTACCTTGAAGTCGAAAATAATATTGTAAAGGAAAGAAATGTTTTTGAAAATTATTTCCATAAATGCTTGAGCAAATCGCTAAAATAAAATTTATGAAAAAATAGATTAAAAATATGAGGTGTGAAGTGATGAATACTATTATATTGAATCCGATGCATGTCGGAATTGAAGGAAAGACTCGAAGAGATCAATTTATAAAGGTTGGAGGAAATTTGCTTTTTTTGAGGCAATGAAGGAAGAGCTAAACTATACAGATATTATTAATGTAAAAACTCCAACGGAAGATATTCCGCAGGACGCAACTATTGTGGTACCGGCTTCAAACTTTTTGTGAAAGGTCAATAGCACGATTTTCTTTGATAGGTTTATTGATTTCTTTAATAGAACAAATAATCAGATTACCTTTTGTGGACTTGGAGCACAGAGTACGGAATCTTTGAACACTCCGAAAAAACTTGTCGATTCTTTGCAGACAGTTCAAATAAAATTTTTCAAGATGTTATCGGAAAGAGCAGGGTTGATTGGTGTAAGAGGAGAATTTACGGCGGAATGCTTATCCTTAATGGGAGTTCATAATGTTCAAAGCGTGGGATGCCCATCTTTTTATAAATATTTTGATGGCTTTTACCCCGAAGTAGCGGCTCCTAGTATTCGGGGGGTGCAGATGACTTTTACTCCTGGAACTATTGAAAGAAGTAAGATTCTTAAATTAGGAATGAGTAATGAATGCTTTTGGATTGTTCAGGAAATGGGAGAATATCCGAAAACAATAAATGTGTTAGGCAAAGAGTGTGTGTCTTATAAGTGACTAATAAAAAATGTTCCAGGTATGCTATTTGACGGTAAAAATATTCTTGAGTACAATAAAAAAATGTCTCAGGTTTTTTGGAATATTGATAGTTGGAATAAATTTTACAAGAAAGAAAATATTACATTTGCATTTGGAACAAGATTTCATGGGAATATGGAAGCATTTCGTAATGGAGTCCCGGCATTGTGGATAACGCATGATAGCAGAACAGAAGAATTAACAAACTATTTGCACCTTTCAAGCATTAAACTGTCCGAAGCAATAAAAGCAAAAAATTTAGAAGAATTAATTGAATATTGTGATTATACCGATTTGGTAATAAAATTATACAAAGTTGTGTAAAAAATACGTAGGCTATTTGAACGAGAATAAACTATCTCATAAATATAGTGTTTTATAATAGCTTTGTGCCTGAAAATGGAGGGATGATTTCTTGCATATAAATCAACGTAAAGCTGGAGTGATTTTATCATATGCCGGTGAAATAGTGAAAATTTTAGTAAACTTAGTATACACGCCGATTATGCTTCGTTTATTGGGACAAAGCGAATATGGCTTGTATCAGTTAGTTTATTCAGTCGTTTCATATTTGAGTCTCTTGAGCTTAGGATTTGGTAGTTCTTATTTACGATTCTATTCAAGATATAAAGCACAGAATGATGAAGATGGCGTTGCAAAATTGAACGGAATGTTTATTCTTATTTTCTGTTCGATTTCTGTTATCTGCATTTTGTGTGGTACAGTTATGGTGAGGAACATTCGTACTATTTTTGGTACAGGTCTCACAGAAAGCGAATATGCCACTGCTAAAGTCTTGATGGAATTACTCATTATAAATTTGGCTTTGACTTTTCCTAATAGCGTCTTTAACTGTTCAATTACCGCACATGAAAAATTTTTATTCCAGAAACTGCTGATACTTCTTCAGAATTTATTCAGCCCATTTTTGACATTGCCGCTGCTTATTATGGGATACGGTTCAATTGGTATGGTATCGGTAACAACTCTTTTGACATTTGTCCTACTGATATCAAATATGTTTTATTGCTTTAAGAAATTGCATGTAAGATTTGCATTTCATGGACTTAAAATAAGCCTGTTTAAAGAAATGTGGGTTTTTACTTTCTTTATCTTTTTGAATCAGATAATAGACCAAATTAACTGGAGTGTAGATAAATTTTTGTTAGGTAGATTTGCTGGAACGACAGCAGTTGCCGTGTACGGAGTAGGTGGACAGATTAATACGTTATATCTTCAATTTTCTTCATCTGTATCAAATGTTTTTGTCCCTAAGGTAAATCGTATTGTTGCCGAGACAAATGATAACACGGAATTAACAACGCTCTTTACGAAAGTTGGGCGTATTCAATTTATAGTTTTAGGATTAATTTTAACTGGTTTTGTTTTCTTTGGAATGCCTTTTGTGAATTTGTGGGCTGGAGAAGGCTATGGTGCTTCATACGCTGTGGCTTTGCTGCTTATTATTCCAGTTACAGTTCCTTTAATACAAAATTTGGGAATTGAAATTCAGCGTGCAAAGAACATGCATAAAGCAAGAGCAGTTGTCTATTTAGCCATTGCAATTGCCAATGTATTTATCAGTATTCCGTTGATTAAATTTTTTGGACCCGAAGGCGCAGCACTTGGTACGGCGATTTCATTGTTTGCAGGTAATATTATATTTATGAACTGGTATTATCATGCCCGTATTGGAATGAATATGTTTTACTTCTGGAAAGAGATTGCTAAATTTATTCCGGCATTAATTGCACCATGTGTGGTTGGGATTGCTATTATGAAGTTTGTCAATATTACTGGTCTTGTTAAGTTGGGAGTGTTTGCAGTTGTTTATGCTGCAGTGTATGGACTCTCGATGTATTTCTTTGGAATGAACGAAGAAGAAAAGCAGCTTGTCATGGGACCGATTAGAAAAATCTTAAGGAAATAAAGAGATAAAAGAAAAGAGAGAATATTGGCAAAGCATTCGGGGAATCTGCATATTGGCGGTTGTATTGATTCATCCTTTAGGTGGATTTAATTACTCTACTGGATGTGGTACAGAGCTCGTTGTTCTTCGTCAGATCATCAATTTTGCAGTTGCAACATTTCCATTTATAATTTGGTCGCTTTTGTATAGCGGACTTGAACTACTAAAGACTGTGCATAGTGGCAATGAGATTCATTGGTTGGGGGTTATCTACAGATTTATTGTTGGAAAATCAGCAACACCGTTTTATTATATTGTCGTTTTGATGCAGCTTACGGTGATCACGCCTTGGATAGTTAAAATCGTAAAACGAAAATGGAATTATCAGTAAAGTTTTATGGCTTATGACACCGGTTTATCTAGTATACTTGGAATTACATAGTTGGAACATCACCACGTTTATATGAGACACTATTTTCAGCATGGTTTGGCTTTTACTATTTGGGAATTCAAGTGCACTGTGTAGGGAAATTAAAATGCAATGGATATGTGGCTGCAGGTGCGCTCGCATTAAGTTGCGTTGAAGCGGTTGGACTGAGAGCAGTAGGATTCGATATTGGATTCTATACGAGTCAGATAACAGTCGGTTCATTTCTTTATTCTGTTACCATAGTTGGCTGGCTTCTAAAGAAAGGTGAAAATAATCGTAGAGGCTACCGCTTGTTATCATAGATAGGAGATAGCTCATATGGAATTTTCTATATTCACATGGCAGTGCTGATGATTGCTAGTTGGTTTATAAAATGTGAAAACTGGTATGCTTACTGGATATTGCGATTCGCACTGACAGTAGCCATTAGTTACATTATAGTTCATATTGCTCAGATAGTATTGAAGAACCATAAAAAATTGTTGCGATATATTGGATTTATATAAAAGGTACTGAAAGAGGAGGATATACTAGTGAAGCCAGAAAAAGTATATGCTTGTTATAACAAAGATAAAGATGTGAGATTGAGCAGTTCTTCTGGAGCAGTGTTTTCTTCTCTGGCAGAGTATGTGTTTAATAGGAATGGTGTTGTTTACGGCGTTGCAATGTCTGAGGATTGCTACTCAGCAGAATTTATTGCAGTCTCAGATAAAAGTAAACTAATAAAACTCCGTGGATCAAAATACCTGCAAGCAAAAGTTGGGGATACATTTAAGAAAGTTAAAGTAGAGTTGAAAGCAGGAAAACTTGTGTTATTTACAGGAACAGGCTGTCAAGTAAACGGGTTAAAGAAGTTTCTTGGAAAAGATTATGACAATTTAATCTGCATGGATGTGATTTGTCATGGAGCACCATCACCAGCATTATGGAGAGAATATGTACAATATCAAGAAAAAAAGTCTGGTGGAAAGCTGAAAGGAATTAACTTCCGCTACAAGGATGAAAGTTGGATTGATTTCGGCATGAAGGGAGTTTTGGAGGATATTCCAGAAGGTTTTGCAAAAAGATTATATATATCTAAAGATAAAGATCCATATATGCAGATGTTTTTGAGAGATTATTGTTTGCGCCCAGCATGCTATGAGTGTGTGGCTAAAAGAGAGAAAATGTCTGATTTGACGGTTGCTGACTTCTGGGGGATTAATGATATCGCTCCAGAAATGAATGATGGGTTAGGAATTTCTCTCGTATTGATTCGAACCCAAAAAGGAAAAGAAATATTTAACTACATCAGTTGCAAAATGAAATTAAAAGAGGTGACATATGAAGCTGGTGTAAAAGGAAATCCTGCTGAATACAAGTCGTGTGCAAGGCCGTCACAAAGAGATACTTTTTTTGATGATATGCACACAATGAGTTTCGAAGAACTGGAAGGGAAGTATGCTGCTCCGATAAAATATTCCTTGAAAACAAGAGCAAAAAGGAAAGTAAAGAAAATAATTAAAAATATGCTTCGAGTAATCGAGGGGGCAGAGAGTAATACAGAATATGGATTACTCTTTGTGTTTCGTGTTTGATTGTAAGGAGGAGCTGACTTGAAAGAAATACCAGTACTATATAAAAGAAAAGAAGAATGCTGTGGGTGTACAGCTTGTTATGCCATTTGTCCGAAAGAAGCTATTTCTATGGTAGAGGACGAAGAAGGCTTTGAATATCCGCAAATAGATGACAGTAAATGTGTTCGCTGTTATCAATGTTTAAAGGTATGCCCTTTTAAGATTATCAATTGTTAAAAATCTTGAAAATAAGCCAAAAACCTGCGTTTTTGATTGAAAAAATGCAGGTTGAGAATGCAATCTATCTCTCAATGAAAAATGATGTGGCTTATGTGCTGCATGATGAACTGTTTTTGTTTGAGCAGCAGTCTACAAAAAATGCAAATATGCCGTTACGCTGTCTGTTTTATGCAAGTGACACGTATTCGGTATTGGTGAAGGACAAGAATATTTACGGCTCAAAGATACTTCCGCTTCCATCGCCTACGTTTATAGTGTTTTATAATGGAAAACAGAAGATGGATGAGGAAGGGGAACTGAGACTTTCGGATGCTTTTGTAAAAAAGCAGGAGATTCCGAATCTGGAAGTGATCGTAAAAATGAAAAATATCAATATGGGAAACAGTCGGGAACTTTTCGAAAAATGCAGACCGATGCGGGATTACATGATCTTTGTGGATAAGGTAAGAAGGTATTCACAGGAGCAACCGTTGGAAGACGCAGTGGAACGGACAATCCGGGAGTGTATGGAAGAAGACGTGATGGCTGATTTCCTGAAAAGGAACAGGGCGGAGGGTATTAACAGTTAAATATAGATTATAAAATTATATAAGTATATGTTGAGTTTTATAAGATATTAGAGTGGAATATTATTGAAAGGAGATGATACTTTGAGTAAATATTATTCTATACATGAATTTTCAAAAATCATAGGTGTATCTGCCCAGACATTACGAAATTGGGATGCCAATGGAAAACTTCATCCGCATCATACTACAGTAAACGGCTATAGATATTATTCTGACGAGCAACTCAACCAGGTAATAAATGTAAAGCCTAAAA
>OCPX01000221.1_pt1 | contig 62849 bp, 96 predicted proteins | sample 1538771 | NCBI WGS metagenome assembly OCPX01 (sample SAMN04571725, study PRJEB22368) | human gut metagenome | biome: human gut; material: stool | host: Homo sapiens | place: Luxembourg | collected 2012-11-01 | reverse complement strand
TTTAAACTAAAGGTTTGCGCTCATTGTTGCGTTATATAACTGTCGAAAACGGGATATTACCTAATAATTTTGGAAAATGCAAGCTTTTTTTGGTAAAATTAAATTATGAAAAAGAAATGGACATGGATCATTATATTATGTATATTCAATTTCAGCTTAATGGGCTTTATTTTAACACACCCCACACCAAATTCGAAAGAAGCAACAAAGGTTGTAAAAAATGTTTCTTCAAAAAAACAGGAAGATAAAAAATCATTTACGTTTGTAGGTGTAGGTGACAACTTGTATCATGGTGCGATGTATTGGTACCCATACCAAAGAGATGGATATTACAATTTTGATTCCTATTATGAAATGACAAATAAATATACACAAAATGCAGATTTGGCATATATCAATTTTGAAACTTTATGCATTGGAGAAGAGTATGAATTGAGTGGATACCCTACTTTTAATGGACCTACAGAAATTCTGTCTTCAGTCAATAAGGCTGGCTTTGATTGGTGGAGTTTAAGTTCAAATCACTCTATGGATCGAGGGGCTGAGGGTTTATTAACGCAGATTGATTTGATTCGAAAGAATTATCCAGATGTTATTACGACGGGTTCGCATACGTCTCAAAAGGATAAAAAGCGTACATTAGTAAAAGAAATCAATGGAATCAAAGTAGGATTTCTTGGATATACCTATGGCTTGAATGGATTTAGTGTGCCTGAAGATAAGCCATGGCTTGTGGATTTGATTGATAAGGATCAAATGAAAAAAGATATGGAAGCTTTAAGTAAAGTGAGCGATGTCCAATTGGTTTCTATGCATTGGGGTGAAGAATATCAGATGGAGCCGACTGAAGAGCAGGAAGATTTGGCAAATTATTTAAATGAACTAGGTGCCGAGGTTGTGATTGGTTCACACCCACACGTTATTGAACCGGCAAAAGTTATTAAAGGAAAGAAGCAAGATACACTTGTGTATTATTCATTAGGAAATTATACGAGTGCCCAGGATATGGATATTACTATGGTTGGTGGAATGGCGAGCTTTACACTGAATTATGATCTAGATACAAAAAAGACTTCTTTTACAGATACTAAATTTATTCCATTGATTACATGGTTTGATGTAGGGTATAATGCATGGAAGACTTACCCAATCGAAGATTACAATGATTCGCTTGCACAAACACATAACTTAGCTTCGAATTATGATCTTTCAAAAGAATGGGTACAACAATTTGTCCAGTCTGTAATGCAAGATTGTGATGGAGTAGAGGTGGTTTTAGAATGAGTCAAAATCAAAAGACAATAGCCGAAAATCGTAAGGCAAGACATGAATATGAGTTGTATGATCGTTTTGAAGCAGGTTTAGTGCTTCAGGGAACAGAAATTAAAAGTATTCGAAGAGGAAAAGTTCAATTAAAGGATAGCTATATCAGTTTTCAAAAAGGGGAAGCTTTTATTAAAGGTATGCATATTTCTCCTTATGAATTTGGAAACCGATTTAATCATGATGAAACGCGTGATCGCAAACTCTTAATGCATAAGCAGGAAATTCAAAAATTGGAGCAATCTGCGCGTGTTAAAGGGTATACGGTTGTACCTGTGAGAATTTATTTGTATAAAGGTTTGGCAAAGTTAGAAATTGCTTTGGCGAAAGGTAAAAATCTTCATGATAAGCGTGAGTCTCAAAAGGCGAAGGATGCGCAAAGAGAGATTCAAAAGGCCTTGAAAAATCAGTATTAATAGATTATACTGATGTTCCTTGGGGATGTTCAGGCATTCGATGAGTAAATGTTTGGATTCAGCCACAGCCACGAAGGATACGTGTAATAACCAACTTAAATTAATTGCTAAAAATAAACTTGCTAATGTATTTGGTATGAACCAAAGCATGGCTTTCGCTGCTTAATTTTATTGCCTACGTTTGGCTTCGCAGCCCCTTTCTGAAATTTCGCTTTCTTATTTCAGACTGAGTGTTAAAGAAAAGAAGATAGAAATAAGTATTGGCTAGCTGCTTATTTTGAATCAACTATAGCTAACCCAAAAGAATTTTTGTTTCCATCCGAAACTTTTGGATAACTAGATGGAAAAAGCTGTAAACGCTGTCTCGTGGGACTTTGCTTAGACAGGAGTTCGATTCTCCTCATCTCCACCAAAGACTATTAACGCCTATTCAGGGCGTTTTTTTCATGCCTTCAATTATTTGGATAAACCATATATAATGGAATGGAAAGAAGGTATAGTATGAAAATTGCAGTCAGTTATAAGGATGGAGAAGTATTTCAACACTTTGGTCATAGTTCAGAATTTAAAATCTATGAAACAGATCATAATGAAATTATTAAGAGTGAAGTAATTACAGTCGAAGGACATGGACATGTTAGTGTTTCGAATGCTCTAAAAGAACAAAATGTAAACATTGTACTTTGTGGTGGTATTGGACAAGGGGCTAAAACTGCATTGGCTAGTTTTGGGATTCATTCATTTGGTGGAGTAACCGGAAATGCGGATGAGGCTGTTAAGAAATATTTAAGTGGAAAACTAGAATTTACAACGGATGTGACTTGTACAAAACATGATTCTGGCGAAAGTCATTCATGTGGTGGACATTGTCATTAATTCTTGAGTTTTCTTTTGACACACCTCGTATTTCGGTCTATAATCTAGGCAACAATAGTGATAAGGATATGAATACATTCTATTCAAATGTAGAGAGAGTGTGGTTGGTGAAAACACTTTGCGAATGTATGTATTTACTCCCTTTGAATTGCCCTTGAAAAAGTGTGCCGTAATTCTTGCGTTAAAAGGTTTGAGGTGTATACAGTAATTGTATAAACAAAGGTGGTACCGCGTGCGACAGACGTCCTTTGATGGCTGTCGCTTTTTATATGGAAAAATGGAGGAAAGTAAAATGGAATTAGTGAATGTATTAGAAAATGAACATTTATCTATGTTGAACCACTCATGTGCTCATATGATGGCTCAAGCTGTTAAGCGTTTATATCCAAATGCTAAATTCTGGGTAGGACCTGTTATTTCTGAAGGTTTCTACTACGATATGGATTTAGGAGATGTAAAATTAAAAGAAGAGGATTTGGCAAAAATCGAAAAAGAAATGAAGAAAATTGCCAAAGACGGAAAGAGAATTGTTCGTGAAGAAATCTCTAAAGAAGATGCTTTAGAAATGTTCAAGGATGATCCTTATAAAATTGATTTGATCAACGGATTAGAAGATGGAAATATTACAATCTATCGTCAAGGTGAATTTGCGGACTTATGTCGTGGACCTCACGTTGAGACTGTTAAGATGTGTAAAAACTTTAAATTGTTGAAACATTCTGGTGCTTACTGGAAAGGTGATGCAAACAATAAAATGCTTCAACGTGTTTATGGTATTTGTTTCGATACAAAAGAAGAATTGGAAGCTCACTTAGAAGCTTTAGAAGAAGCTAAAAAACGTGACCACAAGAAATTAGGGAAAGAAATGGGCTTATTCACAATTAGTGAATTTGCGCCAGGTATGCCTATCTTCTTGCCAGATGGAATGATTTTACGTAACATTTTGGAACAATACTGGTATCAAGAACATACAAAAGAAGGATATCAATTCATTAAGACTCCAATTATGATGTCAAAAGAATTATGGGAGTTGAGTGGACACTGGGATCACTATAAAGACAACATGTACACTTCAATGGTCGATGATCGTGAATTCGCAATTAAACCAATGAACTGTCCAGGAGCTTTATTAGTATATAACTCAACTTTGCACTCATATAAAGATTTACCATTGCGTTTAGGGGAATTAGGACAAGTACACCGTCACGAAGCAAGTGGTGCATTGAATGGATTGTTCCGTGTGCGTACATTCACACAAGATGATGCGCACTTATTTGTAACTCCTGATCAATTGGAAGAAGAAGTTAAAAAAGTATTACAATTGGTAGATCGTATTTATTCTGTATTTGGTTTACCATATGAAATTGAATTATCAACACGTCCAGAAAGTGGATATATTGGATCTGAAGAAATTTGGGATGCTTCAGAAAAAGCATTGGCACAAGCTTGTGTTCATGCAGGTAAAGAATATAAAGTAAATCCTGGAGATGGTGCATTCTATGGACCTAAATTGGATATCCATATCAAAGATAGCTTAGGACGTGTATGGCAATGTGGTACTGTACAGTTGGACATGAACTTGCCTGAAAGATTCGAATGTAAATATGTAGATGCAGATGGAACAAAGAAAACTCCAATTATGTTACACCGTGTAGTTTATGGATCAGTTGAACGTTTCATTGGTATCTTGATCGAACACTTTGGTGGACACTTCCCATTATGGCTAGCTCCACGTCAATTTGTTGTAATTCCAGTACACCACGAAAAACATGTTGAATACGCAAATAAAGTATGTGATGCATTAACAGCATTAGGAATGCGTGCAACAGTAGATTCTCGTAACGAAAAATTGGGTTATCGTGTTCGTGAGGCACAGCTACAAAAGGTTACTTACCAAATCGTAGTTGGTGATGGAGAGCAAGAAAACAATACAGTTACAATTCGTCAGAGTGGTAAAAAGGATAGTGTTACATTATCTTTAGATGAAGCTTTAGCTAAATTTAAAGCTGAAGTAGACAACAAAACATTGTTTGGAAAGTAAGAGTTTAGAGGTCAAAAATTGACCTCTAAATTTTTTTTATCTTTTTTAAAAAATTTGCTTGCAATAAGTTTTTATCCATGTTATTATAAACGGGCGTTACGGATAACGTAGGTTGTTCTAAAAAATAAGTATTCTGGAAATATTCTTGGAGAAGTACTCAAGTGGCTGAAGAGGTGCCCCTGCTAAGGGTATAGGTCGGGAAACTGGCGCGAGAGTTCAAATCTCTCCTTCTCCGCCATCTTATTTTTGGAAAATTATGGTCCAGTGGTGTAGTGGTTAACATGCCTCCCTGTCACGGAGGAGATCGTGGGTTCGAGTCCCATCTGGACCGCCATTCATGCAGATGTAGTTCAATGGTAGAACACAGCCTTGCCAAGGCTGATACGGGGGTTCAATTCCCCTCATCTGCTCCATTGAAATTTAAGCCTTTATTTAAAGGCTTTTTTATTTGCCTTGGGGTATATTGGGGTATAATTTGATATTAAAATATTGAATTATACCCTTTTTTTGCATATTATGGACATATAAGAGGGCACAAAAAATGACAGTTGAATTAGATAAGAAGACAGGAAAATATATGTTTGCCGGGAAAATATATAAAGATGGTAAATGTATAAAGAGATATCGTAAGCGTGGTTTTGATTCTAAATGGGAAGCACAGAAAGCTGAGGTTGAATTCAGAAAAGATTTCTTTATGCTTCCATCAGACATGAACTTTGACAGACTATATAAAGCTTTTAAAGAATATAATAAAAAGTATGTAAAAGAATCAACACTAAAATCAGATGAATATTTGTACAATGTTCTTTCTAAGGAAATGAAAGATATTGATTTTCTAGATAAAAGGCAAATGCAAAACTTGATCAACAAATTTGATGAGAAATATTCAAAAGCATACGTATCAAGAATATATTTCTTTTTAAATAAGCTATATAAATTTGGTGTTACTTCTGAATACATCCAATCAAATCCAATGACATATGTGAAACGTGATCTTAGATTGAATGAAAGAAAAGAAGAAATGACAATATGGCAGCAATATGATTTTGATTTATTCATTGAAGAAGTAGATGAACAAATGATGAAATGCTTTTATTCTGTTTTATTCTATATGGGATTACGAAAAGGTGAAGCCATGGCCCTACAATGGAAGGACATTGATTTTAGAAAACAAACGATAGACATCAACAAAACATATAGATACAAAGAGAAAGATCCTAATAAATGGCTTACACCGCCAAAAACAAACAATAGCTATAGAACTATCACAATGCCTAATACATTGTCTAAAATGCTTCGTGAATGGTTTCTAGAATGTTCTAAATGGGATGATTTCACAAAAGATAAATTTGTGTTTGGATATTACAAACCAATATCACCTCAGACAGTACAAAGAAGATTTGATGATGCATATAATAAGGCAAAAGAAAAAGATGATGGATTGCCTAAAATAAGAATTCATGATTTTAGACATTCGCACGCATCATTTCTAATTAATAACATGGCAGGCGCAGGATTCTCAGATTTTGACATAGCCAAACGCTTAGGAGATACAGTTGAAACATTGCACAATACATATGCACACTGGTTTGATACAAAAGACAAGAGTATTGTTGACATGATGAATAAGTTGTTATAAAAAGTGATATTATATTACACAATGTTACAAAAAAGTACAAAAATAGGAGAAATTTGATTGAAATTCACTAGCAAATAATGTAATATACGGGTGAAGATAAGCTTGTCGCTCTATCTTGTTTGTTACAGATCAAATTCTGTTAAGCTATGATTAAGTATTGTGTTCCAGCATGCATAGTGCTTATAGCTTCCGTAGGGTTGTTTGTGTTCACCTCGAACTGGATAGGTCTATTGGCTGAAAGAAAACATTCTGATTGTGTATGTGAGGATAGAAAGATGGCTATCGCGCACGAAAGTGTCAAGGGTAGGAATGTGAATTCTGATGAGATGTGGGAACTATCGCCCCACCATATACACAAATTGTAGGCCTTGTTGCATTAACAAGGCCTTTACTTTATATTTGGGAGATATAATCATGAATAAATCAAAAAAGATGTTATATAAAATAACAGATGAATACATAGAAACGTTTGGATTGGATGAATCATATAAAGATAAAACTATTGCTTTGTATGATGATAGAATAAATCATATAGAAAGACACAGAGAAGATTTTACTGATCCTTTGTTTTTAGATATTGTTTTCAGAGATTTATCATTGATTGTTTCTAATCCAGATTTTATATCGGAGGACAAAAAGAATAACAGCTTACAAATTGTAAAGAAAATGGAAGACAATGTACTAGTTGCAGTTAGAATAAGTTCAGGGCCAATATTAAAAATTAAAACGATTTATCCAATAAATGAAACTAAATACAATAAATTAAAAACAAATAAATTATAATAGTTAGAGGTGTGTATGAAGATAATAGATTATGTAATAAAAGGACTTAAAAATATAAACTTGTTTCCAAAGGTTGAGATTAAAATAGGATCGTTTTATGACGACTATATATCATTATCTAATGATTGGAATATAGTTGGTGAAGATATTAAACAAGTTATGAAAGAATACAAAAAGAAAAACAGATAGTGTATGCTGCTCAACACCACTATCTGTTTTTCATTCTCTGCTAATCTTTTCTTGAGGAAATAGAAAAAAGCCTAAAATATTTATCATGTACACATGAATAATAACATAAAACAAAATTAGTTAATAATATAACCAAAAGTACATTAAAAATTCTACCCCCCCCCCCCGAAAAAAATTCAATACTGATAATGTGATATATAACCACTTGCACTTTTTAGTATTATATTTGTACAAATTAATACAAAACATGTATTGACATATAAAATTTAAGACTTATTATATATTATAATAAGGAAAACGTTTTTCTTTTTATTCATAGAAAATGAATGGAAAGGGATGATCTTATGGAAAGGGATTTATGGATAAAAAAATTAATTATCCTAGCAGAAAAACTTAACGTGGATGATCTGCAAATTCTGTATAATCATGCACAAAGACTGCTGTTATCATCTAAAAATGAATAACACTAATACCTATAGGTATTTACGCGCAAATTTAAAAGAAGAATACTAAATTGAAGAAAGATTTGAATACTATGAAGGCTAAACTAAGCAAGAAGAAATTTGGCCTGATGAAGTAGTTGGCAAAGAAGAAATATAAGCTAGGGAATTTACCCTAGCTTATTCTTTTAATATCCATTTTGTGTTACACCATATTCTGCTTGTTCTTGTGTATAACCTTCATAAATTAATTGATTTATTAATTCTTGTCGAGAGAATGACGACATGTCTAAATATTCTTTTGCTGATTTAGCGGCCTGCTCGTTCCAGTTTGCGTTGCAATTGTCAGCCGCATAAGTGGCTTCCTCTGTTGAGTAGCCTTCATATTCTAGTTGCTTAATTAATCCTGTATAAGAGAATGCAGAAAAGCTTAAATATTCTCTTGCAGATCTTAGCGCATTTTTTTCTCCTGTTGTTGGAGATGGAGTAGATGCATTTGAACCTGTACTTGGAGTAGTTGTAGTTGGTGAAGAAGATGAATCGTTTGAAGAAGAACTTGCATCTTTACTATTTTGTTCATCTTTCTCATCGTTAATACTGATATTTCTAACTATTTCGTCAAATTCTGATTCATAATTGTATTTTAAATGCCCTTTTGGTTGAATCATCAATAGAGCCATGAAAGATGTTCTTCTATTATTTGGTACAAAATAATAGAATAAATCTGCGGCATCTTTATTTTCCTCTCCATCTTGTGCAAGGTTCATATTGCCTGATAATTCAGAATAATAATAACTTTTTCCATTTTTAATATGAAAATTTTTGACTCCGTAGCTATTATCAACATCTTCTATAAAACCGTCGTTGTCATTTACTTGATAACTCATAAACTCTTTTACAGAATCTTCTGTCAAATTTCCACTATTTGTATTAATTATTAAAATAGGATATTGGCAATTTTCATCAGATGTTTTGAAAGATAAAGTATCTGATTCTTTATTAGTGTTAGAAAAATATTTAGGTAAATAAATAGTAAAATCACCAAGCTCATAAGATTGAGCTTTTAAATCATCTGATTCTCTGTCGGTGATTTCCTCTATTTGGTTATCAGCTTTAACTCTTTCTTTGTAGCTTGTACATCCTGTACACATAGATAGTGCAAGCATAGCAATCCCAATAGTTTTGAATAATTTCATTTTTTAACCCTCGTTTGTTTACGTCAAGTAAACGCTTTCCGTTTTATATGTTAATCATACAATAAATCTAACCAAAAAAGAACAACCTATTTGTTGTTCTTTTCTTTTTCTCTTCTTGCTATTTCTCTTTCAACAATTGAATTTAAATAATCGGCAACTTGTTGTCTGACTTCTTCAGGCGCTTCCAAATATCCTCGAACAAGTGGTCGCTCTTTTTCAGTTAAGCCATAATCTTCCATGATTTGATCTATCTTTGACTCAGGAATGGAAATAAAAATATCTTCTCCAACACCTTGAGTTAACCATGCATAGTCAACGTTATATACACTACAAATTAATTTTATAGTTTGTTCTGAAGGCTGGTTAATTCCTTTTTCTAATTTATTCACAGAACTTTTAGAAATACCGATTTTATTGCCGAATTTTTCCATGCTTAAGTTCAATTGTGATCTAACTTTATTTATTCTAAAACCGATATTATCATCCATTCAATTCACCTCTTTAAATGTATTATAGCAATGCAAAAATAAAAAGTAAACTTAAGACACAAAAAACTTTACAACGTGGCTATAAGCCACTATAATGTGTATGTAAGACACGAGGAAGGAGGGATGTGATGTCAGCTGATGAAAATGTCAAAGAAGCCTTGGAAAAGCTTGAGAAGATGGGTTATGACATCGAAGAGTATGACCAAGGGTATATCGCGTGTATTTTAGATCGAAGCAAAATTCAAGATTCAAAAGGAAAGGAGAACGAAGAAAAATGAAAGCATATGTGACTGTTAGAGATGTGATGCTTGTTTTACCTGTAAAGGATACACAGGCTAGAAAGATTTTACATAATCTACGCAAACAAAAAAATAAAAAGGGTGAAATGTTTGAAGGATCATATCGTGACACTATGCTAGGAAAGATTCTTGCGGTCCCCACTCCAATATTTGTTGAGTATTTTCCTGAGACAAAAAGTGCACTTAATGACATTTGGAAAGAACAAATAAAAAGCACGCTTGACCAAGCGTGCTAGGGTAGTGAGCCCTTTAATGTACTACACATTCATTATATCACAGTTTCTAAAAGGAGAAATAAAAAAATGAATATTGTTAAAGCTACTAAGTTGGCAAAGAAAAGAAAAATGGGAATGGTACGTAAGAACTCATTCCTAACAACTGTAAATGGTTATTTAGTGCCGTTTGATAATGCTATTTATGGCTATGGTGCTTATATTCCTTTTAAAGGATATATTGTTCGCATGGCAGGAATTACAACAAAAGATATTTTGGCTAAGGATTGGATTTTGGTGAAAAGAATAGATCATCAAGATAGAGCATATTCGATTCATGAAAGGGTAAGGCATAAAGAAAAGCACTCAAAAGAGTGCTAATACTTATTCTATCACACTGAATACGTAATAAATGAAGTTGTCGGCGTTCATAAAGGAACGGATGTAGCCGTTATCACCTAATTCGTGAAGTGCTTTCTTGACTTGATCTTCAGAATGAGTAGGGAACGCATCTGTGACATCTTCTAAACTGCATAGTTTTTCTTCTCCACGTTTGTTTGCTAGGACAAATTTATGGATTTGAATTGCTAAATCAGACATTTCTTTTCACCTCCAATCACTATTATATAAGGAGATATAAAATGACAAAAGAAAAAGAAGAAAAAGAAAATTGGGTGATTCCCGATTTCGATAATTATGAGATCAATAAGTTAGATGACAAGTTTCTCATTAAAGAGAAACCTAAGCCAAAGAATTATGTAGTTGCATGTACATTCATTAATATTGCTTTACTTGCATTGAATGTATGCGTATTTTTATCTACTAAGGTGTTGGCTACAGCAATCATCCAGGTAGTTAAGTAATATGACTAGGGATGAGTTACAAACAAAAATTAACGGGTTTATTGAAGAAGAAACAGCGGATGAGAAAAGTAAGAATACCATTCGTAAATACAAGCATGTTGCTACTTTGTTTGTTAACTCATTGCCTGATGGTGAAATAAAAAAGTCGGATATAGTTGGTGTTAAAGATAAACTGCTGCATGATTATAAAATCAGTACAGTAAACAATTATATTGTGATAATTAATAAATTTATCAAATATAGCGAAATCATTGATTCACATGAAGATTTCAATTTCCTGAAACTTAAAAAATATTATTCAAAGAATTTGTTGAAGAACGTAAGAGTCCAGAAAGATGATTCTTTGGATGATATTCTAGAGCCTAATGAATTTCAAAGGCTATTGAAAAAAGCCAGGGAAATCAATCGTATGGACTTATACGAGATCATGAAGGTGTTTGGGTATACTGGAATTCGTTTGAGTGAATTACAGTTTTTCACTGTTGAAGCAGTAACGGATGATAATGTCTATGTAGTAAACAAAGGAAAAGGTAGAGGAATCATTCTTCGTTCAGACTTACGAAGAGAGCTTCTAAAATACTGCAAGGACAACAAAATCGAAGAAGGGTATATATTTACATCTTCTGATAAGAAAAGTCCTGTAAATGCTCGTGTGTTATCTAGAGACTTAAAGATGATTGCTGGTAAATGCAGAGGGATTAAGCTTGGTAAAGTACATCCTCATGCATTCAGACATTTGTTTGCGATTCAGTATTTGATGCAGAATGGTGAAAATGCAATTACAGAACTTGCGGACATTCTTGGACATTCTAGTTTAGAAACCACAAGAATCTATGTTCGTACAACAAGGAAAATGAAAAAGCAGAATCTCGAATCATTGAGTTATGCGAAAAGAAAGTAGGGAATGGAATGGATGTTAAATTTGCAGTGGATGTTGGATGGATGGTAACAATCACGATTGCTTTTATTTTAGAATTTATTGAAACTAAATTCTATGACTATAAAGACGATATTAAAAGACATGCAATTCAGTATTTTAAATTTTGGTTATATGGACATGCATGTGCATTTGGACTATGTCATGCGTTTCTTTCAATTTGATCTAGAAAGATACTGAAAGAGTCAGATATATCAGCCAACATGTTAGTGAATTCCAATTCAGATTTAATATTAGATTTTTTTTGATCTAACAAATACGTATTAACTTCATCCATTTTATCATGTAGTTCTTTGTCAGGGATTAACATTCGAGATTTTAAATAGGCAGCACGATATTCTTTTAATAAAGTGTTCCCATCTGATCTATTGTATCTAGCGGCTTTGTCTAAATAATCAGAGAAAACACTTAATAATTGATTGTAATGCTCTTGAGTAATTGGTGCACGAGCTTGGATTATAGAAACAAGTTCCTTATTAGCAGCTATAATCTTCTCTACTTTAATCGACTTATGAAGGCCTACACAAGATGGAATTATCGCGACTATATAAGGCCACGATTTAAAAGCAAAATTTAAAAAATCATTATCAAATTTCATATAAATATACCTCTTTTCGAGGTAATTATACAAGACGGGAGAAACAAATGAAAGAAGCTACTAATGTTAATACAGGTGATGTTATCCAGGTTCAAAATGCATCATATGAGGTTCTACAGGTAGTTCCTGATGCAGTTTATATGTTTGAAGAATATGGAATAACAGCTGCTCTTGTACAAAGAAAAAATGTTTCTTGTATGGGTGCAGCATATCGCTTTTATCAGGTGGATGGAAGGCTTTATGAGCTTGTGATTCTACCTAAAAGTAATACAAGAAATAGAAAGAAAATAGAGACAATATCTTTATTTTGAGGATAAGAAATGAAACACAGTTTTGAAATAGCAATTGCTGACAAATACGGCATTGAAGTTGCTGTTGTATTTGATATGTTTTGTTTTTGGATCAGCAAAAATGAAGCAAATGAGAACAACTATCATGATGGAAAATATTGGACGTTTAATTCTGCAAAAGGATTTAAAAAATTATTTCCATACTGGAGTGAAAAAAAGATACAAAGAATACTTCAAAAAATGGTTGAGGAAGATTTGATTGTAAAAGGAAATTACAATGAAAATCCTTGGAATCAAACAAGCTGGTATGCATTTGGGAATATGGGTGAAAAGTTAAAAAACGCTTTATCTATCGATTGGTCAAATCTGTCCAATGCATTTACCGAATCTGTCCAATGTACAAAAGACAAATCTGTCCAATGTACAAAAGACAAATCTGTCCAATGTAAGACAGTTAATAAAACATTTACATACACAGTTAATAATAAAAGAAATATAAAAGAAAGTTCCGACGACACTGATTTATCAGCATCAGAAACAATCCCTTATGTTGAAATTATTGACTACTTTAATTCTAAATGTTCAAAGCGTTACAAACACAGTAATCGCATTGCTAGAGAGAAGATTCGGGCTAGATGGAATGATGGATTTAGATTAGAAGACTTTAAGCTTGTGATTGATGTGAAAGCGCATGAATGGTTAAACGATACAGAGATGAACAAGTTTCTAAGGCCTGACACGTTGTTTGGACCTAAGTTTGAAATTTATCTGAACAGTGTAGCACCTAAACAAAAAACAAATAATTTTGTGATCACGAAAGGAATGAAGATGTAATGCAGTCAGTTAGTGAAATAATCCAAAAACAAAATGATGCGAACAGTGAGAAATATCTTAAAAGCAAACATTGCCAAAGCAATTGTGATAAATGCATGGCAGCCGGTGCATGTGGTATTTGGGAAAAGCCAGCGTATTATGACGGGAAATACTTGGTGGCTGCAACAAAGGTGTTCTGTTCAAAAAGAAATGACTGTGAGAAACTATCAAGCTATCGCAGTGAATGGATTGAGAAGAACAAAAAGAACAGTGGCTTAAAAGATTTGTTAAACAAACGAATCAATGATTTCGTTGCATCTGATCCGTGGCAGGAAGCAATCAAAAAAATGGCAGTGAATTACATCCAGGATTGTAAAAACAATTTTGCAGAACATACTCCTTGCAATTGGCTGATGTTTTTAGGACAGAGTGGATGTGGTAAAACACATCTATGTTCAGGAATCAGTAATTGGTTGTTAGAACAAAATAAACGTGTTCTGTATGTCAGATACATTGAGTTGAGCAATTCTATTAGCAACTTTGATTATTCGCTTCTAGAACGTGCTAAACACGCTCAAATCTTGTATCTAGATGATTTGTTTAAATCATCTGCCAATCGGCTTGATGATAAAGCAATCTTTGATTTGATTGATTATCGCTATAACAACAACATGCAGACGATCATATCCTGCGAAAGAACAAGCCAGGAAATGATTGATATAAATGAAGCGGTAGTTGGACGAATTGTTGAAAAGTGCAATGGTTTCTTCTTTGAAATCGAGAAAGAGCCTGGAAAGAATTACAGGTTGAATTGATGGCACGAAAAATATATGGAATATACAAGGATGATCTTCCTGTTTGTATTGGAACAGAATATGAATGTGCATTGTTTTTAGAAACAACAATCAATACATTTAGATCCATGTGTTCCAAACAGAAAAAAGGAAAAATAAAGCGTTCAAGGAATGGATTTATAATCGTAAAAATATGTGAAGAATTGGAATTGGAGGAAATAGAATGATTGAATCAAAAGTTATTGAAAAATTCATGGAAGAAAATGGTTTAGAACCATATGATGCATTTGATGTGGATGGTGAGTTTAAGCAATGCAACCCACTGTATTTTAATGAAGATTTAGAGCTACGATCAATTGAATTTGATTCTAGAAATCTTGATTTCTTTGGTGGGAAAGAGTGTTTATATAGATTATTAACCGGGAAAGATCATGTAAAACATAAAAGAACAGAAAAAGATAATTTGGAAGTTGTTGCCGAAGAGGAAAATATGAAATTAATATGGGAAAAAAATAGATTTGACGGGCAAAAAATAACACAACTTGTATTGACTGATGCCTACAATGAAAGCAGAGCAATCGCAACAATTGTAGAGCACCAGCTTAACGAGAGTGAGCCAAAATTGTTTTATGTATATTTCACATTGTATTTTGGAGAAACAATAAGCATTTTTCATCCGTTTAAAAGCTTTGAAGTAGCAAAGAGAGCAGCTTTTCAATTCATTAAAGAAGAAGCGGTAAAAAGAATGAAAGAATTAACATATATCACAAATTTCATAGATGAATAAAAGGAGAAGGAAATGACAAGTACAGAAATGATTGAAGATATGTTGGAAAGACAAAAGAAATATGATGCAGAAGTGTTTAAGAAACACAATGTTACAAGTGTTTCTAGACAACAATTAGAAAGGGCATTATTTGATGAATTAGGCGAATTGATGCATGCTCAAAAAGGAGATTGGTGTTGGTGGAAATTTACACAAGAGCCTGTAGATGTAGCTAAAGTATTTGAAGAATATGTAGATGTACTTCATTTTGCGTTAATGTTTGAAATTACTTATGGTGATTGTCGTTATCAAAATGAGGACATTGAATATAACTATAGGACACTAAAGTTTGATTCAGAGCTTGGACAAGCTTATGTGTATAGTTGTGTACTTGGTAGTGTAGAAGATGATGATGTGTTAGCTTACGTAATCGCACTTGGATTGCACATGGGATTTTCATTAGAAGCAATTTATAAAGAATATATTCGTAAGAATGAGATCAATAAAGAAAGGCTAACAAACGGGTACTAAGCTATGTGGATTAGAAGCCAAGACAGAAAGATTTTAACAGAGATTCATAATTTAGATATTGATGATATTAATCAAATATGGGACTGTAGTTCATTACTCGGTAAGTACTCAAGTGAAGAAAAAGCTTTATTAGTATTAGATATGATCGAAAAAGTCTCTATGTATCCAGGCAATACTTTGTTTCAAATGCCTGCGGATGATGAGGTTGAAGCATGAAATTAATAGAATTGTTTCCATTGATTGAATGGCCTAAAGTAAACATTTATGAAAAAAGAAAATATATGCCGCCTATATTTATCGCATCGGTTAATCCAAAAAAGAATAAAGAATGTATTTCCAACGATTTATTAGACAGAGAAATTTATTCAATTTCAATAAGTTATAATCGTGAATTCAACATTTACGTTCGCAATAAGAAAGATGATGAAGAATTAATTAAAAAAGCTGCTTCAATTGGATTGATTGAATAGCATAAGAAGAAAATCAAATTTTATTTTGAAAAGGAGAAAGAAAATGAATAATAAAGAATTGAAAAAAAACTTAGAAAAGGAAAGAAAAAAGCAAAGAGAAGATGCTATAAAAATAAATACTTTTATCAGATTAGATAAAAGCAGTGCTTCTGAAATCGATAAACAACTTGAGCAAATTTATTTATCTTTGCAAAAAAATATTAAATTTGTCTGTACCAATAAAGACTTGATGAACAGTATGCTAGATGAATTAGACTACATTGTTTACGCATCGAAACTATATGGTGGGAAGCATGTTATGGAAGAATTGGATAATCGTTACAAAAATAAATTAATGAGTTAAAAGGAGAATGAAAATGATTAGATTACAAAATAATTATGCAATCATTTCTAGCAGTGGTTCATTCGCCCTTGTAACATTCGTAAAGGGTAAAGATAAAGAAGGAAATGAGATAGACGTACAAAAACCTATCTCATACCATACAACGCTAGAATCGGCTTTACAGAGCTATTCTAACAATCGTATGGCAGATTTAGTTTCTAACGTAGATTTAGATTTGAAAGATGTTAAACAAGCTATAAATGAACTTAAAGAGGAATTAAAGACATATGAATAAATATCAGGAAACTTTAAAAAGATTAGAAGGAATGGTTTTAACTAGTCCTTTCAAAAATGACGTTGGTGATGGTGTTGTAGACATGAACAATTTGTACAAATGCGGAACACAGCTGCAAAATGAATATCTTAATAATTTAAATGTATTGAAAGAATTAGTTGATAAAGCAGAATCATTTGAGTGGATTCCTGTTTCTAAAAAGCTTCCAGATGAGCATGATAGCATCTTTGCTAAATTGTATGAAACAGATGTAGTGAACGATATGCTTTGGAGAACGCGATCAAAAGAGGTGCTTGTGACTATTGAATATGAAAATGGTGCAAGAACTGTTAAATCATCACATACAACTGATGGCAAATGGTGGATAGAAAAGAAAACTAGCTTAAGTAAATTTAAAGTTATAGCTTGGATGCCAATGCCTGAACCTTATAAGGAGAATGAAAATGAATGAGATTAAAATACCTTCAATTGAATTTGTTCGATTGAAAAAGGGAATTACAGAAGAAGAATTAAATGATTACATGGAAGAAAATGATGATGGTAGCTTTTTAGTTTATTTGAGATACAAATATGATTTTGAAGAAGAATGGGATTATTCGATTGAATGTGCAGCGTGGAATGCTTGCGAAGATTGTGTAAGTTGGTTAAATGATTGGTATGAAGGACAACAAAATGTCGAGTATTTGGCTATAAGCAGATTAGAAGAAGAAACTTGTACCAACGAATCAGAATATAATTTAGTAGATGGATTTGAATGTTCAAATTGTGGAATTATTATCGAAAATTATAACGAAATCGAAATTGATGAAGATTATCCAGAAGATAGATGTATGAAAGAATACGCACCGAGATATTGTCCAAATTGTGGCAGAAAGATTGTAGATTGAGGTGGATTTAAATGACAAAAGAAAATTATCAAGATGCAATAATGAGAATGTACGACTTTTGTATATCATCAAACCATCCTGCGCAAATAAGAGAACAATTTACTCAAGATTTGGATTTTTTAGCTAAATTAGCAGAGGAGCATTTTGAAGAAAAAGCAGAAACTAATTACGAACACTTCAAAGATGAAATTGTGCAAAATGTTAAATATAATTTAGCGGTAGTAAATGGCGAGCCTAAACCATGTGAAGATACAAATTGTGACGAATGCGATTTCAATTGTGACTGTTGTGGAGAAAAAAATTTGAATGGTTGGCAAGTCCATACAAAAAGCCAACATACAAATTAACTCAATTTGAATATGATTTATTACAACATTTCTCGGTTGATTTTAAGTTCAAGGAAATGGGCTTACTAAAAGAAATGAAAGAAAAAGGACATTTCAAGAATATTAATGGTGACGAATTGATTAAAGATATTCTAGAAAGTTGTGAGGTAATCAAATAATGCAGAAAGCTATATTACTGAGTTTAGATGATACGTATGAAGAAGAATTGATTAGTAGTACTGGTAAACACAAAGAAGATTACATCGGTCAAGTTGGTAACATTGTTCATCAGCAAAACATTTGTGTACTAGTTGGCACGACTAGATATTTGTACGACATCGAATTTAATGATGGTGCTAGGTTTTGTGTAGATAGAGAACAAATTGAATTTATCGAGGAAAATGAATCATGATTTATTTTATTGTAGGATTTTTCTTTGGTGGAATTATTGAAATGGTTCTGTATTCGGTTGTTGTATCTGGAAGAATCAACAATTTAGAATATCAGAACAAGCAAATGATTTTTGAATTAGAGCAAAAGGAAAAGGAATTAGCTACATACAGATGTATGTATGCTAGTTCTTATGATGGATTTGAGGAGACGAAATGATCAGCATGAAGGGATATCAACCAAAAGAATTTGATAGAAGCAAAATAAAAGTGCCTGAATATTTGAAAAAAAATAAAGAGCCTGAATATGAATACAAGGTAGCGTGGGCTAATGAACGTAATAAAGAGTATATCGAATATTTATTGAATAATGGATGGAGCATTTTTAATGCCCAAATTCCTTTGATTTATTTTAGAAAGGAAAAAAAGGATGTTAAAGAAATACAGGATTAAATATATCAAAGACAATAATATTTGTGTGATGGAAGTTATGGAGGAATCAAAAAGCATTGCAATGTACAAATTTTATATGAAATTTCCATCATGCAGCATTGAGGAAATTGAAGAGATTGCATAGGAGAGAAAATGAGTAAAACGGATTATGAAGAATATGTAGATGTTCAGGTGGATACACTGATTAAAAAACTTGAAATGTTCAAGATTTATGAAAGAAAGTTTAAATCGTTGGATGGAATTTTAAAGGATTTGGAGGTTCGCAAAAAAGAATTTTCAGATCCAAAATCTCCATCGTTTGAACAAAGGTTGGATTCAAAGAAAAATATGGATATTACAAATGATGTTCTTGTAAAGTTTATTTCAAAAGAAAAAGTGCTTGAAGACGACAAGAATCTTATCTTAGGAAAGATGAGAGAAGCTGAAACAATTATTGATCTTATTCCAAATGATGATGTTCGTTTATATATGAAACGTCATTATATCAATGGAGAGTCGTTTGAAAAGCTTTCAGGAGAAAAGTACTGTAGCAGAATGAAAATGTATTACGCAATGAAAAAAGAGCTTAAAAAGCTCGTTATGGGAGATTTAGGCAAATGATTGATATGCTAAAAAGAATAGGTGAATGGATTGGAGATTATATCTGTGAAATAATATTATTTGGTACGCTTGTTATTACAATTGTTTTAATTGTGTTGTGTGCAGTTGTTGTTTCTGATGACTCAAATGATACATCGTCTAATACATCATCACATTGCAGCACTACGTTGATACCTGTATACAATGGAAGAATAACTACTTTAATTCCGATAACCAGGTGTTATTAATTATATGGAGATTTGAATAAATAAGTGAGGACAAACAATGCAGAAAGTAATCAGATCATACATTTTTGATGGGAAAAGTTTTGAAGAATTACAAAAAGCATTAGATGAAGGCTATGTTGTTGTTATGGCAAATAAGGTTGGAAAATGTGATGATGCTATTGAATACATTCTTGAAAAGAAAAACAAAGAAGTCTCGATTGATGCTATTGTTAAAGGTTTAAGAGAGAACGCAAAAAGAGTTTTTGATAATGATGATCAATCTAAGTGGGTTAAGGCAGGAATTTTACAAGCGGCAAAGATGATTGAAACAGGTGAAGTAAGATGAGATTAATTGCATAAATACGTGGTTGAAAATTTCATAAAGTTTTTATTTTAGAAAAGAGTTACAAAGTAGCCTATTTACTAGGCTTTTAAAAGGTTTGTGGTTAGTCTGATAATATATAGTTATCGGACATAGAAAAGAGGAATGAAATGAATAAAATATACAAATTATTAATGGTTGGGATGATTGGTATTTCCTTATTTGGATGTGCATCTGCGGATCGTTGGGGTACTGATATAAAATCAGATTTGAATGGCGGATTGAATAGAATAATTAATGTGTATACAGCAGATGGAAAAATTATAGCAAGCTATGATGGAAGAATTGATATTGAAACAAATGATGGTGGATATGTAAAATTTGATTATGACGGGAAAAGATATGTTTATTATAATTGTTTTGTAGAAACGATTGCAGATAAATAGGAGTGATATTGTGGAAGATTTCATAAAAGATGTTTTACTAGCGTTTGTTGCAGCTGGTGGATGTGGATATTTAAATTATTACGTTTTAACATGCACAAATGTAATTGAAGAACAAGATCGAGCAGATAAAGAAAGATTGTATTTGATGATCTTATCCTTGTTTAATATTCTTGTTTGCTTCTTCTTTAGTGATTATTTGAAATGGAATATTTATAAAAGTGTTTTGATTACATTTTTATTAACATTAATAAGTTCGTTTACTGTACATGCTCATGTTATTAAGCTTTTTAGAACATTAGTTAATTTGATTAGAAAAGGCAAAGGATTGTCTGAAATGACTTTTGGAACTATTCAGGAAGATGTTTTTGAAAGTGATAACATGACAATTGGATATTTCTATACTAGAGAAGGAAGTTTTATTGCGTGTGGATACATTGAAATGCATTCAGAAAGAACTGGTGAGTTTACTATAGTACCTAGAAAAAGTGTTTCTGAGAAAAGCTTTTCAGAAGCTTGTACATTGCCAGGAGCAAAAGTTTTTATTAATGATGAAATGAAAATAGTCACCATCGAACAACGATAGTGACTATGGAGGTTATTTTCCGCCTTCTGATGGTATTTCTTTCTTGACTGTGCCTTTAGTTCTAGATTGAACACCATCATTACTTTTTTCGTTTTCTGTCATTTTGTTATCCTCCACGATAATTATACAGAAATAAGTTTATTAGAAAAGTTTAAGGAGTAAAGAAAATGAAATACAAATTACCAAAGTTTTTAACAGAAAAACATATAAATATAGGTGATGAACTTAATAAGTTTTTTATGATCAATAATACACAAAGTTTATTTGTACAATACAAAAATCATGTTGTATGTGTTTATATGGCAGATGAAAAGTTTATTAGGTGTAATTATGATAAGAATGGTATACTCGTTATTAAGCATTATATTTGTGAATCTCAATTCAAAAGTTTATATAAAAAGTTTTTAGATAATGAAATTGATTGCTTAAACTATGAAGACGTACTGAATTGCTGCAATAAGTTTTATCTAAAATCAGATGAAGATTATGAAAAGTTTATGAGAATATTACTTGATGTGTAGAAAGTTTTTTAGGAGTGATGAAATGGACGAAAATAAGTTTCCTTATAAAGAAGTTTTTGTGAAGTATGATAATGTACAAATTAGTGTTGTTTGTTCTAAGATGGTTGAAAAAGTTTTTGAATACAATGCGCATGATGATGAAGATGTGCCTGTGAATTATGTTTATTATGTGAAGAAAGAAAAGTTTTCTCAGTTGCTGGAAAAGTTTTTTGACGGTTCGATTCTATGCAAGCATGAAAAAGAATCTCAAAAGTTTTTTCCAACGTCTCAAGAACAACTTGAAAAAGTTTTTATGATCTTGGATAAATAAGTTTTTCAAAATAAAGTTTTTCAGATATAATGGATGCATGAATGATTATATAAGTTTTCTATGCACACTATTAAATATAAAGATTCCAAAAGTTTACTTTAAAGCAAATGATAAGGTTTATGATCTTAAACATAAACAAGTCAATAAAGAACTTTTTCAAGTAAAAGATACAAGCATATGCACATCATACCCAAAAGAAAATGTAATTTGTGTAAACCTGAATACATCCATAGATAGTAGTTTAGTTTATATATATCTTGCACATGAAATAAGACATTTATACCAATATGCATGTGTATATAAGAAGAATCAAAAAGTGTTTTCTATGGATGAAAGAAGTATTCCTATATGGAAAAAGGAACTTGAAAGTTATAGGGATTCAAGCAACAAACACTATGAGAATCAGGAAATAGAAAAAGATGCAAACTTTATTGCGATAGTGATATTTAAAAGAGTTTTGGATATAAAAGAAATGGATCAAAAAGAATATGAGTTTAAAACTAAACTTTTCATGAACTTTTTCGCATCTAATCCAGTCAAAAAGCAGCTGATCCAGAAGCAAATCAAAAAAATGAAAGTATAAAAAAAGGACTTTTTTACAAGTCCTTTTCAATTTGTTTGAATAGTGCAGCAGTTCCGCGCGGTGCACGCTCAAACTCTTTAATAACATGTACATATTTACCATTCAATGTTTTTTTTCCATTCTTGTAATATATCCATGATCCTTTTATAATGCCGTATGATTCTTTTTCTATTGCTTTTGGATGCTTTCGCGTTCCGGCCCATTCAATATATGAAAATATGCATTTTTGAAGTTTTAAAATCTTTTTTTCTTTCTTCTCTTTTTCAAGATCTTTTTTCTTCTTTTCAAGTACCTGGATTATTTCAATTTTTGATAGTTCAATAAAATCATGATCTAAACTATAGAAATTAGTTTCATTGAAATATGATCCCGTATGATGCCAAGAACTACAGATTAGAAAAACTTTTAAAACTTCTTTGCTATAAATTTTTAATTCTTTTTCATTAAAATCATTTCTAACATTTAAAACGCATTCTATAATATCATTTTTAGACCATTTAGAAAGTGGCTTTTCACCACTTTCATAAGCTTCATAAGCGCGCACGCTCATTTTATTACCAATGTATCCCATATGTTTTTACCTCCTAAAATGGAAATTCAAAATCTTCAAGCATTTCATTGATCTTTTGTTGTTCTGTAAGTGCTGCTTTCTTCTTCTTTTTTGGTGCAGCTTTTTCAATGCTTATTCTTTCAATTTTTCCATTATTGTATATATAACTTTCTTGGATCTTGTTTCTACTAAACAAGTCTATAGTTTTATAAGTTGTGTTATAAGTAAAAAGCAAAGATTTTGAACCTGGTTTACAGATCTTAAAAAGATCCTTATTTAAAATATCAACATAGCATTTATAAATTTTGAAATAATAACAGATATCTTTTATTTCTTGGATATCAGGCGCGAAAAGTTCTTTTTTAGCTTCAGTATTGAAATATATTTGAATATCATAGTTGAAAAGCTTGTCAAGATCATGCGCCACGAACAACCTCAAGTCATTTGTTTGAGCTGCTGCATACATATATTTATTATGATCAAATTTAAAACCATGATCTTTTAAAACTTTTTCAGTTGAAGCGCTTGGAGTTCCTAACGCTTCAACGTAAATGTGTGGTTGTTTTCTTTCGTTTGTAACATAATAATTGAAATGAGTTCGTTCACGCTTCCACATTGTCATTTTTAAGCCCTCCTAAAATATCCAAAATACATAAAGTATTTACAAGTTGCCAAAGTTCACGCGGTTTTAGCATCCATGCGATTACATCCATGCCATAACTGAGATCATATAGCCCATTTAAATGTCTATTTATTGAAAAAGGCATTATACTATTTGCCTTTAGACTATTTGCGTTGAGCTGATCAATCTTTTTTTCTACTGATTCAATATATTCTTTGTTATTCATTTTTAAAACCTCCATTCATTATCTTCAAAAATCTTTATAACAAGTGTATAAAGCTCTTTGCTTACTTGTTTAGAATCACTTAATAATTGATCGTAATAAATATTTATTACTTTTTCATTTTCAATATAAGCAAGATCATAAATAAATGATTCAATATGATCCGCTAAACACTCATAAAGAAAATCATACACAACAAAATTACCAGAAATAAGATCATTCATATATGATCTTATTCTTGCGTATTTATGCAATAATTTAATTTCTAAAAGTTCCATGTTTAAACCTCACATTTAATATATAAGTGGCAACACTATGCATAATAGGCCCAATATTAAGCCCATGATCAATGAAGCCGTGCACGCTGCTAAATACAATTTTAAAAAAGCAAGTATGAGCACCTGGAAGGCGCTCATATTGTCGAGTTTTCTACGTGTTAGCATGTGTAAATAACTCCGGTTGAAGTTTCACAATATCCATCATAGCCAAGATCACGCGCGAACGCTTTATAATCAAAATATCTTTGAACAATTTCTGGAAGCTCATAACATTCTTCTACAAGTTCATAAGCTACATCTTCTAATGTCATGCCTTCATAAAAAGTGTAGTTTTCACTTTTTAAGTATTTTAATGCATCCGTATAGCTGCACACTTCCATTAATGCAGTGAATTCACTTTCATTATTTTCTAATGCTTCAGCCACTTCATTAATATCGTCGATGTTTGGATATTCACCGAATGCATCATACATATCGAATAATGAACAATCATAATCAGTAACAAACCACTCTTCATACATTGTGTTTTCTTTCACTCCAATGCTTTCAAGTTCGCTTTCAAAATCATCATCATCGATAGGAAAATCAATCCATTTACCAACTAAACAACCATCATTGTATTTACCTAAATTTGTAATATAAGCTTTCATTTCACACATAATCTTTACCTCCTTACTTTTCAATCATTTTTTTTAAAAGATATGCATTGAATGCTAACGATAGTAATAACGCTATTTTTAGTAGTTCCATATTTTAAAACGTGGTATAATATAAGTACCTAAGTGACTAAAATAAGTCACTTAGATATTTAGCAAGAAGCTTGAGGGCTTCACCGATTAAGAGCGTGTATATAATTTCGAACGTTTTGGATAGGTACGAAATCATGCGCTCTTTTTTTTCGCGCTTTTTTCTATCGCGACGTTTCATCGGTTTGCTACGTTTATACTTTGCCACGTTTGCACCTCCTTTCGTGTGGCTTGTCTCTTAAGACATTTACATAATAAAACGAACGTTTTACATTGTCAAGCAAAAAAATAAAATAAATGTTTGATTATTGCAAAAAAACGTTTGATATTATAAAATGAATATAGAACGGGAGGGCGCATATTATATGAAAGAAAATCAAATTATAGCCGCGCTTGCTTATGCTCATAAGAATCAACAAGATATTGCGGATTCGTTTGGATGCACCAAACAAAATATAAGTACTAGAATCAAACGCGAAAAGTTCACGGATGAAGAGCTAGAAAAAATGGCACAAGCGATAGGCGCAAAATATAGATGTTATTTTGAATTTGAAGACGGAACGAAAATATAAAACCGTCTTTTTTTTATGTTCATTTTTTCAAAAAGCTTTTTGTTTTTGAAACGTGCACGAAAGAACCTATTTAAAAGGCTTTTAAGCGTGTTCGGTTCTAGTCTTATAACATAGAGTTAACAGACTAGTAATATATACATGTATGGACGTGGTGAGCGTCCTTTTTTTGTGGGGGTTGCTTCAGTTCCAGGAAGGCAATGGACGTGTTGGAATGTATGGAGTTGGCGCATATAATCCAATGTATTGGAGTGATGCAAGACTTATTGCACATATAAGAACGTGCGCACGCGTTCTATTAATAGAGCCATGACCATGTTATGAAACAACGCTTTCAACAATGCATGTTGAAAGATGTTTCAACACAATAATAAATATATGAATGTCATATGATTGAAGCCGTGAGCGGTGCGGTGTGGTGGTAGCTGCATGATTCAAATTTTGAACCCTGAAAGCGCCCTGGGCATGGATCAGATCAGCATAGACCCCCCTATCTTTCAAAAGTTTTTTGGGTTTTGGGGAACGGCGTGGGGAGTTCAAAAAAACTGGGTTATGAGCGCATGAGAGGGGGTAAAATCTGAATTTCTTCATTTTGTACAGTGTACAAAGAAAAACCGTGATATTCTGTAGTCGTGAAGATTGGAAAACATCTTCTGAACAAACAAGGTAGTTCTTGGATTGTTTCATTATTTCGTGCCCGTTGAAAAAGACCTGTGGAAACATGGGTCTTTTTCATATCACTGCATTCAAAGTGTTTACTGTTTAGATTTCCGTCCTTTCCTTTAAATCTGTTAACTAAAACTTTGAATGTAGCGATATGAAAAAATATTATGGTTCAGAAGCAACAAAAACAGGTGCTAGAAATTATGCTAGAAAATTTTACTCAAGCAAGGCTTGGGAAAAGAAAAGCAAAGCGTATAGAAAGGCACATCCACTTTGTGAAAGATGTTTGAAAAAAGGTATCTATACCAGGTCGACTTGCGTGCACCACAAAGTGCACATTGACCAGGACAACTATAGAGATGTACACATTCTATTTGGCGATTCTAATTTGGAAGCGTTGTGTGACTTATGTCATGCAGAAGAACATTCCAAACGTAAACCATCTTTTGAATTTGATGAAAACGGAATGCTTATAGGATGTGGAAGGGAGGATGATGAATGCAAAAAGGAGCATGGAAAAAAAGAATCAATTCACAACTAGAGAATTTAGGCACATTTTCTCCTGAATATTCGGTTGCGGTTGATTCACTTGCAGATGCCTTGGCCCAATACGATTCGACAATGAAGCAATGGAGAGATTCAAGTAAAGCAAATGGCTACAAATCACTACAGATGGTTGTTGAATATACGAACAAGGTCGGTGCAACGAATTTATCGCGCTCGCCATACTACATTATTACCGTTCAATTACGTGATCAAATCATGAAATACTGCAAAGAACTTGGCTTGTCACCTACTTCACTATCAAAGACAACAGAAGTATCCGGAAAAAAAGGTGATGAATTGGATGAGTTCATGAGCAGATTTAAATGAAATATTTAGACATTTATAAAGAGCGTATTAAATCGGGTGAAGATGTAGTCGGTAAGTGGATAAAGCTTAATCTTCAATATGTTGAAAGAGGTTTAGCAAATGGAGATTTCTTCTATGATGAGAAAAAAGCAGAAATGCATATAGCGTTTATTGAAACGTTTTGTCATCACGTAGAAGGAAAAACAACAAAAGTAAAGCTTGAGCCTTGGCAAAAATATTATATTGCGTGCATATTCGGACTTGTTGATAAGAATGGAAAAAGGCAGTTTCGTGAAATACCTACGGTCATGGGCCGAAAACAAGGAAAATCATTTCTATGTGCATGTATTGAACTTGATGTTGGATTTACATCGGATGAAGCAGGTATGCAGATATACAATATAGCGCCAAAGTTAAAACAAGCGCAGATCATTTACAATGTTCTGTATCAAATGATGGAACACTCTAAAGCGTTGAGTCAAAGAGTGAAAAAACGTAGAACAGATATCTACATGAAACAGAACAACTGTAGATGGGAGCCAATTGCCTTTGCATCTAAAAAATCAGACGGATTTAACCCATATTTGACAATCTTTGATGAGTTTGCAGCCTGGGAAGGGGAAGCGGGTATGAAAATGTACAACGTTATGTTGTCGGCAGGTGGTGCAAGACCTGATCCACTTTATATTCCTGTAAGTACCGCAAACTATATTGATGAAGGATTATATGATGAATTATTTGTTCGTGGAACATCTGTTTTACTTGGTACGTCTGATGAAAAACAAATGTTGCCTTTCTTTTATATGATTGATGATATTCAAAAATGGGATGATCCTATTGAATTAAGAAAAGCAATGCCAAACCTTGGAATATCGGTTTCTTATGAATATTTGCAGAATGAAATTTTAAAAGCACATAGCTCACCTACATATAAGGCGGAGTTCATAACAAAGTATGCGAATATCAAACAGAATTCAACAGAAGCATTATTCAGTGCAGAAGATATTAACAAAGTTAAAGGTGAAGAACTTAGATTTGAAGATTTTGCACATACATATGCAGTTGGTGGAATTGACTTGTCACAGACAACCGATTTAACAGCCGCATCTGTAGTTATACGAATTCAAGAACAGGACTACATATTTACTCATTTTTGGCTTCCAACATTAAAAATCAAGGAGCTAGAAGAAAGAGACAAAATACCATATACAAGATTTATTCAATTGGGATATTTAAGTCCAAGTGGGGAAAACTTTGTACGGTATGAAGATGTTACGGAATGGTTTGAAATGCTACGTAAGAAATACAAGATTTATTGCGTGGTCGTTGGATATGACCGTTATTCGGCTCAGTATCTTGTGGACGATATGAAGAAATACGGATACAAGATGGATGATGTTATTCAGGGTACTAACCTTACACCAGTTATTAATGAATTTACGGGATATGTAAGAGATGGATTTGTTCATACAGGAACAAACGGACTTTTACAAGCACATATGTCTAGTGTTGCATTAAAGAAAGTTGCAGAAGACAATCGTGTTCGCATGATTAAAACTGATCCAAGAAAACATATTGATGGGTATGCATCTGTTATTGATGCATATACAGTAAGACAAAAATGGTGGGATACATTCAAGTACCGCCTTGAAAACAAGAAAAGGAAGGTGAATTAGTGGCTAAAAGCAGAAGAAAAAGATTTGGTTTGCTAGGAAGTCTATTAGGACTAAATAAGCCAGCACCTAAACAAAATCAATTACATTCAATGTTTGCAAGCTTAGGTGGATATTCACCGGTGTATTCATCCTATGATGGTGGAATATATGAGATTGGACTATGCAGAGCATGTATCAATCGAATTGCCACGTCATGTGGAAAGGCTTCACCTGAACTGACAAACAAAGACTACAAAAGCAAGATATATAACTATTTGGTTAAGAAAAATCCAAATCCTTATATGACAGCTAGTCAATTTTATAAAAGATTGGCAACTATCTATTTTACAGAAAACAATGCTTTCATTATTCCAATTGAAGATGAATATGGAATGGTAAAGGGATTATGGCCCGCAGTACCAAGCCAGTGTCAGTTAAAAGAAATCAATGGTGTAGTTTATATTTATTTTAATTTCATCTATGGCGAAACAAAATTGATTGAATATAGCAAAGTAGGACATCTAAGGCAGATGCAGTATAAAAATGATTACTTTGGTGAAATTAATAATGCATTTGATACAACAGCTAAATTGATGCTTGCTCAGGAAGAAGGAGCAATCAATGCGATCAAGTCAAGTTCTATTGTTCGATTCTTGGCTAGAATTTCAACACCGATTGATGATGATGAGGATTACAAAGAACAACAGAACATAATCTTAAGAAATAACCTGAACAAAAATGAAACAGGTGTATTCCTTGTTGATAATCGTTTTGATGAAGTAAAACCGATTGAAAGTAAACCACTATTAGTGGATGCCAAGCAGAAGCAAGCAATTGAAAATAGTGTATACAGCTATTTTGGAATTAGTGAAGCTATTTTACAAAATAAATATAAACCTGATGAATGGAATGCATTTTATGAATCAATTATTGAACCATTTTTTATTGAAGTTGGAGAAGTATTGAGTGGAATGTTATATTCCGTAAATCAGATTATGAATGGTAGTGAAATCATTCTTACAAGTGATCGTTTACAGTATGATTCAACACAGACAAAACTGAATGTTGCGACTCAAATGTTCGATAGAGGAATGATTGATACAAATGGGGCATTAAATATTATGAACAAAGCGCCTTTACCAGATGATGAAGGTAAGAAACGTTTTATTCGAGGTGAATATATCCAGGTAACTAAATCGAATCAAGGAGGAATTGGTTACAATGGGGAAACCGAACCACAGCAAAATCCAAATGCGCTCGATCCCGTTCCAAATGAACCCGGTGACGGAAAACAAACGGATTGATACTCAGTACTATGTTGAAGGATATGCTACAACATTTGAACCTTACGTTCTTTATCGAGATTATGAAGGTAATGATGTATATGAGTTGATTGAGCGTTCAAGTTTGGACAACGCTGATATGAGTGATATCATCTTCCAATTTGATCATGGAGGAATGGTATATGCACGTACAAGCAATGGCTCACTTATTGTTGAAGTAGATGAACACGGATTGTTTGTTGCAGCAGATTTAGGAAGAACAGAAGCTGCAAAACGTTTGTACGATAGTATTCAGGCAGGAATGGTTACTCAGATGTCATGGAGATACATGGTGGACGAGGAATCATATGATAGAGATAAAAAGACATGGACAACACGTAAAGTATCAAAAATTTATGATGTTTCGGCAGTGTCGATTCCTGCAAATGATCAAACATCTATTGAAGCAAGGGCAAAGTCTTTAATGGATGAAGACCGGGTTAAAAAAGAAAATGAAAAGAAACGAGAAAGACTGAGTTTGTTGTTGCAGATCAAGGAGGCTATTAATTAATGTTTACAGAGCAACAACTAGCAGCATTCAATGCAATGAATCACGAACAGATTCAAAAAAGATTTAAAAAAATTCAAGATGAGGTCAACAAAAACGATCCTAATACAAACTTGGAAATGTTACAGGCGGAATTTGATATCTTGCAAAAACGTGACAAAAAGTTACAAGGCAAGGTTGCAAAACGTCAAGCGTTCTTAGATACTATGGCAAAATCTATTGTAGATGAAGATGAAGCTTTTGCTACACAACAGGAACAAGCTCGTAGCAAAGCACATCCATCAATGCCTACAAACTTGTCAGAACGTAAAAAAGGAATTGAAGACGATATGGAGTATCGTAGTGCGTTCATGGAATTCGTTCAAAAAGGAAAACAGTCAGAAATTTTAAGACAACGTAGTGCAGAAGCAGGTGTGGCAGCTGATCTAGGTATTTTAATTCCTGAAACAATTGTTCAGAAAGTAATGACTGAATTAAGTAAATCACGTGGTTACTTATACAATGCAGTATTACATACAAATTTCCGTGGTGGTGTTAAATATCCTATCGGTTCATTCAAGGCAACATTTAAACGTATTACGGAAACAACAGTATCAGATCGTCAAAAGGCCGGTTCTGTTACAGAATTTGTACAATTTGGATATCTGATTGGTGAAATCCGTTTAGCACGTACATTATTACAGACTGTATTAACTGTAAATGCGTTTGAAACTAAATTAGCAGAAGTTATTGTAGAAGCTTATTTGGAAGCTATGGATCGTGAAATTTTAACAGGTAACTCTGCAAATAATGAATGTGAAGGTATTTTAACAGAAGCTAATAAAGTAAGTGGAGGACGTATTAAAGCTGATCACATTATTGAATTTACAGCGGAAGAAATGAAAGATTGGAAATCATGGCAAACAAAATTGTTCGCAAAGATTCCTTTATCAATGCGTAAATTAAAACCAGAGTTCGTAATGACGCCTGCTACATATGAAGCAAACATTAAAACATTGGCTGATCAAAATAATCGTCCTGTTTATGCAGAAACATTTAATCCTATTGATGGTGCAGAACGTGCAACATTCAAAGCTAGAACAGTTAATTTCGTTGAAAATGATACATTCAAAGATTTTGATGAAGCAAAAAACGGTGAATATTTTGGAATGTATTGGGTAGGAAAAGAAGCCTATGCGATCAATTCAAATATGCAGTTTGGTGTGAAGAAGTACTGGGATTATGAAAAGAATGAGGAAGTAACTCAGGCATTAGTTATCAATGATGGTAAAGTGTTAGATCCTCAATACATCTTCTTGTTAAAAAAAAAAGTAGCTTAAGCAATGGAGATGTTACAAAAGATGAAAGTCAAACAGGAACACAATCATTAAATGATGAAGAACCTGTTGTAACTGATGATGAACCTATTGTATTAGATGATGAGCCTAAGAAAACCACTCGAAAAAACAGTGCGAAGAAAGCTTAGGTGATAGATAATGGCGTTCAATATTCCTGAAAGCCTTCTAGAACGTGTTAGAACTGCTGCTACAAGAGCAAAATCACGCGCATATGATGATGAAATCAAAACATATATCAGAGCATGTTTATATGATTTGGATCGATTAAATATCTTATTTGATGAAGATGATTTAGAAGATGAAATTGTAGTAGCGGTAATAACATATGTAAAGTCAAAATTTGGTACAACGGAGGCTTCAGAAAAGGAAAAAATGGCTAAAACATATGAGGATTTACGTCAGATTCTTATGACAGATAAATCCCATAAGAAGGTGAGATAGTATGGCATATGAATATACTCGTGAGAATAATATTTATTATGATGTGGCATATCTGATTGAAAAAGAAAGATATGTGGATGCAGATGGTGTGGAACGTGTTAATGAAACTGAGAAGGAAGTATTTTGCCGTGTTGGTGGAATTTATTCAAAAGAATTTAATGAAGCCTACCAGGCAGGCATACAGTTAGCGTATAAGCTTGTTATTCCTACTATTGATTACAATGATGAAACGACAGTGAAATACAACGACAAAAAGTATGCGGTTTATCGTACATTCCCATCCGGAGATACGATTGAACTATATGTTCAACAGGATGCTGGAGAATGGAAACAGTAAGACAACAGATTGTAGCTAAATTCACTGAACTTTTAGGTGAAGGACAATTTGTATATGGCAGTTTCAAATCAAAACCCCATACCCCCTATGGGAATTATGCATTGGATTATACAAATAATTACTTTGCAGACAATAGAACGTATTGTAAGATTGGAACTTACATATATAGATTAGTGACTGATCAAAAAGATTTTGAATTAGAAGCTAAAATCGAAGACATGTTTGATGAATTAGAAATACCATACCAAACCATCACAGATGAAGATATAACAACTCAAAAAGTACACTGTACAGAATGGGCGGTGACATTAGTTGGCCGTCAATGATGTATATTGCGATATGTCGCAGCTTGGGCCTGAAATCAGAAAGATTATTCAAGAATATAAAGAGCATTCTTTGGCACAGATTGATAGAGCAGTAGAAGAAACTACAAAAGATTCTAAAGACATTGTTAAAGCTAAGGCCAATGTAGAAGATAGAAACACACGCAGAAAGGGAAAATATAAAAGATCTATAACATATAAGATAGAACGTGAATTAGCTCATACACGCGGTGTTATTTATGCGAGTGGCCACGAATACTCATTAACTCATTTACTAGAAAACGGACATAATTTATGGAATTCTCCTAGACGTACACGTGCATTTGAGCACTGGAAAGATGGAGAAACAAACGCGATCAAAGAACTGCCAAGTTTAATCGAAAAATATTTGAAAGGATAAAAACTATGGCAGATAAAAACAAAGTACGATTCGGTCTAAAAAATGTACATGTATGTTCTATTACAGAAAGTGCAGGATCAATTACATATGGTACGCCTACTGCGTGGAAAGGTGCTAAGTCATTAACACTAGATCCAGAAGGAGATACAAATACATATTATGCAGATAACACTGCGTATTTCACAACGAATACAAACAATGGATATTCAGGAAGTTTGGAAATGTCTGAGATTCCTGAAGAAATTGAAAAAATGATTTTCAATACAGTGACAACAGAAGAAGGTAACTTAGCAGAAGATGCAAACGTATTGCCTAATAATGTTGCGCTTATGTTCCAATTTGAAGGTGATGTAAGTGCTACTAAACATATCTTCTATAAGGTTGTATTTGCACGACCAAATGTAGAAGGTGAAACAAAAGAAGAAAGCACTGATCCTGCTACTACATCAATGGATATTACAGCAGTTCCTGTTGAGAAAGATGATCATCAATGGGTAAAGGCAAAATGTCGTAAAGGCGATACAAATTATGAGAGTTTCTTTACAACTGCTCCAACATTACCTACTCCAAAAGTTGGTGAAATGAGCCAAGAAGAAGGTACACCGGTAGTTGCACAAAGTGATAATGGCAAGGAAGTGAGCACATTATAAGAGGGGCAACCCCCTCTTTGTGAGGTTATATGGAACAGACACTAAGTATTGATGGTAAAAAATATAATTTATTGTATAAAGGCAAAACGGCTAGCATTTATAGAGATTGTTTCAACAGAGATTTGTTAGTGGATATTCAGGAAGTGCAAATCAAATTTGGTGAAGCTATCGAAAAAAATGTTCGTGAAGGAAATCCTGATCGAGATCCTTATTTCACTTTATTACAAGCAAACGGATCTTTATTTTTTGAAAGATTAGTTTGGGCATGTATCAAGACGTATGACACATATCATGGAAAAGAAACAAAAGCGTTCCAAGATTTTGTTGATGAAATTGAAGATTATCAAACCTATGTAATGAGTGGAGTTGTTATTCTAGAACAAATTATCAATGCAAATAAAGCAACGGTAAAAGATGAATCCGATGAAGTGGTTTCAGATGATAAAAAAAAAGAAGCGTAAGCTACACTGATTTAGTATTAGGTGGATTAAATTTAGGATTAAAAATAGATGAAATAGAGGATATGGGCATAGGAAGATTGTTTGATTTGATTATTGCACGTGGAAATATGCAGTCCAAAGTAAATAATTCAAAAAACAAAATTCCTATTCGTAAAGCAGTCCAAAGCGACTTTGACAGATTTTAGGAGGTACTAAAATTGTCAGGTTATAGTCAAGTAAGAGGTATCTCCGTAAAAATTGATGGAGATACTACAGGCTTTCAAAAAGCGATAAATAAAATAAAGTCCGAAACAGCAGGATTAGATAAAACAATGTCAAAACTGAAATCTTCTATGAAATTCAACGAAGGAGATTTTCAGTCCTTTGCGACATATCAGAACTTGTTACAAGATAAAATCAAAAGCACAACTAAGCAATTGGAAGTCTATAACAAGAAACTGATGAATTATCCAAAGACACAGAAGCAGTGGGCCGATGCGGTTGCTTCTGCATCAAAGTCTATTGATAATTACACTCACACGTTTAATTCTTTGAATAAAGAATATACAGATAACAATAAACAAATCAATGCATGGAAAGAAGCTATTGCGAACGGTACGCGTTCGGCAGAACAAGGCGAAAATGCTATTCAAAGGTTAGCTTCACGAAATGTCACTTTAAAAGAAGCAATGGATGATTGTACTTCAGGCATTGCCGAACAAAAAAAGGTGTTGGTTGATTTAGGTAGTACGTATGAAGATTCTCAACGCACATATCTAGGTTTAAAAGCAGGTGCTTTAGGACTTAAAAATGAATTGGCAGGTATGTCAAAATCATTCATTTCAACGAATGAAACACTGTTAAGACTGTATGATACGTTAGGAAAAGTAAGTTCAAAAGCAGAACAGTTTGCGAATACAGTAAAGCCGTATTCTATGTTATCTTTTGCAGGTATTGCAGCCGCTACAAAGACGGCTATTGAGTTTGAAGATGCATGGACTGGTGTTACAAAAACAGTAAATGCAACCCCTCAACAGTTTGAAAAAATCAATGCAGGCTTAAAAAATCTTGCACAAACTACATCGAGTACATATCAAGATATTGCCCATTATGCAGAGCTTGCAGGACAAATGGGTATCCCTACAGATTCTATTGTTGGATTTACTAAAACTATTACAGAATTGGGTGATACTACAAATCTTGTTGGTGAAGAAGCAGCACAAAGTATTGCCAAGTTCTCAAACGTAATGGTTTCACAGTCTAAAAAGACGAATACATATTATTCTCGTTTAGGTTCTACAATCGTAGATTTAGGAAATAAATTCTCTACAACTGAAGCAGATATTATGAATATGGCTACTAGATTAGGTGTTGCAGGTAAGATGGTAGGCTTTAACTCTAATGAAGTATTAGGATTATCAACTGCATTATCTTCATTAGGTATTGAAGCCGCTGCTGGTGGTAGTTCTGTATCTAAAATGTTAAAGACAATTGATCTATCTGTTTCTACAGGAGATAAGAAACTACAAAAGTTTGCAGAAGTGTCTGGTATGACTTCTCAACAATTCCAAAAGGCTTGGGGAGAAGATGCAGCGGGAACATTCTTAAAGTTTGTAGAAGGTATTGGAAAATCGGCGGATGTTACAAAAACATTGGATGAATTAGGTATTAAGGAAGTACGACAAGCACAGTCAATGGGTGCTTTGGCACAAAGTTCGGATGTATTGGCTAGTGCATTAAATGTTTCTAAAAATGCATGGAATGACAATACGGCAATGGCAAACGAAGCAGAAAAGCGTTATGCGACATTGAAATCACAACTATCTCAAACATGGGAAGCAATTAAACAAGCTGGTAATGAATTAGGTCAGGCATTTACACCTACTTTAACGGATCTATTAAAGATAGTAAAAAAGGCAGCTAATGCATTCTCTAATTTAGATGAAGGAACGCAACAGACAATCGCAAAGATGTTATTGTTGACGGCAGCCGCTTATCCAACTGCAAAAGGTGTAAGTAAAGTGGCCGGTGCAACGCAAGGTGCTATTAAATTCTTTACTAAAGCCCATCCAAGCTTAGAAAAAGTAGCGGATGGATTTGGAATTGCTGCAAAAGAAGGAGAAGTAGCAAGTACTTCTATCATTTCGTTAGGAAAAGGCTTTGCCCTAACACATCCAGCAATCACGGCTGTTACAGTTGCACTTGGTGCTTTCGCAGGTGCTGTTGTTTGGGCCGATAAAAAACGCAAGGAAGCGATGGAAACTGCAAATAAAGAGCTTGCATATAAAGATACAGATTATGCAGTTACATTAAAAGTTATTGATGGTTATGAGAAGTATGCAAAGTCAATGTCTAAAACTAAGACAAGTATGGGTGAAATTGTAACTCAATATATGCAAAACAACAAAACCGCAAGTCATTTGATGAAAACAATTGAAGATCTTAACGCAAAAGAATCTTTAAATGCTACGCAAAAGGCTATGCTTGCAGAAGCAGTTAGGGAGTTAAATCAACTTTATCCTGATTTGGGAGTAGAAATTGATGAGAATACTGGCAAGCTAAATCTTAATAAAGATGCACATTATGAAAGTATTGATGCGATCAAAGAAAGAATCACTCAGATTCAAGAAGAAGCAAAACAAGAAGCGTTGGCAAGTATCGCAAAGAAAAATGCCGCTGCTCAATTAAAAGCGGAATTAAAGAATGCAGAGCTTACGGAAAGTATAAATACTACAACGGACTCGTTAAGAAAATTAAGTGCAGAATATGTTGACGGTAAGATGTCAATGCAAGATTATATGAATCAATCAAGTGCATTGAAGGAATCAATTAATACATTATGTACGGATTTAGCGGATTCTTATACGAAATTGCACGAAACGCAGACACAATCCATTCTTCAATCTAACTACTTAGAAACACAGTCGTTTGAACAGATGGGAACGACTATGAAGGCACAGTTGACTGATATTGCAGCACAGGCAGCGCAATCAGGTATTCAAATTCCACTTGGTATTCAAGAAGGAATAACTAATGGAACTGCAAATGCGGTAGAAGCAGCTAACTATATGGCTACTTTAATGAATATGAATCAACTTGTTGACGAAGCTGGTATGATTGGTGGATCTATTCCTTTGAATGTAGCAAATGGAATCCTGGCAAATTGTGGAAGCATTTCAGAAGCTACTAACGCAATGAATAGTTTGATTACATTGGCACAGGCGGTTCAAGCTGCCGGAATGGAAGGACAAAAGATTCCACCAACAATCGCCGAAAAAGTTGCAAGTGGTAAAGAAACAGTGGGTGAAGCGGTAGCAGAAATGATGTCGTTGACTGACAAAAATATGAAAGCTGCCGATGATAAGATGTTGAAAGATTCCCAAGACGGCATTAAAGGAATTGCTGATGCATTTGCAAATGATGGTACAACATCATCGGCCGTTGGAAAAATGGGTGGAAAAATGGAAAAAGCATTGCAACCGTCTTTAGATAACATGGTTACAAGCTCTGCTAAAGCTTATTCAGATATTAAATCAAATATTGATAAAGCTCAAAGTTATGCAGACAGCCATCCTATCACAGTTACACAACAAACTATAAAAAAGACAAAAGTTGTTTATGGTGATGACAATAAAAAATATTTTCCACAATCTTTGTTTAATCCGGATAAACCTGTGGTTGACACAGATATTATGCCAATGGATGCGGATAAGATTGCTACATATTCTGATATCAGTCCGTATGCATCTGTTGCGAATGCTACAACAGCTATTATGGGTGGAACTACATCACGAAGCTATGGAAACGTTGGTAATATAAATTTGAGTGCAATCACAAATAGATTGGATCAAATGATTAATGCGATTGGAAATTGTGATCTAACAATCAATCTACAACCTATGCAATTGGACGGAAATGTTGTTACAGATACTGTACAAGAAATTATATCAATTCGAGATATGTTGAAATCATGGGGAAATGGAGGTTCATAGAATGTATCATTTTAGATTTACACCTGAAAATAAACTGCGTTATACGCAAAATATTATGTATTTATTAAAGGTAAGTGAGCGCCCTGTTATTCCTATGGCAGAGGAAATTGTAGAAACATCTACACTTGGTGACGGTACTACATCGTATCGTCATACAGGTGTATATCAAGATCGCAAAATTCCTGTTAAATGCAACTTTGTTTTAAATAGCAAGAAAGAATATCTAGATCGTATCTATAAAATTCAACAATATTTCAATGGAAATAAAGGAATATTGGAGTTAACTAGTGATGATAGAGAACATTATTGGAAGGTAAAAAATGTAACGTTCGATATGGATTCTAGAGATTTTGGACGAGGAAGTGAATTTACAATCACGTTTATTTGTGAACCTTATAGATACGTAAATAAGTATTCAAGACCATACGATATTGTAAGTGGAAAAAAGGTAGAACTTGCCAATTACTATGAAACAGCATATCCAATCTATCGCTTATATAACACTTCCATGAACGCAAAAAACATTACGATCAATTGTAATGGAAACAATTTTACGATCACAAATCCTTTCAATGGTACATCGGATATTTCGTATGTTGAAATCAATACGGAAAATTCCTATATGAAAACATCCTATAAAAATGGAACGTATAAATATGACACATTGAAAACAAGTGGATCTTTTGACGGACTTAAATTTAATTATGGTTCAAATAATGTATTGATCACAACGGATATTGGTGCTATTCGTGCAGAAATTATACGTAATTATAGGGAGAAATAAAGATGATTCATTTATTCTTTTCTAGAAAAAAAACAACATATGCACAAATGAAAGAACGTAATGGAGATGTGATTCTACGACATTGTATAAGTGCTAAGGCAGTGTTTGAAAGAAATTCTATTTGGTGCGTAGAAATAGAATTCCCAAAAAGTGATTTGATGGGTATGGAAATCAGTGATGAATCCGTGTTTAAAGTGGATATAAATTTTGAAGAACCTCAGTTATATAGAATTGCGTATCCAAAATACAACAAACAAAGCGATACATATACATGCTATGCAACACACGTGTTCTTTGATTCTCAAAAAGAAGCGTTTGTATTTGATGATCGTACTATGAGTGGTACGTGGCAAGATGCGATAAATACCGCAAATGATATTATCACAAAGTCTCGACCAAATTTTCCTTATAAAATTTATGGACATGGAAAATATGCGAATTATGCAAATGTTAATGCAGAGGATGAAAAAATCGTTTATTTCCGTAATGTTCAGAATAGTGGATATTGTTTAGATGTTCCAAGCGCAAGTGAAGATGCATCTGTACAGTTACAGACATATCAAAGAAACAGAACGTCTGCACAGACTTTCATGTTGAAAAAAGTTGGTTCAGACAGATATGGAGACATATATGGAATTTTATCTTTATGCTCATGTAGATGGCTTAAATTGGATTCAGGAAAGGTTGCGCTAGGTAGTCTATCTGAAAGTCCTTCAGACAATTCAGAAAAATGGTGGTTCATTAACAATGGTTCTAGTTATGAAATTGCACCATATGGAAACATATATTATGGCATATATCCTAGTTCAACGAGTATAGGCAATGGAAACAAAGTTATTGTTGCAGATAGAGGAACTGCCGAAGTTGGAAATGCGTGTAAATGGATGATTGAAGATGTGGATTCCACACAAACGGCATATTGGGTTCGATATAACCTGATTCAATGTTTGTTTGGCACGGAAGAAAATTCCATGATGAATAGATGGCCTGAATGTGAAAACAACAGATATGTTGCGATGTTCAACAATTATGTCTGTTATTTTGGAAATTCAGATTATTATGCTTCTTATTTGAAGCCAAATGATTTCTTTATAAGTAATAAAGAAATGTCTGAATACACTAAGAAAAAATCAATGGAAAATGTAGTTACAGGAATCATACCGAAAGCGTACAATGGACGACTTCTACCAAATAACGAAATCGTTAAAGCTAGCAATTGGAATACAGATGAGATCCATAGAATTGATGTGAAAGAATATTCGGATATCAAATTGATTGCGGATGATTCAGGAGCAAAGAAAACAACACTGGGCGTATTTACGAATGAAGCAAACTTAAGAAACTATCTTAGAATACAAGCTAAAAAATCTTTGAAGAAAGAACTGCAAGAGCCAAAAACAGAAACTTCTATTAAATTTGAAGAACTATTTTCATCTAATGTGCCTGATGCACAGATGTTAAAGTTAAATGATTCGATTTATGTAGAAACTGAGTTTGGAAAAAGGGAAAAATTTTATTTAAACAAATTGACATATAACTTGGTCACAGAACTTCCCGAAGATCTAGATCTTGTATTAGAAAGTGAGGTATAACATGGCGATTGTATATAGTCATTTAACTGTAAGTCTTACAAAAGAAAACTCTGATTTAATGTTGGAAATGCTTCAAGGAGATACAGGACGAGGACTTATTGTATTTGTGAGTGATGATGTGATTGTAGATGAACCGTCAGAAACTGATTCATCATTAACGGCTACGCTGTGGATTGAAAAACCAAGTGGATTAAATGTAAGTGTGGATGCGACTAGTGTATCACGATTTGAAAACTCGAATGCTTATGAAATTACATTTTCTGACACAGAAACGTTTGCAAATATTCTAGCAGAAGCAGGTATTGTAAGTGCTGAAATTGTATTGAGTTCAGATAATACATTTGTAACTTCATTCACATTTAAAATTAAAGTTGTAAAGAATTTTGCGTTAGATAGTGGTATTGATTCAACAGAAGATTTTAAAAATCTGTTAGATGCGATTGCAAAGGCACAAACAACTATTAAAACATTGGAAGGATATCAAAAACAATTTGATGATCGATTAAAGCTTACTGTAAATGTACGTAGTGGGACTACAGATCCTACTGTACAAGATGGTGATAAAGCTGGGGATATCTATATCAAATACGAGGAATAGTGTATGACTGTTTTAGCAACGTTAACCTATAATCCGTATTTAATACTTACGTTTGAATCTTACAACGAGAGATACGAAGGTTCGTATCCTAATTTAAGATTTAAAGCGGATGTAAGGTTTAGGTACACCGGAAACTTCAAAATCCAAGCAAACAATGTTGTTACTCTTGGAGGACTTTCTAAAACTATTTCAAGGTGGGATTTAAATTATATTCAGGATTCAGGATGGTATTATCTAGGACAAATTAATGAACCTATGTACTGCAATAGACAACGGTATTTTGAATGGAATGCGAGTTGTCAAGGCTTTCCTAATTTATCGGGGAAAGCAAGATTGACTACACCATTAATTGATTTACCATCATATGATGCATGGATATCAAGTGTTGGAAACAATGACATTTCAATTTTTGGAAAGTTGAAAACGAATCCATATAACTTATATACATTACGTTTATATTCTAATAAGGATGAACGATTTGTAAGTAATAATTTAAATGGAAATTATTCTTTTACTGGTCTTACTCAGAAAACACAATATGAATTTCATGTAGAACCTTATATGGCAGACTGTAGCGGAAATAGATTGTCACAAACGGTATTAAAGGCCACTACATTGGAAAACTACGCTTCTGTATATGTAACTTATGTAGATTTTGAAATTATCAAAGGTAATGGAAATACCGATGATGTGAAATTCACTGTACATACATCGGATGATGGACATGTTAAATCAGTAACATACAAAGATGGCTCAAGCCAAAATACAGTGAATTCTAGAGAATTTACGCTATCTTCTATTCCAAAAAATACAGAAAAAACGATTCAAGTACTTGTTACAGATTCGTTAGACAGAACATCTTCATGGGTGAACGTTAAATTCAATACAACGTTTACACATATGGAAGTGTGGAGGTTTGATGGAACAAGATGGAAACGTGGCTATTCATTAGCAGTTACACAGAATAGAAGTAATTATCAGTTATGTAGATTATTTGTTTTTGATGGATTGGAATGGAAAAAGGCAATTCTATATAAGTAGAAGGGAGGAGCACACATGGAGATAAAAAGAGATCATATCTTTATTCGTCAAGGTGATACTATCATTTCTGAAATATCTTTTAATTTCAAAAGTGGAAACACATTTATACCTGGAGAAAAAGATCAATGTTTATTTGTTATTATGAAAAATTCTAAAATGGTTAAATGTGTTGAAATTAAAGATGATTTAAAAATCAGGTGTCCTACAGATGATTTAGAAGTTGGAACTTATTCTTGGGCTATTCGAGTAATGGCAAATGGTATTCATGATACACCATTATCTGGTACATTGATAGTAAGAGGAGGGTAGAAATGGCTAAATTAAATGCAACTTTAAGCTTTGACTTAGATACATATGCAGGTGTAGATAATGAGACGCTTGTCATTGATGCACGTACTCGTGAGATTTATATTCCTGATCCTGAAAACGTATTTGGTGTTCAATACGATAAAGATTCTAAGTATATTCGGTTTAGGGTTATCAATACAGTTTCAGAAATATTTAAAATGGAAGATGCTTTAATACGAGTTAATTATCGAGATTCAAAAAACATTATCGGGTCAAGTATAACTACAGATAAAGTTACTTACTATGATACATGTGAATTTTCCTGGATTGTACCTAATAACGCATTAAAAAATAAAGGAGATCTTTATTTTGTGGTGAGTGCGGTTATTGTCGATGACGATGGAATTATTCAAAAAAGATGGGCTACTACACTATCAAGAGTTGTTACTCCTGAAAGTATATATTCAAAATCTGCTTCATTAGATCAAAATGAACGAGATGATATTGCAATGCTGCTTTTATTAGTGTCCGAAAAGTGCAATCAAGCAGTGGAGGATATAAGAGAAGCACGTGATACAGGTGTAACAACGATTACAAATATCAAAGATTCAGGAATTAAAGAATTAAATGATTTGATTTCCAAGTATGGCATACGTTTTGAGGATTTAAGTGTTCTGAAATCTAGAGTAGATCAATTATTCGATTCAGGAAACTTGCCTGATGCCAATACTGAAATAACGGATATTCGTATAGGATATGACGGAACAATTTATTCAACAGCTGGAAATGCGATAAGAATACAGATTTCTAATATTATGGAAATGATATTAGATAACCATTTTTATACACCTTTATTAATTGATATAGATTCTGAACTGATAGATGAAGAAAATAACATATTGCAAGCAGATTGGCGATATAAAGTTGAATAGGTGAGATTATGAGACAAGGAACAACACCGACAATTGTTATAAATGTTAACAATATAGATTTAAGTGAATTAAAAAGTGTTTACATTACATTTGAGCAAGATGGATTTCTTTTAAGAAAAGATATGTCTCAAATTGAAATTGAAGATGATGAAATTAGAATCACATTAACACAAGAAGAAACACTTAAATTCAAGAAAGGGATAGTTAACGTACAATTAAGAGCTATAACACAAGATGGATTAGCGATAGCAAGCTCAATAGCTACAACTACAGTACATAGAATCCTTGATAAGGAAGTGATTACATGATTTTAATGAATCAAGTTACGTTGGATGTTCAGGATGACTCAGAACAGATTGATATAGAAGTAGATGGAAATAGTGATGATTTGAATTTAGAAGTCAAGGAACAATATGGAGGAGGTACATCCGATTACAACAAGCTAAAGAACAAGCCTAAATTAAATGGTAATGAAATCATTGGAGAGGTTGAAGAAATAGACCCAACAGTTCCAACATGGGCGAAAGCAGAAACAAGACCGGTATATACGCCGGAAGATATTGGAGCTATGGCAGAAGGTTCTGTAGCCTCGATATCAATAAATGAATTAGATGAAATATGGAATAGTTTATAAGGAGGAAAAAAGAATGGCTATTGAATATTTAGATAAGAGTGGATTAACTCTATTAATCAGTAAAATTAAAACTGCATTAGGCGGAAAAGTTGATGTGGTAAGCGGTAAAGGATTATCGACAAATGACTATACGAATGCAGAAAAAAGCAAATTAAGTGGTATCGCAAGTGGTGCTCAAGTTAACGTGATTGAGTCTGTAAAGGTTAACGGTACAAAAGTTGAGCCAAGCTCAAAAGCCGTAGATATTTCAGTGCCTACAAAGGTATCGCAATTAACAAATGACAGTGGCTTTCAAAATGCTACGCAGGTTAATTCAACGATTACAGGAAAAGGGTATCAAACGCAATCACAAGTACAATCGTTGATTAATTCGGCAGTCGGTAATATTACATCAATTAGATATGAAAAGGTAACGAGCTTACCTGCTACAGGTTCAAATTGCGTTATCTATTTAATTGCACATTCACATGGAACTCAAGATATTTATGATGAGTATATTTGGCTTGCAGAATCCAAAACGTTTGAAAAGATTGGTAATACAGATATTGATTTATCAGGATATGTTAAGAGTTCAGAATTAACTGCAATCAGTACATCAGATTTAAGCGCAATGTGGGGTTAGTATATGGCTTTCCTATTCAAAGACAAAGCTTCTATTCAGTGGCTTGTCGATAGAATAAAGTCTGTAACCACATCACATAACGCATTGAATCAAATGGTGATGAATAATCACTTTACTACAAATTTGAACGCAACAAGCGATCAAGAATTAGTAGATGAAAAAGGAAATGCAATCCTAGCCGATTGGTCTTATGAAGTAGCAAGTGGAGAAGTCGGTAAGGATTGGAAATATAAAGTCAAGGAGGAATAACATGCCAGGAAAACAAGTAACAGAATTAGACGCATTACCTAGTTTTACAGATACAAGCCTACTACCTGTGCACAATGGCGCAGGATTGAAAAAGGGATTATTATCACAACTAGCAAATTATTTAGGAACTAAATTCAGTAATCCGAATTTATTGATTAATCCGGATTTTAAAATCAATCAAAGAGGTGCTACAAGCTACGAACAACAAGGTTATTCAGTAGACAGATGGAAGATTTGGAATGTTACAGTTACACCAAGCACAAGTGGAGGAATTACTGTAAAGAATGACAAATACACAGATGCCGGAACATTTCTACAATACTTAGAGAATGCGACGGAAGGTGATTCTACATTATCGTGCTATGTAACATCTGTAAGCGGAAAAGTAACTATGGTTGCAGATGACAACTCACAAGTAATATTGAAGCAAGGATTAAATGTTGTACATACAAGTAAGAGTGTAAAAACATTTACAATCTTTTTGAATCTAGGAACTAGCATAACTCTTAAATGGGTCAAATTGGAACAAGGTAAAGTAGCTACGGAATTTATTGCTCCAAATCCCGCAGAGGAATTAACTAAATGTTATAGATTTAAATATATTGGAAAAGCAGTATTAAGAGGGAGATGTACTGCAAACCAAATATTCGGATTTACAAAAGATTTACCAACGAAATTAAGAACTAAACCAACCACAACCTTTAAGTCGAAAAATTCATATAATGTTAACACTGTTGATGTAACTCTTGCGGGAGAAAATAATGCAGTATACCTAGCGGGAACTGCGGAAAATACAAACCAAACAGTGATAGATGTGGTTTTGGATTTAGACGCAGAAGTCTATTAGGAGGAAGCTATGGAGAACGAATATAAAGTATACGTATCCTTACAAGATGGATACATCACATCTATTAATTCAGAAATCTTTTTATCACAAGAAGAAATTCAAGCAATGACAGAGATTGACAAAGGGCAAGGCGATAAATACGCACACGCACAAAGTCAATATCTAGAAAAAGAATTAGTTGATGAACACGGAAGATATAACTACAAATATGTAGAAGGTAAAGTGATTGAAGTTGCAGAAGAAGATAAACCTAAAGTTGTAGAGCCAAAAGCAGAGCCTACTGAGCAAGAAAAGATTAATGCACAATTAATGTTACAAATCGCTCAATTAAAAGCTCAGATGAATGGGGTGAAGTAGTATGAGTTATGAATTAATTAAATCGTATTATGAATTAGGCTTATTTACAAAGAGTGATTTAGAAATCTTTGCTTCTATCGGATGGATTAGTGTAGAACAAATTGATTCTATTATTAATAAATAGGTGATGTTTCTATGAGTGGTGAATATCTTAGTGTTATTATTTCTGCATGCATGCTTGTAATTGCATTTATTACGTATAATCGTGGCACGCGCAAGATGGATGGAGAGCAAATATCCAATATGGCATTTTTGAAGAATGAATTGGAACATATCAAATCGGATTTAAGTGATATAAAGAATTCAATTTCAGAAATTAAAAAAGGAAGTAATTTAATGGAAGTGGAGCTTTCAGAACTAAAACAACAAATAAAAACTTTGTTTAATCGTGTAGAAGCGTTGGAGGAACGTAATAAAAATGGATATTAAAGATGCAAACAAGAAACTTCAGAATGTAGAAGAAAAAGTAGATAACATTTATGGTTTTTGTTCAAAATTAATTGATCGAAACTATAAAACAAGTAGAACGATTATTACAGTATTGGTTTTAGTGATTATTGTTCTTTATTCTACTATTGTTTGTTGTGGTTATTGGAAAGATGATCATGTGAATAATTGTTCTTGCGAAGCTAATTCAAGCCAACGAATTTAATTAAGGCGGTGGTTTATATTAACATGGATGCGTTGATTCAGATGAAGAAAAAACAATGATTAAGACACATATACGAGACATGTTTAATATGTATCAATAAGGCCGTTAAATACGGTCTTTTATTTTGTACAGTGTACAAACGATTTAAATACTATTATTAGGATAGGAGGTATTTGTAAATGAAAAAATATAGTAAAGAATGGTGGATTCAATATGGCTATTATGCAAGTATCAGAGCATTAAAGACAATTGCTCAAACTGCTGTTGGTGTTATTGGAGCATCTGCATTGTTGGAAGCCGTTGATTGGCGAGTTGTAATTTCGTCAGCGGTTTTGTCAGGCATCGTCTCGTTGCTGACTAGTATTGGCGGATTACCTGAAATTAGTGTACCGGAGGAATAATAATGAATGATGAAGAAAAAGTAGTAGATTATGAGAATCTATCAGAAGAAGCAAAAGAAGAATTAAGCAATGGCAAGGAAGAAGGTGTAGATGAAGAATGTCATATTCCGGATTAGCAACATATTGTAACAGAACATCACAACATTATGATGGTCGTTTTGGATATAAGGTTTGTAAAATCACTCCACACTACATGGCTGCGGCATGGAGTGGTAAACAATGTGCAGATTATTTTGCACGAAATACTCGTCAAGCATCTTCCAATTATTGTATTGGAATTAATGGAGACATTGCATGCAGTGTTGATGAAGAAAATGCTGCATGGACAAGTTCAAATTGGTTGAATGATTCTCAATCAATTACAATTGAATGTGGAAACATTAATAACGCAACTGGAGAAATGACGCAAGCTACTTGGGATAGCTTGGTGAATCTATGTGTTGATATTTGTAAACGATATGGATTTAGATTGAACTATACAGGAAATTCTAGCGGATCATTGACTATGCACAAAATGTTTGCGGCTACATCATGCCCTGGAGCATGGTTGGAAGCACGTATGCCACAATTGGCTAATGAAGTAAATGCAAAGTTAGATGGAAAGGTTGAAACACCAAAACCTACAACTCCAAGTGGAGAAAAATATTCAGTTAATTTACCTATCTGTACAAACACATTGAGTGTGAATTGCTACGGAACTTCTACAGTTAAAAAAGGTGATTGGTCAGGTGTCATTGGTAGAGTAATTAAAGGAACAAAATATCCATATCGTGTTGACCGCAATGGAGTAGCTATTGGATGGACAAATGACGCGGGTATTGATACAGACCCTCATGTGCCAGTTGGCGCCACACAGTCTAGCGCAGAAGCTATCGATCAAATCTTGCATGAAGGAAGCTATGTTACATCTGTACATATGAAAATTGGTAATCAAGGCTTGAAAAAGATTGGTGATGATTTATGTTGTTACTTATCTCAATTAGGCGGTTGGTTTCCAATTCGATTGGTCGACAAAGTACCAAATTCAGATGGATATAATGACAATGTACTGCATACCACAAATGCAGTAGTCTACGTATCTAGAATCAGAGTCGATGCAGTGAATGTTCAAAAGAATATTGTCAAGATTGGTGGTGTTTGGGTTGATCCAACACCGTTAACAGAAATTGAATAAAATAAAAAAATATAAAAAATTGTTTGACATAATATAGTTTATACTGTATTATCTTTCTTGCGTGAAGCAGTGAGGTACATTTTGGGGTACAAAACAACAAAGTGCTATCAAAACACGTAGATAATGATGTAAATAACATCAAATATCAATAGATATGAGGTATTTATATAATCCCCTCATCTGCTCCATTTAAAATTAAATATTGGTCCAGTGGTGTAGTGGTTAACATGCCTCCCTGTCACGGAGGAGATCGTGGGTTCGAGTCCCATCTGGACCGCCATTTAGAAATTTAAGTCATCTTAGGATGACTTTTTTTTATATTGACTATTATTTTGTTTCTTAGTTTAATAAAACTATGATTATTAATGCGAGTGGAAGAACAGATGTTGTAGCATATTATATGGATTGGTTTGTGAACCGCTGGAATGAAGGATATTTTGATGTAAGAAATCCTTTTAATCCAAAACTTGTCAGTCGTATCTTTGTATCTGATGTAGATATGATTGTATTTTGTACAAAAAATCCATTGCCATTGCTTGATACAATACATGTATTTTCTGTGCCCATTCAGTTACAAGTCACCATCACTGGATACTTTAAAGATATGGAACCTCAAGTACCTGATAAAGGAGAAATCATTGCGTGTGTTCAAAAACTGTCTTCTTATCTAGGAAAAGAAAATGTATGTGTGCGATATGATCCAATCCTTTTGAATTCCAAATATAATGTTGATTATCATATTCGTGCCTTTAATAAATTATGTACAATGTTAAAAGGATATGTATCTAAAGTGATTGTCTCTTTTGTGGATGATTATAAAAATGTTAGAAATAATCATTTGGATTATCATGAACCCTCTAATGAGGAATATCTTAAGTTAAAAGAAGCTTTTGAAAAGAATGATATGAAGATTGTTAGTTGTATGGAAAATAAATATCAAATTGGTGATGAAAAGGATTGCTGCATCAGCATTAAATATGCTTTTGAAAGAACGGGCAAGCTTTTTAAAGAGTGGAAGGCAAGGGACTGCCATTGTGTGAATATGGTGGATGTTGGTGCTTATAATTCATGTTTACACGGATGCAAATATTGCTACGCCAATTTTGATTCCAAACAAATTGTATCAAACTATAAGATGCATGATGTGAACTCTAGTTTATTGATTGGACATTTGAATTTGGATGATCAAGTCAAAATACGAAGAAAATAAAATGAGTGAAGCTAGTTTATTTTGCTTCACTCATTAATTTTGTATAGATTTTTGTTAGTTGCTCTTTTTCATCGTTTGTCATTTTTCTTTCGGTCGCATCATGACTTTTTAATGTTCCTTCATGTCCATCAATGACTTTTCCATTCTTTACAACCAACACTAGAGGAACATATAAGGTTAGAATACCTTCATCGTTATTTGACATATAATCTTGGATATATGGTTCAATAATCGCTTTTTGCTCATCTGTATAAAGACGATTCTTTTCTTCGTCTCTTACTTTTACATATTGGATGTCGATTCCATTGTCTTTTGCGACTTTCTTTAAAATGGGTTTAGCTTCTTTGCACCAAGGACAACTTGAAAATCCGAAATATAAAATACCCGATTTTTCTTGAGTGAAGTATTGAATGGCTTCATCAAAGTTAATTTCATTAAAATTTGTTTTAGTATTGTCTTTTTCGTTGCACTTTTCTTCTTCGCTTGTTACATCACAAGCTTTTTTTGAAGTCGAAGTTGTACTCTTTGTTGGTGCTTGACACGCGCATAATGTAAGACTTAAAAGTATGAGTAATAATTTTTTCATGTTCCTAATATACAAATAAATTTAAAAAAAAGTAAATAAAAAAGCTTCGATCTCTCGAAGCTTAAAAATCTTAGTGGGGCGGCTGACGCGATTCGAACGCGCGCGTGACGGAGCCACAATCCGCTGTGTTAACCAACTTCACCACAACCGCCATGTTTGCTTGACGCTTAAATAATATACCATGTGATTCTGTACTTTGCAAGCAAAAAAGTAAAATAAATTAAAAAAAGTGTATTTTTTTTCGTATAAGAGTATATGAAGGTAAAAGAGATGGAAGTGGAACAGCGCCCACGAGAAAAAGCGCTACGCTATGGCTTAGAATCTTTGAGCGATTTAGAGTTGGTTGCCTTGATTCTTCAAAGCGGGAATAAAAATCGTTCCGTATTCGAAATTGCATCCGATGTATTGAAAGAAAGTGAAGGTTTATCAAAATTAATGTCAATGCATGTAAATACATTGATGCAGATTCAAGGAATACGAGAAGTTAAAGCTTTACAGCTTCTGGCAAGTGTGGAACTCAGTAAACGTGTCATTAGATCAAAGGTATATCATGCCTCCATTATGAGACCTGAAGATGTGATTGAATGGTTTGAATTTGAGTATGGCTCTTTGCCACAAGAATGTTTTATTGCTCTGTATTTAGATACAAAAAGTAAACTCATTTCTCATCGTGTTTTGTTTAAGGGAACCTTGAATGAAAGTGTAGTACATCCTAGAGAAGTGTTTAAAGAGGCTTTTCTTCAAAACGCAAACTCCGTTTTGATTGCCCATAATCATCCTTCTGGTGATTGTACACCATCCAAAGCAGATTTTGAGGTAACCTATAAAATGGTTCATGTCGCAATGACAATGGGAGTGAATTTAATTGATCACATTATTGTAGGACAAAATCAATATTATTCGTTTAAAGAGCATAAATATCTCGATTGAAAGAAGGAGGCTTTATCGCTATAATATAAGTTAGTTTGGGGGATATTATGCGTAAATTTACTCGAATTCAAAAAAGATTACTTACGACAATTGTCGTTTTATGTATACTAGCATGTGCAATGTTTGGCTTAAGACAAAACTCCATCACGAATATTGGATATAGTGCATGGACATACTTAAAATATGGATTAATTCAATATCCGCTGTCTTCAATCGGAAATGCAGTTAATGATTTTGCGAATCTTTGGCATGCTTATGATGATAATGAATATTTGTCAAAACAATTGGCAGAACAAAAGAATTATCAGACGGCATATGAAGATGAAAGAAATAAAAATAAACAACTTGAAGGGTTGCTTGAAATGAAAGGCGGATTTGGAGATGCTAAAACAATCAGTGTATCTGTTTTAGAACGTTCAAGTGATTCGTGGTTGCAGACAGTGACAATTTCAGCTGGCAAAAAACAAGGGGTAGAAAAGAATATGCTTGTGGCAACAAGTGATGGTGCCATTGGCTTGGTTGAAAGTGTTCAAACAATGACGAGCACTGTACAATTGTTGACAAGCCAACATTTAAGTAATGATATTGCGATAAAGATGTCTTTGGAAGATGGTACAAGTGTAGAAGGTGTTTTACAATCGTATGATACAGAAAAAAAGGCATATCGAGTATCTTTATTTGACAATGATGCGATTGTCACAAAAGGACAAAAAGTTGCGACAAGTGGTAAGGGTGGAAATTATCCGAGTGGAATTTTGATAGGTGAAGTAAAAGATGTATCTTTAAATGATGACTCCATTATTTCAACTGTCTATGTATCACCTGTATCCAATATGAAAAGCTTTGACTATTGTCTTGTGATTGGAAAAGAGGAGAGTAAATGATAAATAAGGAACGTTATTCATTTATTTTCTTAGCCATTCTAGCTATGTTAGATCAATTGATTGCTTCTTTGTTTGGCGTTGATTTTACATATTCCTCACTATCTTTAGTTAGCCATCTATGTTTTTGTGGATGTTTATTAGTAGTGTTTCATGAAAGAAGTTTAAATCGGTTTCTATATGCTTGTTTATGTGGCCTTTGTGTGGGAATGTTTTTTACTTCAGACTGGCTTGTTAAGATGCTTTTGTTTGGTTTGTTTGGCTGGGCTATTGGCTTTTTTCAAGAAGCGATGGATCAAGATCACTGGGTACAATTTGGTATTGTATTCCTAATGATGTTTGCGAATGATTTAATTTGTTTTTTTGGCGCAAAGATCTTCGGATATCTCACAATGAGCTTTGTGAAATGGTTTATTCACGTTGAAGCTTTGACATTGATTTTTAATGGTGTGGCTATATTCGTGTTGATCTATATTATTACAGTATTCATGCGCTATGCGACAATCAAAGATATTCGATTTAAGCGGATGGAAAAGTTGAAAATGCAAAATATTCGAAGGAAATGAGTCAGGGATTCGTTTCCTTCTTTTCATATATGTTAAAATAGAAGAAAAGAGGTACGCGTATGAAAAAACTATTATTATTAGATGGAAACTCCATGCTATTTCGTGCATATTATGCAACGTTATATACACATAGAATGACTACATCCAATGGCATTCCAACCAATGCGGTTTATGGCTTTGTGATGATGTTGAACAAGGCAATTGACATTATTGAACCAGATAAGATTTTAGTGGCTTGGGATGCAGGAAAACCTACGTTTAGACACAAACAATTTGAAGCGTATAAAGGAACACGAAAACCATTGGATGAAGAATTGATTGTTCAATTTCCAATTGTTAGAGAATACTTGGATGCGGCTGGAATCAAACGTTATGAACAAGAAGGTTATGAAGCTGATGACATTATTGGAAGTATGGCCAAATGCTGCAAAGATGTTCAAACTACAATTCTGACTAGTGATCGTGATTTATTACAGTTGATTGATTCAAGTACACATGTTCTTTTGATGAAAAAGGGCTTAAGTGAAATGGATCTAATGGACGAACAAAATTTAATGGATACGTATGGAATTACTCCAAGTCAAGTTATTGATATGAAAGGATTAATGGGTGATACAGCCGATAATATTCCAGGCGTAGCCGGTGTTGGTGAAAAGACAGCCTTGCGTTTATTGAATCAATATTCCACTGTAGAAAATGTTTATGCTCATATTGATGAAGTAAAAGGAAAATTAAAAGAAAAGCTAGAAAAAGATAAAGATAATGCCTTCATGTCTTTAGAATTGGCTACTATTTATACAAAGATGGAATTGCCATTTGAATTATGCGATTGTGAGTTTACAGGAATTCAAGATAATGTGAATGCATTCTATGAAAAATATGAAATGCGATCATTGGTAAATCGTACGAAACAGACTAAAGAGGAAAAATGGCCTTTAAAAGAAGTGGACCATTTTGAATTTGAAAATATGGATGACGTTATGGTTATGCCAGTATGTACTCAAGAGCCTTATTTAGATCAAAAATTGTATGGTTTTATGATTCCAAAAGATAAAACTGTTTATTATATTTCAGTAGAACATGCATTAGAGGATACAAACTTTAAAACATTGTTGGAAACAAAAGAAATGAGTACATGGGATACAAAGGAAATGATGCATCTATTAGATCGCTATGGATTTAAATGGAATACTTTTAGTAATGACTTGCATATTGCTGGATTCTTATTGAATTCTACCGCAACAGATAGTGATGCAGTCTTAGAAGCACTTCAAATTCACCTTCCAGAATCTTTCCATGATGTATCTAAGAAGACAAAAGAGGAGCCTGCTTATAGTTTGGAAAGAGAAAAGGCGATCTATCATAGTTTGACTCAGCAACTATATGAAAAAAAGGATAAGCTTCGTGCTTCTTTAAAAGAAGAAAATGTATTGTCTTTATATGAAGATATTGAAATGCCATTAACACATGTCTTGTTTTCAATGGAACAAGAAGGTATTTCGATTCAAGAAAGTTTTTTAGATGAGTATGGAGCTTTATTAAATGAGAAATTGGATGCTCTTGCTCAAAAAATCTACTTACATGCAGGTATGATTTTTAATATCAATTCACCAAAACAATTGGCGAATGTCTTATTTGATGAGTTGAACTTAAGTTCAGGTGGAAAAAAACGTTCAACATCTGCAGATGTATTAGAGAAGCTTCGTGGAAAACATCCAATCATTGATGATATTCTTGAGTATCGAAAAATTGCGAAGGTATCCAGTACATATATTGATGGTTTGAAAAAACATATTCGTTCTGATCAAAAGATTCATACTTCTTTTAATCAGACAATGACACAAACTGGAAGACTTTCAAGTAGTGAACCAAACTTACAAAATATTAGTATTCGGGATGAGTTAGGTAAAGAAATTCGTAAGGCGTTTGTCGCCGAAGATGGCTATCACTTATTGTCTGCTGATTATTCGCAGATTGAATTAAGAATGTTGGCACATATGGCCAATGAGGATCACATGATAAAAGCGTTTAATGAAGGTTTGGATATTCATACAAAAACGGCAACTTTAATTTTTGGGTGTTCACCAGAAGAGGTAGATGAACATAAAAGAAGAATTGCCAAGACAGTTAACTTTGGTATTGTATATGGACAAACTGAATTTGGTTTATCTTCACAATTAAATATCACACGAAAAGAAGCGGGTGAATTTATGAAGATGTACTTTGAAAGTTATCCTCAGATTCACGAATATATGAATCAATTGATTGATTTCTGTAAGGAACATGGATATGTCGAAACATTATTCCACAGAAGAAGAGAGATTCCTGAAATCAACGATAAGAATTTTATGACACGAGAATTCGGTAAGCGAGCTGCCATGAATGCACCAATTCAAGGTAGTGCAGCCGATTTGATCAAGATTGCGATGTTGAAAATGGATCAAGCTTTAAAGGATGCCGATGTAAAATCAAAAATGCTTCTTCAAATCCATGATGAATTGATTTTCTTAGTGCCAGATGAAGAATTGGACTTGATGCAAAAACTTGTCAAAGAAACAATGGAAAGTGCAATGGAATTAAAGGTTCCATTAAAGGCAAGTATTAGTGTTGGAAAGTCATGGTATGAGGCAAAATAATGCCGGAAGCACCAGAAGTACAAACCGTATTAAGTACGTTGGAAGCACAAATTAAAGATGTTTCAATTGAAGATGTATTGATATATTATCCTAAGATTATTGATAATGTAGAAGTAGAAACTTTTAAAAATCAATTAATTGGGCAAACATTCCATTCGTTTAATCGACTTGGAAAATATTTGATTTTTGGTCTGGATGACTATGATCTAGTTGTTCACTTAAGAATGGAAGGTAAATTTTATCTTTATAATATGCTTTGTGAGAATAAACATATTCATATAGTATTTAAATTAAATAGTGGAACCTATATGTCGTATCATGATACAAGAAAATTTGGAAGAATGTATTTGTATCCTAAAAAAGAAGATATTCATGCATATCCTTGTTTTAAAAATGTTGGATATGATTATATGGATGAAAGAGTGAATGGAATGTATTTCTATACCTGTGTTCATTCGTTAAAACGAAATTTGAAATCCTGCCTGTTAGATCAATCGATTATGGCAGGTGTTGGAAATATTTATGCGGATGAGATATGTTTTGCCTCAGGATTAGATCCTAGAAGCCGTGCCTCAAAGCTTTCAAAGAAAGATTGTGAGAAAATAGTTTTTCAGACAAAGCGAATCTTGCAGGGAGCTACACGTTTTGGTGGAACAACCATCCGTTCTTATACCTCAAGTTTAGGGGTAACGGGACGTTTTCAACTCTATTTGAATGTACATGATCAAACACAATGTAAAGTGTGTCATCATGCTATTAAAAAATTAACTGTATCTCAAAGGGGGACTTATCTATGTCCAAATTGTCAAAAAAGAAAGTAATAGGAATCACTGGATCTATGGGTTCAGGAAAGAGTGAGATTTCTCGATATTTAAGAAAAAAATATCCTGTTTTAGATTGTGATCAGGTCAATGCGGATTTATTAAAAAAGGGAAATTTGGGTTATCAGAAATTAAATGATTTGCGTATTGTTGAATTGGATTCAAATGGACAGATCATTAAGGAAAGTTTAGCTTCATATATGTTTTCTAAGGCAGAACATAGAAAACAAGTGGAAGCCATCTTGCATCCTTTGATTTTTGAACAGATGCATAAATGGATTTATGAACAAGAGAGTTCGATTGTCTTTGTGGAAATGCCAATTTTATTTGAGATTTCTGCACAAGATCATTTTGACTCAATATGGTGCGTTGTGGCTGATTTAGATGTAGCCTTATCGCGCCTACAAACCTATCGCAATTTTACTAGGGAACAAGCTTTGGCAAGACTTGTATCACAGATGAATCCGGAAGAGAAGATGGCAAAAAGTGATATTGTACTGCAAAATAATGGTACGGTAGAACAGCTGCATAAACAAATAGAAGAAGCATTAAAAGAGGAGAAGGTACATGGCGATTGAAGTGCGTTGCATAGAACATTTATCTGTTGAACAAAGACAATCTTTGCATTTGTTGTATGGTCCTTTGATGGGTAAAAGTTCAATTTGTCTATATGAATTTTTAGGTTCTATTCAAAATTCTGTTGAATTAGAAGACGTATATTTACTGTTGAATATAAATGCTTCACAATTTGATAAGGCACGAAATTATTTAGAGCAATATCATTTAATTGAAACCTATGTTCATGAAGATGACATGTTGATTTTATTGTATGCTCCATTATTACCAGATAAATTTTTATGTCATGATACGTATTCAAGATTGTATTTGGCAAGTGTAGGATCAAAGTGTTTTGATAAAATAAAGGCAATGCTTCATAAAGATAAGACGATTTCTTCTGTATATACCAAAGTAGAAAGTCCTTTGGATGTTTCAATTTTAGATTCGTGGAACGAATCTAAAGAGATTGCGTACGAAAAGGTGAAACCGACAATTAAACAAAAATATGATTTTGATTTTGCGACACTCTTCAAAGGGATGGATCGTGTTTTTCCGGTACGTTATCGAACTAATGAAAATTTAGATCGTATTGCACAGATGGCACAAATATATGGAATTGATGCCAAAGATATGCGTAGATACGTGCAAAGAAGTATTAATCCTTCAACACATGTATTTGATTTGGACAAATTAAAAGAGATGGTTATGCGTAATCGTAAGGTTATGGAAACAAGTAAAGATCCATATCAGATGCCACCTGTTAAATTTTTGCAGAATAAACAAAATGGTATTCCTGTTGTGAAATCGGATCAGTCATTGATTGAACGTTTATGCACACAATTCCAGCTTTCAGTTGAAGTTGTGAATACTTTGATTGAATATACTTTGCAGCAAACACATCAACAATTTTCTAGAAATTACGTTGAAAAAGTTGCGGCAAGCTGGGTTCGCCTGGGCGTGGATTCTAGGAAGAAAGCATTGGAAATTATCAACCAAGCGCCAACAGAAAATAAAAGAGAGAAAAAAGAAGAAAAGGTTGTACTTGATGAGAAGTTCTATACGCAAAAGGAAGAAAAATCAGATACGCAAATCCAACAGGAGATGTTAGAACTTCAAAAGATGTTGAAAGAAGGTAAGTTGTAGTGAATTTAAATATTAAACTTTCAGAAGAGCAAATGATGGAAAGACAAAAGAATATTGCTCGTTTAAAAGAGAATAAATGGATTCAAATATTTCTTGAGCAGAATCATTTAGATGCATCTTTTGTAGAAGAAAATAGTGGCGCTTTGTTGCAGTGGATCAAGAGTGTGAGCGCATGTAGAAACTGTAAAGGATTGGATTATTGTGTACAGAAGATTCGTGGTAAGGCTACAAAATTAAAAATTGACGATTCTGGTTTCTTGAATGAATATTATGCTTCTTGTCAGTATGAACAAAAACGAGATCAGCAATTGGCTCATCAAAGTAAATTTCGCTTCTCTCATATGTCTTTAAATGATTATTTAATCGATTTAAATGATGCCTGCTTTTTAAGTGCTGCCAAAGAAAAAGATTATATGGCAGCTTATACCCAAAGTGTGAGTAGTATACCACTAAATCAAGGCGTGTATTTATATGGAAATCCAGGGACTGGAAAGTCTTATTTAATGAAGGGAATCTGTAATTACTATGCCAAAAATAATAAGAGTGTTTCTTTTGTACAGGTTCCATTATTGATTCAGGAATTGAAACAGTTTATGACAGATAATGAATATCGTCAAAGGGTGATGAACCATTTACGCTACAGTGATGTTTTGGTTTTAGATGATATTGGAGCTGAAAGTATTACGCAATGGACGCGAGATGAAATCTTACTTCCTGTTTTAGATGAGCGTATGAATAAAGGAATGAAAACATACTTTACATCAAATTATTCAATGGAAGAACTAGAACAGCAGTATCGTCTTGTGAATAAACCGAATAATACAATTGCGAGTCTAAGAATTCTAGAAAGAATTCGTACTTTGTCCAAACCAGTTGAATTATCCGGAAAATCACGTCGTTAGTTAATAATTTCACTTTTCAAATTAGGCGTTATGGAGTAGAATAGTTATGACAGAAATGTTTAAAGGAGGAATAGAGTAATGTTAGTATCTGCTACTGAAATGATCAACAAAGCTCACGAAGGGCACTATGCGATTGGTGCTTTCAACATCAATAACTTGGAATGGACAAAAGCTATCTTAGCTGCTGCTGAAGAAGCTAAATCACCAGTTATGTTAGGAGTATCTGAAGGTGCTGCTAAATACATGTGTGGTTTCAAAACAGTTGCTGCTATGGTAAAAGAAATCCACGATGCAATGGGAATTACAGTTCCTGTAGCTTTACACTTGGACCACGGTTCATATGAAGGTGCAAAAGCTGCTATCGAAGCAGGATTTACTTCTGTAATGTTCGATGGTTCTCACTATGCATTTGAAGAAAACTTAGAAAAATCAAAAGAAATGATCGCCTTAGCACACTCAAAAGGATTATCAATTGAATGTGAAGTTGGTGGAATCGGTGGAGAAGAAGACGGTGTCATATCTGCTGGTGAATTAGCTGACCCTCAAGAATGTAAAACTATCGCTGACTTAGGTGTAGACTTCTTAGCAGCTGGTATCGGAAATATCCACGGTAAATATCCTGCAAACTGGGCTGGATTAAACTTTGATCGTTTAGAAGAAATCCAAAACGTAACAAACGGAAAACCATTAGTATTACACGGTGGTTCAGGAATCCCTCGTGAACAAGTTCAAAAAGCTATCACATTAGGTGTTTCTAAAGTTAACGTTAATACTGAATGTCAGTTAGTATTTGCTGAAGCAACTCGTAAATACATCGAAGCTGGAAAAGACCAAGAAGGAAAAGGATACGATCCACGTAAATTATTAAAACCAGGTGCTGATGCAATCACAGCATTATGTAAAGAAATGATGGAAAACTTCTTTGGTTCTGCTGGAAAAGCTGAATAATTAAAGTTTTTAAATAAAGCAGGCTTTAAGCCTGCTTTTTGCATAATTTGGAGGGGAAATATATGAAGTCAGTTGAAATTAATGATTTATTGTCTTATCACTTTTATGGAAATTTAAAAGTGAAAGATGGAGTAAAAGTTTTTGTTGATGGAGTAGCAGCTGAAAAAGACAATGCTTATGAATATACTTTAAAATGCGTAAAGGACGATAAAGTATATGATTTAACTTCTTTTGGAAAAGAAGCAGGGTTTTATATTGAAAATGAAAATTCGGTTCTATTCTGTGGAAATCGTAAGAATATTGAAAAATCTACATCTTTATATCGTTTGGCATTGAATGGTGGAGAAGCCAAAGAAATTGCTCGCTTTGATAAACCAGGAATGAATGTTTTGGGATATTTAAACGAGAATACTTTGGTTTTGATGACTAAAGAAAAACTTGTTGAAGAAGAAAGTGATTATGAAGTGTTTGATGAGATTCCTTTCTATATGAATGGTCAGGGAATCACCAATAAACATCGTACGCATTTATATACATATAATTTAGACACAAAAGAACTTGTTTGCGTTACAGAAGGTACTTTTGATGTGTCAAACGCAAAGATTCATGATGGTGCTTTGTATTATACAGGACAAAATTGGACAAGAAAACAAGCTTTATATGAAAATCTTTATAAATATGATGGCTCTGTAAGTACAGTTGTAGATGCTAAGGAAAGAAGTATCCAAAGTTTTGATTTTATGGATGGTAAATTGGTTCTTATCGCAAGCACACATGAAAAATATGGTTTGAATGAGAATCCAAAATTCTTTGATCAAGACTTTAATTTAATTGCTGATTGGCAAGAATGTGTTGGAAACAGTGTAGGTACAGATTGTGCTTTAGTTGCAGGTAATGCGACTCTAGTAAATAAAGATGCGTTATATTTTGTTTCTACGATCTATGATCACAATAATTTGTATAAATTAGAAAATGGAAACATTGAACTTGTATTTGAATGGTCAGGAACAATTCAATCTTTCGCATTTGAAGATGACACATTATATTTTATTGGAGCTGATGTGGCAAGTCTTCAACAATTGTATAAAGTTGTAGATGGTAAAGCCGTTCAATTATCTGATTTTAATAAAATGGAAGATACATATGTGGCAGATCCTGTAGAAGTTAATTTTGGTGAAGATTTAACAGGATGGGTATTATTGCCTAAAGATTATGATGAAACAAAAAAATATCCGGCTATTTTAGATATTCATGGTGGACCTAAAACAGTATATGGAAAAGTGTTCTATCATGAAATGCAAGTGTGGGCAAGTAAGGGATACTTTGTATTCTTCTGTAATATTCATGGTTCAGATGGACGTGGCAACGAGTTTATGGACATTCGTGGAAAATATGGAACGATTGATTATGATGAATTGATGCAGTTTACAGATACAGTCTTAGAAACATATCCTCAAATTGATTCAAGCAGAGTTGGTGTAACTGGTGGAAGCTATGGTGGATTTATGACAAACTGGATCATTGGTCATACGGATCGTTTTGCGTGTGCTGCTAGTCAAAGAAGTATTGCCAACTGGATCTCATTCTCTCAGACAAGTGATATTGGGCCATACTTTGCACAAGATCAACAATCTGCTACATATGATGAAAATCCAGAAAAATTGTGGTGGCATTCACCATTGAAATATGCACGTAATGTGAAAACACCAACATTGTTTATTCACTCTGATGAGGATTATCGTTGTCCACTTTGTGAAGGCCTGCAAATGTTGAATGCTTTATTAGATCAGAATATTGAAGCTCGCATGTGCTTGTTCCATGGTGAAAATCATGATTTATCACGTACGGGACTTCCTCAGCATCGTTTGCGTCGTTTAAATGAAATCACAAATTGGATGGAAAAACATTTAAAATAGATGGCTTTTGGAATTTACAATATTTTTCTAGATTATCCGGATTGAATAGGCTATAATAGATAGGCATTACCTTGAAATGGGGGAAAATGAATGGAAAAAGTCATTAAAATTGAAGGTGGACATGATTTAAATGGAACAGTACGTATTAGTGGTTCAAAGAATGCGACTGTGGCTTTAATTCCAGCATGTGTTTTAGGAAATGAGCCGGTTACAATTTATGGTGTACCTAATATTTCAGATGTACAGTCTTTGATCGTTTTATTAAATGAACTTGGTGTTTATGTTGAAAAACGAGATGAAGAAACATTATATATAGATCCTACTCATATGGAAAATATTCCTATGGTATCTAAAGCTGTTTCTAAATTAAGAGCAAGCTACTATTTTATGGGAGCTTTGTTAGGAAAATTTGGGCATGCAGAAATTAAGATGCCTGGTGGATGTTACTTAGGTCCAAGACCTATTGATTTGCACTTAAAAGGGTTTGAGGCTTTGGGTGCAAATATTCAATATGAAAATGGATGTTATATATTGGATGCGAAAGAATTAAAAGGAACAAATATTTTCTTAGATATTTCGAGTGTAGGAGCTACAATCAACATTATGATGGCAGCTGTTTACGCAAAAGGTAGAACGGTTATTGAAAATGCCGCACGTGAGCCTGAAATTATCGATATCGCAACATTATTAAATAAAATGGGTGCTAGAATTCATGGTATGGGGACAAGTACTCTTGTGATTGATGGTGTTGAATATTTAAAGGGCTGTATTCATGAAATCATTCCAGATCGTATTGAAGCAGCAACTTATGTGATTATGGCAGCCGCTATGGCCAACGACATGCGCATCGAAAATATTATTCCTCAACACCTGGAAGCCATTGTTATGAAACTTCAAGAAGTGGGAATCAATATGGAAGTTGGTTCGGATTTTATTCATGTATTTAAAACAGATAAACCTTTGAAACGTACAGAAATCTTGACAAAACCATATCCAGGTTTTGCCACAGATGTTCAACAACCATTTACTGTATTATTAACACAATGTGAAGGTCAATCTGTAGTAACGGAAACAATTTATACAGAACGTTTCAAACATTGTGCAGAGTTAAATAAGATGGGTGCTGACATTGATGTACACACACCAAGTGCGTTTATCAACGGAAAGACAAAGTTACATGGTTCTAAAGTAACTGCAACAGATCTTCGTTGTGGTGCTGGACTTGTCATCGCAGCTTTAATGGCTGATGGTGTGACAGAAATCCATGATATTTATCACATTGATCGTGGTTATGATAACTTGGACGGAAAGTTAGCTCATTTAGGAGCTAAAATGTGGCGTGAAGAGGTAGAAGATTAAAAGGGTAATCCGCAATTAGATAGGGTCGACTAAAAGTTGGCTTCAAAAATTGTAGGGTTGAAAACCCTATGAGTGTTTAAAGGATTATTAACTAGGGAGCAGAGATT
>OCPX01000220.1_pt1 | contig 62954 bp, 101 predicted proteins | sample 1538771 | NCBI WGS metagenome assembly OCPX01 (sample SAMN04571725, study PRJEB22368) | human gut metagenome | biome: human gut; material: stool | host: Homo sapiens | place: Luxembourg | collected 2012-11-01 | reverse complement strand
TAGAAGTATTATCGGTTATGATCCAGGTAACATATTTTAAAAAGACCGGCGGTAAGAGAATATTTAAAATGGCGCCGATACATCATCATTTTGAGCTGTGCGGATGGTCAGAGACGAGAGTTGTTGCAGTATTTTCTATTATTACAGCAATCTTATGTCTGATCGCTCTGATGGCTATGTAGGAGGATATCATGGAAGTAAAAGGTAAGAAAGTACTTGTGTTTGGTCTTGGAATCAGTGGAATCGGAGCAGGACAGATTCTTGAAAGACATGGTGCAGAAGTAATAATGTACGATGGAAACCAGAAACTGACAGAGGAAAAGATAAAAAAACAACTTGGAGAAGACAGCAGTGCCAAGATCGTGATCGGAGATTTTCCGGAAGAAGTTCTGGAAAAGCTTGATATGACAGTATTAAGTCCGGGTGTGCCGACGGATCTTCCTGTGATTGAAAAAATGCGTGAGCAGGGAATTACGGTAATTGGAGAAGTCGAGCTTGCATATCAGTTCGGTAAAGGTGATGTCCTTGCAATTACCGGTACAAATGGTAAAACAACCACAACGACACTTCTGGGAGAGATTATGAAGAACTATCAGGAAGATGTCTTCGTTGTGGGAAATATTGGAACACCATATACAACAGCAGTTGAGAAGATGACAGACAATACAATCACAGTTGCCGAGATGAGCAGTTTCCAGCTGGAGAGCATTGTGGATTTCAGACCGAGAGTAAGTGCAATCCTGAATTTCACACCGGATCATCTGAATCGCCATCATACGATGGAAGCATATGTCAATGCAAAGAAAAATATTGCAAAGAATCAGACAGAAGATGATTATTGCATTTTAAATTATGAGGACAGGCTTACAAGAGAATTTGGAGAAGAAATCAAAGCAAATGTTCTATATTTCAGCAGTCAGCGTAAACTAGAAGAGGGAATCTATCTCGAGGAAGGCAATATTATTTACAATTATGGCGGAGTAAAAGAAACAATCTGTCATGTGGATGAATTGCAGATCCTGGGAACGCATAATCATGAGAATGTTATGGCGGCATGTGCAATGGCAGCAGTTTATGGAGTGCCGGTAGATGTGATACGTGAAAGCGTCAAGGTATTTAAAGGAGTAGAGCATCGTATTGAATATGTAACAGAGAAAAAAGGTGTTACATATTACAATGATTCAAAGGGAACAAATCCGGATGCGGCGATCAAGGGAATTCAGGCAATGAAGCGCCCGACAGTATTGATCGGTGGAGGATATGATAAAGGATCTGAGTATACAGAATGGATTAACAGTTTTGACGGTAAAGTAAAAAAACTGATCCTTCTTGGGGATACAAAAGAGAAGATAGCAGCAGATGCAGAAAAATGTGGATTTAAAGACTATATGTTTGTAGATTCATTTGAGGAAGCAGTTCTTACTGCAGCAAAAATTGCAGAGTCAGGAGAGGCAGTTCTGCTTTCACCTGCATGTGCAAGCTGGGATATGTTCCCGAGTTATGAAGTACGTGGAGAGAAGTTCAAAGAAATTGTAAATTCCTTATAAGGAGTGGATGGCTTGGAACGATCGAAACAAAGAGCGTATGATTATGCTCTGGTTATCGTACTGGGGATTATTATTGTAACAGGGCTTGTGATTCTTTACAGCACAAGTGCATATAATGGGAAACTCAAATTTCAGGATTCGTTTTACTATCTGAAAAAACAGATATTTGCAACGCTTCTTGGAATAGCAGGTATGTGGATCATCGCCAGAGTGGATTATCATGTCTGGAAAAAATGGTCAGTACCGGGGTATCTGGTATCTGTTCTGCTGGGTATTGCGGTTCTTCTGATTGGTGATGAATATAACGGATCCAAAAGATGGTTATCTTTGGGTCCGTTTTCTTTTCAACCGTCGGAATTTGCAAAAGTTGCGGTTATATTGTTTTTGACGTACGTGATTATGCGAAATGTAAAAAGCATGGGGAAATTTACAACGGTCTGTAAAATAGTTGTAAGTGTTCTGCCGGTTGTAGGACTGGTAGGGGCAAGTAATCTAAGTACAGCAATCATTATTCTTGGAATAGCCGTAGTATTGGTATTTGTTGCAAGCCCAAAATATGGTCAGTTTGCATGGATGATATTTCTTGGCTGTGCATTTATGGGAATATTTCTTGCAATGGAAAGTTATCGTCTGGAACGTCTGCAGATATGGCGGCATCCGGAAAATTATGAAAAGGGTTATCAGACATTGCAAGGTCTGTATGCAATTGGTTCGGGAGGATTGTTTGGAAAAGGATTTGGAAGCAGTATTCAGAAATTGGGATTTGTGCCGGAAGCCCAGAATGATATGATTTTTTCTATCATATGTGAGGAATTAGGTCTGGTAGGCGCATCTTTTGTATTATTATTATTTTTAATCTTAATCTGGCGTTTTTTTGTGATAGCTTCACATGCACCGGATCTGGAGGGTGCATTGATTGCATCCGGGGCAATGGCACATATGATGATACAGGTAATCCTGAACATTGCGGTGGTGACGAATACGATCCCGAATACAGGAATAACACTTCCGTTTATCAGTTATGGAGGAACTTCGGTTATGTTCCTGCTTTTTGAAATGGGGCTTGTGCTGAATGTGTCATCTTTGGTAAAATAATATACATGTGGATGAGACACAAGAATGAAAGGAAGTATGAATGATATATGGGAAACCAGAATCAGAAAAGAGAAGGTACAAAAAAGAAAAGAAAAGATAAAAAGAAAAAACATCATGCATATGCCTTGATTGTTTTGATATTGGCGGCTGCCATTATAATCCTTGGAACTGTTTTGCTATTCTATATTCAGGAAGTGGAAGTAAGCGGTAATGAATACTGTGACAGTCAGGAAATAGTTGAATGTGTACAGAATGATAAACTGTCGAAGAATTCCCTGTATGTACTGGCAAAGTATTCGTTGGGCCAAGGAAAGAAGCCGGAGTGCCTGGATACATTGAAAGTCAGTATGAAAAATCCATGGACACTAAAAATTACCGTAAAAGAAAAGACAAGGGTAGGCTGTGTGAAATCGGGAAAAAAATACAGTTATTTTGATCAAACTGAGCTTGTAGTAAATGAAACTGAAGTGAAAGACAGCAAGATACCGGTTGTCAGTGGATTAAAAATAAAGAAAAATAAACTGTACAGCCAGATTAAAACGACAAATCAGACGAAATTTTCCGAAATAGTAGAAGCATGTGGGGAAAGCCAGAGGTATGGAATATACCCGGAAAAGATATATGTAAAGGATCAGCAGATCTATATGGATTTTGGAAACGTAAGAGCATGCCTTGGAAATCAAGTATCCGCAGAACAGATCGCTCAGATCAGACCAATCTTAAAAAAGCTGGGAGATAAAACGGGAATTTTGCATTTGGAGTCGTATTCTGAGAATAACACTACGATTACATTTGAAATGGAAGATATTTCACAAGAAAATTAAGAAAATTAGAGAAATTCTATTGATATTTTATACGAAAGTCTATATTATATACTATATATAGCAAACTGAGTTCATCTCACTTGCTCTATCAATGGGATGTATAATATATAATAAGGATAACAAAGGAGGAGAAACCCTTGCTAGAAATTAAAACAAACGAATCAGAAGCAGCGGCAAAGATTATTGTTGTTGGAGTAGGTGGAGGCGGTAATAACGCGGTAAACCGAATGATTGATGAGCAGATTGCCGGTGTTGAATTTATAGCGGTCAATACAGATAAACAGGCACTTCAGCTGTGTAAAGCTCCGACACTGATGCAGATCGGTGATAAGATTACCAAAGGTCTGGGAGCCGGTGCAAGACCGGAGATCGGTGAGAAAGCAGCAGAAGAAAGTGCAGAAGAAATATCAGCAGCACTGAAAGGTGCCGACATGGTATTCGTAACATGCGGTATGGGCGGTGGTACCGGAACAGGTGCTACACCAGTGATTGCACGTATTGCAAAAGAACAGGGAGCATTAACCGTAGGTGTTGTAACAAAACCGTTCCGTTTTGAGTCTAAGACACGTATGAACAATGCCCTTGCGGGAATTGAAAAATTAAAAGAAAGTGTGGATACGCTGATCGTAATTCCAAATGATAAACTGCTGGAGATTGTTGACAGACGCACAACAATGCCGGAAGCTTTAAAGAAAGCTGACGAAGTATTACAGCAGGGTATTCAGGGAATCACAGACCTGATTAATGTACCTTCACTCATCAACCTTGACTTCGCAGATGTACAGACTGTTATGACAGATAAAGGTATTGCCCATATTGGTATCGGTCAGGGACGCGGTGATGATAAGGCTCTGGAGGCTGTGAAACAGGCGGTTGCCAGTCCTCTTCTGGAGACAACGATTGCAGGAGCATCACATGTTATCATCAATGTATCCGGAGATATCACACTTATGGATGCAGCTGATGCGGCAGAATATGTACAGGAACTTGCAGGAGAAGATGCAAATATCATCTTTGGTGCTATGTACGATGATTCCAGAGCAGATGAAGCAACAATCACTGTAATTGCTACAGGACTTCACAATGTTGGAGGAAGTGCTTCAAAGTTAAAATCAAGACTGGAGAATCAGGGCAGATCTTCGGCTATGCCACATGGTCAGCAGGGACATGCATCCGCATATGAAAGACCGACACGTCAGAATAATACGATGTATACGCAGCAGCAGACTGTACGTACACAGCAGGCTGAACGTCCGGTTTCACCAAGACTTGATTTTGGAACAACAACACAGAGAGAAAATGGTGGAACAACTGCAAGAAGACCGATTGGTGGAACAACTCCTACATTGGATACACCAAGAACACCGACAAGTAAAGTGAAAGAGCAGTCAATCAAAATTCCGGATTTCTTTAAAAAATAACAATCACATAAAGAGTTATATTACTTAAAAAAGACAGAAGAACTGATGCACATGAATTTGAAGTGTGCACAGTTCTTTCTTTTTTTATTCTTTTCTTTCTTAAATGCTCTTTTGTTTACGAAAGCAGTCGAACGAAAACCGGCATATCATACATCATATGACAAAATCCTTTCTATAAAATCTATATAATGATACTTGTTTGAAACAACAAATCTATTTCTGTGCACGGAAAGAGAAAGAAGGCCTGATGTGTACTATGAATTATATGTAGATGTGTTCTTTTTGATGAACTTTACGATGGATACAATTCTTTTGGCTTTACTAAAGAAGGCATTGGCATGTCCGGTGAGATATGGCCGCATAATAGCGGGAGGCGTACTGGGAGCAGTAGTGACCTGTGTTGTTGTGATATGGCCGTGTAAGACAACTTGGGCGAAATTTATAGTATTTCATGGCGTCATTAATGTATTGATGCTAAGAACCGGTCTGGGATTAAAATGGGGCCGGGAATTGTTCAGAGGATGGGTAATTTTATATATAGAGTCTTTTCTTTTAGGGGGAGTATTACAGTTTGCGGGACAGTATCTGCGGCAGGGAAGTGTATTCTTTGCATTGGCAGTCATCAGTTATTATGTGGTGTTGGGAATCTGGAAGATCATTTTATTGTTTTCGGAGAAAGGAAATCGTTACTGTGAAGTGGTGGTGTTTTTCGGAGAACGAAATTGCAGACTGAGAGCCCTTATAGATACAGGAAATACATTGAAGGATACAGTGAGTAAAGATCCGGTCAGTGTTATGGATCAGGCATCTGTAAAGAGATTGACAGAAGGAAAGCAACCGGAACGATTCAGATATATTCCATATCATTCCATTGGGAAAAAAGAGGGAGTTATGCCTGCATTTCGCATGGATAAGATACAGATCATACGGGATGGATACAGGATAAATGTAGAATATCCATTAGTGGCGGTATGTGAAGAAGAATTAGGGTCAGAAAATTATCAGATGATCATAAATCCAGATATATTGGCAGGAGGAAAGAAAAATGGTGATAAAAGTAGCAGTTCCACATCAGTTTAAATTGAAAGTAATTCCGGATTTGAAGACACTCTTTTTTGTGGACAGAAAAGACATTCATTACATAGGCGGATCGGATATTCTGCCTGCACCTTTAGAGGCGGCGGCAGAAAAGAAAGCAATCAAAGACCTTGGGACAGAAAAAGATGAAAATGCAAGGAAAATACTGATTGAACATAATTTGCGCCTGGTGGTATATATAGCAAAGAAATTTGACAATACAGGAGTGGGGGTAGAGGATCTGATATCCATAGGAACGATTGGTCTTATAAAAGCAATTAATACATTTAATCCTGATAAAAATATCAAACTTGCAACCTATGCATCCAGATGTATTGAAAATGAGATATTAATGTATTTGCGGAGAAATAATAAAACGAGAATGGAAGTATCGATAGATGAACCGCTGAATGTAGACTGGGATGGTAATGAGCTGTTGTTATCAGATATCCTGGGGACGGAAGAAGATGCGATTTATAAGGATTTAGAGAATGAAGCAGAAAAGAAGGTGCTCATCAGAGCTATTGGACGTCTGTCTGGAAGAGAGCAGATGATCATAAGAATGAGATTTGGACTTGGAACGGAGGATGGAGAAGAAAAGACTCAGAAAGAAGTAGCGGATATGCTGGGGATTTCCCAGTCTTATATATCCAGACTGGAGAAAAAGATTATGCAAAGATTGCGTCGGGAGATGGTGAAGTATTCATGAAAATATGATACAATAAAAAGAAAAAAGGGGTTGGTCATATGAGACTTAGCTTTTTTGGAGCAGCCCATGAAGTGACTGGAAGCTGCCATCTTCTTGAAGCGTGTGGAAAGAATATTCTGATTGACTGTGGAATGGAACAAGGACCGGATCTTTATGAGAATCAGGAACTTCCTGTTACACCGGGAGAGGTAGATTACATTCTTCTGACACATGCACATATCGATCATTCGGGAAATATTCCGTTATTGGTTAAAAAGGGATTTTCCGGAGAGATCATTACAACATTTGCAACGGCAGATTTGTGCGATATCATGTTGCGTGACAGTGCCCATATTCAGGAATTTGAGGCGGAATGGAGAAACCGGAAGGCAAGACGAAGTGGGGAACCGGAATACGAACCGATTTATACGGTTGCAGATGCAGATGCGGCGACCAAGCTTCTGGCACCTGTGGATTACGGTCAGAAGATTACATTGTGTGACGGAATAGAAGTCAGATTTAATGATGTAGGGCATCTTCTGGGATCCGCAAGTATTGAAGTGTGGGTAACAGAAGGAGAAGTTTCTAAAAAGATCGTATTTTCCGGAGATGTGGGTAACAAGAATCAACCGATCATCAAAGATCCGCAGCTGGTAAAAGAAGCAGATTATGTAGTGATTGAATCTACATATGGAGACCGGACACATGGAGAGGATATTCCGGATTATGTCGGCGAATTTACAAGAATTTTACGGGAAACATTCCAAAAAGGAGGCAATGTAGTAATCCCATCGTTTGCGGTAGGACGTACGCAGGAAATCCTGTATTTTATCAGAGAGATAAAAGAAAAGAATCTGCTTCCGGAATTCCCGGGATTTGAAGTGTATGTAGACAGTCCGCTGGCAATTGAAGCGACCAATGTGTTTAATAAAAATGTCAAAGGATGCTTTGATGAAGACGCAATGGCGCTTGTCAATCAGGGAATTAACCCACTGTTGTTCCAGGGACTCAAGACAACGATTACCAGTGATGAATCCAGACAGATTAATTTTGATACGAAACCTAAAGTAATCCTGTCTGCATCCGGTATGTGTGAGGCCGGACGTATCAGGCATCACTTGAAACATAATCTGTGGCGGCCGGAATGTACCATCTGTTTTGTTGGATATCAGGCAGTGGGAACGCTTGGAAGAAAGCTGATCGAAGGTGCACAGAGTGTGAAATTATTTGGTGAGAACATCACGGTCAACGCAAAGATAGAAGTGTTAAGGGGAATCAGCGGACATGCAGATATGAATGGACTGTTAGACTGGCTCGCAGGATTTGAAAAGGTACCGGACCGTGTGATGGTTGTACATGGTGAGGATACAGTGACGGATCATTTTGCTGCGCTTGTAGAAGAGCAATTTGGCTGCCCGGCATTTGCACCGTATTCCGGAGGTTCCGTAGATCTTGCGACAAATGAGATCATTACCATTGGTCAGAAGATTCCGAAGAAGGCAGAAGAAAAGCCGAATAAGATTAAAAGTGCATCTGCATTTAACCGTCTGGTGGCAGCAGCCAAACGTCTGTTAAATGTAGTATATAAGAACGAAGGAATTGCCAATAAAGATATGGCAAAATTTGAAACACAGATCCAAAATCTGGCAGACAAATGGGACAGATAACCGACGTCAGACCGGATGTCAAGGAGTAAAAGTTTTTTTAATTTCATAAGAATCCGCATAAGCCTGTGCGATATGGAGAATCATTTTACTAGAAACTGATAGAGAAGATTCTGACAGGAGGTTCGCAATGGCACAGGGAAAAGTAGAAATATGTGGTGTGAATACAGCAAAGCTTCCGATCCTGAATGAAAAGGAGAAGGAAGCTTTGTTTGTGCGTATTAAAGCGGGAGATCAGGAAGCGAAAGAAGAATATATCAAAGGTAATCTAAGACTTGTCTTAAGTGTAATAAGGAGGTTCGGTGCAAGTGGAGAGAATCCGGATGATCTGTTCCAGATTGGCTGTATTGGCCTTATTAAAGCAATCAATAATTTTAATACAGAATTAGAGGTAAAATTTTCCACTTATGCAGTACCAACAGCGGTAGGAAGTGGAGAAAAGGAAGAAAAGACCAAGATTCTATTATATGATTAAGAAAATAAAGACGGGAGCCGGAAATATAAATATATAGATTAAGAGAAAAAGATTTTGAAAATAATTGAAATCTTTTATTTTTTTACTTGACTAGTGGACACCACTATGCTATAATAAAGACAGTTAAGAAAGGAACACATCACAGGAGGAAGAAAAATGAAAAAATATGATTTAGTAAAAAGAACGGCAGAAATTAAGTATAAAGATAGAAAAGAAATTGAAGAAGGATGCACGGCTTTTGACGATTCGCCGGAATATATAAAAACATTCGATACACTGGAGGAAGCGAAAAAGGAACTTGCAAAACGTAAAACAGATGTTAGCAAATTTTCTTGCCACGGAATGACATTCTACAAGGTTGAAGAGTATGTAATTGAAGAAAATGAATTTGAATATGACGAAGACGAAAGCAAATTTGTACAGACAGATTTTATTGACACATTAGAAAGCACAGAGATGAAAATTGAAGTCGTTGAAATACCTAGCCATGAAACAATAGCGATCTGCTCAAGCCTGGAAGAAGCGGAAGAAGCGGAAGACAATTACGAGGGCGAAAACGAAACATGCATAATGATTTAATAAAGCATTTCAGACGGTCCTTATGTCGGATTCTACGACGGTGGAGAACTTGACGGCACATGTGCACTTAAAGTATCTGAAAACAATATCGAAGAAATGATTGAAGCCGTAAAATCTTACGTAGAAAAAACATACTTAATCGGTGGAAACGTAATGCAATACGGAAACGATAAAGACGAAATCATTATAAGAAACGCGGAAGTGATTGCAATATTGCGATAAAAAAGGAGATAGTAATGGAGAAAGCAAAAAGAAACGTCATGATAAACAAAGCCGGGGGAACATCTGGCAAGAATACAAAGAACTACCGTATTTCTATTCCGGTAGGAATGATAAAGGCACTGGGCGTTACGGAAGAGGATAGAAGTGTTGTCTTAGAAGAAAAAGACGGTGTGATAACTATTAAGAAAAATAAATAAAAACTATTGACTAGTGGACACCACTATGCTATAATAAAGACAGTTAAAAAAACAGAGAACATTACAGGAGGTAAAGAAAGATGATGAAAGTTGAAATATTTAATGGAGCAGAATTAGAGGTTGGAGAAGAAATCAGATTTGCAGATTTATGGCAGACAGAAGACGGAGACGTAGAGGAACTTCTCGAAAGCGAATGCGTACACGTTGCAAACGGAGAAGATGACGAACCAATCATTGCAGATTTCGAAATCGTAGCAGAAGACGAAGAAAATCCAGTTAACACACTTGTAAAAATCACAGGCATAAGATAATATAAAGATATGATAAACCGTAACATGAGATGTATAGATACACAGACAGGCTATCTATACATCTTTTTATATTTAGGAGGACAATAAGATGAATAGTATTATACAAGAAGGTTATGACATTAATCAAAATGGAGATTGCAAAATTGAGTACTTGCCAGAAGTGGAAGTCGGGGAAGAAGTAGAGATTAATGATATATGGGATGGAAATGGTGATGATCCAACTGATGCCGGATCAGTAAGCTATAAGATATCGGATTGTGGAGTAGACGGAGAGTCGAACTGCCCGGTATGGATTAACTACAGCTTCGAAGTGGTGGAGAAGAAAGAGAACCCATTAGATACAATTGTAAGAATTACAGAAATTGAATTATTGTAGAGGTAGAAAAATGAGAGAAGCAATAGAATACATAGGAATTGATAACTTGGAAGATAGAGCGGTACAGGAGCATTACCCGGCACCAGCTATATACATCTATGTGAACACAAACGGGAAAGATGCAAAAATAATAAGGAATGAGAAAAGAGTAGAATTTAACAGCAAATACAAGATGATGGACTACTATTCGGGATTGGTATCCATGCAGAAACCGATAAAAAGCAAACTTATACTTAGCAACAACTGGATGTCGTTCTTCTGTCGGAACGTCGAAAAATTAAAAAATTCTGAAATTGATGAATATTTCGAAAGAACGGGACTCCCGGAAAAATACAACTGGTATAAGGAATACATAAAAGATAATATTAGAAATATAAAGAAGACAAAGAAAGACGTGGTAAAGTTTTTCTTGCTTGAAGAACCAGAGCTATACAGGAAATATGGCTTGGAGAATTGGACGGAAAAATCTATAAGCGAGAAGAACATACCAAAAGAACAAAAAGGAAAGGGATATCCTATTGGCTGCACATATAATGTAAAAAAGCCTTATACTTTTAGCAGAATGTATCTTGTGGAAAAAGAAGAGGGGCTGCAAATAAAATTCTTTTATGATATTTTAAAGGGATTAAAATGCAGAGGGTACAGCATGCTTGTAGTGGCAGATGGTATATTTTTGCCATTAAGAAACGGAGAGACACCGAATATAAAGATAAAAGGTGGAATAATACTTGCGTTTGGGATAAAAAATGGTGTGGCATATATAGAGCATATGGATACGATCACAAATTATAGTCCAAACTTATAAAAAGTTGAAAAAATGTACATTTTATGGTAAAATATAAGTATCAAAACTAAATAACGGGGACAATGAAATAGCACTTCTGACGGTAAGATGTAATTATCGTGGGAGGTGCTATTTTTGTATGTGGAAAAGGTAGGTGAGTGTATGGCAAATCTAAATAGCATTGCTAAAAAGTTACAGAAAGCAATACTGCAAAAAGGATTAGTTATAAAGATGGGGACAAGTCAGTTTTATTCCATAGAGCAAAATAGACTTATCACCATGTACATCCTATCTACCAGAGTGCTAGAAAGAAAGAAAAACGGGGAATGGAAATATTATGATTATGAAATTCTCCGAACAGCATCGCAGATAGAGATTGTAAATTGTTTGAACGATATATGGAGGGCGGTGAAAGAATGATTGAGACTTATGCGGAAAAAACAGAAAACATGATTAAAGAAGAAATGCAGAAGAAATTCATTGACATGATTACAAAGAATGAAAAGCTGAAAGAAAAGAATGAGTATCTGCAAAAAGAGGTAGAAGACGCAAAGGCTGTCGGAGAACGGGCACTGTGCGAAGTACAGGAACTTACTGAAAAAAATAAGAGACTGGTAGAAGAACACACCAGACAGAATGGAACGATACAAGCACTCAACATTGCACTGGATGTCATTACAGACAGATACAGTAATCTCAGAAAGAAACTGTGTAGAACAAGCAAGGGCGGTGAGTAGCATGGACGTACAGTTTTTAAGATGCCATTCTAATACTAAAAAATGTACTGGTGTCAACAATGATGGTAGCAGATCTGAAAAAACATGGGAATGCAGAGACGGAGATATATATATTGCACCAGCAGAGATACCAAGAGAGGGCACGGTTATACTTGCAAAAGTAGAGAGAGGAAAGAACAGAAAGTGGTCTGTTAGTAAAAAAGCAATAGAGATTAGCGCAGATATGGTAAGAAAGTGTTTTACAAAAGTAGATGAATACGTGGAAGAGGGTGGGTAGATGCAGAAAGGAAAAGAACTCACTCCGAAGCGGAAAGCATTCGCAGATGAATACCTGACTGATCTGAACGGGACAAGAGCTTATAAAGCAGTGTATAAAAATGTAAAAAGTGATGCTACAGCAGCAGCAGCGTCCGCAAGATTGTTAAGAAATGTTAAGGTGAAAGCCTATATTGCTGAACGAATGAAAGAGATCCAGACCGAGAAGACAGCCGACCTTGAAGAAGTCATCCGATTCTTTTCATCTGTCATGCGTGGTGAAGTGAAAGATCAGTTTGATTTGGATGCTACTATATCTGACCGCCTGTCTGCCGGGCGTGAACTCATGAGATGGTATGAGAAAGCCGATGGAGAAGAAAAAGATACTGGTGGAATCACAATCATAAATAACATTCCGAAACCGGAGGGCGCAGATGGGGGAGATTAAGCTTACCGATGTGATAGCTCCGGCTTTTTACGGTGTACATTGGGACATCATAGATGGAAAACATACGTATTATGATTTGTCCGGTGGCCGAGGTTCGACTAAATCTTCTTTTGTCGGTACAGAGATACCACTTGGAATGATGCAAGACGCAATGAATGGAATACACTCAAATGCAGTGGTGTTCCGAAAAGTCGGGAATACACTAAGAGAATCGGTATTTGAACAAATCGCATGGGGAATAGATGCACTTGGAGCATCGGACGAATGGACATCAAGTTTGAGTCCTATGCAATATGTGTATAAGCCGACAGGGCAGAAGATAATCTTCCGTGGATTGGATAAGGCGAAAAAGACGAAATCCATAAAGATTAGCAAAGGATATTTTAAGTACCTATGGTTTGAGGAATTGGACGAATTTTCCGGAATGGAAGAGGTACGAATGACACAACAGTCTGTTCTTCGTGGTGGCGAAAAATTCGTTGTTTTTAAATCGTTCAATCCACCGATCAGCAACAGCAACTGGGCGAATAAGTACGTAGCAGAGCCGAGAGCGGACAGCTTAAGGCACAAAAGCGATTATAGATCTGTTCCGGTAGAATGGCTAGGGCAACAATTCATCGATGATGCTGAGTATCTAAAAGCAACAAATCCGAGAGCTTATGAGCATGAATATCTTGGAATCCCTGTAGGACTTGGAACAAATATTTTTGAACTCTTAGAGATCAGAGAAATCACTGATGAAGAAATAAGTAGGATGCAATCTATCTACCAGGGCGAGGACTGGGGATGGTTCCCGGATCCGAAAGCGTTTTTACGTGTTGCTTATGTTCCGAACCAACAGAAAGTATACGCACTGGATGAATTGGGTGGCTGCAAAATAAGGAACAGCGAGATGGCACGACAGATAAAAGAAAAGGGATATGATGATTGCGCTATCTACTGTGGAGTGGATGAAGAAGAGAGCATTGTTGACTTCCGTGATGCCGGACTTCCGGCACGTAAGGCAATCGTGACACCTGGTAGCCGGAAGTATACGTTTGAGTGGTTACAATGCCGTACATTGGTGATTGACCCAAGACGGACACCAAGACTGTACAAAGAGGTTATAGAGTATGAGCATGAGCGAGATGGCAATGGTGAAGTGATAGCAGATTATCCGGACGGTAACGACCACTGGATTGATGCGTTGAGATATGCTACTAGTCCGATATCTATGAGACGTGGACAGAGTGCGTAGGAAAAGGTGAGTAGATGGGAATTATAGACAAGATAAAGGCGGTGTGGGATAAAGTGTTTAAAGAAAACGATGTAAAAAAAATATTCGGGATAGAAACAGGGCGGTCATCTGCTATGGATACTGCCCTGTCGAAGTATAAAGACATGCGATCTGGTATTCCGTATTGGTGTACCGGGAGGATAAAGCCGACAAGGTTTTCAAACGTGATTTGCCGTGAGATAGCGAACCTCACACTGTTCAATGCAGATATACAGATTACAGGAAACGATGAACTGCAAAAGAGATTTGATAGCGTAATGAACACCTTACAGGAGAAACAAGAGGAAAGCTGTGCGACCTGTGGGATGATGGTCAAGAGCAACGGTGATGATGTAGAATTTTTGGATCCGGATTACTTTCTGATTACAGACACCAACACGGATGGGGATGCGTTAGCAGCTATCTTTTTCTCTTACCTTAAGAAAAACGACAAATACTACACAAAAGCTGAGTACCACAGATTTGAAGATGCTGGACTGGAACGTGTATACCATATATCCAGTAAGGCTTTTAAATCTGACAACAAAGATATGATCGGTACAGAGATCACGCTTGACAGGGTAGATGAGTGGAAAGACATTGAGCCGGAAGTGTACGTACATGGGTTAGAATATCCGCTGTTCGTCTACTGGCGAAATCCTTACGCAAATGCGATTGACAAGGAATCTCCACTGACTGTTCCGGCATTTTCGGAATGCATTGAGGAATTGAGATGGCTTGACATTGCATTAAACATGATGGGAGATGAAACGGAAGACAGTAGACATATTACTTACGTACCGCAGACAGCTATTGAATACGCAAGCAAATATTCCATCGAATTGCCGAGATTTATCCAAGGTATCGAAATGGGAGCGAACGAAGATAGCATCAAAGAGCACGTTCCGACATTATTAGTAACTGAGCGTGTGGCCGGGATAAACTTCTTGCTATCTGTCATCGGATATAAATGCGGATTCTCAAACGGATATTTCTCTTTCGATCAGAACCAAGGCATACAGACAGCAACACAGGTAGAATCTGACGATAGACGGACACTGCATACCATCCAGGCATTCCGAAACATTTTGGACGGAAAGAACCATGATGGAGTACTGCACAGAATCATTTATATCCTGTATGCAGTCGGCACAGCAAACGGAACTATCCCGGCAACGAACTACCAAACAGCATGTGATTTTGAAGACCTTGTATACAACTTAGAAGATGATCGTGCACGGTGGTGGAACTATGTGGTACAGGGCAAGGTTCCAGCATGGATGTATTTTGTGAAATTTGAGGGAATGACAGAACAAGAAGCAAAAGCAATGATTGAAGAAGCACAGGAACAGAACAAGCCGGACAGTGGATTGTACGAAGAATAGGAAAGAGGTGAACCAAAATGGAATATCTTATCATAGACCCATCAACAAGAAAAATTACAATCCCCAAAAGCGAACAACTTTTTGGAGTGTACGGAGAGGGCAATATTGAAAGAAAGTATTTCAAATGTCCTAAGATCGTAGGAGATAATGTCGACTTGTCTGACTGTTACATTTTCGTAAATTACTATACTGCAAAAGGATTGCCGGGGAAATATACAGCAAAAGATGTGAAGGTAGACGGGGAGAATATCACTTTTTCATGGGAACTAAAACAACACATCTTTGACGCAAACGAGGATACATCTATATATTTTGCAGTAGAAGCGAAAAACAAAGATAAAGTAGAAGTGTTCAGAACCAGTCCGGCTACCGGAAAGGCCAAAGAGACGATAGACACGGATACAGAGATTGAAGAGACTCACGCCGATGTCATTCTTGACCTTATATCCAGAGTAGACACATTGGAGAAAAAGCCTATTTCTGAAGAGCAGATAGAGAAATCTGTAAAAAGCTATCTGGAAAAGAATCCTATAGAAGAAACAGATCCGACGGTACCAGAATGGGCAAAAGAGGAAGAAAAGCCTACTTATACCGCAGAAGAAGTCGGAGCACTGCCGGACACAACGGAAATTCCGAAAAATCTGTCCGATCTACAGGATGATGCAGAACACAGAACAGTTACAGACACAGAAAAACAGAGTTGGAATGACAAGAGCGATTTTTCCGGCAATTATGAAGACTTACAAGGAAAGCCAACAATCCCTACAGTACCAACCAAACTTCCCAACCCACAATCCTTAACCATCACATATGGCGGTAAAGAGTACACTTATGATGGCTCAGAAGCACTTGCAATCACAATCGAAACAAGTGGTATAGAGCGTATCGAGAAGCTTTCTACAGACACCACAGTAACACTCGAACATAACAAACTCTACATCTTTCCAGAAATGGAGTCGCTTGCTTACACCATAAAGGGAACGGGAGAGGTGCATTTTATATTTCGTTCTGGAGCAATGGCAACAAGAGTAGTACATCCATCCAATGTCAATATCGGTAGTTTTTCGGTCGATGCTAATAAGATATACGAGGTGTCTATATTAGAGGGATTGCTTACATCCCAGAATTGGAGCGTGAGTTGATGGAGAGAAATGCTAAAATGTCGACAGCACAGCACAGCACAGCTTAAGGCGTAGGTTGCTTAATGCGCAAGAAGAAACAAGCGAATGGCTTTATGAAGCTTACCTAACCGATACTGGAGAGTGGTACGGCAAGCGGTGTCCGGCTATTGTATTTAATGTTAAGCAAGGTGAACAGTACTTAATCGAATGGAGCAATGTCAGAACGGTGAATAAATACATCTATGATATGCGTAGATGCGGTGGAATGTATAAGTTATACGGTAGCGGGAACGAGGGTATACCCGATGCGTCAGGAACTATCGAGATTACCATTCCGGCAGACGGTACATTATATGTTGGAGCTGGAAGTAATAGTAATCTAAAACACGGAGAAATCAATGCATCATGCTTTGATGGAGATTGGATAAAAGTTAGAAAGGATTGATAACAAATGTACGCAAAACTAGAAAATGGATTCTTGCGCAGTGCACCGAAGACGATAACTTTGGATGGCAAGACAATCAACAATCCGCTCCCGGAAGAACTGGAACAGTTAGGCTACAAGCCTGTGATGTACACAGATATGCCTATTGAGGTAACAGAGGGTAAGCACTGGGAATCCAGTTGGGAAGAGGAAGAGAATGCGATTAGGCAGGTGTGGACACTGGTAGACAACCCAGTCTATCCAGAGCCAGATTTAAGTGCAGAAGAAGCACTCAATATCATAATGGGGGTGGTACAGTGACAAGAGAACAAGTAGAGCAGTTGCGGAAGTTGTTGGAAAACCAGACAGCCAACATGACCGATGAACAGATTCTTGAATATCCAGACTTTGTGGAGAAATGGCAGTCTGGAAAGGAATATGTAGTTGGAAAGCGGTTGGAGTATAATGGCACCATTTACAAGGTATTACAAGCCCATACAAGCCAAGAGACATGGACACCGCCGGATGCGCCGTCTTTGTTCGCCAAGGTACTTATTCCAGATAGTAGTACAGTGCCAGAATGGGAACAGCCAGACAGCACCAACCCTTACGCCAAAGGAGACAAGGTAACACACAATGGCAAGACATGGATTAGCACGGCAGACGGGAATGTCTGGGAACCGGGCGTGTATGGATGGGAAGAGGTATAAGGGGACACGTCAATCCGAAAGATAAATGATAATGTCTGTAAAGGAGGACTAAAAAATGGAACAGATTATTAGTTATGTAAAGCCGGAGTTAATGGTGGTTTCTTTTGCCTTGTATTTTCTTGGGAAATGGATGAAAAGTTCAAAGAGAATTAAGGATAAAGACATTCCACTCTCTCTCGGAGGTATTGGAATTATTATTTGCGGAATGTATGTAACAGCAACTTGCGATTTGGACAGCATGAAAAACGTTTTTATGGCACTGTTCACGTCTATAGTACAAGGCATCATGGTAGCCGGACTGAGTACATACGTTAATCAGATTATTAAGCAGATTGGGAAGGATGAATAATCATGGCAACAAGTACAATTAATATTATTGTAATCTGTGTGTTTCTGCTTCTTGTGATGATAATTCCAAACAGAAAGGACAAATAATGCTTACACCAGAATATCTCTTTCATGTGACCGAGGGTGCGGAAAAGATAACATCGGATATGCACAAGAATATCATGGACATGATCGTTGAACGTATAATGGTGCGTATAGGCCGTGGAGAAGATTATCTCCTTACGGCTACGGACAGGTGGCAGATACTGGTGTTACAAGAATCCGGGTACTTACTGGAAGACATACAAAAAGAGATCGCTGACAAAACGAAGAAGCAAGAGAGCGAGCTGAAAAGCGCATTTGAAGAAGCCGGTATAAAAGCTATCGAGAGAGACGATGCAATATATAGGGCGGTAGGACTATCACCTACGCCCTTGCTGCAATCTCCGACATTGCTCAGAATACTGGAAAGAGATTATAACGTTACGTGTGGAGAATGGAGAAACCTTACACGAACAACGGCAGATGAAGCGCAGAAGTTGTTTTTGAAAGAGGTCGACACAGCTTACCGCATGGCATCAAGCGGTGCTGTATCATACACACAGGCTGTTAGAGATGCTGTTGACAGGATTGTAAAGCAAGGTGTCAAGGTTTCGTATCCGTCCGGTAGAGAAATGAGCATTGAATCAGCCACAATGATGACTGTACGCACAGGGATAAGCCAGTGTGCCGGAGCAATCGCATTAAAACGAATGGAAGAATTGGAATGGGATACCATCTTAGTATCTGCACATGTAGGAGCACGAATTGGTGATGGTGGCAACAATCCGACGAATCATTTTTGGTGGCAAGGCAAATTTTATTCCAGGACAGGCAAAGACAAGAGGTTCTCGGACTTCCGAACATCAACAGGCTACGGAACGGTGACAGGGTTGTGTGGCGTGAACTGCCGACACTCTTTCGGGTCCGGTGACGGTGAAAACAATCCGTATTCAGATATCAACCTTTCGAGCGAAGACAATATCAAAGCGGAAGAGCGTGCGAAAAAGCAACGGCTTATTGAAAGACGCATTCGCAACAGCAAGAGAGAGATTCAGAATTTGCAAACTGCTATAGATGCAAGCGGAGATGATAAGCTTAAATTCGAATTGCAACAGGCATATGACCGAAAGTCAGCGGTACTCAGACGGCAGAATAAGCAATACCGTGAGTTCTGCAAAGATAATGGTCTTAAAGAATATTCGGAACGGCTACGGGTAGCACAGTGGGATAGGTCACAAGCTGTGAGATCAGCAAAAGCAGCACAGAGATATATCAATTCAAAGGAAAAGTGAATATGGAACTAATAACACAGATACTTGCTATATGCGGTGCTATATCGGTTGTCGGTGGTGCTGTTGCGGTGCTTTCCGGGTGGTACAAATCATGGAAAGCACCAAAAGAAAAACAGGACAACCGTATAGAGCAGATTGAAAAGCGAATAACGAATATTGAAACATCTATCACAGGGATTAATCAGAAACTTGATAACGATTATAAGAACATAAGGAATACGAGGGATGATATGAATCTATTAATGAGAAGTATGTTTAATTTAATCGAAAACAAAATCACAGGGAATAACATTGAGGGTTTAAAAAAAACTCGGGAAGAGCTTGTAAATGCTATGACGGACAAGAAACCAAAGGAATTATGAAAATATACTCTTTTACACGACCAGAACTTGACTATTTTGAATTAGAATGCAACTTTACATCGGATGAATTAAAACTGTTCCGGCTACGTGCTAAAGCTATGCCTTTAGAGGACTGTGCGGAAGAAATGAATGTGAGTGTGTCTACGGTCAAGAGATTGAGTAGAAGAGTAAATGATAAGATCGAAAGGGTGGTATAGGCATGAACTTCGGAGAAGCCATAAAATGCATGAAAAAAGGAAAGAAAGTTACACGCAATGTATGGAAAGAAAACTTTTTTAATGGGAGAAAACAGTTTATTTTTATTGGAAAAAACAAAGGTTTAACAACGAATACGTTTCTTGCAATTCTACCAGAAGAAGAATGTTTTTCGGACTGCATTATGAGTTACACACGAAAAGGAATCTTTCAGCCAAACTGGACACCAACACAAGAAGATATGCTTGCGGAAGATTGGGAAATGTATCCGGCAGAGGAAACGGTAGTCGATGAAACGCCGAACATGACGGCAGATGCAATGATTGATCTCAAAAACCGTATTGGTTGGAATATAAAATTTTATTCTACTGGGGAAACAATTATTTCTGAGCACATGGACTATAAAAAACTCTTAACCGGGGCAGAAAGTACATATACGCTGTCGTTTGCTATCCCTAAAAAAAGTCTTGATGGTTTGTCAATGACAAATAAATGCCAAAATGTTATTGTTTCTGGACTTTTATTCAAAGTATATGTTTCTAGGAATATTGCTGACGATAGCCTTTGGCTCGTGACTGAAAGTGCCTTATCTGAAAAAGAATTTCACACGATCATAAGATTGGAGAGGTGATTATATGATACCTAAGATTTTTAAAATAAGTGGATATCTCATAGACCCGACAGGAAGACTTGAACCACACCACATTAAGGCGAAAATGCTTTATGGCTGTGGATTTCCGCTTGTAGGACAGCACATTCACGTACAAAAAGCAGAGATTAAGAAGTTGGATGAAAAACATCCGATCATGAAAGAGAACTGTGATTTGGCAGAATGTGAGAAGTATTTCAACAATGAACCGCCGACAGTGAGCAATAGAAAAGTTGAACCCGGACAGGTGTACAGGCACTTCAAGGGCGAGACAGTAAAAGTCCTGTATATTGCACAGGATAGCGAAATGCCGGGACAGTTCAAGGTAGTTTACGAATGTTCTAATGGTGTGTGGTGCAGACCTTACGGAATGTTTGTTAGCAAAGTAGACAGGAAGAAATACCCGGATGTGAAGCAGAAGTATAGATTTGAGTTAGTGGAGGAATAAAAACATGAAAAAATTATCAACAATCCAGAAAAGAGAAAAATTAAATGATGTATTTGCCGTAGATGAAATCGGTCCAGGTGGTGCTAACCACTTATATTGTGTGTACAAGGCTGGAACAGCAACGCTTGAAGATGATGACACATCGTTAAGAGCGGAACCAGAGAATCTGCTTCTTACATTGCAGATGCAGTGCGGACCACGAAAAGAAAAAGATTCGCTTCACGGTGTAATCGACACAGATTTACTGGAAATTGTCCGCGATCGCTTAAAGGCTTTTCAGGCAGGACCGTTTTCGTCAAGAGAAAATGCTTGTGCACTTACTCATATTGAGGAAGCTCTTATGTGGATGAATCGTAGAACAGAAGATCGCATTGAAAGAAATGTTCTTGGAAAGAACGAAAAATAATAAGTGATACTTTTTAGAGACTTTAACGAACTGTTAAGGTCTCTTTTTTATGCGTAAAATGAAAGCATAGAGAACAACAAATACTAATTTACAGGAGGTATGAGTATGAATCCATATATGCCATATACATCGTACATGCCACAGGATGCTTATATGCAAGACCAGATGGCATTACGACAGCGAATAGACAACTTATCACAGGCTCAACAGCAATACAAGGCACAGCCACAGCCGAATGTAAACTGGATACAGGTAACCGGAATTGACGGGGCAAAGAATCAGATTGTACAGCCGGGAACTATGGCTTGGATGATGGACAACAACGCACCGTACTTCTATGTGAAATCTGTAGACGGTGTGGGAAGTGTGACGTTTAAGGCTTTTGAATTCCACGAGGTACAGTCGAACAATCCGCAACCTGTAGCAGAAAACATGGACAACCGATATGTGACAAGAGAAGAATTCAACAAATTACTGGATACATTGAAACCTCAGCCGGAAGAACAGAAAGGGGAGCTGACACATGAGTAATCCGTTAATGGGAATGATTGGCGGTATGCCGGGTGGCAACAGTCCATTCGGAATGATTCAAAGAATGATGGGGATGATGCAAAATTCACAGAATCCCGGAGCAATGTTGCAGAATATGGCGCAGAGCAACCCGAACATCAAAAAGGCTATGGATATGTGCCAAGGAAGAAACCCGAAAGATGTATTTATGGAGATGTGCCAGCAAAATGGCATGAACCCAAACGACATTATTAATAAAATAAAGTGATATCCGGACGGAGTGCACACGTCTTGATAAATAAAAGAAAAGGAGAACCAACATGAACGAGGGATTAAACACACTTAGTGCTGCCGATGTAGCAGCAGTCACAAGAAACAACGATGGAAACATGTGGGGTGACGGTGGATGGTTCTGGATCATCATTCTTGCTTTCCTGTTTTGCGGTAACGGATGGGGAAACAACAACGGAGCACAGAACGCTTTTATCTCTGACGAATTCGTGAAAAGAGATATCTTTAACACAAATCAGAATGTGTCTAACACAGCTTGCGAGACACAGAGAGACGTATTAGAGAACCGCTATACCACACAGCTTGGCTTGCAGAACTTACAGGCTCAGCAGGCTCAGTGTTGCTGCAACACACAGAAAGAGATCTTACAGAGTAGATATGATGCAGCATTACAGGCACAGAGCATGCAGGCACAGATGGCACAGTGTTGCTGTGATATTAAAGAAAGCATCTTGGCAGATGGACAGGCTACACGCCAGTTAATCCAGGATAACACGATTCAGAACTTGAGAGATAAGCTTGCTGATCGTGACAGAGATTTGCAGACAGCATACTGGCAGATTTCACAGGTTTCACAGACCAATAACATTATTGATGCAGTGAGACCGACACCAAAACCGGCTTATATGTCTTGCAGCCCATACTTTGCGTATAACGCATTTGGCAATGGCTGCTGTGCAAGTGGGAATGTGATGTAAGTGAACGATATATCACTACTTGACTTCCTTACAGTGTACGGAGTTGCTTTGCAGATAGCGAATTTTAACAGTGATCTATCACAAGCAAGTAATTCTGACATCGAAAAACACTTGCATGAGCAAGACAGTAAGTATTTTTTAAAAATAATTGAAAACCAAAACAAAATTATAAGCATGTTGGAAGAATCCATATCTACGAAAAAGTAGTCTTGCGAACATCAAAGAGAGTAGGCATGCGCTTGCTCTCTTTTTTAAGAAAGGAGAAAAAATATGTTAAATTCTATTGCTAAAAATGCTCAGACAGTAGCAACAAATCAGAATGTATTATTTACAGAAACAAGAGTGAAAAGCCGTAGATGTGCTTGTAACACAGGGTGGCTTGCACATGACAACGGCAGTGGGCTTTTTGAAATCACAAACCGTGGGAATCTGCCGATGGCGGTCGAAGTCGAGTTTAACGGAAACGTTACGGCATCTGCAATAGGCGCAGTAGCGTTATCTATCAAGCAGAACGGCGAACCGATTTCCGGTACAGAAATGGACTATACAGTAGCAACGGCAAATGTGTATCAGAATGTCGGTGCAGCTACATTGATTGCAGTTCCGGCCGGAAGTAGCGTCACTATATCGGTTGGCAACGTTGGCACAGTCGAAACATTGGTTAAGGATGCGAATATCATCATTAAAAAGCTCTCATAGAAAAGGGGTGAGTTTCTATGATTGATTTTAAAAGCAACCTAGATGTCAAAACTCCGAAAGAAATCTTTGCCGAAATAAATGAACGGTTTATCGGAGCTGTCATGATGCACGGGCAGTTTGCGGACTACTTCGATTTTCTCGGCTTAAAAGGATTTAAGCGGATGCATGAGTACCAGCACATTGCGGAAAGCTTGGAACGTAGGAAAGTGTGCCGATATTTTATAAACCATCACAATCAGCTTATTGATGATGTATTTGATGGAAAAGTGAATGTTATCCCGGATGCGTGGCGAACGGCCAAACGGTTAAGCGTTGGGAAAAGCACGAAGCAGAAAGCCGTAGAAGATGGATTTGTCGAGTATCACAATTGGGAATCCGAAACAAAGGAAGTGTACGAACAGTACGCACACACGCTAAGAGAAAACGGCCATGTGGCTGATGCTATGTTTGTGGAATGTCTGGTAGAGGATGTAAGCGAAGAATTAAAAACTGTAGAATGTATGATTAACGACCTCATATCTACCGGATACGACATGGTATACATCACAGAAATTCAATCGGAGATTCACGACAAATACAAAAAGAAAATGAAAGGAATCGAGGTGTAATAAATGAGCGAGATCAAAAAGATTTTGGAAGAACAGCTTGAACGCGAGAAAGCATCTGCAAAGAAAGACTTAAATATGTCTAACTTACAGGCAATGTACATGATTACATCTACATTGTGTAATATGAAATCTTTGGAATGCGAAAGCGTACCGGGGATGATTGCGGATGCATCGGAAAACCTTATCAAGAAATACAGTAACGGAAAGTACGATAAAAACATTGATGCGCTATACGACCAGTACATTATGGCGAAAGAGATGTATCAGCAGAACGGAGATCAAGCACACAGAGACAAACTGATGGAAAGTGTCGGGAAACTTATGGTAGAAGTGTACGACATGCTTTCCTCTATGGTGATGGATTCAGATTTTGCAGAAGAACGGAAAGAGATTCAAAGGCAAATCAAGAAGCTTGCGGAAATGTAAAAACATGGGTACGGAGTACTATATATATTAATGTTACGATATATACGGTGAATCACATAGGACATTTTCTTTTCTTGCTTGATACACCTCCTTTCAATAAAGCCTAATAGCGGAATGCTGATTAAAGGGCGGTCAAACGCCCGTTAGGCTTTCCCCTAAGGTTGCGGACTTGGGGAATCGTCATCTTATGTTACCTCCTAAAGATATAATATGATAAATTTTTATTCCGCAAAGGATAGTGCACAGTATGGTGCTTGGATTCATGTCCGGCTATCCTTTTTCTGTATAGAGTTAGTTACGGAACAATATGCAGATTGACCGTCAAATAGCCGTAACAGTGGTTGGAACTGTATAGAGGGAACACTTACACCAACCACTAACGGGATATAGTTCAATGGTAGAACAAAAGTCACAATCATCTCTTTTAAAAAAAGACTTATGTCCACGGTTCGATTCCGTGTGTCCCGATTACCCCGACAGAGGTTCATCTGTCTGAATCCCTACCGCAGACGAAGCGGTTAATAAGAGACGTTGAGGAGGATATGCAACATGAAAAATATTATTCAGATTATCAAGGATGCTGGTCTTGAAATTACAGATGAGCAGAAAAAGACAATCGAAGATGCAGTGAAAGAGAATTACAAAAGCGTATCTGACTATGATAAGCAGACACGAAAAGTAGAAACTCTGACACAGGAACGTGACAACTTTAAAACACAGTATGAAACAGCGAAAGAGACTTTGGACGGGTTCGAGGGAAAAGACTTCGATGCGATTACAAGAGAACGTGATGAGTGGAAGACGAAAGCCGAGAACGCAGAAAAAGAATGGAAAGACAAGCTTGAAGCCAGCGAAAAAGAGTACAACCAGAAGATTGAAGAAAGAGACTTCAATGACGTTCTGACAAAGGCTCTTGCGGGCGAGAAATTCAGTTCTGATTTTGCCAAAACAGGAATCATTAACATGATTAAAGACAAGGGTTTGAAACGTGAGGGCGAAAAGATTCTCGGCCTTGATGATTACATGAAAGAACTGAAAGAATCTCAGAAAGATGCTTTTGTGACGGATGGTAAGACACCACCGGTATTTACGACACCTACAGAAAAAGGTGGAAGTGAACAGAAAGCAGAGCCGTTTGTTCCTGGAACTGTTTGGTAAAACCATACTGTAAACCGGCTATCGATAGAGGATAGTCGTTGACCTTAAAGAATTAAAGGAGAACAAAAATGGCAGAAACAAGAATTACATCGTTAAACATGTTACTTGACCCAACCGGAAAAATGCTTCTTGCAGAAGAGTACGGAAAGGTCATTGAAAACGTCCAGAAGAACACTATTTCTGGGAAAATGAAGAATACCGAACTTTCCGGTGATCCGTCAGCCGGAACTGTAGAAGCAAAAAGATTTGCAAATGCGACATCTAAGAATTACGGAACTGCCAGAGGCGCAGCTAAAGGTGATGGAGTAAAAGGAAAGCCGGTTACGATTCCGATTAATGTAGATAAGGAAATTGTAGAAGAGGTTGAACAGAAAGACGTATCTCTTCTCGGAGTAGAGGGACTTATTGCAAAAAGAACAGCAAACCATGCGCTTAGAATGATCGCAGAACTCGACACTGAGTTCTTCAAAGTTGCCGGAACAGATGCGACAGAAGTTGATCTGACAGGTATTACAGCTATTGAGGAACAGGCCGAAACCATGATTCAGCAGTGCGAAACTACTAAGAATGAATATGTGGACGGAGTACCACGTTCTATGATGAACATGATTTGTACACCGAAATTCTACGGAAAAATCCGCACATATCTGGACAAAGTTACAGTTCCGGGTGTTGGCGTGGCTGACGAAGAGTTCTACGCTTATCATGGCGTAAAAACATTTTCATGCGTGCACATGCCGACAGACGTTGATGTGATCGTGATGGTGGATGGAGCTATCGCGCAGCCTGTTAAATCCACACCATACAGTGCTGAGAAGATTCCTCTTTCAGAAGCATATGGCATTGAACTCTTCTACCATTACGGAACAAAATCTGTAATGCCGGACCTTATCTTTAAAAACAAGAAAGGTGAGCAAGCATGAGACGGTTTGAAGACTTGGAAACAGGAAGAATCTTATCAACTGAGCATGAAATGAGTGCTCAGTTGATGGAGAACAATCCACAAAAATATAAAGAAATTTCAGTTGGAAAAACTAAAGCCAAATCAAATTCTAGTAAACAGGAAAATTAGGTGAAACACTATGGCGTACACAGATTATAAGTTTTATACAAAAAAATTTTTTGGAAAAACAATTCCGGAAAGCGAATTTCGTGAATATGTAGAGCGAGCCAGTGACTGCGTAGACAACTACACGATGAATCGTCTTGTCGATGGACTTCCAGAAAATGAGCGAGCAGAAACAAAAGTTCAAAAAGCTGTATGTGCAGTAGCTGATGTAATGTATAAGATAGAGCAAGCTAAAAAAGCTTCTATGGATGCCATAGGAACCATACAGAGAGAAGATGGGACGGTCGTAAACAAGGCCGTCTCTTCTGTTTCTTCGGGGAACGAAAGCATATCTTACGCTAATGGGAATAGTCAGAACAATCGGTATACTATAGCAGCTACAAATGTGCAAGAAGAGAAAAGAATACTTCTTGAAGCAGCGGTTAGCTATCTTTTTAACGTTACTGATGATAACGGAGTGTACTTGCTATATAGAGGGATTTGAACAATGGGAATTATTAAAAGATTATTTTGCAAACACAAAAAGAAAATCCATGCCGGAACGTATCTGGAAGATATCGGAAACGGAATAAAAGAAACAAGGCACATATGGAAGTGCGAAAAATGCGGTAAGAAGTTTTATTAACGAGAGGTGATACCAATGTATGACAAAACTATAACTGTATTCAACAAATATGTGAATCAAAAGGATGAAATATTTTGGTATCCGACCGTAATTAAAGGTGTTCAACTCATTGTTGATAAATCCGCAAACATCGAAAAGACAGGACTTGATACGGCTGACACGGCAACGCTCCATGTTCTGTATCGCATGGTATCCGCTGAAAAAGTAGTATCTGGCAAAAAGTATCTTGAGCCTAAAAAATGGGCGAAACAAATTAACGATACGCTTGGACATACCATCACATTTGCAAGCAGTGACTTTTTCATTGAGGGCGAATATGACGAAAGACTGATATCGGATGAAGACTATCAGAGCCGGAGAGACGGTGGTTTTTATGATTACATGAATAAAAATCACGACAATGTATTCTTAATCACCAATGTCGGAACATACACACTTATCCCGCATTTTGAGATAGGGGGAAAGTAAATGGCACGTAGTAGAATGTTCCATTTTCCGAACGTCTCGATAGTTGAAGCTGACATCAAAGTGAATGTGAATCTTGACCGATTCGAAAAGCAATTCCAAGACGCTCAACTTTGGTTAGATGAACAGGTATGGACAGGCACAAAAAAGTATATTCCACAAAGAGACGGGATGCTGATTGATACAACCAATACGCAGAACGAAGCCTTGAAAGGTAGTGGAAAGGTTTATGCCGGATATGGCCCTTACGCAAGATTTTTGTACATGGGAAAAGTCATGGTAGACCAGGAAACAGGTTCACCGTGGGCGAGACCAAAAGCAAAAAAGATCGTGACAGACCGTGATATCCAGTTTTCGAAAGTGCCAAATCCTTTTGCAACAGACCATTGGTTTGATGCTGCTAAAGATGAATTTGGTGATACATGGGTAAAAGGAGTGAAGAAACGTGCAGGCGGTGGATAGTAAAAAAACAGTGAAATACGATGTTGACGGATACGACATTGTAACAAATGCACTTAAAGATTTGCTGAATAAGTATCCTGGATTGGAAACCGGAGAAGTGTTTAAATTCTCCACTCTGAAAGAAGATGATGGAATGGCGTTCTATCCGGTATCCGGTGCGGTGATTGCACAGGAGAAAAAATCGGTAACAGGCAAGGTGAATCAGCTTTGCAACTACCCATTTTATATCGTGTACAGGACATCCCGTGATTCTCCGAATATGAAAGCGGATATCAAGGAATTTCTTGATAGTGTAGGTAAATGGCTGGAACGACAAACAGTCGTGATTGATGGCGAAAAGCATAGGCTTACATCTTACCCAACACTTACAGAAGAACGAAAAATAGAAGAGATTACAAGAATCACACCATCATACCTTGACAAAACTTACGAAAACAATGTGCAAGACTGGGTGATTAGTATGTCTCTTAAATACAGAAATGTATTCATAAGAACTAATTAACCGGACATCAATTAGAGATGTTCGCTGACCGTAAAAAGCTAACGGTAGAAAGGATTATAATATGGGAAATCTTAGTAGAGAAGCACTCGCACATTATCTGGACTATAGTTTCAAACAGGCAGTAGCAAGTGCTACGTGGGAAATTCTTGGTGATGACATTGACGATATGTCGGTTGATCTGAACCCGGATACAGAGACGAAGAAGAACATTCTTGGTCAGACAAAAACAACAGATAATGGATATGAACCGTCTATGGATGCAGATACATACTATGCAAACCCGGACAAAAAGCTGTATCCGAAGATTAGGGATATTGCAATGAAACGATTGAAAGGAGCGGACTGCAAAACACTTATGTTGGAAGTCCTTGTGGAAGATACAAGTGCGGAAAACCACCTTGCATATGTCGAAGAGGTTATGGTAAAACCTCAGTCTTATGGTGGAGATACATCTGGCGTAAACATTCCGTTTAAAGTATCTTCTGACGGTAAGAGAACAGAGGGATATGTAAGTGCCACTTCGCTCGCTTCTGGAAACCCAGAATTTACAGCCGGAGCAATTCCACATAGTCTTTCTACAGGAAAAGAAGTACTGTAACGCTTTATTAACAGGAGGAATAATATGAGCAACAAGTTACCAAAAAAAAGAAATGATAGCGAACTGGTTATTAAGATAAATGATGGCCGAGTCAAAATTCCGATCAAAAACCAGTTTGGTGAAACTCTTGGAAGTATAGTGTTCGCACCGACTGACACTAACATTGTTGACAGATACGAAGAAGTCGTTCGATTTTGGAAAAATTACAAGATGCCGGAAGATGACAGCATTGAAGCTGCCAGAAAAGCAGAAAAGGAAATTGCAGAGAAAATGTCTTATCTGATTAATGGAGATGCAGAAAAAGCGTTTTTCCAGGTTCTCGGACCGTTTTCTCCAATGGATGATGGAAGAATTTTCCTCGAAATTGTAATTGACAGTGTTGCAAAAGTCATTGAAACAAAATTGAACACAAACGTAACAAAGGTACAGCGCCGTGTAAATAAGTACGTGGCCAAGTACCACAACTAATGGATGTCTGGAAACTTCCGAAATCTGTTAAAGTAAACGGCAAAGAATATCGAATACGCTCAGATTACAGAGCCGTGTTAGATATTCTTTGTGCTATTAATGATCCCGATATAGTAGCCGGAATGTCAGAGGAAGAAAAAAACTTGGAGATATACACAACGATTCTGGCTATATTCTATAAAGACTTTGATAATCTTCCAACGGAAGACTGGGAAGAAGCTTTAAAGACGGCGAAAGAGTTTATCGACTGCGGATTTAAGGGAGATAAGAAAAAACCGCAACTTATGGATTGGAAAAAAGATGCAAAGATTCTGATTCCGGCCATTAATAAAGTGGCACATGAGGATATTCGTGAGAAAGAGTACTTACATTGGTGGACATTCATGGGACTTTTTATGGAGATTGGAGAATCTCTGTTCAGCACTATCACTAACATTCGTGAAAAAGTCTCGAAAGGGAAGAAATTGGATAGTTGGGAAAAAGAATTCTATTCTAGCAACAAAGAACTTGTTGACCTTAAAGCGACACCAGAGCGAAGCGAAGAAGAAAAAGAAGAATTAAGAAGAGTATTCGGACTCGTAAATAATTAACCGGGTATCATGTGGAGATACCCGCTGACCGCAAATATTTAGCGGTAGAAAGGACAATACATGACAGAAGATGGAAGTATTGTTATTAACACAAAAATCAGAACTGATGGCATAAAGGCGGGCACACAAGAAATTGAAGCCGGATTGCGAAGAGCAGCAAACAGGGTGGATAATTTAGGGATGTCTGCAAAAAACGCCATCAACAAGCAGATAGATGCTTTTGCAAAACTGAATAACGAATACATCGCACAAGAGCAAAAGGTAGAATCGTTACGGCAAAAGGTAGCATCCTATGCAAATCAGCGCATCCCAACCACGGAATATAAGGAAATATCCGACCAAATTTCAAAAGCAGAAGCAAAACTCAATCAGCTTACAGCATCACAGGAACGCTTTATAGCAAACGGAGAAAAAAAGAACACTTCTACATATAAAAAAATGCAGTACGACATAGATGAACTTGCAAACACGATCAAGTATGCACGGTCGGAGCTTGTTGATCTGGAAGTGTCTGGAAAAGCTTTTTCGACTGGTGTGAACACCAAAGAAGCACAGGCAGACATGGAAAGACTTGCGAGTGCAGAAAGAAGACTCGCTGATATGCAGAACCGATTAAACACATCGTATTCTGGCATTAAAAGCAAACTTGCAAGTTACGGTACTGGTTTGGCCTCTTTGAAGGAGAAACTTTTTGGTGTAAACAGTGCGAATAACAAAACAGCGAATTCAAATTCAAAATTAAGCAAATCCTTTAAAGATACAAGTAAATCAGCCGGATCAGCAAGAATGAGTATCGGAAGAATGCTTACGATGTCTCTATTGTTTAGCGGTGTTTTTCGAATTCTTAGTGCTCTTACACAAGGAATAATAGGTGGATTCAATAATCTTGCTCAATATTCCAAAACCACAAACGCAAATATATCTACTTTGTGGGGAAGTCTTGTAAGATTGCAAAATGCATTTGCTACAGCTTTCAGTCCGATTCTGACAGTTATCACACCGATACTGTCACGATTCATTGACCTTATCAGCACAGCCATAACCTATGTAGGAATGTTTTTCGGGTATCTTGCCGGGAATAAAACATACACAAAGGCATTGGCAGTACAAAAAAATTATGCTGCCAGTCTGGACAAGACCGCCAAGTCTACGAAGAAAGCCACAAAAGCAGCGAAAGACTACCTGTCACCGCTTGATGAAATTAATCGGTACACGACAAATAAGGATACCGACACAACACCGTCTGGATCCGGTGCAAACGGAACACCGATCAGCAAAATGTTTGAAGAAGTTCCAATAGATGCACCGCCGATTTTCGAAAAAATCAAGGATGTACTGGGGCAGATATTCCAACCATTTAAAGAAGCGTGGGAACGTGAGGGAAAGAACACAATTGATGCTGCTAAGTATGCATTGTCGGAGCTGGGAGCACTGGCAAAGAGTGTCGGCAGTAGTATGTTGGAAGTCTGGACGAATGGTACAGGCACACAGATACTGTCTACCATGTTACAGATCGCACAGGGACTGCTTACAACGGTCGGGAATATCGCAAGGCAATTAGATATAGCTTGGAATAAAAACGCCGTAGGAACGGCCATTATACAGGCTATAGCAGATGCTTTCCAAAAGGTACTTGATATCATCAATCGTCTTGTGTGGGATACGGCTCAGTGGGCGGGATCGTTGGACTTTTATCCACTACTTAATTCGATTAAGAATCTGTTTGAATCCATGTCACCACTGATAGAAGCTATCGGAAGTTTCTTAGAAAGATTGTATACGAATATTATATTGCCGATGCTTACATGGCTGATAGAGAGCGGTCTTCCGGCGCTTATTAATGTACTTGCTGGCTTGTTTAATTTCCTCGGTGAACATCAGTGGATTGTTGATGCCATTGGGACAGCATTAGTTACAGCGTTTGCTACATCAAAGATAGTTCCTTTAATTGCAACTATATCAAGCGCAGTTCTTGGATTTGCTGGACACATAGGAACATTAATTGGCATTTTAAAAGGTGGCGGTGGACTTGTTGGAGCTATTAGTTCATTGGTAACTACGTTTGGAATCGTTCCAATTGCGATAGCAGTTGCTGTAGCAGCGATTATATTGATAGCTACTCACTGGGATCAGCTTAAAACCACAATGTCAAATCTTATGAACTGGATAAAAGGAGTATTTGCCACTGACTGGCACGCTCAATTCGGAGTATTTGGAGACGTAGTGGAAGTTTTTCTTAACAGCTTTAAAGGGATTTTTAACAGCATTAAACAGATATGCTCTGGGTTTGTCACATTTTTAAAAGGAGTATTTTCAGGGAATGTAAATATGGCGCTAAAAGGAATACTAAACATACTCCGTGGAGCTGCTAACTTAATCTACTCAATTTTTAAAGCACCTGTAAATATGGTTATCGCCCTATTTAATGGATTGAATCGAGCGATTATTAATGCAATTAACGGTTTGGTAGACGGACTGAATCACATTAAAGTACCGGATTGGGTTCCAGGTATCGGCGGTAAGGGAATTAATCTTTCCCATGCAAATTACACCAGAATTCCATATCTTGCACAAGGGGCAGTTATTCCGGCCGGAAATCCGTTCTTGGCAGTACTTGGTGACCAGACAAAAGGAAACAACTTAGAGATGCCGGAAAATCTGTTGAGGAAAATCGTAAGTGAAGAAAGCGGTAAAGGTACAGGAATGATAAAACTTGTGGTAAATCTGGACAGCAGAACGGTACTTGAACAGCTTATTGATACAGCAAAAGAGATGCAGATGTCAAATGGACAGAATGTATTCGAACTCGGGAGGTAGGTAAAATGGCACAGCAAGTGATTAAGATTAATGGTCGGACTATTCATCAGCCAGACACATTCAAATTCAGTTTTGCCACTACCTCTACAGAGGGAACAGAGCGATTAATGAGTGGCGTTATGTGCAATGAACCGATGTTCACGGTAGAATCTTACGCTTATGAGGGAAGTGACATAAGTATATCAGAAATGGCAAGCCTTTTGCAGATGATTGTAAATCAAAGGCAGGTGCAACTATATTATTTTTCTGTGTATTACGGAAGATGGAGAGAAGCACCGTTTTACGTCACACAAGGAAGTGTAGATATCGGAACATTAAAAGAGGGAGAAGAAAAGTACAAATCCCTTAGTTTTAACATAATCGGGGTGAATCCACTATGATACACATTAGCAATGCATATAAGAAAGCTATATACGGACGTAGTGACTGGTATCCATCTGCAAGGGTTACTTTCTTGGATGGCACAGTGCTAAATCTTGGCCGATCTGAATTTTTAATATCTGGCAACAACATTGTTGATGGAGCTGGTACACAAAGCTTGCCACTCGGTAATGTTGTGTCCAGAAAAATTACAGTAAAACTGTATAACGCAGATGACAGATATAGAGTTCATAGCTTTCTCGGCGCAAAGATAACATTGTATAAGTCAATTAGCACGGATATAGGTGATCTGACTATAAAAAGTGGCACTTATACCGTAATTGACCCGGAAAGCTATGGGGATACCGTAAGCTTTTCTGCTTACGATGATGCATATAAGCTTGATCGTGATTACACGACACATTTAAAATATCCCCTCAAACTGTCTGAAATATTGATAGATTCTTGCAGAACGTGCGGAGTACAGTTAGACACAGTGCATTTTAACGGAGAAGATATAACCGTAAAAGAAGCACCGACAAACACTACTCACAGACAGGTTGTTGGATTAATAGCCATGATCGCTTGCGGAAATGCATGGATGAATGCGGACAACCATTTACAGATTACAGATTACGACATGACACTTTTTGATGGAATGACCGATCTTGATGGTGGGTGGTTCGATGATCCAAGGCAAAACTATGACGGCGGTCAATTTGAGACAGATGTCATCACGGAAAAGTATGTGACATATTCCGATATGTCTGGTGGAAGTTTTGGCGATGATATTAATGAATTTTTTTATGATGATCTTGACTGGAACAAAGAATTGTACACAAGCGGTTCCAACATGGACGGTGGTTATTTTGACAATGGATTAGAACTTTTAACGGATGATTCTTACGGGATTATGTATCGTTCGGTAGAACGCAAACAGAGAAATCCTTATCACTTAATATCAAAGCAACATGATGGATTCCGGCTTAGAGACGGACGTACATTAGGCGTTCATTCGGTAGATACGGAAGAGGCAAGCGGATATATTCTTTCCGATGCCACTACTTACTACGCAAGTGGAAACAATGCCGATGATGGAACATTTGAGCTGGCTGATAATTTCCACTTTTTAACACAGTGGAAGATCGGGTTAACAACCGGAGTTGAAAACATAAAGATTACAGGCGTGCAAACAACGGATAATGAAAACACATATACTTACGGCACTGATGGGTACATTTTGTCAATAGAAAATTCACTTATTAAAGATAAAAATCTTCTCGTAAATACAGTGGGGGCAAAGCTTGTAGGATTAACATTTATGAATTTTTCTGGTGAACATTTATCTTATCCTTTGGCAGAGTTTATGGATCTTGCCTATGTGATTGATCGTGCCGGAAAGACGAACAGGACGATTCTTACAGACATTACATTTAACTTCCTTGGATTTACTCAACTTAAATGCTCGGCTGAAAATTCTGTGAGAAACAGTAGTAAATATGTAAGCGCAGAAACCAAAGCTATTCAAAAATCTTCGGAAATTACCGAAAAAAAAATCAGTAAATATGATGAAGCCGTTCAGTCCCTTACAGCCTTAATGACACAGGGAATGGGATTTTTTAAGACCGAAGAAATCAAAGAAGATAAATCAGTTATATTTTATCTCCATAACAAAGAACGGTTGGAAGATTCGAACATTATCTGGAAAATGGTTGGTGATGCATTTGCAGTGTCTACAGATGGTGGTAAGACATGGAACGCCGGGTTGGATTCTAATGGCAATGCAGTAGTTAATGTACTTTCCGCTGTAGGTATTAACTGTGACTGGATACATTCTGGAACTCTGACGCTTGGTGGTTACAACAACACAAACGGGCATTGCGCTATCGAAAATGCGAGTGGAAAAGTTGTCGGAACATTAGGGGTAAACGGATATTACTCAAATGATCCGAGTGACAAATATGCCATTAGGATAAATAATGGACTCGTTGAAATATATGGTGCCAAAGGTACACTGGTCGGAATAGTAAGCTATGTAAAAGATGCAAGCGATGGTTCAGAAGGACTGAGTATGTATGCATATGGCGGTAGTGGACATTCTTCTGTAATTCTTAAAAATAATGGAACTACCGCGATATGGGGCAATTCAATTAGCATTAATACAGACAAGCTTATAACCGGAGGAAGACAAACAAAAACTGGACGTGCAGTATTCTCAGACGGAAGTTACTTAGATTACAAAAACGGGAAATTGGTCGCTGGAAGAACAGCAAGCGGTACGATATTTTAAGGAGAATGATATATGACAAAAACAGAAAGTGCGGTTCAATGGGCTATCGGAATAGCCAACGACAACAGGCATGGCTACAGCCAAGCGAACCGTTGGGGGAATCCAGACTATGATTGCTCATCACTCGTAATATCTGCATGGCAGCAAGCCGGAGTTCCAGTAAAATCAAATGGAGCTACTTATACGGGAAATATGTACAATGTTTTTCGTGCTTGCGGATTCACGGATGTAACGGCAAGCTGCAACAGAGCCACTGGTGCTGGAATGCAAAGAGGGGATGTACTGCTAAATGTTAAATATCACACTGCAATGTACATCGGTGGTGGTCAGATGGTGCAAGCATCATCCACAAGAGGACATCCAGAAGCCGGGGATCAGACGGGAACAGAGATATGGGTATGCAGATATTATAATTATTCGAGAGGATGGAATTATGTACTACGTTATACTGCCGGTGGGAATTCGGGGAGCAGTGGAGGACAGGAACCAATACAACCGCCATCCGGAGTTTCGCTTGTACAGTGGATTCCTGGATAGAAAGGAGAATATATATGGCAATTCAAATGCGTAGGGGGCAATTAAAAGATTTTGATGCAAACAAGATGCTCCCTGGAGAATTTGCAGTTACTATAGACGAAGCTGTAGAAGATCAAAAAGTTTTTATATGCTTTTCCGCAGGGACAATAAAAGAACTGGCTACAAAAGAAGATTTTGAAGCTGATTTAAAAAGCATACAGCAAGCCATAGAAGATGCGAATAATGCATCGAAAAAAGCACAAGATGCTATAGATAAAGCTAATCAAATTGTGGCTGGGAAAGTCGGTATCGACGACACACAGATCAGTACGTCAACTGTATATTCTTCACAGAAAAGTGATGAAATATATGTAAAGAAAACAGATTATGATAATCTTGTGAAAAAAGTAGAGACGTTGGTAGATGATTTGTCTGACGCAATAGTAAGTAGGTGATAAAATGGCAGATGTATATATAGAAGAATTAAATAAAGCGGATAGCCTTTCGGATGACGATACTGTCTTGCTTCACACCAAAACCGAAGATTTACAACTAACTATCGGAATGCTGAAAACATTAATGACAGTAGAAAAAGCCATAAAGCTTGCTGCTCCGTTTTTGGTATCTATAACAGGAGATGCGACCGGGAATGGAACTACAGATGGTAGAGAGACGCTTACGATTGAATTATCGAACATAAAAGCTTCAAGTTTGAAGAATAGCATTAAAATTAATGGAACGGAATTTGACGGAACAGAGGGAATCACTACAGAACGATGGGGAGCAGAAAGAACTGTAACGATCGGTGGATGTGAAAGGAAAGTAAACGGAGAAACAGATGTTAACTTTCCGGCAAATGAAGTTTTCTCCGGATCCGGACAACCTTATGTCCCGACAGCCGGAGGGAATATGACGGGAAACCTAAAAAGGGAAATAAATGAATCAAGTTATAATTTGTTTGAAGCAACTACAGAAAGCGAAGAATCTGGCGTTTCAGTAAAATTAAAAGTTGGTGATATTAATGCAAATATTGTTATTCAAAGTCTTTCACAACCTTATTGGCATAATGGAGTAAATTTAAAAAAAATACTTACAGAAGACGATATCTATGAACTTGAACGGAGAGTTTCAGAACTTGAAAGCATGGCCACACAAACATTAGCAGTAGCAAAGGAGGATGATGCAAATGGCTAATGAAAATTTAAAAGCGCAGAAAATATACGGAAAATACATAAAAGAACTTCCACAAGTCACAGAAGTGAACGATACGGACGATATTATCATAGAGGATTCTACTCCAATAACAAGCAGAGCGAAGCTAGGAGTGCTGTTTGATTCCATTAAAAAAAGAATTGCATCTACTTGGAGATTTACAGAACTAAACAATCAAACTATCGTGGAATATGCTAGTGAGTTAAATAAAAATATACCGAATATTAAGGCTGGATCCATAATAAAAACAATAGCTGCTAACAATGATTCTGTAGCTGTTTTTACCGATGATGATGTCAATAAAATGTTCGGAACGTCCGGTTCTACAAACGAAAATACCACAGTTGTTTTTTCAGATGCGGATTCTAACGCAACTCAATCAATACACCTTGATGGAACATCGTATCTTAGCAATAAATGGTATGCTACATACTCAAAAGTGTTCTCAGGCTCAACAGCCGTTCGGATTAACTATATTATTGTACGTGCATAATTATTTGCAAACAAATACAGCTACTGTTAATACATGCCCGTTTACATATCCACTACCATACGCCAATATGTTTACGTTTTCTTCGGAATCAACTTGATCCGATATTACATCATTAGTCTGTGTATATGGTTGCTGAGCCTTAGCCAGAAGTGTGAGTTGTGGAAAGCATCCAGAAAACTGCTCACCAACATATGTTTTTATTTAACTCAGAAAAATACGGGAACGATATTTTTCTGAACTTTTTCCATAATTATAGTATCTTTATAGAAAGGAAATTAAGTAATTATGAAAAAAATGAGCGAAGAAACAATTTGCGAAGTAGTCAAAAGTTGTGCCTACGGCTACACGATAGACGAATTGGTAGAACACTACGGCATGGAAAAAGCAGATGCAGAAAAGTTTGCAAAAGAGCATGCAACTGAGATTGCAGAAATGAAAGAATATTTAAAACAGGAGGGATATATTGAATAGGATAGTCGATGTTTCTGAACATAACAGGAACATCGACTGGGCGAAAGTAAAAGCATCCGGCATTGTAGGTGCTATCATCAGATGCGGATATGGACAAGATCAGACAGGACAGGATGATAAAAAATGGCTGAGAAATGTATCTGAATGTGAGCGTCTTGGCATCCCTTACGGTGTATATCTGTATTCTTACGCAAAGACTACAGGTGCGGTACGGGGAGAAATCAACCACGCATTAAGACTTCTGAAAGGACATTCCCCAGCATGGCCTGTATATTTTGACAGCGAACAGCCGGGAACACAGGGCGTTGCAAAAGCCAATGCAAAAGCATTTTGTGACGCAATGGTGGCACATGGATATAAAGCCGGAATCTATGCATCTACATCTTGGTACAAGAACTATATCGGCCAGACATGGGGATATTCTCTGTGGATTGCATCTTACGGCTCTAAATCTGCCGGAGTAGACGGAATTGATATGTGGCAGTACACATCGAAAGGCTCTATTCCTGGAATCCCTGGAAATGTAGACGTGAACTATCTCTATAAGGATTTGGGTGGTATGGTAACTCCTGTACAGAAACCGATTGTAGCACCGGCACCTAAACCGGTAGATGAATCTTGGAAAGGTGACAAGAGATATTACCTGGAAAACACCCGTGTAGGGGCATGGCAGAAAGCTATGAACATAGGATTTGACACTAACGCACTGGCTGTAGATGATAAGTTTGGTGTCGGATCGCAGAATTTTGCTAAAACGCATATCTTGTGGGCGGGACAGACACACAACTGTATCACAGCTATCAGATGGCTTAGACGCACCCTCAGAGACGTATATGGCTTTACAAAGCTGTCTTACGATGGAGGATGGACAGACTACCTCGGGAAGTGCGTAGAAGTATTCCAGAGGAACAGAGGACTTACACCGGATAGAAAAGTAGGACTTATCACGACCTACTGGCTCTTATCCGGCATCGTAAAATAATATAAGAGCATTACACTTTACATACAATACTAAAAATCCCCACTGCTGATTACTCGCCAGTAGTGGGGATTTTTTCTTTTTCTATAAAATGATAGATTGGGAGCAGAATCCCAATATATCCTTTTTTGTACATGACATTCATTAGTGATTTCATTCCAATTGCGCTTTCAATAGAGCTTTGAATAAAAATTATGTCATTTATTCTGGTCCCGTGCATCGGTTTTAATTTTAAAACAACATATTGGTTTGTGCATAATACACCGTCTATCATAACCATTAATCCAATTTCGCTATACACATGCAATATTTTATCAGAAACTTCTTTGAGTTTTTCATCTGATACTATTTGACTTATGACAGAATCGTTTGTAAGACTATCAAATCGTTTTTCGTTATATTTTACGTTTCCTCCAGTAACATCGTCTGTATAATTTTGCTCTTTGTCCAGTTCACAATTTGCAACACACAAAGCAGCGAAAGCAGTAGAAAAATCCTTTATATGTTCATTATCCTGCTTCTCATTTTTGTTAATATGTTCAGATGGAATTTCTATATTATCTATCTTAATTTCTTTTTCTGAAACAGTTTTTCTTTCGACATCCAATTTGTTTAAGTCTTCGACAAGAGTTTTGTACTCATGTTCAAGAACAGCATTGGCACGATCGGTTAGAGATTTTTCTTTAGTAACAAGACGATATGCGCTATCATCAAATTGCAAAGTGTCAGTGTCTTTTTTCTTGTCTTCTTTTATCAAATATGAGAACAGATATGTTAACCCACCCAAAATTGCTATGTTTAGTATGAATAAGAATATAGTACCAATTATACCATTTTCTTTCACATACTTTGTCCAGTTTGCAAAAAAATTAATCGTCTGAAAGAGCGTTAATATTCCAAAGAAGATTTCTGCCAATGCAAACAATGTAATTTTAAATCCAGGAGAATCATGGTGACCAGAATTTTTCTCTAAATTCTTTTGAAAAGTATAGAGCCTGTTTCGCCTGTTTTTCTTTCTGAGTTCTTTCTTGCGCTTTTTAGCACGTTTCTTCTGCATTTTTCGGTTGTAAGCAGTTCTTGTTACAGCACGCTTTATGTAATGGTATTGGCTCGGACGCATTTTAACAGCTCCTTATTATCTTTTTAAGAAGTATATAGTATGCTATGATTATATTCTATTAAGTATTTTTCTTTTCTTTTCTTCGAATTCTTGCTTATTGATTGCTCCGCAGTCAAGAAGTTCTTTTAATGCTTTTAGCTGATTTAGATCATTTGCAACTTCTGCGGTAGATTCTGGTTTTTCACTTATCTTTTTGTTTAGAAAATCCATAAATTCTTTATATCTTTTTTTGTAATCTTTTCCTATAACCGAAAGAAGTAAAGAATTCGGATCATTTTTAACCGCCTTCTTCCATCCTTTGTCCATCCATTTTATTTGCTTGGCCTGTTCTCCCGGAATTATAAATTGTATATATCCAGGACCCCACCAAACACTTGGTTCCTTGCATGTTATACCGCTAATGTTTTGATAATAGAATTTTCTCCCTTGTTTTCGAGAATCTGTTACATACATAGGAATAATTTCTACATATTCATCACAAGCAACAAGTTTCCCGAAAAAGCTATCTAATTCCAAGACCTTTTTATTCTGCATATAAGTACCTCCGCACACATAGTATGCTATCTTCTTAATACCGCAATCACAACTCCAAACCTTACCCATTGTTCCATGTCTTCAAAACTATTTGGATCAACTTCTATGACATCACCGAAGCCGTTGATCGGGACTAACTTTATCTTACCTCTCTGCACATACCGCCTTATATACGCACGTCCTGTTTCTTTATGTATAATAATCACGGTATCACCGTTTCTTGGCACTCTTTTGGATATGCAGATGATATCACCCTTTACATATACAGGGAGCAAGTGGTTGCTCGTTATCTTTATGCCACAATGTAATGTCTCACCGTACTTTTTTATGTATTCCGGGCAGTATATCCGTTCTTCGTGTGAAGAATCCAATATCATACCGTCAGCCATCTCACCAGTGGGGCATAGAACATCCAACATGTTTTCGGGATCCGTTTCCAATACTTTCATAGAGATTTCATAATCCATCTTACCAAGAATATACGCACGTTGTCTGTCGGTCAATTGCCTGTACTTTCCCAATACCTCGTATTCCTTAGAAGAATACCCTAAGAGATCAGGGATAGATTTATGAGTTAGTTGCGACAACCTTAGTGCTAAGAAAACGTCAAGATTATTAGTCTTCCGTGAAACGATGTTTTTGTATGTGGACACAGACACACCCAGCATCTTAGAGAAGAGAACTTGCGTAAAATCAAGGCTTTTCCGCTCTTCTTCGATGTTATGTGCAAAGTTATCCAGCATTTCATTTTTCGTTAGCATTATGTCACATCCTGTCGAAAAGGCTAATATCTTGGCTATTTTTCATTATTTTTATAAGAAAAATATGATATTTTAGCCAACATCTTGACTATAGTTTCGAGTTATAATTTATTTAAGTATTACAATGTATCATTATAAAACAAAAATGGCACTTGTCAAGCCATTGATAGGAGGTAATCTAATGGGAAAGGACGAAATGAACAGCAAGAGCAACAAAACATGGACTGATACTTATGAAAACGAAATCAAGCGGATGATAAAAGGCATCCGTGACCCTCGCCTAATGCGGTACATCTATCTTGTGGTAAAAGATGCTATCAGCGAAAATATTGACAGATAGCAAACATATGTTCTATAATGTAGGTAATCGCTACTGGGATGACGTGTCGGGGTATTGGAGGGATTTATGTGGACGAAGAAAAACGCAAAGAAGAACTTGTTAAAATGATAGAAAGCATAAAAGATGCAGATACAATCAAGTATCTGCATACATTCATAAAAACTTTTTTGGAAGAGTGGGGTTAATCCTCGCTCTTTCTTTTTAACATTGAATCGACCATATCAATAATAATTTTTCTGTCTCTTTCGGTTAGAAGAGCCATCTTTTTTAGAAGTTTAGCGTCTTGCTCTGCTAAACTTTCTGGCGGTGCGTCCATTTTTTTCATTGGTACATCAAACCCCATAAGCCATAACGGCTCAACTTTTAGCACCTTTGCCATTTTCCCACTACTTATGTTCGATGGCGCATGCATACCGCTTAAATATTGGCTGATAGAAGCTTTTGAGACTTCACTTTTCTCGGCTAATTCCTGTGGTATCATATTATTGTTATCCAAGGCTTTTTTTAGTCGTTTCGCTGTGATTTCATTCTTCATTTGTATACCTCCTTTCTTCTATATGGTAACATAACAAAGTTAAACTTTCAACACTAAAAGTTTAATTATTTTAAACTAAAGTGTTGACAAAATAGTTAAATGGCGTTAAACTATAGTCAGAAACAAACGAAAGGAGGAAAACAAATGCCTTACACTTATAACAAACTTAGAGGTAGAATTATTGAAAAATATGGTTCGCAGTCAGCTTTTGCCGATGAAATCGGAAGAAGCCAAGTATCTGTATCAAGAAAGTTGCAGTGTAAATCCGAATTTTCACAAGAAGATATGAACACATGGGCGAGATTCCTTGACATTGGGTTAAGTGAATATGGGGTATATTTTTTTACCTAAAAGTTTAACATCGTTAAACTGTGATTTGGTATTAGGAGGTAAAAACTGAATACAGGAGGTGATAGCGTGGAATACAGTCCGTTAGGCAATGGAAAGCCAATATCCCAGAGAACACACGACAACTGTGTAGAAACTACTTTCGAAAGAACGAACGGATTAAAGTCGGAATACGAGATTTACGTAAACTGGATGAATCCGAATCAGTTAGCAGAAGTTTCATTTCAGTTGCCTTTCCACGATTGGCAGAGACTTGAAAAGTCTGAGGTTTGGAAAAATCTGGATGAATTTCTGACGGGAGTTCAAATCGAATATATTCCGAAGTACCACCGAGCCCCACCAATTGTAGCGGAAAAGGTTGTGTATAGAAGTCTGTTAGGTTTTTTAATCGCATTCGTTCGTGATAAATTGACTCGCCAATAGCACGCTCTTTTGAGCATGAGTAATGGACACCATCATACAAGTAAGAGATATTCACGATTGATATAGCGATTCTGGAATGATTGATGATTTCGAAGTGAACGATCAGTTCATTATCATCTTTCAGCTTGAAGCCGATAGGAATAAATTCTATCTTTCTCCGAGATTGAAACAAGTTCCATGCGGTTCCGACAGCACCGAAAACTGCGATAGCAAAAGTTACATTTTCTCTTGTGAATAATTCTTGCATGAAATTAAAAATTGCGTGCATTATAAAACCTCTTTTCTTTAGCATTTGAAAAATTATAACACAAAAAGGGGTGATAACAAAGATGATAACTGCATCGGTTATTTGCGCGGTATACGGGATAACTGCATTGATTGTGGCGTTTATCGTAACAGAAATCGAAAAACCGTTCTGGTTGTTCTTGAGAGTGCCATATTTGACTTGCAGTTCACAGATGTCAATAAATCTGGCAATGGCATTACTTCTGTTTTACTACATTGGACAAGTCAATGCATAACATAAATTGAATACAGGGAGGTGACAACATGGAACAGGACAAACTTTTAAAAGTAGATAACACCATTGAAAAACTGTGTAACTTTTTGCAGAAAGAAACAGAACGTGTTGCATCTATTTATGAAAGTCAGGAATTGGCCGAAATGACAAAAGCTCTGGCTGAGCTGATGTCTGCCAGAGCAAAGTTTAATTAGTTTTCCTTTTCACTTTTCTGAATTACTCGGCAGGCAGTGCCTGTATAAACAGTATAGGAGAATCCAGAAGAAAAGACAACATGCAATGGAAGAGCCAAGAGTTGAGAGGCTATGGAGCTGAAATGTTAAGCACTGAATGTAACTGAGATGGAAGCGAATGGCAGGGATGTGAAAAGAAATGATATGGCTTTGTGACGCTTAGCACGGATAAGAAAAGTAGCAGATCAGCATGAACAGACACGAAAAGATAAGGAATTGAAGAGAGAAGCTCTGAAACGGAATAGCATGGAATAGCCTTGAAAAGGAAAGGCGATGCTTTGAATCGGAAAAGCTGAGCACAGTTTCGACAAGAAAAGGAAGAGCGTAGAGTAGCAAAGCAACCAAAACAAATTGAAAAGGAGAAAACAGTATCATGAAAGAACTGAAAGTAAGAATTACGTTCACTGAGGAAGTATTAGGTTCTCAGTGTGCGGATAAGGAGATTCACCGGACTTATATCGCATCAAAGGCACCGGATGCACCGTCCCGTGAGGACGAAGTAGCAACATTGGGTGTAGATGCAGTAGAAGAGAAATCAATGACGATTTTCCACAAATACGAAGACGGAAAGCCGTTCGTATATGACTACCAGGTAAAAGGAATGTTCAAAGATTCTTGTGGAATGCTTCGCAAAGTCAAGGGTAGTGAATCATCAAAAATAAAAGCGTACAAAAAGGAGATTGACGGTCTTATTTTTGTGAAAGAGCGCAAAATACCTCTGATTTTTGACGGGGATATGGGAACGTGTCAGAGACCGCTCCGGGCAAATACGCCACAGGGAGAAAGAATATCCCTTGCATGTTCAGAAACCGTTCCGGTTGGCACAACAATGGAATTTACCGTTCAGTGCATGGTAGACAGTCATGTAAAACTCATAAAAGAATGGTTTGACTACGGAGAATTGCGAGGATTTTCACAGTGGCGAAACTCAGGTAAAGGGCGCTATGTTTGGGACGAACTGGATAAAAACGGGAACATCATTGGCGGTAATAACTTACATAAAAAGGTGAAAAAAACAGGTGCGAAAGGCAGTAAAAAAGCCTAAAAATATTTATTTTTCAATGTATTCAAATTATTGTTGCGGTAAACGTGAAAATGGTAGTTGATTTTTGGTCAAATCGCAAGCCACTTAGCAAGCCACAACCCTTGAAAAATAAGGGGAAAACGGAAACTGGTCGCAAGCCAAATGACACTCAGATAACAATCAATTGACAAGCCAAAATTAAAGAAATTTTCAAAAAATCGAAAATTTTGACAAGCCAGTTGACAAGCAAATGACAAGCTAAAACCCTTGAAAAATAAGGCAAAACTGCTTGTCAAGTGAAAACGGTTAGCAAGCCACATAACAATCAATTAACAATCAATTCGCAAGCCAGTTGACAACAATAGAAGAATATAAAGAAGAATAAGAATAAAAAGAATATATATATATGTCAGACACAATCGGTCTGACGATAAAAGGGACATAAAAAGTGCCCCGCTGGTACCGACATACCAGACAGGGCGGTGTACCGCTAAAGAACACTTAGCGAATACAGGTTAATTATAACACATTCTCCTGTAATTCGCAAATCTGAGGAACAGGAGGAAAAGCACACATGACAATGGCAACAGAGATTATCCGTAAGCTGAAAAGAAAAATAATCTTTTGGCGTTGCTTATGGTTTGTCACATTCATCGCAATGCTGATACTTATGATCGGGTAGGAGGTAGAGAGCATGGAAGACAAGCTTAACTACTACAGAATAGCACTTGTGGTAACACTATACGCATTGGCGGTTATGATAGCCGGATGTGTATAAAAAAAAGAGTGCCGATGGATAAAATCCAATCAAGCACTCAGAAAAACATTCAAGAAAATTATAACACATGAAAGGAGATTTGAACATGGGAGAAGAGAAAAAAGATAGCTTACAGAGCGTGATGGATGCGGTAGCAGACGTTATTGAAGATTACGTAGAAGTTGTTGAGGAATATGCCTACCTGAAAGCGCAACTGGACACACTGAAAAGATATGTCTGCAAAAACATCTATATTGAGCGAGACATGATTTTAAAACTGATGGGGTGGGATGAAGATGGAAAGCATTAAAGGCTATGACCATTGGAAGACCATACCGCCGGAGCCGGAAGAAGAAAAACAGGAATACTGCACATGCTGTGGAAGACCTGTATACAGTGGTGACAGCTTATACACATTTGACGGACAGACACTATGTGAAGAATGCGTGAAAGAGATCACAGGAGGGAAAGAAGATGGCAGAGATATGGATGATCTGCAAACCGGACTTAGAATACCGTATCGGGGCATATGCCTATGAAACAGATATGGACAAGGCTTATGTGCATAAGCTTGCCGACAAGGTAGCAGAAAAAAACAAGTGTAAAACAATCGTGAAAGAACTTTAGGAGGTAAACGAAATGCAAAAATTGGAATTGACCATAAATCAGACGATGGGGGTTATCACCGGAAACTTTGAGGACATTAAGAAATCTCTTGAAACAGAGATGGCAGTGTATGAGACAAAGCAGTTTGCAGAAGAGGACAAGCAGAAAGCCAAAGGAGATCTGGCAGACCTTAGAAAGCTGAGAAAGGCAGTGAACGACCGCAAGGTTGAAGTGAAGAAAGAGTACATGAAGCCTTATGAAGTGTTCGAGGGCAAGGTGAAAGAGCTGATCGGAGTGATTGATAGACCTATCGCGCTGATTGACGGACAGGTGAAAGAGTTCGAAGCAAAACGTGTAGAAGAGAAAAAAGCAGAAATCCAGAACCTGTACAACGAACTGGTGGAAGAAGAACTGCATGATTACATGCCGTTGGAAAAAATCTACGGTGAGAAGTGGACAAATGCATCCACCACAATGAAATCTATCCGGGAAGAGATAAACCTAAAGGTTATGCAGACCAGACAGGATATTGCAACCATTAAGGCTATGAAGTCTGAAAAAGAGGAACAGGCGTTGAACCTGTACATGGAGAACAACAACCTTGCTCTTGCTATCCAGATTATTAACCGCTACGAACAGGAAAAAGCGGAAATCTTACGGAGAAAAGAGAAAGAGGAACAGGAAAGACGTGATCGTGAACTCGAAAGAGAGCGTGAGCGTGTAAGAGAAGAAGAACGTGCCAGAATCCGTGAAGAGGAAAGACTTAAGGCAGAAGCGGAACAGAAAGCCATCGACCAGATTAAGACGGTGGACGAAGTGAAAGCAGCGGAATTCACCACGGAAGATTCGAAGACGGTAGTATTTACGGTTAAGGCTACGGATGCAGAACTGGAAGAGATTGAAATGGCATTAACTTCTCTAGGCGTTTACTTTGAAAGGAAAGATGTGTAATGGCAGAAGAAAAGAAAGAGCAGAAGACAGAACAGGATAAGTGCAAACTTGGCATAAGGGAAAAACTTTCTGAGATTCAGACGAAAATGAATGTCCCGAAAGACAAGCACAGCAATTACGGTGGCTATGACTATCGGAGCGCTGAAAGTATTCTGAACGAATTCAAAAAATACGCCAGAGAATACAATTCATCACTTTTACTGAGAGATGAAGTTGTAGAAATAGCCGGGAGAGTATACGTGAAGTCAGTAGCAACTTTCATCGATTGCGAAAACGGAGAGGAAATATCTACTACGGGATATGCGAGAGAGCCAGAGAGCAAGCCGAAGATGGATGAATCACAGGTTACGGGATCATCATCAAGCTATGCAAGAAAATACGCTATGAATGCACTGTTCCTCTTGGATGATGTGAAGGACCCGGATACAGATGAATATAAAAAGCAGACGGGAGCCGACCAAAAGAACGGTGGAAAGAAAGAACAGGCTACACAAGATACTTTTGTTAATCAGTATCATATCAATTCGCTTAGAAAGATGTTCGAAAAAGAAGGAATTGACGAGAACAAACTTCTTGCCGGATATCAAATCAAAAAGATAGAAGAGTTGACCGTAATCCAGTATAAATGGATTTTTGACAACAAGAAAGAAGTGAAAGCGGGGTTCAGCTTGTAAATGGACTATACAGGGACTTTTGATAGCTTAGCGGTGATTTTGCCACCAATAAGCAAAAAGCCAGTCTGACGCTAAATGAAGACGCTAGGCAGGCATTTGAGAACCTTAGAGGTAAGCAGATTGCAATAACGATTAAGGCATACAAGAAAAAAAGAAGTCGCGATGCAAACTCTTACTTTCATGTACTGGTTGGAAAGATTGCAGATGCGACCGGGAATAGCAATGTGTACATAAAGAATAAGCTAATAGCGGAATACGGACAGTACGAAACCATTAACGGTGCATTAGTTCCATTCATATTGGACGATGATATAGACGCATACGATGTGAAATTTGTTCATCTGCAACCTACATCTAGGACAACCACCAATCAGAAAGGAAAAGTATTCCGGGTAAACTTGGTAATGCGAGGTTCGCATACTTACGATACCGATGAAATGGCAAAACTGATTGACGGGACTGTGTACGAAGCGAAAGAACTTGGCATAGAGACTATGACACCGAACCAAATCAGCGAAATGAAAGAAAGGTGGGGTGTGAAGATTGGCGAAAAGACTTAAAAGTGTATTCACTGACGATATGGAGCACTGCTACTTTACGGGAAGTCCAAACTGTCACAGACACCACATTTTCTATGGTCCGTACAGAAAAAAATCGGAAGAATACGGATTTGTGATTCCGTTAGCACCACATTTACATGAATTTACACCAGAAAGCGTACACGGGAACCCAAACAAGGGATTGGACTTAGAACTTAAGCAGATGGCACAGAGATATTTTGAAGAACACTACGGAACAAGAGAAGAGTTCATACAGGTGTTCGGAAAGAACAGGTTGTAACTAAATAAATATAGATTCATGTGGCAAAAGGAACTATTAACAGGTTCTAACGCATATCATCTCATCCATTCGATATGCACAGCACAAGATATTGTATCACGGCCGGAGAAGCCACACTCCGGCAGAAAGGAGAAAAGCGGTGGGAAAGAATAGAGAGACGGCAGAAAGCTATTTTATCCGAATATCAGATGGGCATAGGAATGCAATACAAAGACCAGCAGACCCAAATGTGGATAGAATTTTACGGAGAATGATAGAAAAAGCAAACTGTGATGGCGATTGCATCGTAAATACAGGAAAGGGGATATTCAGACCAATACCGAGTGACCCAATAGACACAAGTATGTATCACGAATATGTCAATAAAGATTTATCAAGGGCGAGGGCGACACTTAAAAAAAGAAAATGTATGTCACAGACATTCAAAAGTTGGAAAGATGCGGGGGAATACAATGCATTACATACTAATCATAAAAGGGAAACTGAACAACATGAATGATTATATCCGGGCACTGAATACTAACAGGTACAAGGGTGCGGATATGAAGAAAGATAATGAATCCCGTGTCATACAAGCTATATATGAGCAATTTGGAAGATTGCGAATAACAAGAAAGGTACGGATGCATTACCGATGGTATGAACCGGATAAGAGACGTGATTTGGATAATGTGAGCGCATTTGGGCGAAAGTGTATCCAAGATTCATTAGTATATACCAAAGTCTTACAGGACGATGGATGGAAAAACATAGTGGGATTCACGGATGAATTCTATGTTGATAAGAAAAATCCGAGAATTGAGGTGGATATTGAAGAGGTGTGAGCGAGAATTACATAAAACTTAGCAGAAAAATACTGGAATGGGACTGGTATCCAGATATAAAGACGTGTCGGTTATTCTTACACATGTTATTAAAAGCCAACTGGAAAGATGCAAGCTTCAGAGGAGAAGAGATTAAAAGAGGATCATTTGTCTCTTCGATATCCGTTCTTTCGAAAGAAACAGGGCTGTCTGAGAGCGAATTAAGGACAGCACTTTCACATCTTAGAAAAACAGGTGAGGTTACATGCAAAACCACAAACCGATATACCGTATACACGGTGAATAACTACGCAAGATACCAGACCGAACAGAAGAATGAAAAAAAAGATAAGCCGACCAGACAGGAAGAAAAGCCGGAAAGAGACAATGGATCTGTTGAAGCTGTCATAAAAGCCTGGAACGATTTGGAAAACTACGGGATAAAACCCGTAAAGAAGATAGAGAAGACTTCTAAGAGATACCAGAACTTGCAAGCGAGGTTAGAAAGCAACGGTTTGGAAAATGTCTTGCAAGCTGTGGATAACGTGAAGAAAAGCAAGTACTTACAAGGGAAAGTGAAAAACTGGAAGATAACATTCGACTGGTTTGTGTTACCGAACAACTTCACAAAAGTGTCTGAGGGACAATATGAAGACAGCGGACAGGAGAAAAAAGGATTCAATAATTTCGATGGACGGAACTATGACATGAATGATTTAGAAAGAAAGCTTATTACATAGGAGGAAGAATATGGCAAAACCGGATGGATGCACTTATCCAAACTGTTTTATCTGTCCTTTGGCAGACTGTAGTTGGGCGAGTGCTAAAGCTGAATTACCTGGAGAAACAAAGAAAAAGCGGAGAATAGTAAGACGTAGCAAAAAGAACGATGTTCGGAGGTGACTTTGTGACACGACAGGAACAGGCTATTGAGAATTTTAAACGGAAGTCACATTATGCGGATCCGTTTGAATACTTAAAGCAGAAGAAACAGGAGGAAAGTAAAAATGAGCAAAAGTAATGTATTGGAATTAGCAAAGAAATTAGTAGCAGCTATCGAGAAAGAAGACCAGAAAAACAAAGTGATGCTGAAAGATATTCCGATTGGTGGGAAGTTTGCTACAGGCATCGGAAGATTCATTGTACTGGAACAGAAAGAAGATTCCACTGTAGTTATTACAGAAGGCTTATATCGCGAAAATGTGAAATTTGATGATGATTGTACGGAATACAGGAAATCATTATTAAGAGAACTGTGCGAAGGCGAAATTCTCAATGAGTTTTCTGATGAATTCGGAGAAGAAAATATTTGTACAAATGAAGCCGGATTAGTAACAGTTGATGGACAGGAAGTATTTGGAAAACTCTTGACAAAAGTAAGACCTCTGACATTTGACGAAGCACGTGAATACAATGATCTGCTTGTAAACAAAGACCTCCCGGATTGGTACTGGACTTGCACATCTTGGAGTACGAAAGAAAGAGGATGGAAGTGTTCAGTAGCGGTTGTTTCTCCGTCCGGTAGCATCGACTACGTTAACTGCAACGACGGTCTCGGGGTGCGCCCATTTTGTATATTAAAATCTAATATCTTTGTATCCAAAGTTGAGGAGGAGTAAAACATGATGACGTTAAAAGAATTCGGAGAAAACCTTAAAAATCTTAATGAAGTTTTTGAACAGTTAAGAAAAAAATATCAGCCGGAAATCGGAAAGACAATTGAGGTTGCCGGTATTAAGTGGCTGGTGTTGGACAAGCTTGAAAAAGGATATTTTGCAATTTCGGAAGATTTTTACGGAGGAGACAGAGAGTTTGATGATAATTGCAACGATTGGAAATCCAGTGATTTGAGAAATGAGTTAAACACTGATCTCCGCAAAAAGATTGAAAGTGAATTAGGGGCAGATTCACTGGTCGAGTTTGAACGCAATTTACTTTCGTTAGATGGTCAGACGGAATATGGAACTTGCAGAGATTATGTTTCGCTTATTTCCGTGGATGAATACCGGAAGTATAGAGAGTTCCTGCCGAATAGGGGTAAATGGTGGTGGACACTTACACCAGACAGCACGGCTTGTAATAATGATGACACCTTTGTTCGGGTTGTTTCTCCGTCCGGTGACGTCTGCGGCAATTTCTGCTACTGCAGTCGCGGGGTGCGCCCAGTTTGTATCTTTTCCTCTTCAATCTTTGAATCTTGTGAGGAAGATGATGATTAATGGCAGAGAATGATCTGAAAGTAATTCAAAAGGCGAAGGAACTGGCCACACATACATTGAAAGTGACTAGCAATGCCAACCGATATCCAAAAAAATATAGATTTTCACTTGTTGATAAAATGCAGAATAAGTCAATGGAAATCTATGAAATGCTCTTTGAAGCGAATAGAACGGATATCAAGAATTATAAAAGAGATCGACTTGAAATGCAGACGAAAGCAATTACGTATTGCGATGAACTACTTTTCTACATAGAGATGTCCTATGAGCTAAATATCATCAGTGAAAAAAGCGTGGAATATTGGTCAAAGTTGGTATCTGATGTAAAACATATGGCTATTGCATGGAGAACTAAAGACCGGCAAAGATAAATACACTTTAGGTTCGTTTCCGTTAAGCGGTTGTTTCTCCGTCCGGTAACATCAACAACAATAACTACAACAACAGTAACGGGGTGCGCCCATTCTGTATAACAGGGAGTCAGAGTAGGCATCAAGCCGAAATCGGGAAAGATACAAAAAGGAAACGGACCGTCCTCATAGAGGTAAATATAAAGGAGTACCAATGGATAGAGAAATTGTCACGGATTATGGGAATCTGTATTACGCTTATCGAAAAGCTAAGTCTGGCAAGAAATTTAATAGCAGCACTGCAAGATTTTCTAATGTCGCTTTAGACGGAATCAATATCCTAAAAGAGCAGTTAGAGAATCAGACATATACAGTTGCTCCGTATAACCGGTTCGAAATATATGAGCCGAAACAAAGAGTAATTGAATCATGTTCATTTAAAGATAAGGTAGTGCAACACATACTCTGTGACAACATTCTGCATCCAAAATTGAAGAATGTATTTATAAAATACAATTCTGCCGGACAAATAGGAAAAGGAACACTGTATGCATTAGATGGATTAAGGGACCACATGGAATCATTCTATCAGAGACATGGCGTAGACGGATGGATATTGAAATGCGATATAAGACATTTCTTTTACGAAATTGACCATGAAATACTGAAAGATATTGTAGATTATTTCTTCCCAGACCCGTACACAACATGGCTGAATCATACACTGATTGATAGTAGCAAGAATCCAGGTTTACCACTTGGCAATCAAGCCGGACAGGTATATGCACTGCTTATGGTCCATGCAGTAGATTGTATGGCAACCGGCGAGCTTGGAATTACTGAATATGGAAGATATATGGACGATTTCTACTTGATTCATCAAGATAAGGAATATTTGAAATGGTGTTTGGAATGCATCAAAGAAATGCTAAAAACACTTGGACTTGAATTGAACGGAAAGACACAGATCATACCGTTTAGAAAAGGAATGCGATATTTAGGGTTCCATCATTATATGACGGCCGATGGGAAATATATTCGGAAGCTGACAGGAGAGAATAAGCGGAAGAACAAAAAGAAATTCCGAAAATTGGTGAAAGACGTGAAAGCTTGGAAACTCACGGAAGAAAAATTCTATGAGAAATATAATTCATGGAAGAACCATGCATTGCATGGAAATTGTATTAAGTTGGTTCATAGTATGGATCTGTATATAGAGGAATTGATGAAAGAGGTGACATAGTGACACGACAGGAACAGGAAGATCAGGAACAGGAACAATATCTTGCAGAGTGGTCTAAAAAGCAGAAAGAGAAACGAGAAAAGAAGAAACGAAAGTTTTGGTTTAGGAGGGATAGAAAGTGAATAAAAAAGAAGTATTGGAAATCAGAAAACAGTTCACACCGGAGAATTGTGCGATCACCCGTATAGCCGGATGCTACGTGGATGGAGAAAAAGAGAAACGCATGGAAAGAGAAGAAGCGTTTCTTTCACTGCCGGAAGAACAGGCATTTAAGTATTTTGATATTTTCAAGAAGACCTTATCTGGGAAAATCGGAAAGAACTTGTTGAACCTGGAATACAAGCCGAAAGAAAGTAGGAGCAGTGACCCAGAGGGCGAAGAACATGAACTGTTAATGAATCTGAGAGAAAGCAAACTGAGAGACCCGGCATTACTGGACGAATTCTATGAAAAGATTCTTACGTCTTATGACTGTGCTGAGAATTACTACATCATACTTATCCATGCAGTATATGACGTACCGGGAAAGACATCGGACGGAGAAATGTTGGAAGATGCATCTGAGGAAGTATACGATTTCATTCTTTGTTGCATCTGCCCAGTGAAGCTTTCAAAAGCCGGTCTTACTTACAATGGGAAAGATGAACGGATGGAAGAGAGAACCCGTGATTGGGTAGTAGATATGCCGGACAAAGGATTTCTATTCCCGGCATTTAACGACAGACAGACGGATGTACATAGTGTACTCTATTACACCCGGAAGTCTGCCGAGGTACAAGAAGAAATGGTTCGTGAGCTACTTGGAATTGATTTGGTGGTATCTGCAGATGAAGAGAAAGATAAATTCGGTAAGTTGTTAAGGGATGTATTTGGAGAAGATGCAGACTGTAAGATTGTGAAAGACATCTATGAGGGCATTAGCGAAGAGATGGAACGCCATGCAGAAGACCCGGAGCCGTACAAAATTGATAGGAACGAACTGAAAAAGATATTCTGTAACAGCAGTGTACCGGATGAAAAGATGGAAATGTTCGAGGGTGCTTACCGGGAGAACATCGGGAATGTGCCTGTTATGGCAAGTAACATTTGCGACAACAAGGTGGTTAATATCCAGGTTCCAGAGGGGAAGATAACTATCGATGCAGATTCCATCAGCAATTTAGAAATCAAGGAAGTTGACGGAAGAAAATGCATGGTACTGCCAGTAGATTATGTAGAAGTTAACGGAATTTCAACGAAAGCGTAGGTGAGGAAGATGAAATATAAGGTTGGAGACAAGGTAAGAGTAAAAGAAAACTTACCTTTGTATATGAAAGCTCACTGTGTATCTACTTTTAGTCCAGAAACATTGAAGTATAACGGAATGATAGTTACGGTTAGTGAAGTGAAAAAAGATCAATACAAAATTGAAGAGGATAACGGCTTTTACGATTGGTATGAAGATATGCTTGAACCAGTAGAAGAAATGAGTGCGGAAGAAGCAACTAAGATTTTAGGTAAAATTTGTTGTGAAAGCGAAGTCTGTGCTGAATGTCCTATTAGTGAAGCAAAAGGGAAAATGCCGTGTCAAAACTTCCGAAGAGATAAAGAAGGAGAAGTACTTGAAATCCTCAAACAGTGGAAAGCAGACCATGAGAAAAAAGAAGTTGAGGTTGAGTTTGCGTGGTATGCAGTAATCAAGGATGAAAAAGGAAGTATAGTACATGAAGAACGCATTGAATCCCCATTAGGTTCAAACAAAGAATATTCGGAAAATAATAAAGAGATTCTTGCAAAATACTGTTCCGAACATAACGGTAAATTCTATGAATTAACTGAGAGAAGATGTGTAGTAAAGGAGTAACTATGAACACAGGAGAAAATGAGGTGAAGTGACATGAAAATCAGAGAGTTAGCCGAATATTGCAATTCAATAGAAATTGACTGTGACAAATGTGAGCACAAAGAACTGTGTGATGGACTGCAATACAAACTGGAAGATATTTCACCACTTGGCTTAATTGATCTTGTAGATGAAAATACAGAGTTGGATTAAAACAAACAGAAAGGAGTACGGAGCTCCGGCCGGGCAAAGATATATCGGCTCCTTTCGAGAAGCGAACTGTCCGTATCTTAAGGTCGGCGAGAGAGTACCGAACTTGATTATAGATGATACACAGGAACAATTAAGATTTGCGTAGGTGAAGAAATGAGAATAGCACTAATTGACGTAGACGGACACAATTTTCCAAATCTGCCACTTATGAAGCTGTCGGCATGGCATAAGCAGAACGGAGATCAAGTAGAGTGGTATGATCCGCTGACTGCATGGCTAAATCCACCAGACAGGGTATATATGAGCAAGGTATTTACCTTTACACCGGATTATCCTCATCCAGTGTGTGCTGGAGAAATAATTAAGGGCGGTACAGGATACGAATATCCATCCGGTGGCAAGTCATTGCCGGACAAAATTGAACACATCTATCCAGATTACAGCCTGTATCCAGAATTATGCAGAAATATGGCATATGGATTCTTGACAAGAGGATGTCCAAGAGGTTGCGATTTCTGCATCGTGAAAGAAAAAGAGGGACAGAAAAGCCGTAAGGTAGCTGATTTGTCTGAATTCTGGAATGGTCAGAAGAATATCGTTTTGCTGGATCCAAATATGTTCGCTTGCAAGGACTGGGAAAATCTGAGCCAACAACTTATTGATAGCAAGGCTTGGATAGATTTTTCGCAAGGTTGCGACATTCGGATTATGACCAAAGAAAAAGCGGAATATATCAAGCAGATGAAGATTAAGCAGATACATTTTGCGTGGGATAGATACCAGGATAAAGACAATATAGTGCCAAAATTTAAGATGTTTCAAAAGTTAACTGGATGGAACAGAGGGAAGATGACGGTGTATGTCTTATGCGGATTTAACACAACATTGGAACAAGACCTTGACCGGATATACACACTAAGGGATTTAGGATATGCCCCATATGTGATGATTTATGACAAATACAAATTGAAGAAGCGTGATCAGCTGAAAAGAATGCAGAGATGGGTAAATTCCAGATACGCATTTATGGCGTGTGAACGGTTTGAAGATTATACAGGGTAGGTGAGAGGAATGAATATTGAATTAAAAGAGATAGACAAAGACACATTGAAAGTTGGGGATGTGGTTGGTGTTGCAAGAAAGGTCGGAGCTGGATATATATCAAGTTTTAGGCATGATCGCATCATTCCAGCAACAATTACCAGAATCACACCGAAGAGAACAAAAATTACGACAGATAAATTCGGCGACCATGACAGGCATGAAAAATTCTATGAATATAACTATAATGCCGAGAAAGAGAATGGGCTGGCAGAGGAATTTTGCCAGATAAGAGACGGAGTATATGACCTTTATGAGTTCAAAAGAAAAGGCTTAGACAGGATCAGTGATGAAGATTTGCCGGAAGTAGCGGAACACATGAAAGCAATTACAGAGATTTTGCAGAAGTACAAAGAGAAATAGAGTAGCAGCTAAAAATAGCAGCTATCGTACCTTGACAATTGAATATTGATGTAAAAGTCAGTATTCAATTGCCGGGAGAAAGGAAGAAAATTATGCATTACTGTATACATTTATTAACTAAACAATTACCTACAGAAAAGGAAATTGAAAAGATTATGGAACCATATAGTTGGGATTCGATAGACGATGAAGATACGGACGATGAGAAGAAAAAAATAGAATATCCGGTGTTTACGTGGGATTGGTATCAGATTGGTGGAAGATACAGTGCTTATCTCAAACTGAAAGTAGATGGAGAAGATTCAGAAAACAGAGAGCATTATAACTGGGGGTATTTGGAAAACAATCCAAGAAACGAAAGACTGTTCCATTCTGCACTGTTAAGCGAATTAAAAAGAAATGCAAAAGTACCATTTGCGTATACAGAAGAATCATATTTCCCGAATATGGGATACCGTGATGGATACATTCTTGTTGACGGAGCAAGACAGAAAGACATCTTGAATCTGGACGATCTCGGATGCTTTGGATGCGTTTTGCCAGACGGATCAGCGATTGCCCGAGAATCGTGGACTGGTAATGGATTTGTCGAAGATGATAAATTCGAAGAGAAATATAAGAAAGCGGTAGCTGATAACATGGATGGATTCCTTACTGTACTGGATATACATGATTGATGGAGGAGTGTTATGGGATTAACAATAAACAGCAAAAATCACAGCATTGACTTGAGCTATTCTGGATTCTACCGACTTCGTGTAAAAGTAGCGGAGTTAACTGCACCAGATATCTATGAACATTATAAAAAACTTAATGATTGGAGATATGTACTGGTTAGCAAAGGAGAGAACTTTTCCACAGAGTATGACAAGAAAATCGTGGAACTTGATGAAAAGTACGATGGAAAATATACACAGGTCCTTGAATTCTTATACACGAGCGACAGTCACGGAGAAGCTGATGCAGAACACTGCAAATCTGTATACGAAATTATAAAAGGATATGATGATGATATTATCTATGGATATCGTAGCGGTATAGAAGCTGTACTATTCAAAAATGTTAAACAGTTGATAAAAGATGGTGCGGATACAGGAACTGGGATTGAATGGTATTAAGAAAGGAGTAAATTGTGAAAACGGTATTTACTATTTGCGTGATTATTATGTTATGCGTCTATATAGCAGTGAAAGAAAGAGAGATAAAAGTAACAAAGGAAGAATCATATTGGGAAGGATTTCGAAAAGCACTAATAGAATACGGAAAACTTCCGACACGACCGATTATCTTGGACGATTCTACGGAAGATATTGATTATAAATGCTCGCACTGTGGAAAGGAATACATAGTGTCGAAAGATAATAAACCGAAATACTGTAGTGAATGCGGAAGATATATTGATTGGGATGAGGCGGTACATGGGATGCAGAATTTGGTGTGTAGTAGATAAGGAGAACACCTGTTGTTGTCTGAAATGTGAAGAATATGAACATTGTGATATGGTGTGCGATTCTCTGGACAGCTACGAATATATGGAAGAATGCCCGGATTATGTAAAGGAGAATGAAGATGAGTAGAATCGGAATCGGAGCAAATATTACACAGCCAGATGCAAAATGTATGAATTGCAAATATTGGAAGCAAGCAGGAAAAATAAGATTCGGTTACGGAATGAGTGGACAATGCTCAGCCGGATATTGCAAGAAAGATTTTCGGAAGAGAGGTAAGAAAATATGAGAATAATTAGTCAAGATGGATGTTATGATATGCCTTATGAACAAACGATGTTGACGAACATAGGAACTAAAATATACGCAGATAACTTAGCGGTTAAAGAATTACAGTTCGCTAAATATTCCACTGAAGCGAAAGCTGAAAAGGCTATGGAAATGTGTAGAAACAGGTATGCGTGGTGCAAAATGAGAAACAACGGAATGAACTCACTCACTATGGCTATGAGTTTTCGGAGAACAGATGAAATAGAACAACTTTTAGAAACGTTTGCGGAGAAAAACATTTTTCAATTCCCGGCAGATGAAGAGGTGGAATAAATGTACTGGGTAGACAGAAACACTGGCGAGATCGTATATGAAAGAGACAAAAATAAACCTCTATGGGCATATTATGAATATTTAAGGGGTTATGGGGACGGAGTTATTATAGAGAGTTACATAATAGGAGAGAACCCGCTCTGCTTGATAGATTTTGCATATTGTGTCGGCGATAAGTATGTAAACCTAAAAAGAGATTGCCATTTCAAAAATCACGGCGTGGATAGAAACAATGTTAGATTGTGCGCCATAACCGTTCCAGCTAAAGAATATGACGAGAAGATAAAAGAACTGAGTGAGAAAGGAGAATAGCATGGATAATACATATGCACCAACGGAAAATGAAGAACAGGAAAAAATAAAGGTAGAGAGCATTGATACCATAGTGACTATGCACGGAGACAAGCCATATTACGAAAATAAGTATAGAGAAGTGGGTGATAAATGCTATCACATTGGATATAGCTCTTATTATTTGGACGTTGCTCTTGAATATAAAGAGAAATATTTTGAGGTAGTAGAAAGAGAAAGCGACTGGATTCCATGCAGTGAACGGATACCGGAAGAGCCAAAAGAAAATCCGGTGTTTGATGGAAAGAGTCTTGAATTGTATCTGGTAACAACAAAATACGGAAGTAGTGACCAAGACAAAGTATATCCATTTAGAGCTTTTTGGAATGGAATTAATTTCACGGATGGATGGAGAATTTTGGATGTAATCGCTTGGATGCCGTTGCCGGAACCATACAAAGGAGAAGGGAAAGATGCAGAATAACAAAAGATTAAAGCTGTGTCCATTCTGCGGAGCGAAAGGATATATCCTTTCCAGAGAGTACCCAATAACATTAGGTGGTGGAACGGGATAGAGCAATTGAAATTGTGAAACGAGGTGGAAGAGATGAAGAATAAAGAGAAGTACGCAAGCGAGATTATTGAGATTGCTTGCAAATATGGTGCTGTTAATGAACGAACAGGAGAGTTAAAGGGTTGCAGTGAAATAATTTGTGAACATTGTTTGTTCAGAAAAAGGGGCATAAGTAGATGCAAAGAAAAAATGAAAGCATGGCTTGAATCTGAATACATCGAAAAGCCAGTGATAAGCAAGAAAGATAGAACGTTTTTGGAGTATCTTGGAAAAGATTTGAAATACATTTCGAGAGATAAAAGCGGAGCTTTGTTTGCCTATGAACGTGCAATCGAAAAAGGAAAGTATGGCTGGGTATATGATTCTGGCGTTTTTAAAAATCTCTGTGGGTTTTCCGTAGACTTCCCAACGGTCAAGTGGTCGGATGATTCACCGTGGCTTATCGAGGACTTGAAGAAGTTGGAGGTAGTGGACAGCTATGAGTAAAGAATATGATATTAAAGGATGAACTTAATGATGAATGCATTGGAAGAAAAAACAAAGGAGAAGACGGTAAAAAGAAAGAAAAACTACTATTTGGTCAAAAGTGATGTATTAGGATATGCGAAAAGGAAGGGATTGATTAATGGCCGGAGTAAGAGACAAATATCTGAGAGGGGCACATAAAGACATCTACTACATAAGCGAAGAAGATGAAAAAAAGATGTTGAACGAATGTCAGAGGATGCGTGGAAACGATCAGCTTGAATTACTGAAATGGTGTCAAAATGCGAATAATGACTTATCGGGGATATTGTTCTTTTCACTTATCACGGGAATCGGATACGACTATATAAGTAAGCGTTACTGGATACCGATTGCAAGAAAAGACTTCCAAGGATATCGGAGGAAAGTCTTAGATGAAATGTATAGGTGGATACTTTGGGGAGAACATGACGATGGAAAGATGGCAGAAAGGCTATTCGGAATAAAAAGACACAAACACGGGAATACTACCGAAAAGGAGTGATGCGGATGGTAAGAATCTATGTGAACGGAAAACAGGTGACAAAAGAAGAACTTTCCAAATATGAAATCCATAACAAGGCGGTAAAAAGGATTCTTTCAGAAAAGTTGACAAAAAATAAGTGATATTTTAGAATTGACCTTGATAGAATCTTGGTCAATTCTTTTTTAATTGAAAGGAGAATTGACATGAAAAAATTAAATGTAGGTTATATGAGAGTGTCTACAGAAGCACAGGCCGAAAAGTATGGTCTTGATGTCCAAGAAGACAAGATAAAGGAACTTGCCAAGAAAAGGGGCGTGAAGATAGCCAGATGGTATGTAGACGGGGGATATTCCGGGAGCAATATCCAAAGACCGAACATACAGAAACTTCTGGAAGATGCAGAAGCCGGAGAAATACAGGCAGTATACATCTATAAGCTTGACAGAATGAGCCGTGATGTTGTAGATACTCTTACGCTTGTGAGTAAGCTCTTACCAAAATACAATGTAGAGGTAGTATCGGCTACAGAGGATTTGCGGAATGAGACACCGATGGATCGTGTGATGCTGGGCGTTAATGCGGTCATGGGGCAGTATGAGCGTGAGGTTATCTATATGCGTACAAGAGCCGGGATGGTGGAGCGTGTAAAGCGTGGACTGTGGATGGGTGGTGGTACGATACCGTACGGATATAGGTACGACAGGAACGATGGGATATTACATATCATCCCGGAAGAAGCGGAAAAGGTAAAAGCTATCTTTCAGATGTTCCGGGACGGATATTCGTGTGATAGGATTCAAAAAATCCTCGGGATGCATTCAGAGAAGCTTGTATCGAACATTATTAGGCGAATAGCTTATGTAGGTAAAATACAATATAAAGGAAAAACATACCAAGGCTTGCATGAACCAATCATAGACGAAAAACTATTCTACGAAGTACAGGAAGAGATAAAAAAGAGATCCACAAATGCTTATGTAAGCAACAAGCATATGCTTACCGGTTTGTGTTACTGCGGAAAATGTGGCACCAAAATGCGGATGCAAAAGTGGGGAAAGTACACCAAGATAGTATGTTACTCACAGTACAAGGAAAAAGAGCATATATCTAAGACAGGGAACCCTTGCAAGAATAAAAAGGTGCGGGCAGATGTGGTAGAAAAAGAAGTAGAGGACTGCTTTAAAAGATTCATCGTTAATGTCGAAGAAAAAGAGAATGAATCCGAAAGCACCAGGAAGATGATAGAAAAAGAGATATCACTAAGCGAAGCAAAACTGAAACGCCTATACACATTGTATGCAAGCGGTAGTTCCGGTACAGATACACTTTTTGATGTTATCCAGACAGAAGAAAAAAAACTGAAAAATCTACAGGAAGAACTAAAGGCAGAAGACATCCGGGAGAAAGCTGGACGGGGAGAAAAAATAGAGAAAATAAAAGAGATGTCCAACGTGTGGGATACACTGACGGATTCCGAGAAAAACAAGGTGCTAAAAGAGTGTGTTGAAAAGGTGGTTATCACAGAAGATGACATAGACATACATTTTAGCATATATTAATAGGTACTTTCTCGTGTTCCCACCATCATCCCAACAGCGGTAGGAAGTGGAGAAAAGGAAGAAAAGACCAAGATTCTATTATATG
>OCPX01000194.1_pt1 | contig 66844 bp, 60 predicted proteins | sample 1538771 | NCBI WGS metagenome assembly OCPX01 (sample SAMN04571725, study PRJEB22368) | human gut metagenome | biome: human gut; material: stool | host: Homo sapiens | place: Luxembourg | collected 2012-11-01 | reverse complement strand
TAAGCTCACCACCCTTGCATATCATAGAAGAATCTTATTTACAGACTTTTTCTCACAGTCTCGAAAAATCGAAATTGATGCAAACGAAAGGGCAGTTACTGAAAAATCTTAATGCTGCTTTTTCGTTTGCATCATCTTCGATTCTTTCCTTAACGATTAATTCCTCTAAATTCACTTTTTCCATTCCAGCTGACTATTTAAAGAACAACCCCCCTTCTGATGACCTCGCTTTATCATTTAACAAATAGGTACTCAACGGACAAAAACACCATGGCATTAATCAATCGTTAATACAATGAAACTACGCGGAGTACCATTTTTTACTACACTTGCAACTTCCGTTTCCCAAAAAGGAAGAATATCCTCTTCAAAATCTTCCATAATCATCGCTTTTGTTTCTTTATCATCAGCCAAAAACTCTGAAAATGAATTAATAGCAATACATATCCCAGTCCCTTGGTTTATCCAACCTAAATCCGTAATCCAATCATCAAATCTTGAGAACAGACCTTCGCATGCTCCAGGGAATTTTAAAGCCATTTCAATTGACACAAAAAAATCATTTTTTGTTTTAATGCTATTCCCATCCAACACAACAACTAAAAAATTATTGCTTTCCAGTTCATGAATATACTTCATAATGTTTTTTTTATCAACTGAAATTATTCTATTATTCATTCAAGTCAATCCTTTCCTAATCTAATATCCACTTTTGCCATATCATTCTAATTTAGTAAATGTCTTATAATGATCATCTGTATAATAAACAGAGCCATCACTACCCTTAACAAATCTACATCCATCACGAGATACTGCACCTTCAGGAAGATTATTTACATCAAATTCTTTGTATGTAATTACATTACCGTTATTGTCAACGTTTGGTAATAATCCATCTCTATTTTTAAATTTTTTTCCTGAACTAGTTCCTGGCGTAGCACCTTCAAAATTTCCATTCCAGTCTACATCTTCGTATTTTTTATATGATTCCTGAACATTTTCTGGCAATTCCGATAATGGTTTTTTCGGAATGTCACCCACGGCCTTACCTGCATCGGTAACAGTATCTGCTGTTTTACCAATATCGGTAACATCATCAACCGCATCTACAACAATATCCGAAGTTTTTCCAACATCAGCCGCAACATCTACTGCTTTTCCAATGTCCTTTGCATTATCAACTGCATCTACGATATCGTCTGAGTACTTACCCACATCTCCAGCTGCTTCTATCACTTTGCCGAGATCCTTTGCACCATCAGCAACATCATCGGCATATTTACAATACTTAAGAACACCTATAACAGGAAGTAGAGCAACCACATCCAACGCAAAGTAAACGCCAAAGTTGTCGCCCTCTCCCCAGTGCTGAACATCATAAACGAGATCTCTGACATCAAGCGGCAAGTCAACATCGAAGATTCCTGTTACGATATTTCCAGCAAAGGACAGAGCGGTAATATTATCATCTGAATAATCCCCTAAAACAAATTTAGTAATACTTTTCCAGGTATATTCCCCTGCGGATTTTCCCCACTCTCTAAGGTCATTTAATCGTTCGGAACCCCACCTCCCGGCATTTGAAAAGAAATTAGATGCTCCATTCCAAACATTAGTACCGAACTCACCAACTTTTTTTCCAACTGAGGTCGCACCACTTCTCAGGAAATTACCTGCCTTAACATACCATGGAGTACTTCCAGCAGATGCATTTCCTAATGACGCAACTGAACGTCTGTTCATTGTAGTCTGTGAAAAAAGCAAAGAGTTTCCGAAGACACCGCTTCTTCTTAGAGTCGTATTTCCAGCAGAGAACAACTTATGTCCAAATGCAATTTTAGAAGTTCTGTTGCTAAATACTTGTCTGATATGATAAGCATTTTGAACATCATCTGAACTCATTTTACTCGCCGCATTACTGATATCTGCACTTAGTGCATTGATTTCATTTTGTACATTGCTTATTCTTCGAACTAACGAAGAACGTCTTGAATAAAAGCTCGAACTGCATTTCTTCGGTGATACTCGGCTCAAACTTGTCTGTATATTAGCTAACCCTGAAGATTTTGAACGTAGATTTCGAGCAGTGTTCGAAATTGCATTCTTATCATACTTCATAATTCTTCCTCTTTATACACATACATTTTAAGAGTATTAATTTCATTTATTATAGAATTTAATTCTCTTTCAATATTTGTAATCACAGAATTGTACGCATTTCTGGCATCTGAGTCCCAACTTCCATAAGAAATTTCTGCTGCATTTTTTATCTCACTAAGCTTAGACTGCAGATTGGCACGAATGGTATTTAATTGCCTTATGGTTGTATCATAATTTGTCATTCAGTATCTCCTACATAAACAATACGGAATGTAACCCCACTTGAAAAACCTGATTCCTTCAACGTCTTCAAAAGATCATCTTTATGCAATTCAACTGGATGTTCCAAGAAAGGAATGAATGCATACATTGCAGCTATTCCTTCAGGCTCCAAATTATAATTAGTAAAAATGATCTCGAGTAGGTCAAAAAGAGTTGTTTCCACTCCTACATTGCAATCAATATCTAAAATAGTTTCCTTATCTTTTGAAATCACATGGACTTCAATCATAAAATATTCATTCATAATCAGACACCACAATCAGCAAATGAGCATATAAATTCACAAAACTTATTTTGTGCTTCAGCTGACCCCATCACTTTGACTCGTGCGTAGTTTTCTTTGTATGGATAAATCGCCCATATACAGTTTTTACAGAACAAGAAACTAATAAAACCAACTTCATCCTTGCGGTTATTTGCGTGCAACTGTAATGAATACTTTGGATTATCCCAATCATCAATATATGATTTTTCTTCTTGAAATCTTTGTGAGTTATTCCCATCGGTTTCTCTTAGTTTGTGAAATACCGCCCGCTTTAATTTCTGCGAATACGAAATAGTATGCGGTTCTCTATAAAGGGTATCATCGGTCGGCACCAGAAAATGAAATGGATACTTAGGCGTACCATAATTTACAGAGACAAAATCGTTAATATGATATGATAGCAAATCATCTACCGTTGAGAAACAGTGAAATACACTTAACTCAAGTGATTCATTTTCGCAAGATACAATTCCATCTTCATGAAAATAGGCAATAACTTGCTTATCATTTTCTCGCTCTCTTTTTAATAAAACTGTACCGTTGTGATTCAGCATTATTTTCACAACAAGTCGTTCCTCATCAGTGATGACCCCTACATTATTTACATCTTCAAGGTCATAAAAACCTTCGGATTTTGCAATATACTTAATTTTAGAATTTGTGATACGAACCATTCCCACATCTGGGTACTTCGGATCAGGCGATATATAAGAAAGAAAGGAATTTTCCGTTGGCACTTTTTCCATATGAATTCACCTCATTTCATCGTCTTGTTATCAAATATTTATCCCTCAATCGGAGCGCACTACAATCATCAGGTACAACTTGATCCACTTCCACATGCCCCATATCAATCGATGTCAAGCGAAGCAAATATCGATTCGTCAATATATAAGCCACCAGCTCTTCCGAATTTCTGTTTCCAGCAACAAACCAAATATTTGCAAGAACTTCGTCGAGTTGAAAGCCCATTTTATTAAGACTATCCTTAAATAGTCGAAGCATTTCCGCTGCATCTGCCTTACAACGAACATATGTAACAGTCCAGTTCCATGGTAATACTGTTTTTCTATAGTTAATCGAGACAGTATTCAGTTTATTGCATTGTCGCAATTCGGTTGAGAAACACTGTTTGGGAATTAACCACGAATCCAAAAGAAGTTCTCTAGCATTATTTTCCGATTTACAGTAAAGGTCAGTTGTCATCCCATTATAAACAGCAACTACTCTATTATTCTCATTGTAATAATGGATTATCTCTACATCCTCATCGTGTTGAAACAAATCAAGAAATGCATCGTAGCAAAACATCGCCTTCACGGCTTTTTTCTGTTCTTCACTAATGCTAATCGACTTGTCAATACCAACGAAAGCCATCGGCAACAGTTTCAATTGATATGCAGCTTCAACCATTTGATTGTATGATAATACTATAGGAAATACTTTTTGAATATCAGTTTTACTGCTTGCTTCCTTTTCTTTTGACTTTTGTTGCTTTGGATATGTCGAATCGGTTTCCGATAATAACCGCAGACCTTTCTTAATAGCGCCAATACCAACTTTTGACATATTTCCAATAATCTTACCAAATGCATCTCCATGTTTCCCATGATTGCCATTAGTTTTACTAACCATTTCAGTCTGAGGTTCACCTGTTTTATCAGCACTATATTGTCCGTTATTCGACGAATGAACCTGACTAGTTTCAGTACTAAAAGTTTTATCTACTGTGACATTTTTCAAAGTATCGCAGATAGAAGTAAAACTATCGTAATCAATTACTTCCGCAGCTACTCCCGGATCAAACACACCCTCTGAACCAGAAACCATCCATTTATGTAGTTTCGAGAAAAAGCCTTCCTTGCTATTTATCTTAACAATCGTCCCAGGATACAATGAGGTATACGTAGTCCGACAATTTGAACAGCGTATCTCGTCCATCCGATTCATATTTCCACATTTACATGGCCATTTTACATCAGCTTCGAATCCATTAGGAGCATCGTAATCGACATAACCTGTACATTTTTTACGCGCAATCATAAAAAGACTGCAATCATCAGCAAAAGAGTTACCTTGCTGAATATGTTCTGCAAGATATTGCTTAAATAAAACATCTCGATCATCCTTATGCAAAGGTGATGTGTCTTTGTATACTGAACCGAACAGTTCATAGGCCAGCTGTGGTACATCAACACCAGAATAATAAACATTTCCCAGCAATCCATCACTTGTCATCAAAAAACCATCAAGATAATTCATTTTTCCAACTTTGAATTGAAAATGCTCACCCGCATTATAATCCAAAATAGTATAGGTAGCTGTACCGCCTACTTCATTCTCTTGCGGAGGAGATATGACATAACTGTCTTTACCAAAGCAAAGAACTGCACCATCTCCTATATGTCCAATAATATAATTATTCTTGCAAATAGCACAAAGAAGTAGTGTAGACTTCATCTGGTTGAAATCATACGAATTCGCATACATCAAGTTCATTTCGTTCTGAATCTTTTGAACGAAATCTTGAGAAGTCAATTCACCAGTAAAATATCTACTAAAATTCTCGCATATTTCTCGACAGGCTATCCCAGTTACAGCCTTAGCTCCAACATCAGAATATTTATTACTAGACACTCCGTCTGCCAATGCACCCACATACACATTATTCGATACCATATATTCAGTATGGTCCTGACAAATATCATGTGTGTTTCCAACAGATTCGCAATTTGTTACTATCCATTCAGTCATGGTATCTCCTTCCTACTAACACTGTATTATTAAAATCCCAGCTTATCCCAGAAGGATTTCTTCTGAGACTGTGAAGAGTTCTTCTTAATTTTTTCTCTACGTTTTTCAGCCTCAAGAATCTTTTGCTTCAACTCGCTAGTAGACATCGGCTTGTAAGAAGGACTGCCTGCTTGTTCACCTACGGCACCAACACTCATACTCGCAAATTTAAAAGCTTCAATGATGTCACTTTTCTTGTCATTACTATCAAATGTAATAACCGTCTTATGACCGTAGCTATCAGGTACTGAAATATCGCCGAGGATATTACTGCCAAAATCGTGTCCGATAAAAATCGGGATACAGTTCCATCGTTCATTTTGAATTTTAGACTGAACATCTTTAATACCTTTAGCCGTTACAGATGCATCCTCTTTTTCAGGATAACCATCGGAAAGGACAATTAAATTGGGCTGCGTGTATTCTGCGTTTGAAGCCTTAAACATAGCTTTCTCTTCCGCAAGTTCCTCAACAGCTCTGCTCAATGCAGTTCCTAAGAATGTTGCCCATTCAGCTTGTTCAACTTTTTTGAGTCTCGACACTTCAATTCGATCTACCATGGTAAACGGAAGAATCTCCGTGTACTGCGTATTGAAACTGACAATACGCAAGTCAATCTTATGGGAGAGAACCGGGTTTCCCTTTAAGTCCTGAATAAGGTTAACCAAACACTGGTTCACAGTGTCAACATATCCGCTCATACTTCCACTATTGTCGCAAAGAATAAGAACTGGCGTAACGCCCGCCTTAGAATTTGCTCTTGTAGCTTTTGCTCCAGCTAAACTATCTTTTGGATAATCCATAATTTTTTCTTCCTTTCTTCCTTATACAAAATCCTTTTCCGAATCAAGCATAATAAATAACAACTCGAAAGGATCTTCAACCACACCTTTTTTAAAGTGATTTTTATAATATTCTCTCAATCTTAAAGGAAACTTTTTCATAGTTTCGTGAAATTCTTTTGATGAACTAAGTTCAATGCGACATACCGTCCGTCCACTGTCCTCATCATAATAATATGGCCATATTCCATCTGACAAGATCCAAAAAACCATGCTGTCTAGCAGAAGATAGTCTGCTTGAATTATGCTGGAACGTTTTGAATAATCCGGAACAAACGGTAATTGCTGCCGTCCATGCATTTGAGTTCCATAAACTCCATACACATAGCTATCGACATCCATAAAAACAACTTCACAATCATCAGTTATACCAAAATTATTAAAATTATAATCTCCGATTTGAATGCCATGTACATAAAGATATAGCACAGATCCCAAAAAACTGATGCCTATTTTCCACCGGATTCGATTGGTGACCACGTCCAAATACTGTATTTCTTCCAGTGGTCTAAGATCAGTAAAGAGAGGCATCGTAAATCCTATAGGGTCGGAATTACTATGATTTGTAGAATACACAAACTCTATTGGCCAAGCAAAATTTTCTTTTTTCTCCTGTAGTCCAATAAAATGCTCCAGTTTCTTGATTTTTTGTTCCGAAACTGAACGAAAAAAGGCTTTTACGGCAGTATCCGGTTCATCTGTTTTATATATAACACCCTCGGCGCCATTCTCACTAACAATGCCGGTATAATGAATCGTATGTTTCTTATTAAAAAACAAAAAAGCCTTCTCCTTGGTGGATGTCTCACACATTCCAGAACTTCCATCATCATGAATTTCTCTATCTGTGTGGGCTTCAATGTGACCATACTTTTCCCTGATAAAACTATAAGAGCTATCGGCAAAGAAGTAAGATCCATTGTCTGTCACCAAAAGAACATTCCCACGATTTTCACCCAAAATATGCTTCCAAGCCTCTGTTTCATTACCTGTCAATAAGCAAGATGTATGACCTTTTTGACATAATTGTTTAAAAAATCTATAGCTATTAGTTTCTTCTTCCATTGTGTGCAAATTTAGGCAACTATACTCTTCCCAGGCAGGAATAATACTATTTAGCACTGCTTCAGAACAAAAACCAGATTCTTTGTCATCTACCAATTGGGTAATCTTCTTATCAAATAATTTTGAAACATAAAAACAACAGCAAGATCGAGATAGACCTCTCAAGCACCGAAACAATTCAGATGCACTGCTACGCATAACTGCGGTAAAATCAACAACTATATGCATCTTATCCGTTGAATTAACATAGTTATTCAGCTGTCCAAAATCAATCTTGAATTGATCTAATTCCACAGTGATACCCTCCTTACTTCCCGTATATGCAAACCTTTACTTTCCGCAATTCAAATTGGCAATATGAATCCCGAAAAGCAAAGGCTTATACATATATACATAAGCCTTTGCTCATATTAAATACTTAACTCACGGTTTTTGCCTTCCGCATGTTATGCTTATCAATAGATTTATCCAAGCATTAGCTGCCGAATTTTGCGCGAATGTTGTTGGCATACTCACTGTCAGTTGTAAATGTTCCGTTAGTAACCTTAGTAAGCGTGTCGCTATATTCAGCAAGAAGAGCGGTATATGTATTAAGCTTGCTCTTCATCTGAGTGAAGCACTCCTCGTACGCCTTTTGTGCATCTGCCTGCCATCCGCTTCTCAGCGTCTGATTTGCTCTTTCAAGGGCTTTGATTGCGTTGTCGTTATCAACGCTGATCTTCTTTATCTGCTGAGCGATGCTCAGTGCTTGACTTTTGTCCATTGTCAATTTGTCTGCCATTTGTTTATCCTCCTAAAGGTATTAAAATTTAGTTGCCAAACCAGCAACGAATTCAAGGGTGTTCTTCTTCAGTAATGCTATTCTCATCATATCTTATTCGTTTTTCAGAAAATCGAAATCATACATCAATCATGGTACGAACCACCATGCAATCGCCGCCATCTAGTGAGACAAAGGCATCAGCACTGTCAAGGTAGATGTTACTGGAGTCGAGACGATCACTAAAATAAGGATGTCTTTCTCCACGCCCCCCCATTGCAATTCTCTTTTGATAAGAACTTATCGCATCACTGAAAAACGAGTTGTTTCTTGCTCTAGAGACATGCTCGATCCATATGATCAACATCTTACCTGCAGCCATTTTATCACGAAGTACTTCTTGCCAAGGATACATTTTAAGATTCGTATAATCACCACAATCATTCCCGGCTAAGCCCGGATAATCAATAATAACGACTGTATTTTCTTTCAACTGCTCCGCCCACTCTTTTAGATACTCATGATCATTACTTGTTACTATATCACCGCTAAAATAGTGGCGTCTGCTTTCTTCCTCAAGCAGTACAACCTTATATTTTGTGAAGGAACTAATAATATATCTAACAAACGCATCTTTCGGCAATATATCAACATACGACATCGCAACACCATGATAGTCAAATGAAAGTTCTGCCCATTCCAATGTTTTTTTACACATTCCAAGCAAGATTGAATCTCCATTTGTCTCTTGATAAAGTTTTCTCGCCCATGTCCCTCTCTGCGAAAACGCCATATCAAAAGTAGGAATATGAAGGAGTCTATCCGTATCCATATCACGCGCAATTGGTTTGTTTCCCGGCTTCTGAACTTCTTCGAAAGTCTGTATTTCAACAGGATATGGCAAAACAGTATCTAACATAAGAGCTCGTCCCTTTCGTGGAAGAACAGAGCCTTCATACGAAAAGTCTTCGATACTCATTACCGATTTATCATATTTCATAAAGATTTTTGTATCGAAATATGGACTAAGTCGATAGCCGACTAATTCTGTATTAGCTACGAGAACAAAATGTACCCCGTACTGAGCTGGATTTAGTGACATGATTGAAAGCAGTTCCTCTGGATAGAATTCAAATGCAGAAATAAGCTGATTCCAACCATCAATCACAAACACAAGTCTAGGCTCATTAAGCGAATTGTTATCTATTTGCCTTTGTTTTATTATCTCTCGAATAAAGGTCAACGTGCGTCCGATTTTTTCTTCTGTTTCGGATATATCTGCCACTAAATTAGTGATATATTCCGCCACAATATGGCTATTATCAAAAGACCTAAGCGATTTAGAACCATACTGTATAATGTAAAATTGGATATCAGAAGCATTGCAAGTAGCTTCCAACTGACTCACTAACTGACCAACAGCATTACTGCGTCCACTGTTCGGTGCACCTGCAATCAGTAAATGATTATTACCATTACCAAGGCTAATTGACACCTTTTCCTGCTTATGTTCAGTGATAAAGTCACCTACGCCTATATACATATCTGTAATATGCCTACCAGATATAAAACCTTCACCATCCAACTGTAATTTAATTTCAGTCGGTAAAGATGGAGTAAGTACATTATGTGGCAAAGCAATACCAGATGCAGTTTTGACAATTTTACAGGTATCACAAACTTGTGACAATTGCGTAGAAGCGGTATATATATTACCCAATTCTTTACTCAGTATCAGACGTTCATTCACACCGTTTATTACTTCAATTTTTGTTGCCAAGAATTTTGCTGAGGTCGGTGCTCCACTCCAAGCAGTTTGAAACTCAATAAGCCCCGGCTTGCCTCCAGTGAGACAATACGCTCGTCCTCTTGTTTGAATATACGCCGCATCTTTTACCTTCAATACAGCATTACTCTCGTCATCATTCAAAACTTTGAGACAAATCTTGCAATTAGAATTTGACCAAATTTGAGAATCCACCGACTGACTCGGACTCTGTGTAGCAAGAATCAAATGAATACCAAGACTTCTTCCAACTCTAGAAAGACTAATGATCATTTCTTTAAACTCTGAACATTGTGCAATTACCTCTGCGAATTCGTCGATAACAATGAACAGATGTGGTAATGCTACTAGATGCTCTCCTGATTCATGGTATGCTTCATGATACCTATTAATCTTTTGCCCATAAGGTTCAAGCAGTTTTGCTCTACGCTTTCTCTCGTTATTGAGCATCGTGATTGCTCTTCCTGCAAAGTAATCAATTTCATCATCAATATTAGTTAAAGATCCTGCATTGTGCGGCAGTTCTTTAAAGGATTCGGACATACCTCCCTCTTTAAAGTCAATAAACACAAATGAAACTTCGTCTGGACTATAACGAGAAGCAAGTGCAACCACAAATGTTTGAAGAAATTCACTTTTGCCGGACCCCGTGGTGCCAGCAACAAGCATATGCGCCCCGTCATGCTCGTCACTCATGTCCAAATCCATAACTTCGGTTGGAGACTTTTTACCCAACACAGCATGAATACCATCTGTATAACAATAATTTTTCGCCCAGTTAAGAGCAATGCTATTTGGTGATAGACTTCTTTCTCCGTAAAGGTCAAACAAAGTAATAAGCGATGGAAGCTCATTAGTACGACTATCATCTGTCAATTGTACTGACGATAGAAATCTCGATAATTCTTCCACATCATATATCTCAGCTTTTCTAGGAGTAATCTCAATTTCGGCAAGTCCAAACATCGAGGCATTGGTGAATGTAGAATTCATTTTATTAATATTCACGATACTTTCTGCCTGAGACGGAAGTCCTTTTGTATCAGAAATATAAATCAAACTCACACCAACAGTGTTTTTTCTTTGTGTAAAAAAACGCTGAATTCCATTCTTTTCAAAGAATTCAACATCCTCAACTAAAACCAAATAATGAGGAAGATGTAGACCCTCATGAGCCACTCGTTCCTGACATATGTTAGTCAAATACAACAAAACATTTGTTTTTTCAGAATCCGTAGCTGCAAAAAAGCGATACTTCTTATCCTCATCCCAACAATGTGGCAGCCATCTTGTCCATTGATATTTTCCTTCAGCCAACGAATTGCTCGGTTCATTTTTCGCAAGCACCACGATTTTAACTTCATCATAACCATACGAATAAATTGCAGAAAGAAGAATGCCAGCTAAATACTCCTGCGTGATACCCAAGCTACTGTTATCACAAACACCTAAACATGGATGATTACGTAAATTAACAATAAGAGGTGTATTCTCGATGACATCGTATTTATCAAGTAGTTTCTTGATTTTATCCTTCAGCTTATCGTCTCTGTGAAGTACCATTTGTTCATAGTCAACTTCTAACTGAACCGGAAACTTTGCTGAATACGTTCCCACGCATACGTTCATGAAATCATTGTATTCAGCACGTTTACACCACAATGTCGCATCCAAATTTTTACACCTATCAAGTTCTTCTGCTGTCCCTGGGAAATCAAATGCATTCCACAACTGATAAGACTGTTTGATTTGTTCGAATTCCAAATCTAAAGCATCTAAGTACTCATTATAAGCAATGATTTCAGCATTATAAACATCCATTGCCTCTTTCCAGTTCTGTCTATCCTCTATAGCAGGTACTACCAATGCGGGAATTAGCATTATCACTGGGAATAAAAGCATTGTCAGAGATGTCTGATTGAAATAGTACATCAAACCATACGCAGCAACCATAATAAGTGGATACAAAGCCCTGCTAATAACTGATCTTTTTTGCTTAACCGGTGTAACAGGCAAAGGACGTAACGGCCTTACTTCATTAATTTGATCATTATATAAACGAGGATTTCTTCTAAATTCCATCATGAATCACCCTTTCTTTTTTATCAACAACTGTTATACTAATAAGATCTTGAGATTTTCACTATTTCTGTGAACAAGCATTTATCTGTTCAACAAAATCCTTTGGATATAATCCCAGCAAGAAAAGCAACTTTGATGTTTCCTCTATAGAATCGAAAAAGAAAATTAATGAAAGATAAATATTCCACGGCATCACTTTATTTTCATTTTCAATTTGACCATATGTTTGTCGCTAAATACGGAGTATCTCAGCCAAATTATCTTGAGAAATATTCGTCTTTTCTCTTAACAACTTCAACTCCAAAACCAATGCGTCAATATATTCTTTCTTTAATATCATTCGATACAGACCACTGTTCTCTCGTTTCTGCCATAACTTTCCTTTCTTTTTTTATACTAGACAACTATTTTTAATTGGCTATACCATTGAAATTTATAAATTTCCAATATATAAACGGTTTCCACGTTTGAATATAGTTGAGTTATTTTGAAACCGTTATACTAGTTTATGGTATACATATTCTATGATATCATTATACAAAACGTCGTCATATTTATCAATATGTCAACGTGCATTTGTATATCAATATCTCAAACTTCCCACACCGATAAGGTGTGATGTGCCTTGAAAATTCAATATTTCAGCCAATAAAAAAGGCATAAATGACGCTCTTTTGGTATAATGGAATTGTCCAGAAACCACTTTACAAAGGAGGATTTATGCCATGTCCATTATATCACAGAACAACGAAAATGAGGTAGCTATTTTAGATTGTGTTCAGAGATTTTTTCTTCTCACAAGGTAGGCCGCCTTTTAAAGAAATGCAACGGCACCAAAGAAAAAGGCGTTCCCGCTATCTCGCTCCTCAGATATAAACTCAGTAACGTCTTCACAGGAAGAAGCATGTATATCGTTTGCACCCGCCAGGAAAACATTTTCCTGATGTCTGTCAAACATAACTTTCATCAATTTCTCTTCTGTAATGCTCCATTTTTGAATCGTATCGTGATTAATTGACATCTGCATTCCAAGACCGTCTCTTTCATATAACAGATGACATTCCAGTGCAATATCTCCAATACGTCGATATGGATGATTCTCAAGAAGCGTTGCCCTGATCTCTGCATCGAATACGTATGGGACGAGGTATTCCTTTGCTATTGAAAAATCTTCCTTTACATGATCAAAGAATGTATAGGCTTCCTTTACTATTTCATATTCCTTCAGGAACCCTCCCAATTTCTCTTCCAAAACTGTTTTCCTGCATGAGTAATAGTCTGGCCTCTTTGATACTGGTAACCGCAGGAACCAGATCCATTTCTGCCTGAACATTTTTATAATTTTTCCACTCTTCCCGCTGCATACGAAAGAATGTTCCTTCATCCGCATCGGAAATATCACTTCGTCTTACTGGAACCATCATTCCCCTTTCCGGTGAATCAAATACATATTCTCCCTGATCAAATGCTTCCAGTGCTTCACTCTTTTCAACATATACATGACGGATCTCCATAAGTTCCATTTCAATACTATCGATCATTTCAGCTGCCGTATCCTTAATTACCTGCAGTAATGCATGCAGTTCCGGAATCTTAAACAGTATAGTGTTATGGATGAACTACGCAATCAGCTTAAAACCATGAACCGTCAGTTCGGCTTTTACATGAAGCACAAGACAGCTATGAAGAATAATCTTATCGGCATCCTTGACCAAACCTATCCTGGTGTGAATACTTACTTTGACAGTCCTGCTCGCAGTGACGGCAGCCAGAAATGGGTTGATTTTGCATCTACATACTGGCATGTGGACTGTGTCCGTAAAATGTCCCTGAAGGGTTGTCACATCTTCTCCGAAACGGTCAACCATTGTTTTCATCAGGCTGTTATCACACCGTAAATCCACAAGGACTTTTTCGCCTGAGAACATAAAGAAAACTTCCTTTGTGTAATTCTCAATATCAAAATCATCAGGCATCCACAGGAGTTGAACAAGAGATGAAAAAAGTAAACCAATCTGATCTGACCTCTACAATTTTGACGGAAGACAATTTAACTCTTCTTACCACAGATGAGGTCGCTGAAATGTTAATGGTGGGAAAGAACCGTGTATATGAGCTTTTGAACAAAGAAGAATTGAAAGGAATGAGAATTGGTAAATCTACATGGCGAATCCCTAAAGAAGCCGTTTTACAGTTTATCCGGGAACAGTCTCGCCTTTAAATTTGCCCCTTGGGAATATCCCAAGGGGTATTTCTTACTATATACATACTCAGACAAAAAAAATAAAGGAAACCAGAGCTATTGCACTCTAATCTCCTTTATTTCACATATCCTCACATAATTCTACAGAAATTCCCAAAAGATTGGTACAAAATTGGTACAAAACCTCGAAAATTGGTACAAACTACATGATTATTTATTATTATTTTTTGCTCTTAGTATAACTTTGCACCTGCTGGAATATGGTTATCAACCATCAGAAGATGAAGCTTTTCTTCTCCCTCTTCCTCATGGATTGCACTGAGAAGCATTCCACAGGATTCGATTCCCATCATGGCTCTCGATGGCAGGTTGGTGATCGCAATTAAAGTCTTTCCAACCAGTTCTTCCGGCTCGTAATAAGCGTGAATACCGCTTAAAATCGTACGATCTGTGCCTGTTCCATCATCCAGAGTGAACTGTAACAGCTTCTTGGATTTCTTAACAGCTTCACACGCTTTAACCTTTACAGCTCTGAAATCTGACTTGCTGAAAGTATCGAAATCAACAAATTCCTCAAATAAAGGCTCTACCTTTACCTTGGAGAAGTCGATAGCTTCTTCTTTCTCCGGTGCTGCTGTGGAAGTGCTGTTTTCTGACTTCGCAGATTTCTTGTCAGCGTCCAGAGACTTCATTGTCGGGAACAGAAGCACATCTCTGATGGCCTGGCTGTCTGTCAGCAGCATAACCAGGCGGTCGATACCGTATCCGATACCACCTGTCGGAGGCATACCGATCTCCAGGGCGTTCAGGAAGTCTTCATCTGTATGGTTGGCTTCATCATCACCTGCTGCAAATGCTTCTTCCTGTGCTGCAAAACGTTCGCGCTGATCGATCGGATCGTTCAACTCGGAGTATGCATTACACATTTCCCATGTGTTGATAAACAGCTCGAAACGTTCTACCTTGGTAGGATCGGAAGGTTTCTTCTTGGTCAGCGGTGAGATCTCGATCGGATGATCCATGATAAAGGTCGGCTGGATCAGTTCTTTCTCGCAGAACTCTTCGAAGAACAGGTTGATGATATCGCCTTTTTTGTGGCGCTCTTCGTATGCGATATGATGTTCTTCTGCCAGTTTTTTTGCAGCTTCATCATCTGCAACCTGGTCGAAATCGATACCTGCATATTTTTTGATGGCATCGTTCATGGTCAGACGTTCAAACGGTTTTCCGAGATCGATCTCGATACCGTTGTAAGAAATCTTTGTAGAACCGCAGACTTTTTCTGCCAGATAACGGAACATGGATTCGGTCAGTTCCATCATACCTTCATAATCAGTATAAGCCTGATACAACTCCATCAGGGTGAATTCCGGGTTATGACGGGTGTCCACACCTTCATTACGGAATACTCGTCCAATCTCGAAGACTCTCTCCAGACCACCAACGATCAGTCTCTTCAGGTACAGTTCCAGAGAAATACGCAGTTTTACATCTTCGTTCAGTGCATTGTAATGTGTCTCGAACGGTCTTGCCGCAGCACCACCTGCATTTGCAACCAGCATCGGAGTCTCCACTTCCATGAAGTCACGTCCGGAAAGGAAGTTACGGATCTCTTTGAGGATCTGAGAACGTTTGATAAAGACTTTCTTGCTTTCCTGGTTCATGATCAGATCTACATATCTCTGACGATAACGGGTATCCGTATCGGTCAGACCATGGAATTTTTCCGGAAGAATCTGTAAACTCTTGGATAACAGCGTCATTTTCTCTGCATGGATAGAAATCTCACCGGTTCTTGTTCTGAAAGCAAATCCTTCCAGACCGAAAATATCGCCAATATCAGATTTTTTAAAGTCTGCGTAGGAATCGGTGCCGATGGCATCTCTTGCCACGTATACCTGAATATTTCCCTGCAGATCCTGGATATTACAGAAAGAAGCTTTTCCCATCACTCTCTTGAACATCATACGGCCTGCTACAGCTACATGAATCGGGTTTGCATCCATGATGCTTCTTCTTTCTTCATAGTCTTTCTTCAGAACTTCTTTTTTCTGTTCTTCATCCAGACCTTCTACTTCCGGTTCCTTATGGTCTTTGAGAAGTTCCGCTTCATGCGCTTCATAAATCTCTTTTACCTCAAGGGAATGATGTGTCTGGTTAAATTTGGTAATCTGGAACGGGTCTTTGCCGTTTGCCTGCAGTTCTGCCAGTTTCTCACGGCGCACCTTTAATAACTGATTCGTATCCTGCTCCTGCTTCTTCTGCTCTGCCACCTTTTTCACTCCTTCTTTTTCGCTGCGATGCGTCTGTCTCCCATTCTGAAAACAGCGCTTCTGGTCTTTTGCTGATAGTTACTTATATTGCTTGTTACTTAGATATTTCTCTCGATTTTCAATACTTTATACTGCATAACTTCGCCGTCAGCCAGTTCTACATCTACCACATCACCCTGTTTTGCTCCGATCAGAGCTTTTCCAACAGGAGATTCATTGGAGATTTTTCCCTGCAGGCTGTTTGCTTCTGTGGAACCAACCAACTGAAAATCCATCTCTTCATCATATTCCATATCCAGAACTTTTACTTTGCAGCCAACGTTGATCTTGCCTTCGTCAACTTCATCTTCCACAACAACTTCTGCATTTTTCAGGATCTTCTCAATCTCTTCAATACGAAGTTCGATATCTCTCTGTTCATCTTTTGCTGCATCGTACTCTGCATTCTCGGAAAGGTCTCCCTGTTCTCTGGCTTCCTTGATCTTTTCTGCTACTTCTTTTCTTTTTACAACCTTCAGGTCATGTAATTCATCTTCCAGTTTTTTCAGTCCGGCATATGTGAGTAAGTTTTTCTTTGCTTCCATGTTTCTACGTTTCCTTTCTTTCCGTGATCATCTGACACGGTATGATCACTCTTTATTTCTATTTTATTTTCTGCGTTAGATTATGTCCCTTATTTATAGATATTACACGTTTTTACATTGCATACCAGAAACTTCCATTCACCTTCATTTTACTATGGATTCTGTGCTTTCCGGTACTTGAAGAACTTGTTTTTCTCCCTTGTGCAATCACAGTATTATAAAGGAAACGCGTGAAAATGTCAACCATTCCGGAAGTTTTCGTCTGCCGATTCTCCCCTTGTGTTACTGATCACTCCGTTCTCGCTGACACGTTTCGCACTACACAAACTTATGATCCTGATCAGTTCCACCCTTCCAGCAACTGTTCCAGTTCTTCCATGCTCTGTACTTCATTCACTGCTGCCCGAAGCTGTGCCGAATGTGGATACCCTGCCGTATACCACGCCACATGTTTTCGCATCTCACGCATCGCGGTAAGCTCGCTCTTATACTTCATCTGCAGACCGGCATGGCGCCAAATCATCTCCTTCACTTCAGAAAGCTCCGGTTTCTTCGGTACTGTGCCGTGTTCCAGATATTCTGCCGTCTGTGCAAAGATCCATGGATTCCCCTGCGCGGCACGACCGATCATCACACCATCACATCCGGTTTCTTCCAGAAGTGCTTTTGCTTTCTGTGGTGAATCCACATCTCCATTTCCGATCACCGGAATGGACACAGCTTCTTTTACTTTTCGGATGATTTCCCAGTCTGCTTTTCCGGAATAAAACTGCTGTCGTGTCCGTCCGTGAACCGCAATCGCGGCTGCACCACTGTCCTCGATGATCTTTGCGATCTCCACCGCATTCACATGATCATCGTCAAATCCTTTTCGTATCTTTACCGTCAACGGCTTCTTAATCGCTTTTGCCATCGCCGTTACTATCTCACGGACCAGTTTCGGATTTTTCATCAGTGCGGATCCCTCACCATTATTAACCACTTTCGGCACCGGGCATCCCATGTTGACATCCAAAATATCAAACGGCTTTTCTTCGATCTGTTTTGCCATCTCACTCATGATCTCCGGGTCTGAGCCGAAAAGCTGCAAGGATACCGGCCGCTCTTCCGGCAGGATCCGCATCAGTTCCTGTGTATTCTTATTCTTATAATAAATGGCCTTGGCACTGACCATCTCCATACACAAAAGTCCTGCACCCTGTTCTTTGCACAGGAGACGAAATGGCAGGTCTGTCACACCTGCCATCGGAGCCAGAACCACTGGGTTCGGTAATGTTACATTTCCAATCTGAAGTTTCATCCTTCCTCCCCGTCTTCCATCTCTTCCCCAAGAAAGAATACCCGGTAATACATCTCCAGAGATGCCAGCAGCTCCTGTTTTTCTTTCCGGATCTGTTTGATGCGCAGTACACTGCCAATCTCATCATACATCGCATCCGCATCCAGCGCTTCTGTCTTGAATTCCAGGTTTCCGTCCTCATCGAATTCCAGTGTCAGGATACCGCCGATCTCCTCGGTATACATCACACAGAGGATCTGCAGTTCTTCTTTTACCTGCTGTGGCAGGGCGTCAAAATCCGGATTAAAATAATATTTCTGTTCGTAGGCACTGGCACCACATAAAACGATTCGATCTGCGTACATCTTTCCTCCTATACATATCCGTAAAGACCACGGACAGATACCTCTCCCGCATAAACCTCGGTGATGGTTCCGTCTTCTTTTTCTACCAGAAGCTCACCCATGGCGTTGATTCCTCTCGCCACACCGGTGTATTCATGTCCCGGTTCCAGTACACGCACCTGCTGATCCTGATTGACCAGCGCTTCCTGATAGGCAGCCATCAGTCCGCTCAGATCCTGTGTCTTTACAAATATCTCATAATTTTCTTCTATTTTTTCCATACATTCTGCGATCAGTGCAGAACGGTTGACTTTATGCCCGATCTCTTTTTGCAGAGACGTAGCTTTATCTTCCAGTTCCTCCGGAAATTCCCGCAGATTGGCATTGATTCCGATTCCTGTCACCAGATATTCAATATAGTTCATCTGCGCGCTCATTTCCGTCAGAATTCCTACTAATTTTTTCCCGTTCAGCACCACATCGTTCGGCCATTTGATCTGTGCCTGCAGACCCAGATTACTCCGGATCGCCTGGGTCACGGAAAGTCCGATCACCAGGGTCAGCATCGAAGCCCGATCCGGCCGGATCTCCGGGCGAAACAGGATTGACATATAAATAGCACTTCCGTGAGGAGAATCCCAGGCTCGTCCACGCCGCCCTTTTCCTCTACTCTGATAATCCGCCACCGCGAGGGTTCCATGGGGCGCATCTTCCTCTGCCAGCCGCTTGATCTGGGTATTGGTAGAATCAATCTCATCATAATAATACAGCGTCTGGCCCGCCCAACGGGTATGCAGACGGCTCTTGATCTCACTCTCGCCCAGCACATCCGGCACATCTTTCAGACAATATCCCTTATTCTGTACCGCCTCGATCTCATAGCCTTCTTCTTTCAGCTGTTTCATGTATTTCCACACCGCAGTTCTGGAAACTCCCAGCTGTTCACACAACTCCTGACCTGACAGATAGCCATCCGTCTCCAGCAGTTTTTTTAAGATTCTGGTCTTTGTTGACTCCATGGATTATGCCCCCAGAGTTGCCGCCATCACCGCTTTGATGGTATGCATACGGTTTTCCGCCTCCTGGAAAACTTTGGACTGTTCCGACTGGAAGACTTCATCGGTAACTTCCATATCCTTCAGGCCAAAACGTTCTCCCATCTCTTTGCCGATACCGGTATTCAGATCGTGGAAAGATGGCAGACAGTGCAGGAAGATTGCTTCTTTCTTGCCGTTTGCCATAACCTCCTTCGTTACTTTATATGGAGAAAGATCTTTGATTCTCTCCGCCCATACTTCGTCCGGCTCACCCATGGATACCCATACATCAGTGCAGATGACATCTGCATCTTTTGTTCCCTCCATCACATCTTCTGTCAGAGTGATGGTGGCACCGGATGCTTTTGCATACTCCTGACACTGAGCTACCAGTTCTTCATTCGGGAAATACTTTTTCGGTGCACATGCCACAAAATCCATGCCCATCTTCGCGCAGGCAATCATGTAAGAATTTCCCATATTATATCTTGCATCACCCATATAGACCAGTTTGATGCCTTTGAGTCTTCCGAAGTTTTCCTGAATGGTCAGCATATCCGCCAGCATCTGGGTCGGATGATATTCGTTGGTCAGACCGTTCCATACCGGAACTCCTGCATATTTCGCCAGTTCTTCCACGATTTCCTGCCCAAAGCCACGATATTCTATTCCTTCGTACATGCTGCCCAGGACCTTTGCTGTATCCGCGATGCTTTCTTTTTTACCGATCTGGGATCCCTTCGGATCCAGATAGGTGGTTCCCATGCCCAGGTCATGTGCCGCCACTTCAAAAGAACAGCGGGTTCTGGTACTGGTCTTTTCGAAAATCAGTGCTACATTTTTCCCGCGCAGCGTGTCTGTCAGAACTCCTTCTTTCTTTTTCTTCTTCAGATCTGCAGACAGTTCCAGCAGATATGCTATTTCTTCCGGTGTATAATCTTTTAATGTCAGAAAATGACGTCCTTTTAAATTCATGATAATTCCTCCTCTTTCTGTAAATTCATTTCCCGGTATCCACCCTATTTTCTTCCAAAACATTCGTCATACTTCACACGTTTCGAAAAATGCGGTAAATGCCGGAAGTTTTTCCCGTTCTTCCTGTGGCATACGGTCCAGCTTTTCCTGTATCTTTTCCACAAGTCCTTCTACGGTGTAAATCTGGTACTTCGATACCCGGCACAGTTTCGCCGTGGCTTCCAGTGCCGCCAGATACAGTTCCTTATAATTCCACTCTCTGGAAAGCTTTAATTCCAGAGCCGTTCCCGGCAGGATCAGTTCCGTCAGGCTTCTGTAACGGGTTTCTGCACTCCCTTTGAAGTGATGCCACCGGCACAGTCTCTCCAGACTGCTCTCCGGAATCTGCACCAACTGCTTTAAATAATAACATTCTTCCTGATTTTCTTCAATATAGTAAATCTTTCCTTTCAGCCCATAGACCATTCTTTTCGCATCGTAATATCCGATTTTCATGTTCCGGACACTCTTTTTATGGTTAAAGTCGATAATATTTCCCAGATCCACTCTCGGTTCAATGGTCAGGATATTGGTTTCTTCCGGAATCTTTACCCTTTTTTCCCTGCCGATTCCGAAGATCCGGAGCACGATAATATTCTCATACCCTCGATCCACAAGAGAGTCCAGCGGCACATTATTGATCGCCCCTCCGTCAATATACGTTTTTCCATGAAGTTTTTCATTCTTAAATAACGGGAAAATATAAGCACTCGCCAGCAGAAAATCTTTCATCAGTCCCGGTTCTACCTGTTTCAGATCAATATCCAGTTCTTTCATGGCATCCACGCTGAATGTCTTGATAAAAATATCAATGGACGAATTTCTGATTTTTTCTTCGTCCACCACTTTATCCAGCATGTCTTTTAACGGTGTCACATCTACGCCACCCTCACTCATATGACGGAACGCATCTTTTACAGCCTCCCAGAAAGGTGCCTCCCCTTCCATGAGTTGCTCCATCCTTGTGTCATCCACATCCATCACCTGAGAATAGGTCAGATTACTCCACATCTGTTGCGCCATCTCCAGTTCATCCATACAGATCAGCGCGCCATTCAATGCTCCGACACTTGTTCCTGCCACAGCATTGATCTTTACCCCTGCTTCTTTCAGTGCCTTCCAGGCTCCAATCTGATATGCGCCCTTGGCACCTCCTCCTTCCAGAACCAGCCCGTATTCTTTGCTGGTATCAATTACCGGTGTTAACATATTTACACCTCCTGTTCTCCTCTTACCATCTACTGCTATCTTTGTTTTATATACAGCATCCTCTCATAATATTTCATTTCCTGTGCTTTTCTGTTTATTCCTCCATAATAGAAATCAGGGGCAACGCCCTCAGGTCTCCCCGAAGAACATTACCCCCTCATTTTATAAATCATTTATTTTTTCTCAATATTTTTATCTGTCATAATCTCTTTCAGTGAAGTTGCCAGTCCGGCCAGCCCCTGCAGATCAGACGGTACAATAATCTTGGTTGCTTTACCTTCTGCCATATCTTTCAGTGCTTCCAGACTCTTCAGTGTCAGAACGGATTCGTCTGCACCGGCCTCTTTAAGGAAACGGATACCATCTGCATTCGCCTGCTGCACTTTCAGGATCGCTTCCGCCTCACCTTCTGCCTCACGGATCATCTTTTCTTTCTCTGCTTCTGCCCGAAGAATGGCTGCCTGTTTTTCCGCCTCTGCTTCAAGAATCGCAGATTCCTTCTTACCTTCTGCTACCAGAACGGTAGATTTTTTCTCACCTTCTGCGATCAGGATCGCTTCTCTTCGTTCACGCTCTGCTTTCATCTGTTTCTCCATGGCTTCCTGAATAGCTGCCGGAGGCATGATATTTTTCAGTTCCACACGGTTGACTTTGATTCCCCACGGATCTGTGGCAATGTCCAGTGCCGCACGCATCTTGGTATTGATCACTTCACGAGAAGTCAGCGTCTCATCCAGTTCCATATCACCGATGATATTTCTCAATGTGGTCGCTGTCAGATTTTCAATCGCCATGATTGGATTTTCTACATTATAAGTATAGGATTTGGAATCCGTGATCTGGTAAAATACGACCGTATCGATCCTCATCGTTACATTATCTTTTGTGATTACCGGCTGCGGTGGGAAATCTACTACCTGTTCTTTTAAATTTACCCTCTTTGCCACACGGTCAATCACCGGAACCTTAAAATGTAATCCCGGCTCCCAGGTTCCCTGATACAGTCCCAGACGCTCAATGACATAAGCTCTTGCCTGTGGAACTACTTTGATACAGGATGTTACAATGACAACCACTAACACTAAAATCAAAATCAGAAATATAAGTCCACCCATTTTTCTTACCTGTTATCCTTTCTTTTTCACAATCAATTTTACACCTTCGATACGTTCGATCTCCACGACCGTATCTTTTTCAATCATTTTTTCATTATCATCGGTCCGTGCTGTCCATTCGATACCACCGACGATAACCTGCCCCTGGTTCTTCAGATTTTCTATCGTCTGTGTTACCACCGCCTCCTTGCCAATCAGGCTTTCCGCATTGGTACGGGTTCGATTGGTATTCAGGTATCGCATGGCAATCGGTCTTGTAAAAATCAGCAGGATCAGTGAGACAATCAGAAACAAAACAAACTGTACTACTCTTCCGGCACCGGCTACCGCTGCTATCCCGGCAATCAGTGCACCCCCGGCAAACCAGATCGTTGTAAGGCCCAGCGTGGCAATTTCAATCACCAGCAATACAACAACCGCTGCCAGCCATAGAATCGCATCCATGTTCCTCCCCCTTTCCTCCGGTATGTTACGCATGTTCCTTCTTTATCCTCTGTTCAGAAACATGTTCCATATCCTTGCATATTCCCTGCAGTCGAAAAATATAACTTTGATTATCCGCTGCGTGCTTTTCTCTATGGTTCTTCCATCATACACTATTTTGTCTGAAAACGCAATGAAATACCCCGTGCCTTCTGAAATTGTAAGATTTTTTTAAATTAGTTCTTACATTTCAGGTGCACGGGGTGCTTTCCCTTCTTATCTTAAATTAATCAGTAACTGTTCAGTACCTTCACAGTTATGAACCAAAGTGCCTTCAAAACCACCTTCTGTGATGGCATTTTCTTCTGCTGGCTTTTAATAAAAATGCTGATTTCCAATCTGCTGTCCACGACCGCTTCCACTGTTAAAATACAGTGCGCTTCCGATCGGATTGGATCCTGCAAGTGCTTCCTGCGCTGCCTGATAACAATCACTTCTTGCTCCCTGGCTCAATACAGAAGAAAGGATTCCGCTGGCTACCGGAGAAAACTGCCCACTCTGATAGACAACTTCTGTAATGCTGTTCGGAAACTGACTGCTTCTTACCCGGTTCATGATAACCGCTCCTACAGCAACTTTTCCTGTGTGGCTTTCTCCCCCTGCCTCACACTGAATAATTGCTGCCAAAAGCGCCAGTTCACTGTCAGATGCAGACATGGATGCTCCTGTCTGGCTGACCTGCTGCACAGCCTGTTCTTTTTCTTTCTGCTGTGTCTCATATTCCGCAACACTGAGTGCTGTAGTTTCTTCTATCTGAATATACTCCGCAAACATATAAGCCGAATCTTCCCCACATGACACCTGATACCAGTCTCCCTCCTGGCCCAGAATCTCTACCCGGCTTCCCTGTTTCATACTTCCTATCTGACCGGCATCCATAGACGGCTCTTTGCGTACCCGGAGAGAACTTGCTGTCACAGTTCCCTGACTGCCGTAGGATTCCTCATAAAGATGTTTTGCTTCTTCGCCAAATACAAGAAGGTCTGATTTTACATATCCTTCTACAGATCCTGACGTGATCTTCGTCCAGTCTCCCTGCTGTTCTATCACCTGTGCCGCTGCCCCCTTCGGCAGTACCCCTACACATTCACTCTCCTTCGAACCTTCCTGACGGATATTGGCATAGTCGGTTACATTCGCAGCTGCTTTCTGCGCCCATTCATCCGTATCGAGAACCGAACTCCCGGAATTATCATCTGTAACTTCTGTGGATGTCTCATCGGCAAGTACCAGTGTTCCTGATCCCGCTGTAACGACCAGCACACCTCCCAGGATCCCTGCTGCTTTCCATAATTTATTCACTTGAATTACCTCCTGTTGATTTCGTTCTTTTTACGATTTGTTACAAATTTGTTACGATTTGTTACGGTGTGATTGTAACAAATTTAACTTTTCTTGTCAACAGGAACATTTCGGTGAATTTCGTGGAATTTTCTGAAAATTTTTAGGGATTGTGGGCTTTGGAGTCGATATTTGAGATGAAATGTAGAATTGTGCATTATGATGAAATGTGATTAAAGACGGACGCAGAAGGAGGCGGGCACCAGGGGTGGGCAACGTGGGCAGGACAACTTTAAGCTAGCCGCTAACTTCGGCTATAATTCACGAGGGTCAGCTGACCCTCGCGAAAGCCTACGTAAGCGTCGGATCTTAAAGCTTGCCCTAACCGCCCACACAGTGTTGCCCACCCCTGGTGCCCGCCTCCTTCTGCTGAGTACTGACATCTCCACTACACCTGCCTTACTTTTTTACCCTATTGTCACCTTATCATTGCCGATATGTTCCCCACACAACCCTTTCCGTGGCCAACACTCAGAAAGTTCACACTTACACAATAAGGACAGACAGCCTTTTGCTGGCGTCCTTAGCCGAGATGAGATCCAGTCTTTAGAAGGACTTGACAGTGAGCGGCTCTCCGCGAACTGGCACCTTAGTTCTTCTTAGGACTTAGCTCAGATCGGCGTTGCCAGCGGTTGGCTGGTCTTATTGCGTAAGTGTGAACTTTCGTCCGCCCCACCGGTAATCATTCATCCTGCCATCTGTTTGTTATATCTCTTCCCCACTGCCAATACCTTCCCCACACAACCACCTCCCCCGCCGCCAACACTCAGAAAGTCCGCACTTACCCGATAAGAACAGACAGCCTTTTGCTGGCGCCCTTAGCCGAGATGAGATCCAGTCCTTAGAAGAACTTGACAGTGAGCGGCTCTCCGCGAACTGGCATCTTAGTTCTTCTTAGGACTTAGCTCAGATCGGCGTTGCCAGCGGTTGTCTGGCCTTATCGGGTAAGTGCGGACTTTCGTCCGGTTTTCCAATAGGTATATCCACCATAATCAAAATCGGGTCACCAAACCAATGATTGATATCCAACGCAATAAAAAACGCCCCGCCGGAAAGCTTCCCCTCTCCCGACAGGGCATTAAACACATTCTATAGTTTACAGTGCCGGCACATCCGTCCTCCGCGGATCCAGTATCTGGCTCGCATCGAACAGATCACTCGTCCGGTTCACATCTCCGTGAACATCATTCCACAGCCGGTATCCATCCAGATTCCGTCTGCCCTGACGCACATAATTATCCCGGATCTGTAAGAAATACTGACTCGAATCCACATTACAATAAAAATGGAAGCCCTGACTGCTCAAATAATTAAACTTCTCATTATCTGTTGTATAATCATGCCAGTCCGCCAGATCCTGTCCATGTGCAAAAATAATGGTATCCGTTCCGCCAACCAACGGAGCTACATACTCCAGCCACTTCTGCGTATCCGTCTGGATCCGCTCCATGCTTGCATCCCCGATCCGGATATGACCCCAGGTATGACTTGCGAATTCCCAGCCATCATCCTTGATCGCATCTGCCACCTTCTTTGCCTCAGCACACTCGTCATCCCAGTTAAAGTCCGGATGTGCATCCAGCCATGCCTGCTGATCAGCGGTCAGATTCTCATGCGTCTTATAAGCGATATCCGTACGATAACCCAGGATTCCATCATAACCGGTCAGTGCGATCATACCCTTCGCACCATGATAAGATGCATCCGGATGCTCTGCAATAAACTGATCCAGAAGCGGAACACAGTCATAAGCGCCCGTTACAGTTGTTCCATCTGCCTGCACATACTCACAGGTAGGTTTTCCATTTTCATCCAGCACGATCTTCGAAGCAATACCTCTTCCATCGTAACTGTGATAATAACTCAGATCATCCAGCGACATCACGAATGCTTTTTTACCAGCCGGAAGCTTCAGTTCCGTATTTGGCGTAAAATGCACTGTACCATCCGCATCCGTTGTCTCGACCACCAGGTCTCTCAGGCGAACCAGCACATATCCGTTATCATACATTGCCTGCGTGATCTTATTAAACTCATCCACCGTAGTCATCCACTGCTTGAAACCGGCTGCAATACTGTCATCTCCCGCAAAACCACGATCCGGATCCACAATCAGAGAATGATAGAAAATATGAGTCACCTCATCCATGTTAACCGGAACACAGCTGTCCTTCGTTGCCTGATACTCAGCGATCTTTGCCGTGATCTCCGGGTCATCAGCTGCACCCTCCACGCCATTTAACGTCTCGATCGCACCATCATAATCATACGTAGCTGCCAGATACTCGGCCTGCTCCATCGCCGTCGTTTTTGCATCTGTTGCAGGTGCTGCCGTATCCTGTGCGTCAGAAGAAGCATCGTCTCCTGTTTCCGCATCATCCGTAGCATCTGCGCCATCCTGACTCTGCTCCGTATCCGGTTTCTGTGTACTTCCCTGCGCCTGATCCTTTTTCAGAGTCTTCGCCAGAAAGAAAATACATACTGCCAGAACAACCAGTAAAAGGATCAGAACCACCGATTTCATCACCATGGATTTTTTCTTCTTCTTTTTCTTCAAAGCTTTCTTATCCATCTTCTCACTCATTTTTATTTATACTCCTTTCTTCTTTGTCTGGATGCCTCATACATCAGAATAGCTGCTGCCACCCCGGCATTCAGAGACTCCAGCTGCCCCTTCATCGGAATCCTGATCAGACAGTCTGCCTGACCGGCTGTTGCATCTGTCAGACCATTTCCCTCATTTCCAATCAAAAATGCGGTTCCTCCGACATACGATTGCTCATCATACCAGCCTTTTCCTTTCAGATGTGCCGCATAAGAACGAATCCCCTGCTTTTTGAACCATGCAAATACATCCTGAAGATCCGGTGCGATCACAAAAGGTACCCGGTAAACAGAACCCATAGTAGAACGGATTGTTTTGGGATTATAAATATCCACACAATTGGTGCTCATAAAGATACCGTCCACCCCGGCTCCCTCCGCTGTCCGGAAAATCGTCCCCATATTTCCCGGATCCTGAAGATCCTCAAGGACAAGAAACAACGGATGTTCCTTCTCACCCATCAGTTCCTCCATAGTATAATGATACTGTCGCACAACCGTGAGTACCCCCTGTGGTGTCAGTGTATCACTCATCTGTGCAAACACCGAATCTTTCACCACTTCGTAAGGAATCCCCTGTAAAAGAGCCTCATGCTCCGGATCCTCCAGAAAGTTTTCAGACACATATGTCTTCACCAGCCGATCCCTTGGAACCTCCCTGAACATCCGCAGACCTTCCACAATAAAAACATCCTGTTTTCTGCGCTCCCGGGCTTTCTTATTCAGCTGGATCATCTGTTTTACCTGCGCATTACTGCTGCTTGTTATCATAGTATACCCATTCCTTTGTTTTCTATATAAGTTCCATGCAAGCACGGACTCTGACTCGTTGCCCGCGAGTCAAAATCGGTCCACCGGACCAATTATTGACATGCAATGCAAAAAGGCGGCATACCGACTCAGAAGGTATGCCGCCGTTATTCTCGCCTTATTATTTGGAATAGTTTGCTGACAGAGATTTTGCAACTTCGTACTGATATTCGGAAATACCTTTTTCCATAGCCAGTGCTTCATTGATATCAAAGTCCACATATTCGCCGTTTTTGTATCCAACGACACGTTTTGTTTTTCCTTCAGCCAGCAGATCTACTGCATAAGATCCCATCATAGAAGCATGTACACGGTCGATACATGTCGGATTACCACCACGCTGCATATGACCCAGAATCGTTGCACGGGTTTCAATACCGGTAGCTGCCTCAATACGTTTTGCCATGCTGCTGGAATGTCCGATACCCTCTGCATTGATGATAATGTGATGCTTTTTACCACGTTTTCTTCCTTCGATGATATTGTTGATCAGCTTCTGCTCGTCGTAATCATATTTTTCCGGAAGAAGAATATCTTCTGCACCGTTGGCAATACCACACCACAAAGCCAAATAACCTGCATTTCTTCCCATAACTTCGATGACACTGCAACGCTCATGAGAAGTAGAAGTATCACGTACTTTATCGATTGCTTCCATAGCAGTGTTCACAGCGGTATCAAAACCGATGGTATACTCTGTACATGCGATATCCAGATCGATGGTTCCCGGAATACCAACTGCATTGATTCCCAGGTTTGCCAGCTTCTGCGCACCTGCAAAAGAACCGTCACCACCGATAACTACCAGACCGTCAATACCGTGTTTTCTGCAGATATCAGCTGCTTTTTTCTGTCCTTCTTCTGTTCTCATCTCTGCGCAACGTGCAGTATACAGGATAGTACCACCACGACCGATGATATCAGATACATCTTTTGCAGTCATATCAATGATTTCTTCATTCAGCAATCCGTCATATCCTTTCAGGATACCTTTCATCTTCAGTCCTTTGCTCAGTCCACGACGAACAACCGCACGGATTGCAGCATTCATTCCCGGAGCATCTCCTCCACTTGTCAATACGCCAATGGTCTTGAGTTCTTTTGCCATAATGTTCCCTCCACTAATATATCTAATCTAATACCGGATAACGCATCATCCGGCTCTATCGCCTTATCGTTTTATATTTTAATGCATATGAAGCTGTTTTTCAATACTCTTTTCCACAACTTTGACATTTTCCGCGCCGTATTTTTCCCGTAAAATACCAAGCAGATTATCCTCGATTTCCACGCTTCGCGAGGCCGGGAGATGTTTCATCTGTTTTTCTGCCCGCAGATACACCACCACATGATCGCTGCCGTCGGACTGGCGCAGGGTATCATAGAGTTCTGCTACCTCCTGCTCGTACTGTTTCCGGTCGGCAAACTGGATCCACAGTTCCCGCGGCACCTGATCGAAGGAGACGATTTTTTCGCAGATCAGCTTACTCGCCTTGTCATCCTCCGCCGACACATTTCCCATGATAAACACTTTGGAATCCGTCTCGATCAGTGCGGCATTTCTTTCATAATCTCTTGGAAATACAACTACTTCCACCGTTCCCACCAGATCTTCCAGTGTGATAAATGCCATAACTTTATTGTTTTTCGTATATTTGATCGTTTTTTCTGTGATCATGCCGCCGACGATCACTTTTGCTCCGTCTCTCACCTTTGGCAGACCGCTCTCTTCCATCGGATAAAAGTCCGAGGTAGCTGCCGTGATATTCTTTTTCCAGACATCTGCATATTCTTCCAACGGATGGCCGCTGATATACACACCAAGCACCTCTTTTTCAAATGCCAGCTTGCTTTCTTTCGCATACTCTCCCACATCCGGCAGGCGGATCTCAAAGCTCTTTTTATCCTCTTCGCCCATGATATCAAACAGACTCATCTGACCGGTCATCGAAGATTTTTTCTCCTGATTGACCGTATCCATCACCTGCACATAGATCATCATAAACTGCTTTCTCGTTCCGCCAAAGCTGTCAAAGGCTCCTGCTTTGATAAAGTTTTCAATGGTCCGCTTATTCACTTCTTTTCCGCTTAACCTCTGACAAAAGTCTTTGAGTGAGGAAAATAAACCGCCCCGCTCTCTCTCTTCCACGATCGCTTCCATCACCGGCTTTCCGATTCCTTTCACAGCCGCCATTCCATACCGGATGCTGCCGTCTTCTACAGAAAAGCTGCCGGTACTGCGGTTGATGTCCGGCGGCAGGATCCTGATCCCCATCTGCCGGCAGTTTAAGATATACTCGGATACCTTAGACGGATTATCGATACACGAGGTCATCAGCGCCGCCATGAACTCCACCGGATAATAATATTTTAACCAGGCAGTCTGATACGATACCACCGCATAAGCTGCAGCGTGTGACTTGTTAAATGCATACTTGGCAAAATCCGTCATTTCATCATAGATTTTATTTGCCACCTGCTCGCTGATTCCGTTTGCGATACAGCCTGGAACACCTTCCTCCTCATTGCCGTACACAAAGTTTTCCCTCTCTTTTGCCATGACCGCCGCTTTCTTCTTTGCCATGGCACGCCGTACCAGATCGCTTCGTCCCAGCGTATACCCGGCCAGATCACGCACAATCTGCATAACCTGCTCCTGATAAACGATACAACCATAGGTCGGTTCCAGAATCGGCTCTAACTGCGGACAGTCATAAGTAATCTGATCCGGTGCATTTTTCCCTTTGATATACTGAGGGATAAAATCCATCGGACCCGGACGATACAGGGAGATTCCGGCAATGATATCTTCCAGGCTCTTCGGTTTCAGCTCCTTCATGAAGTTTTTCATACCGGTACTTTCCAGCTGGAACACACCCTCACACTTTCCGCTTCCGATCATTCCGAGTACCGCCTGGTCGTTATAATCAATCTTCGACAGATCCAGTTCGATTCCTTCGCTTTTCTGCGCCAGTTTTACCGCATTCTGGATCACGGTCAGCGTGCGCAATCCAAGAAAATCCATTTTCAGAAGTCCCAGTTCTTCCAGCGTCGTCATCGTAAACTGCGTTGTGATCGAACCGTCTGAGGCACGGGAAAGCGGCACATATTCATCCACTGCTTTCTGACTGATCACCACGCCGGCGGCATGCATCGACGTATGCCGCGGCAGACCCTCCAGACGTTTGGACATATCGATCAGATAATGGATCTGCTCATCACCCTCGTACTGATTGCGAAGTTCCGGATTCATTTTCAGTGCTTTGTCAATCGTGATATTTAACTCATTCGGGATCATCTTTGCGATAGTATCCACCTGCGCATACGGAAAGTCCAGCACTCTTCCCACATCGCGGATCACGCCGCGAGCCGCCATCGTACCAAAAGTAACAATCTGCACCACACGGTCCTTCCCGTATTTTCTCACCACATAATCAATAACTTCCTGTCTCCGTTCGAAACAGAAGTCAATATCGATATCAGGCATGGATACTCGTTCCGGGTTCAGGAAACGTTCAAACAGCAGCTGATACCGGATCGGATCCAGCTGTGTGATCCCCAGAGAATAAGAAACGATACTTCCTGCCGCAGAACCACGTCCAGGTCCTACCATGATATCATTATCTCTCGCATATTTGATAAAATCCCATACGATCAGGAAGTAATCCACATATCCCATGGTTTTAATTGTATTTAATTCATAGGTCAGACGTTCTTTCAGTTCTTCCGTCACCGGGTGATATTTCTCCTCCAGCCCCTCCCAGCAAAGTTTATTCAGATATTCCCAGGAAGTATAGCCGTCCGGGACATCATATTTCGGCAGCTTGGTCACGCCAAATTCGATCTCCACATGACACCGGTCACCGATCTTTTTTGTATTTTCCAGAGCCTGCGGCGCATATGGAAACAGTGCCGCCATCTCTTTTTCTGATTTGACGTAGTACTGACCACCTTCATAGCGCATACGGTCCTCGTCCTGCACTTTTTTTCCGGTCTGGATACAAAGAAGAATATCGTGGGAGCCTGCATCTTCCGCATAGGTATAATGTACATCATTCGTACATACCAGTTCGATCCCTGTCTCACTGCTCATACGCACCAGCTGCTGGTTGACTATCTCCTGCTCCCGGATTCCATGATTCTGTAATTCCAGAAAGAAATTATTCTTTCCGAAAATCTCCCGATAACGCAGTGCCGCTCTTTTTCCTTCCTCATACAGACCTCTGGTCAGGAATCTGGGAATCTCACCGGCGAGGCAGGCACTTAACGCGATAATCCCCTCATGATATTTTTCCAGAACTTCCAGATCCACTCGCGGCTTATAGTAATACCCTTCCACAAAACCTGCTGAAACAATCTTCATCAGATTACTGTATCCCTGATTATTCTCCGCCAGCAGCACCAGATGATAATACCGGTCTTCTCCGTGCTGCATCTCTTTATCAAAACGGGAACCGGGCGCCACGTAGACCTCACATCCGAGGATCGGGTTGATTCCGGCTTCCTTTGCCGCCCGATAAAAATCAATACAGCCATACATCACACCGTGATCTGTAATCGCCGCACTGTCCATCCCCAGTTCTTTCACCCGGGCTACATATTCTTTGATCTTATTGGAACCGTCCAGCAAGCTGTATTCCGTATGCACATGCAAATGTGTAAATCCCATCGGTTTTCCTCCTATATCCTGTACCAAATAAAACGCAAAAGTCTGGCCGGTACTACGCCGTCCAGACTTTCCTGCATTTACTCTTTTCCTGTTTTTCGTGCCAGTACATTCAGCCAGAGCTTATCCGACTTTTCTGACCGCACATCCTGTGTGGTCCATATATCAACCACTTCCAGTTCCGGATATTCTTCCATCAGACTCTGCAGTTCCCTTCTGTTGTAGTCATGGAAATAACGTCCATGATAGATTCCATCCCGGTCGCCTCTATGTACGGAAAAATAAAGTACACCGTTTTCCTTCAGCGCCTGTACAAGTTTCTTCATAACCTTGCGCATCTCATCTTCCGTCAGATGAATCAGTGAGGCACACGCCCAGATCCCATCAAAGACATCATCAAATTCCATCTCGTCATAGGTCATCTGCAATACTTCTTTGTCTGTGTTTACCTCTGCAAGTTTACACATCTCTTCTGAGCCATCCATCGGTGTTACATAAAATCCATATTCTTCCAATAACAGGGTGTCCCTTCCGGAACCGCATCCCAGATCCAACACTTCTGCATTCTCCGACTCCTCGGACAGGAGTTCCACAAACGGCTTCATAACCTCTTCCATGCTCGCATCTACTGTTTCTTCATAATAGGGCACCGCATACCGGTTATAATAGTCTATCGAGTCCAACGATAATCCTCCTTTTATTACTCAGACAGTTGTTTTCTTTTCCAACTGCATACTATCTTTTTACTGTCAACAGTCATACCTTACATCTTCCCGCTTCTTCCACAGGATCCTGACTGCAAAGTATTACCAAAATATACTGTATAGTATAGCAACTGCCGCCTAAAAAATCAAGTAAATACGTTTATCCTGGATCTTGATTTTCTTCTCTTTTAACAAATGACCGACCGCACGTTTAAATGCCGCTTTGCTCAGTCCGAATTCCCGCTTGATCACCTCCGGTGACACTTTGTCATCAAACGGCAGCACACCTGCATACTCACCAATTACCTTTAACACCAGTTCGGAATCTTCATCCATTTGCTGGTATGCTTTTTTTCTCGGAGAAAGATTCAGTTTGCCGTCTTCTCTTACATTTGTCACACGGCAGCTTACCTTCTCACCCGGACGGTACTGTCCCTGCGCCTCTGTCTTCGGGATCAGACCTGAATACTGATCATCAACTGCCACAAAAACTCCGAAATTGTCGCTGATCTCATAGATTCTTCCCTCTACCTGGTCTTCTACCACATACGGAGACTGCGTTTTCAGGTACGGATATACTTTCATGGTCGCGCAGAGCCGGTCACTCTTGTCGATATACAAGGCAACCAGCACTTCCTGATCCTTTTTCACCTTTACGGTCTGCTCTTTATATGGAAGCAACAGATCTTTTTCCAGACCCCAGTCCAGAAATGCTCCGATTTTCCCAACTTCCGCAACTTTTACCACTGCTGTCTGATGAAGCTCCAGAGCCGGTACTCTTGTCGTCGCGATCAGGCGGTCTGCGGAATCCCGATAGATAAATACTTCCAGTTCATCACCTACTTTTGTCTCCGCCGGTACCTGTTTTGCCGGCAGAAGAACCCTCTCCTGTTCCTTCGCATCTGCCTTTTCTCCAAGATAGACACCGAATTCCACTTTTTTTACTACCTGTAATTTCTGTCTTCTTCCTAATTCAATCATGATCGTTCCTCCGTAACTGTGTTCACGCAGACTCCTGCGTGTGTATTTGTGTGATCTCAGACTGTCTTGCATTCGTCAGCCATTCATCTAATATCTGTTGTTTCCTGCGTATTTCACGAAATGGCAATCTTTTCATTCTGTCATTGCTTATTTCTGCTTCATTATAATATATTTTGCAGACTTCTCCCAGTAATTTCTTCATTTCCTGGTAATTTCTTTATATATCTCTCTACTTTTCACTTCTTATGTTCAGGAAAATTCCACCACCGCATATGGCTCTTTCTCTTCATTACATAAAGCAACCACATAGCTGTCCTCTGTTTTCGAAACCATTGGGAAAATCTGATCTCCAAGCACTGCCTGTCTCTTATATTCCGCCCGCAGTCTCTGCACTTGAAAATCAGCCGGGATGTATTCCTGCGACAATCGGATATACTGTGCATTGTTTACATGATGATTGGAGTCCAGATGATACTGGCGGACGGTAAAGCCTACCATCTCCTGCCGCTCCTCCGGAATCCGGATTCTTCTTCCCAGCGGTTTCATATCCAGTTTCTCCTCCACCGGATATGCTGCCCGTTCTTCCTCTGATGCCTTTACCGGATGTCCGGTTTTCACATCGATATATGCCCAGCTTGAGTCCGCACAAGCCAGGACTTCCCCATCCAGTGTTTCCATCAGGAAATTACGCTCTCCGACAAATCCCCGGAATCCATGCGGCCAGGTGGAGATCCGTATGCTTTCCCCAAGGTCAGCTGCTCTCCTGAATTCAATCTGCCAGCCGGTCAGCACCCAGGCTCTTCCCAATTCTTCCTGCACGGCCGTACCTCTTCCTACCGACTCCGAATGAAATACACTACAGTCCTGAAAATAATTCAGCACACTGTAAAGTGTCATCCTGGTATCCTCGCCAACTTCACTGTAACGGACTTTACTTTCAAATGCATACATCGTGATCCTTCCTCCTGTAATCTTTCGTTTCTCTTCCTGCCGATCCGGGATTCTTCCCGGCGCATCCTCGCGGAGCGTTTTTTGCCGGAGAGCACTTTTCTGTAAAGCAAGAAAAAAAGCCTTGGATCACTATCCAAGGCTTAGAGCTGGGCTACAAGGATTCGAACCTTGAAATGACGGAGTCAGAGTCCGTTGCCTTACCATTTGGCGATAGCCCATTGTCTTTTGTGCTTTGCTTTTTATCTGTATCGCTCAGCGACAAGATGTATTATATAGCACCTCTCAGAAAAATGCAAGTGTTTTTTTCAAATTTTTTTAAAAAATTTTTTTAACCTGTTTTCAGGGCGTTTTTTTCGTATTTTCATCTCCACATTTTTCAGACGTATTCCCATTCCATTTCCCTCCCACAGGTTTACTTTATTTTTTCAAAATGGTATACTATACAAAATTGATAACTGTTCTGTATCTTCTATTATAAGTACAAAGAGCGCCTGTAACATCTGCCCCGTACACCGGATGTATATACTGACACCGAACAGTTACAGAAGTTGCCGAGTCTGATCGGACAACAATAACGATATGGAGGTACGCCATGAGAGCGCTGGATTTAACCTTATTAACTGATTTATATGAATTAACCATGATGCAGGGCTACTTTAAAAACCCTACCGATCAGGTTGTTGTATTTGATGCTTTCTACAGACAGAACCCGTGTGACGGCGGTTATGCCATCGCAGCCGGCCTGGAACAGGTCATCGAATATGTCCGTGACCTGCACTTTTCTCCGGACGATGTGGAATATCTGCGGGGGCTGAATCTGTTCGATGATGATTTTCTGGAATATCTGAGAGGATTTCACTTTACCGGTGATATTTATGCCATCCCGGAAGGAACCGTTGTATTCCCGAGAGAACCGCTCTTAAAAGTAGTTGCTCCTGTCATGGAGGCACAGCTGGTGGAAACTGCAATCTTAAATATCATCAACCATCAGAGTCTGATCGCCACCAAAGCCTCTCGCGTGGTTTACGCTGCAAAGGGCGACGGTATCATGGAATTCGGTCTTCGCCGTGCCCAGGGCCCGGATGCCGGTATCTACGGTGCAAGAGCTGCTGTGATCGGCGGCTGCGTGGGAACTTCCAACGTGCTGACCGGAAAGATGTTCGATGTCCCGGTCAAAGGTACACACGCACACAGCTGGATCATGAGTTTTCCGGATGAATATACCGCATTCAAAACCTATGCAAATCTGTATCCGAATGCCTGCCTGCTTCTGGTAGATACCTATGACGTTCTGGACTCCGGTGTGCCAAACGCCATCCGTGTCTTCAAAGAAATGAAAGAAAAAGACCCTAACTTCCATGGATACGGTATCCGTATCGACAGCGGTGACCTGGCTTATCTGTCAAAGAAAGCTTACGAGATGCTGAAAGCTGCAGGATTCGGCGATGCGATCATCTCCGCTTCCAGTGACCTGGATGAATACCTGATCGACAGCCTGAAAGCCCAGGGCGCCACAATCAATTCCTGGGGTGTCGGCACAAACCTGATCACCTCCAAAGACTGTCCGGCATTCGGCGGTGTCTACAAACTGGCAGCCATCAAAGATAAGGACGATGAAGATTTCGTACCGAAGATCAAACTTTCTGAAAACACAGAAAAAATCACAAACCCGGGAAATAAAACCATTTACCGTATCTATGACAAAGCAACCGGCAAGATCCGTGCCGATCTGATTTGTATGGTTAACGAAACCTTTGATGAAAGTAAAGATATGATCATCTTTGATCCGATTGAAACCTGGAAAAAGACCAAGATCAAAGGCGGCACTTACACCCTGCGTGAACTTCTCGTTCCGGTATTCCAGAAAGGTCTGTGTGTCTACACTTCTCCTTCTGTTATGGAGATGCAGGCAATCTGCAAAAAAGAGCAGGAAACCCTGTGGCCGGAGACACGCCGTCTTGTAAATCCACAGAAAGTATATGTGGATCTGTCCGACAAGCTGTATAAAGTAAAATCCCAGCTGCTGGAAGAGATGAGTATGAAAGCACTGGATCTGCAGTAAACAACTCCTGTATAGCCAACGCCCCCACCTGTACAGTGGGGGCGTTAATTACTGCGTGAAAACCACATCAAAGACCGTTCCGCCGGACGAGCCGGACTGAACGGTGATACTGCCGTCATGTACACGCACGATCTCACGAACCAGAGCCAGTCCCAGGCCTACCCCTCCAAGCTCCCGACTTCTGGATTTGTCTACACGAAAGAATGGTTCAAACACCCGTTCCTTCAGTTCATCCGGAATTCCGCTTCCGGTATCTTCTACGGACAGACAGATATTTTTTCCCTTCCGATATGCGGTTACAGTAACCTGCCCACCGAAACGATTGTATTTGATCGCATTCTCAACAAGATTGTATACCATCCGATAAATCAAAATATCACTTCCGATCATAGTGATATCTTTACAGTTTCCAACCAGTTTTATTTCCTTTTCCTGGGCGAGCGGTTCCAGATCCACCAATACCTCATCGACAAGATCAGCAATGGCAATAGTTTCATCCCGTCCTACCGTTTGAAGTTCACTCATATCGAGCAGTGTCTTGACCATTTTGCTGAGCCGGCCGTTTTGTTCCGTAACCATCTTTATCGTCTGTAAGGTGTCACCATCGCTGCCGGGATGTGGAGTGGAATTATATACATCGAGCTGTACCTGCATAACAGATAAAGGAGTTCGAAGCTCATGTGCTGCATTTGCCGTAAATTGTCTCTGTATCTCAAAAGCACCCGCAAGACGTTCCAGCATCTTGTTATACGAAATACGAAGCTGGTTCAGTTCTTTCACTTTATTTTCTTCAATTCGCGAATCCGCCAGATTTTGTGCCTGTACTTCCTCGATTTTTTCAGAAAATTCACGAATGGGTCTGAGTGCATGACCACTGATAAAATAAGTAGCTACACCGCCAAGAAGCGCCAGTAAAGCAGAAAGGATCAAACTGTTTTTTTTGTAGTCAGCTTTATTGTTGTACACCTGAACAGAGAAATCCTTTGCAAACTCATCCCACTTATCCTCCGGAATGCTGATATATATCTGATCCGAATCATCTGTGTCGCCATCCCCGACACGCTCTCCGACATCATCTCCCCGGGCATCCACAGTCTCCTGCAGAGAATCGATATAATAAATCCCGTTTTTATAGACAAGCAGCGTCAGACAACCACAGACCAACGCAATATACAGGGTAATGATACAGGTAAGTCTCCACTGCAACGATATTTTTTTCATCGATCGGACTCCTCTCTTATTTGATAGCCTTCACCCACTTTGTTCAGAATCGGATCATATCCAAGTACAGCCCTGAGCTTACGTCTGAGCGAAGACATATGTACGCGGATGGATCCGCTGAAGCTGTCCACAGATGCATCCCAGACATGCTCGATCAACTCTTCCTGACTTACCGGTCTTCCAAGGTGAAGAAGCAGATATTCCAAGATTCCGTTCTCTTTTCTTGTGAGGGAAACCAGGGTTCCTTTTGCATAGGCCTCTCGTTTGATGGTATCGAATCTTATCCCGCCGCTTTCCAGGCAGACATCCTTCTGCACAAATTTTCTTCTTGTAAGACTGCGGATCCGTGCTTCCAGCTCCTGCAGATGGAACGGCTTTTCCATATAATCATTTGCCCCGGCATCAAGTCCTTCCACTTTATCTGCGATCTGCCCTCTTGCAGACAGGATCAGAACCTTCGTCTCCTCATTTTCCTTCCGGAGTTCTTTCAGAAGATCCATCCCATCCATGCCGGGCAGATTGAGATCCAGAACGATCAGATCATAATTCTCTGCCAGGATGCATTCCAGAGCCTCCGCCCCATCGTAACAGGTATCCACCTCATACCCGGCAGCGTACAGACTTCTGGCAACCGTGTCACACATTTGTTTCTCATCTTCAACGATTAATAATCTCAAAATTTCTTCACCCGCCCATTTCTTAACAATTATTTTACAACAGCTATTGTATAATATCGAAGTCAGCTGGTCAATCAATACAACAAATAAAAGGAGCAACCATATTTTGAAGTGCAAACAAATATCTCAAATTGTTCTGGTCATCACAGGCATAGCGATGATGAGCTACGGTGCGGTCAGAGGGGAAGCGGCTGCAGTGCTTGGAAAAGCAATTAAATTATGTCTGGAGTGTGTCGGAATTGGATAAGAAAAAGAACTTACGATCAAAGAAAATAGCCGGAATACGTGGATGGATACAGGCAGCGGCCACACTGCTTACCAATATTCATATTCCCAATTTCTTTCAGGGCAAAATATATCAGGGCAAGGCGAAAACGGTATGCGTCCCCGGGTTAAACTGTTATTCCTGTCCTGCTGCCACGGGAGCGTGTCCCATCGGAGCCTTTCAGGCGGTTGTCGGATCATCCAGATTCAAGTTTTCCTACTACATAACCGGGTTTCTGATCTTACTCGGAGTGACACTGGGAAGATTTATCTGTGGCTTTTTGTGTCCGTTTGGATGGTTTCAGGATCTGCTTCACAAAATTCCCGGAAAGAAATTTTCCACAGCCAGGCTGAAGCCGCTGCGGTATCTGAAATACATCATCCTTGTAGTTTTCGTGATCCTTCTGCCGATGCTTGCAACGAACTCGATCGGAATGGGAGATCCCTTCTTCTGCAAGTATATTTGTCCGCAGGGTGTTCTTGAGGGGGCGATACCACTTTCCATCGGAAATGCCGCAATACGGTCTGCACTAGGAAAACTGTTTTCATTCAAATTCTGTATTCTGATTACGGTCATCGTACTCAGCATTATGTTTTACAGGCCCTTCTGCAAATGGATCTGTCCTCTTGGCGCGATCTATTCCTTATTTAACAGAGTCAGTCTTTTGAATATAAAGATCGAAGACAGCAAATGTGTCGGATGTAACCAGTGTACCCGGGCATGTAAAATGGATATTGATGTGTGCCGGACACCGAATCATCCGGAATGTATCCGGTGCGGAGCCTGCATCAGAGCCTGCCCAAAAGATGCGATTCACTACCAGTTCATGGGAAAACCCTGTCAGAAAAAGGACAGCAGCAACCAGTGATTAACAATTTTATACGTAACTGTTCAGTACCTTCACAGTTACGAGCCAAAATACATTTAAAATCACCTTCGGTGATGGCATTTTGGCTTGTATGTCTCGGGATTTTGGCATATTCATGCCAAAACACCTCGCGGTACAGTGACTACTGAATAATTACCTTTATACTATTTATTAAGGAGACATGATTTATGAAAACCAAAAAAATATTAATTCCTGTTTTTACACTCAGCGCAGCATTATTACTTACCGCATGCAGCGGAAAAGAAGCTGCAGACACACCAAAAACACAGACAACCCAGACGGAAGCCGGAACAGAATCCGGTACAGAAACTACAGGAACTTCCGGCACGAAGCTGGATGATTTATATCAGCAGGAAAACCAGATTTTTGCAGACCATGAGGAGGTATGGAACAAAGTATTTGGCATGATGAATAAAAGCACGGCTGATCCAAGTGGAAATTATGCAGATTATCTGGCAGACACCGTTGACTCCAACAAGGACTCTTTTTCAGAGGATGAGCTGAAAACACTGACAGATGATATTGAAACGATACGAAAAATCGAGGAACAGATCGCAGAGCTGGAAAACGACACAACAACATCTGAGGATACCGATGCCGAAAATAACTCCGAAGACGCATCTCCGTTCCGGGATTTCTCCGGTCAGGATTATGACGGCAACACAGTTGACGAAAGTCTGTTTTCCAACAATGCAGTGACCGTCGTTAACTTCTGGTTTACCGGCTGCAAACCCTGTGTCGCAGAGCTGTCTAAGCTGAACGAATTAAACGATGCAATCAAATCCATGGGAGGCGAGGTTGTAGGCATCAACACAGAAACCTTTGATGCAAATAAAGATGCGATAAAAGAAGCGGCATCGATTCTCGAAAGTCAGGGTGCAAAGTACCGCAATCTGTCCATCGACTCTGATTCCGCAGCAGGAAAATATGCCTCCGATATCATGGCATTTCCTACCACAATCTTGGTTGATCGAAATGGGAATATTGTGGGAGAACCGATGCTCGGCGGAATCGACAACCAGGACAATTATGATACACTGATGAAGCAGATCCAGTCTGTGATTGATGCTGACAGCGCAAAATAATACAGGATCCTCCCACAGCAGATACTGCGCCTTTCAGAGACTAAAATAAAAGCTGAAGCCCCATGGCGATTATCCACATGTATGCACACGTTTTCGGAATCATCAGTAATCCTACCTTTGGTTTTGTTTTACTGAATAAAGTTACCGGAAGATAGCAGCCGAAGGAAATAATGATGGCTGCAACCATTCTTGTCATATGGTAGTCATAGGTGTTTCCGGACATAGCATACAGGATGATGATCCCGATACCGGTCACTGCAAAGACAGCGTTTCGGATGACAGATAACTTCAGATTCCCCTCATCGGAACACCAGTTGTTCTGAGGGAACAGGCAGATCACGATCCGGACAATGGCAGATATCCAAACGACAGCTTCAATGCTTACCGGGGCGGCAAGTTCCGGGAAAGTAAGTTTCCAGATATACATTAAGATAATATAAAAGACAGTCATGGTAATAGACGAGACTTGCAGTCCGATTCCCAGCTGTCTTTTTATTTTGTCATTGCTTCCGCGTACAGCTCTCAGGATTCGTGGTACCAGATGAAACGCATCGCCTCCGCAAAGAGTCAGAGTCAGGATTCCGTAAAGGATAAATAATGGATTTCCCTGTGAGAAGAAGAAAAACAAGAGGGCTGCAGTCAGAGCAAAAATCAGATATGCTGCGTCAAAAATTGCTTCCATCACATCCGGAATCTGTGGTTTGTAGTTGTTCTGTTTCATGATTCATTCTCCTTATCATTTTTTAACTGTTCTTCTGCGTTATTACAGATTTTGTCAAATACCCGGATGCACAGACGGGTTTCTTCTTCGGTCAGACCTCTTAACACATTTTGTGCAAACTGTTTTTGTGCGTTCAGGCCTGCTTCTATAATTATCTCAGCCTGATCCAACAGCGCGATTTCAATATGTTTTTTATTGTCTTTGCTTTGGATACGCTCCACCAGCCCTTTGCTTTCCAGGTTTTTCAGCGAAGTGGAAACGTGGGATTTGGTTGATTTGCGGATCTTTACGATTTCTGCCGCGGTATTGTACTGCGGATTATTATGCAGGAACATGAGGATGTCATATTCCATCTGCGTCAATCCATAACGGTCACATACCTCGCCGGAAAGCAATTCATAATAGGTAGTAATTGTTTTATGCTTGTCCCAGAAATACATAGCTCCCTCCTTTATCGTTCTTTTTAGAACGATTATAGAGTAAAACTATTGAACTGTCAATGACTATAATCTTAACTTCCATTCAATTGATACGCCGGGTGGGTTAATTCACAGTGTAAAAAATCAGATTTGCATACAGAAATGACCCACCTGAATTCAGGTGGGTCAGAATTAAACATAAAAGTCGAATATACAGTTTTTAATCATCTTCACTCCCGTATATATAATGAAGCCTGTTGTCATTCTATATAATATAAACCTATCGATTTGCATTTTCTATATCAGAGCAGCCAATCTACCAGCATGACACCTTCTGTTTACTTCATCTAACAAATCTCTTTCATCACTTCACCGTAAGCACCCCAACCTTCACCTTAAACGAAGCATCAAACACATACTGTGGTATCTTCTCCGTCAATTGGTCATCATACGCAAAATGCAGATGCGCGCCTATCACAGCAACCACCGGGCTGTCTTCTGCAAATACCATATCCAGAAATTGTTGTGTCACTTCGTCCGGGCTATAGAAGCAATCTGTTCCCCACAAAAGTGCCCGGTCCTGCCATACAGCCTTCGAAGCATCGCTAAGACCATCATTTACTTGCGATTTCAGCGGAACATGCATTGTTAAAATGATTGGTTTATCTTCCGCCCATAATTCTTTTAATCTTTCCAATCCCGCTTCTGATAATTGGCTGGTATTATTGTTAATTCCCACAACCAGGAACTCATCAAAATCCTGAACCATTACCTCTTCCATATCCCAGGATTCTTTTTCTTTCTGCTGCACATCCTCGTCTGTGTATGTATCACTATACCAGATTCCCAAATCATGATCTGCACGATTGTACATAACCGGAGCTTTAATCCGTTTTAAATCTGTCATCAGACAGTTCAAATTAGCTTCTGAGAAGAAATCGATCATATCACCATTCAAGATTACACCGTCTGGATTTTCCGCATTGATTGCATCTACTATTTCCGGCCACGTTTCCTGCGAAGTTTTTCCGTCAGAATTTGAAAACATAGCAACACGTTGATCGATTTCTTCACTTTTTTCTGATATATAGTCGCCATCTGGAACTATAATATGTTGATCGTTTACTACAATTAATTTGTATTGACTTTTCAGACCTGGAATTTCAATTACCTGTTCGGATTTATCCGGCAAAACATCTCTTTCCGTCTCTTCTATTTCTACTGGCGATTTTTCATTATTTACCTCATTCGGTATAACTTTTTCCGTCTGCGAGCCACATGCACACAACATTTCTAACATCAAACCCACAGACACCAGACCTACCAATACTTTTCTCATTTTCCCTCCATTTTCGCACTTGTCAAAATATCCTTTATCAAAACTTCCTATTTCACCACATATATTTCTCAATAAACCACTATACAGCCCATTCCTATTCTGTACTATCTGAGAAATTTTGAATTACTCTTCATGATTCAAAAACTTCTCCACATTATACCGCGGACGTTCCTTACTTTCTATGTATGTTTTCCCTACATATTGTCCGACAACTCCGATAAATAACAGCTGTACTCCACCCAAAAACCAAATGGAAATCATCAGTGAAGACCATCCCGGGCTGACATGTCCCATAAAATATGATACCAGCGTGTAAATAAATGCAATCACTGAGCAGGCAACAATTACACCTCCAAAAGCCATAATCATACTAATCGGTTTAATACTAAAAGATGTAATCCCATCCCAGGCAAACGACAGCATCTTCTTTAACGGATACTTACTTTCTCCTGCCAGTCTTTCCTTTCGTGCATACGTCACCGTAGCTGTTTTATACCCAATAAGCGGCACCATTCCCCGCAGGAACAAATTTCTTTCCTTATACTGTCCCAGCTGCTTCATAGCTCTTGCACTCATCAACCGGAAATCTGCATGGTTATATACCGTTTTCACACCCATCATTTCCATAATCCGGTAAAACAACTGCGCCGTAAATCTTTTGAAGAATGTGTCTGTCTTTCTTTCGCTTCTGACTCCATAAACAATATCTGCGCCCGACAGATATTCATCTACCATCTGTTCAATCACTTCGATATCATCCTGCAGATCCGCATCAATACTAATAGAAAAATCACATATCTCAGCCGCCGTCTGCAGACCTGCAAACAATGCATTCTGATGTCCTACATTTCCGGCAAGACCAAGTCCGTACACATATGGATTCCTGACATATTCATTCTGAATGATCTCCCAGGTTTTGTCCTTGCTTCCATCGTTTACAAATAATATTCCACTATTCGATGCTATTTTAGACTTTTTAATCAGATTTTTAATTACTCCCGCCAATTTTTCTATGCTGTACGGTAAAATTTCTTCTAATAGTAAATTCCAGTTTTGAAGAACTTTGCAAAACTAACTTCTATAAAAATCATGATATTTTGATTTGCCAGAATTTACTTTTGCAAGCGATTAGCTAAATCAGAACTTAAACTTGCAAACTGGAAGCTCGAATTCCAATTCAGCTATGGAATAGTCAAATAAAACGGTTCATCATTATTTCCCAATCCATATCTGCATTTCCAAAATGAAAATATCGTAATACATATCATCCCTATGAAAAATAATGTATACTCTCTGATTGCACTTTTTTGTTCCTTCATTTTGTATACCTTTCTCCCCTTTTGTTATATAACATTCTTATCGTTTTCAATATAAACTCTGTTATTTTATCTATAATTGTTTGAACTCTTAACCACTTAAAAAGCTCTATTCTTATTTTTTCTATAAGCAGACCACCAACAAAAATTCCACTTATACAGATTGCCAATGCAACCAGAATTTTTCCAAAACTCAATTCAGCAATCCATGCAAATCTGCCCTTCATCCAATACCAAATAATCCCATGAACCTGTATTAAATACACCCCAAAAACTGCTGGTGTGAAAAATAATATGATTTTTTCCCATATTCCTTCTATTTTCCATCTGGAAAATATACGCAAAAGAAAAATCGCATTTCCTACCATCAACGGACTTACATATTGATATTAACATCGGCTTTATTTGCGGAAATACAAGCGTTGTGAAACAAGTTATGCCTACATTCATTCCTATTGCAATGAATGCATATTGCACTTTTATTTTTTTTATAATATCGCTTTTTTTAATCCAGGCCCCTACCAAATACAAGAGCATGAGCCATATAAAGCTATAGCCTGCCGATATTTTAAACGGATCTCCTACCATTGCTGCTATTGATGCATAAAAAGAAAACACGCCTAACAACAACAGCATAAAACGATTCATTTCACTTTGGCTTCGTTCTCGAACAAACATATTAATCCATGGCATAACAAAAAATACACCTGTATATGCAGTAAAATACCAATAAAAATTAGTCGCAACCGGGAAAATCACTCGTTTTAATGAAATTTGCTGTATAAGTTCCGGTTTTATTATATATGCCACAACTGTAATCGCAATACTGTAAAACCATACTTGCAACCACATTAATATATATTTTCTGTAATAAAATTCTTTTTTCTTATCCGAAAATCCTACATAACCGCTTATTATTCCATAACAATTCACAGCACAAAATGAAAAACATTCCAGCAACCAACATACTGCATATTTCTTACCAACTAAATTTTCCAGTACTCCCCCATGCCCCAGCACATGTAATGTTACTACCAGCAACATAGAAAATAAGCGCAATGCGTCTATACCATAATTTCGCCGAGTACCTTTTATTACACTTTCCATCCGTTACCTCCATTACATTTTTGATAAATATAAGCATTGTGTAATGACATATATTAAAAGTGGATACTTATGGCGTATACATTTTTTAATCTAACCCTTCCCGTACTGCCCGAATAGAACCACTTATTATTATTTTTTCTTCTTAGCCTACGTTTGTTCATTATAGCATAAAATCCACGCTTTCAGGTTAATTTATATAAAAGTAACGGTATTTTCTTTAAAAACACCTTGTACAGATATCTCTTCCTTTGCTATAATCAAATTAAATCTATTATTTTACGAGGTATATTTATGAATATTCTTTTTGTAGCTCTTCTGTTTTTTTTACAAATATTAACTTTCTTTTCTTTCGGATTACTTTTTTTTAAATTCATTCACAGAAATCCAACATCAATTACATTAACTTTAATTACAGGATTTATATTTTTGTTTGTAATATTTGGTATTATTTCTATTCCATTAATTCTTTCTTCTCAAAAATTATCTACTCTCACACATATTTTTTTAAGTATCGTAGGCATCTTATTTATTATTTCTATTATCATTTGTTATAAAGACTGGATACTTTTATCCAAAAATCTTTTACAAATATTGCACAAACATTCATATATGCTCGTTCCGCTATTTATTATGTGCCTTTTACTTCAGCTTTCGATATTTAATTACATTGATTGGTCAGCTGATGCAAGTTATTATGTTGGAAAAGTTTCAACTGATGTATATACCAATACAATGGGACATTTTGATCCATATACGGGAAACGCCCGAACAGTTTTAGATGGTCGAAGAGTTTTTGCATCTTTTCCCGAGTATAATGCTGTAATTTCACAGTTTTTCCATATTCATCCTTTGAAACAGGCAAAACTAATTATGCCTCAAATCCTTGCTTTATTTACATGCATGATTTATTATCAACTCGGTTTACTTTTTTTCCGTGGTCAAGCGAAAAAGGCGGATTTTTTCGTTTGTATTATACTGTTACTTGATTTATATAGTTATACCACCTACACAAATGCAACTTTTCTGTTTACAAGAACACATGAAGGAAAATCTATTTTAGCCAATATTATTATTCCAGGAATGTTTTTTTGCTTTCTTCTACTTTGGTCTAAAAAAGATATTATTTTTTCCAAACAGCTTTTATTTATAATTTCTTTAAGTAGCTGTATTTTTTCATCATCATCTATGTTAATCGTACCTGCAGGGTTAAGTGCTGGATTGCTGCCATGGATTTTAAAAGAAAAACGTTGGAAAAGTATACCTTTTTATTTTTTATGTGTATTACCTAATTTAATTATATGTATATTATTTTTACTCACAACAACAGGATTTATAACTTATCCTATCAAATGAAAGGTTCAGGATTATGCAGGGAATTTATTTAAATGAATTAGGCTTAAAGTTTGTCAAAACTTGTTTAATAAACTATTTAGGACAAATATATTTTTTTGGTGCTTTTATAGTCGCGATTTTTTGGTTCACTATTTCCAAAAAGAAAAGTCTCAAGTACTTTTCTTTATATACCCTTTTCTTGAGTTTGACAGTATATAATCCTTTCATTGTCAAGTTATTATTTAGTCGTATTAATCAAGATGCTGTGTATTATCGTTTTTTTTGGCTGTTACCCATCAACATCGTAGTTGCTTATTTAATAACTTCTTATATTAACCGTGTTTCATCTTTTGTAAAAAAGCTAATTATGACTTTTCTTATAATTTGTACCATTATTGTTCTGGGAAGCCCTGAAATATATTTCTCCTCACTATACCAGCTACCAGACAACTTATATAAAGTTTCCGATGAACTATTAGAAATCAGCGAATATATTCATCAGGATACCGATGTAGAAAACCCGCGCGTGGCCATTTCTTCTGATTTATTAATGACAATACGGCAATATGATCCTTCTATTATTTTAACAATTGACCGGGATCGTGCAATTTGCTGGCAAGGTGCTCCTTCCTTTCAGGACATGACTGCTGACTATCTGTATCAGCTGGAAAAGCCTATCATGGATGTCATTTATGGTGGAGATACCAGTAATCCTGATGCTTTTTTGAACTCCATGAATTCTACAGCTACCCAGTACATCGTTTACTCTAAATCATTAGAAATTCAGAGTTTTCTACAATCCTTCGGATATCAATATATTATTGAAACAGATAATTATATTATTTTCAAAACATGCTAATCACTTTCAAAAAGCAGATGGTAAATGCATTCTACAACACATTTACCATCTGCTTTTTGTATCTCGTTATTTTATTCACCTTCCAATTGTGAAGGCTTCATTAGCTTTCTATATTTATGCACAACAGATATTCTAAAAATCAATGTACTTATTTCAGTAATACATGTAATGATGCAAACGTTTTCTGCTGTGATTTTCCCAAATATAGCTACAATTACCAGTTGGACAATTTGAACTATTGCTCCAAAGATATTCGACCAATTGGCATACTTTGCCAACCCCATCGGTGACAACACAGGAAAACCAAATACCATACCTGGGAATGCACACCACAATGCCGGCAGCAGCAATCTCAAATATCTCCCAGCATCCCTAAATTCTTCTCCAAACAACAATGCACATAATGGTTCAGCAATAATTCCTACTACAATACATCCCGCAGTGATAATCGGCATAAAAATTGCCAACAATTTTTTTACCAATTTAAAATCTCTTTTTCGAATCATATAAGGATACAAACTATCTGTTATTGGCGTTACTCCTTGTTTTCCTGTCGAAATCAATTTGTCCGATGCCGAAAACAAGCCAACTACACCTGAATTATTTCCATATACAAATCCTAAAATAAATGTGTTGGTCACACTGTAAATTGTAGACGCAATTCTTGAATAGAAGAAAAAGCTGGATTTTTTCAGTGAATGCAATATTTCTTTTACAGTAACCCTGCAAAAGCTTAGTCCAATTTTTCTTTTTATATGAATATATACTCCTATTACCGCCCCTGTATTTCCTATTAACGTTAATAAAGGTACAAAATAATATTGACTTTTTTCCTTAAGGCACACAAAAATCATTGCTGTAAAAAAGAATTTAATCAATACCGTCCGGATCGTTATCACTTTCATTTCTTCCAGTCCTCTATATAAATAGTCTGGAATAAAAGAATTAATAGCGACAGCAAAGAAATACAACACATACAGACGCACGTCCACCCGAAAGCGATTAACCGTAAAGCATAAAACGCTCAAAACCGCTCCTGATAAACAGATTAGAATCAATTTGCAACATGTAACACATGTCAAAATATTTTCTAACTTCTTTTTATCATTACGGTATTCTGCCACTTCCTGTGTTGCCGACAACAAGAATCCAAAGTCTAATACCAATTGAAAGTATCCCATGAATGAGGTCGCAAACCCCAGATTTCCATAAATTTCTTTTCCTAAAACCCTAGTCTGATATGGTACAGTAATAAAACTAAATAAGTAGTTGGAAAAAGTTAAAATATATAACATTATCGTATTAGATAATAGTTTATTTTTTTTCATTTCTATAATTTTCTCCTATAGTTCAAATGACGACTTCTCCGGGAAAATTTCTGTAAACCATTCACAGATTTTTTCCTTTTCTTCATCAAAGTTAAGATGTTCATCATCATCGCTTAAACAAATCATCTTGTATTTTTGCTCTGTTATCGCCTCTCTTATCTTCTCATCATCTTTTCCTATAGCAAAAAATTTTCCTTTGTCTATTGTACCCGGAAGGAACTTTCCCGAAGCAAACTGCCAATATCTCATAAGCCATTGATTTACATCTAATGCAGTTCTGAATTTATTAGCGCTTGTCTTATCTAAAATATCGTATTCTTTTTCCCATATTTCTTTAAAAGTTGACTTTAGAAAAGCCTGTGGTAGATGTTGATTCTCAAACCCCACAAAATTTCCGCACGGTGCCAGATATATATTTTTCAGTAATGCTTTTTTGTATTTCAAACAATACCATTTTTTTAAGTTCTTTTTCATCATTTCTCTTTTATTAAAGTTAGCATTTATTATCTCCAAATCATTGGCAACCATATGATCAATTCCACCTTTACGGAACTGATGTATAGCCTCTAATGCACAATCTTTCGGTAAACCAGATTCAAAGAAATCCTCCGGTTTCATTTCCTTCACAAAGAACATATCATCATTCGCATAGATAAACTGTTCACTTAAATCTTCTATCCGAAACATATTTAATTCTATAGGATTGGCACTGAATGTAGGCAAATATTTATCAGGTATATAATCTCTGTGATTTACTATATTCAATTTCGGATTCTTTATATTTAACCATTCTGGCAAATGTCCATATGTGATAAAATGAATTTTCCGTATCCACGGAAGATATTTTTCTACACCTCTAAACCAGTACGGCAACATTTCCCAGTCACGATAGCGTATAATTCGTTTATCCCCATCAGAATCGTCAGCAAATTTTTTCTTGTCCTCTTGCCAAATCGGATCATTCCCATCAACCCAGGGAACAACAATATCTATTACATTTTTCATCACTTTATTCTTTCATCCCTTCGCATTCCTGCTTTTCTCTCATCAGATTATTTTGTAAGTATCCTAAAGTAATCCAAAACATTGGTGTGTATGGGCATACATAATAAAAGAATCCAGCCGAGGTCAACATTATCCCAGCGAAAATAACCGACACACATACAAAACAACAAATGATTATTTCTGATTTTTCCCTTCTGTTAAATAAATTTTTAACCACTAATATCACTACTGGAATAATCATTAGAATCACAGACAGCAAACCTAAAACTCCCTGTGCTACTAATACATTTAAAAACTCATTATGTAAATTTCTGAAATCTTGTGAATCGTTATTAATAATATAGGTATCCGGCATTTTTTCATACGCATAAGGTCTGATACCATTATAAGATGTTCCTGCAATCCATTTTTGTCTGAAAATTTCTATTCCACTTTTCCAAATATCAAATCTTCTATTACTCGGATCTTCAGAAAGTTCATATCCTCGTTCAATCAACTCTTTATCTGCATTCGTATCAACAAAGCTAACCACTGAGTTATATACCTTAATAATACCTTTAGGAGCTACAAAACTGACACCCGCGGCTATAACACATACACTCACAAGCAATAACCATTTTTTTAAACCTTGACCTTTAATTTTCTTATAGATGTTACAATATATTTCCAAAGTTCCAAGACATCCAAGGCATAACATTCCTGTTCTGGAATCAGAAAAAGCTATATACAAAATATTCAATATAATAATTAAAGCGTATATTGCCTTACCTAATTTATTTTCACTTTTCTGTACAAACAATATCGCTATCGCTATCGCTATACAGGCTAAAATTGCTCCCACATTCGGATCAAGAAAAACTCCCCATAATCTTCCCCATAAAAAGCCTGTAACCAACTCGTATGCATCTTCATTTACATTTACTACACTTCCATAATGCCTACCAAACAAAATCAAGCTCCAGATTACAGAAATTGTCATATATCCCACATAAAACATTCCGATATACTTAAATTCTTTTTCCACTACTTTTTTTTCTTTATTCTGCATATACATAATTCCAAAATAAAATATAAGAAGAAGTAATGTAATAATATTTTGTTTCATTTCATATCTATAGTTTAAAATCATAGAAATCACAAAACTAATTCCGAAACATAACATTCCTATAAAGCCAGGGATATGTATATATTCTTTTATGTGTATTCCTTTCCATATGACTACAATTACACCCAATAAAAACATTGGCCACATCACAACAGATATAATCTTATTTCCAAACAAGAATCCATTATAGCCAATCATTGTGTATAGTAAAAATAGTATTTTAAATATAAATTCTAACTTTTCAAACACTTTATTATATGCAATTTTTTCCATTTTATTATCTTTTTAATATAGCTATTAATTGTCGTGTTTGTTCCGACACATCACTACTATCGTAACCTTTCTCCTTAAGTTTTTCTATACAACAATATCTTTCTCTTTTAGCTGACATTAAAATTATGTCTGCCCATTTTTCATCTTTCTCTTGTAAATCGACAAACTCTATTTTCCCGGATATATTAGTTTCACTGGATATAGCACTCGACAGAACTGATGGTATTCCGGCTGCCTGGGCTTCAATCGCTACAATGGGCAATCCTTCATATTTCGACGGCAGTACAAATACATCCGCTGCCTGCAATAAATCCGATACATCATTTCTTTTTCCAAGAAATTTCACATGATCTTCCACCCCCAATTTTCTCGCATAATCATGCACTTCATCTTCTAATTCTCCTGTACCAACAGACAATAATACTACATTCTTTTCTTTTTTTAATACAGCAACTAAGATCTCCAAGAGACGAAATGGATTCTTTTGTTCAGATAGCCTTCCAATATGACAAAGGACTATTTTTTTTTCAATCCCCATCTTTTTTCTTATATTTTCACGTATCTCTTGTTTAAATTGATATTTGTCAAGGGTAATAGCATTTGGAACAATCAAAACTTCCTTTGATGCCTTTTTTCCGAACATGAACTCAGCTGCTAATCGCGAACATGCTACTCTCTTATCTGTAATCAAACCCAATAATGGTCTGGTTACTGTTTGTAACATTCTTTTACTCGTTTCACCATTATGACTATGTATAACTACTTTTCGTTTCAATAGCCATGGAATTACAGCTGTAAATAAAACTCCTGCATCAAGTGCATTAAAATATACCGTACTGTACTCCGGATGTTTTTTAAAAATTTTATAAAACTCCCGCCAATGTTTTATTAATTTTTTCCCTTTTCGATTAATGTAATAAATTTTTCCCTGATATTCTCGTATTTCTTTTTCATATGCTATACTGGGAAAATCTGTCACGAAATCAAGTTGCACTCCATATTTCTTCGTACATTTCAATAAGTTCAACAGATAACTTTCTATCCCTCCAGGATTGCTCGTCATTCCATACACCAACACATATTTCATTATCCTTTAAATCTCCTAATCTTATTAAATGTACTTGGTAATTTTTCCCTTACGATCCATACGCATCTGCCTACTGCAAGACATAAAATGTGACATTTGCTATTTATTCCCTTTTGTATAACCTTTAAAGGTACTCCACTCGCACAACATTTCTTTGATGTTGCTTGATATAAATCACCAGTTGCTATTTTTTTCAACATGTTAATACGTTTTCTATGATTTGTATCAGCATATGAGTCATAACTTTTAACAATTGCAGCCAAAATATATCTTAGATATCTAGATCCCAAAATATCTATTACCTTGCTATCTAGTCTTCCCCATTGCTCATACAGTTGATACATACTCTTAATTCTTCTCTCGCTCAATTCAAAATACTCTGGAACATACGATGCCGTTATACTTTGATTTTGCCTTTTCATATAATGATATCCGCAATCGGATATAACTCCCATCTTCTTTATATACGGCACAATTTTCAAATTAAAAAAGTAATCCTCGTATAAGATAACTCTTTCAAACTGAATATTATTCTGTTTTAAAATTGAACTTCGATAAAAGCGATTACACTGATAGCCAAACAACGTTTTATTTTCTAATTCAATAACAATATCTTCCACTTCGGTTTGATTCATGCATAAGTGATTATCCAATCCAACCTTATTAACACAATAACATTTTCCCTCCGCATTATAATATTCCTCAGTCATCCCCCATACAACCATATCTAAATCATATTTGACAACCTCAAAGTAAGCATTTTCATACAGCTCTTTATCGATAATATCATCTGAATCCATAAATGTGATATATTTCCCTGTTGCATGCTGAATTCCTATATTTCTTGCGTTACCGGCTCCTCCATTTTTTTCCAGATTAACTACTACAATTCTTTGATCTTTCTGTGCATATTTTTCACATATTTCTTTACTATTATCCTTTGAGCAATCATTTACTAAAATCAGTTCAAAATCTTTAAAATTCTGCTGTAAAATACTTCCTACGCTTTTTTTTAAATACAACGCAGCATTATACACCGGCATTATAACAGACAAAAAAGGCATTTCACTCATATCCTTATCTTCCCACCTTCAGCTTCGTAAACAATTTCGTATTCTTCGTCTTAACCAGCGTGATCACATTTGCCTCCCAGTATGTCAGCAGCGTACTGTTCCATTTCAGAGGGAGTACCATGAGTTTCATATAGCTGGATCTTGGTTTTGCCAGTTTGAGCATCTGTTTCAGACGTGGATTTTTCATCATCTGTTTGATTTCTTTTCTCTTTTCACTGGCGCTCATCTCGCACTTCGGGTTTGTGATGTTTTCTACACAGCCGATAAATCGTTCCACGTAACGACGTGCGATCATTTCCATGCTGTTTTCATCCATGACTTTCCATTCTTTATACAGATTTACCATCCAGCCGTGTTCTTCTTCTCGTTTTTCATACATTCCCGGACGGTATGCAGTTGTCTCGGATTCTGATCTGGCACGCAGGAAATGATAATACTGTTTGGATGTTACAGTAACCCGCTCTACATTTCTTACGATACTTACGTTAAATGGGAAATCGTCCCAGAACGTGGTCGGAAAGCGTAAGTTGTTTTCCATAATATATTTAGACTCATACAATTTATTCCACGGAGTATACAACAGGTTTTTATCAAATAATTTGTATGCATTTTTACGGAATGCTTCTTTGTTGGGATATACAGCATCTTCCACTACATAGTTATCTGTCAGATATTTATCTTTTTCGTAATAAGTGTCAATATAGAATCCCGCAACAACCAGCTGTGCCTGATCCCTTTTTGCCAGATTGTACATATCTTCCAGCATCGTAGGTTCTGCCCAGTCATCGGAATCCAGGAAATACATATACTCACCTTTTGCCATATCGATAGCCAGGTTTCTGGCACTTGGTGCTCCACCATTTTCTTTGTGGATTACGTGAATTCTGTCGTCTTTTGCAGCATACGCATCACAGATCTCACCGCTTCGATCCGGCGTTCCGTCATCTACGATCAGGAACTCCCACTCTTTCATGGTCTGCGCCTGAATACTCTCAATAGCCTTTCCTACATATTCTTCCACCTTATAAACTGGCATAATAATGCTTACTTTTATCTCTGACATGCTCTATTCCTCTTCTTCAAATTCATCAAATGTTATTTTATTTCCTGTATCAAACGCTTCCGTACTGTCCGCCTTCAGGAAAACAATTGCTGTCTGGAACAACAGCTGGATATCTTTCCAGATAGAATAATGTTCAATATACAGCAGATCCATCATCAGTTTATCCTTCGGTGTTGTATTGTATTTTCCTGCGATCTGAGCATAACCGGTGAGTCCGGCTTTTACACGCAGACGGTACTTGAATTCCGGAAGATCTTCGGTATATGCTGTTACATTTTCCATCATCTCCGGGCGCGGACCTACAAAACTCATATCTCCTTTTAAAATGTTCAGAAGCTGCGGAAGTTCATCCATACGGATCTTACGAAGGATCTTTCCCGGCGGCGTGATACGGTCATCATCTTTGGTAACTGAACGATTTTCCACGTTTTCTTTCATCGTTCTGAACTTGTATACTTCGAACACCCGACCATTCAAGGTTGCTCTTTTTTGTTTAAATAAAATGGAACCGTGATCGTATGATTTGATTGCGATCGCGCTGACGATCCAGATTGGCGAACTTACGATTCCCATAAGAATGACCAGCACCAGATCCAGCGTACGTTTCAGAAATCTCTGTTCCAGGGATAATGACTTTACATTATAGTTAAATACGCTGATATCATCCAGCAGATAGTTTTCTGCGTTGCTCTCCACCACATCAGCAATTTCCGGAGTGTAGTAAATATTTTTCTTATTTTCATAACAGTAATTAATGATGTTTTCTCTCTCCACCGCCGGAATCTCACACAAAAACACTGCATGCGCTTCATCAATAAACTGATACAGAGTTTTCTTTTTATAATGAACTACATGTTCTACTTTATACTGTTTTTTGTATTTATTAATTCCGCACATCACACGACGTACGCCGTCTTCTGTGGATGCGATAATGCAACATGGTTCCGGATCATGTGCATAAAAATACAATGCATTTCCGGCATAGGTATACAATATGATCACGGCAATCTGCACCACGATAGCAAGTAATAACCATTCGATACTGGTCAGGCGGAACGCTCCGATATCCGGGGTAATGGTGTTCATGATCATTAATTCCAGATAGGTAACAATGTCTGTGAAAATAACTGCCAGAACCAGTGAATAGATAATCGGTTTACTTTTTCTCCGCCCGATGTCATAGGTTCCATAGATACGCAGGAATAATACCCCTACGATCGTAAACGTTAAGATAGTACTTCCCATCGTTCTGGATAAAATCAACAACGGTCTGTTCTCGAATGACATGATCCAGAAAAAAAGTGCCATGAGAATCAGATATAAGGTCAGCTTCATGATCAAGAGCAAACTTTTATCCTGTTTTTTCAGAATTTTTTTTATCATTTGTCTCTCCCTTAGAATAACTCTATAGTATTATTATGTTGTATGTTTTCTATATTTCAAAAATAATACTCTATCCGATAAATTATACCATATTCCCCACTTTATTACCACCCGGGAATTATACCTAACTATAGTCTTTAGCTTTCATTTCTTCGTATAACTCTCACTATGCATCCCCCCCTATATTAGACGTTTCTAGTCTCATTTCAGGTTTAAAAATAATAAAATAAAAATACCAATAGTTTGTTGATCATTGTATTGGATATTAACCGATAAACCAAAATAAGAATCCCACTCCTTCCAATTTCACTCATATTTTCCAAAAATCCGCCAATACTAACACCAGAACTTTAATTTCATCTAAAACCAGGTTTAGCACATCATATTTATACGGATAAGGAGAAAGTCTATGAAAGCAACAGGTATTGTACGAAGAATCGATGATCTCGGGCGGGTGGTGATTCCGAAGGAGATACGGCGGACGTTGAAGATACGGGAATCGGAGCCTCTGGAGATTTTTACGGATCGGAATGGGGAGATTATTCTGAAGAAATATTCGCCGATCGGGGAGTTTTCGAGCGGGGCGCAGCAGCTGGCGGATGCGGCGGCGAAGACGTGCGGAAAGTTGTTTTGTATCTGTGATCAGGAGCAGGTGGTGGCCGCGGCCGGGCCGGAGAATAAGAAGTATCAGGGGAAATCTCTCAGCAAAGCGATGGAGCAGCGACTCTTTGACCGGGATTTTATCCCGGAAAATAACGCTTATTATCCGGTGACAGACGATGATGCGCACACGGAACAGGCACTGGTTCCTGTGACACGGGACGGGGATCCGGTCGGGGCCGTGTGTTTTCTTGGCATGAAGCGCACGGATCCGATCTCCGAAGCGGATGCAAAGGTAGCAGAAATGATCGCCCGATATCTAACCTTCACTATGAACAATTAATGATATACAATGTAACAACAAGGCGGAACACCAGCATCTTTTGCCGGCGTTCCGCCTCATTTTATTTCTGCTCGTAACTGTTCAGTACCCTCACAGTTACGAGTCAAAATGCATTTCTAATCACCTTCGGTGATGGCATTTTGACTTGTATGTCTCGGGATTTTGGCAAAAACCATGCCAAAACACCTCGCGGAATGCTACCTACTGAATAGTTACTTCTGCTCATAATATTCTTCCAGTGTCAGCCCTGTAAGTGTCAGGTACAACGCCAGCGACCGGGTTACATACCGGATATGCCAGGGCTCCCATCCATATCCGGTTATATGCTCTTTCCCTTTCGGATAGCGCAGGATGAAGCCATATAAGGGTGCACACCGTTTCAGCCACCGGCCTTCCCGGGTTTCTCCGAAACGCTCATCCAGTTGATAGTCAACCGCCTGGCAGGAAACATCCAGTGCCAGACCCGTCTGATGCTCACTGGCTCCCGGCGGTGCTATCCAATGTACAGGATCTCCGGTTTCTTTCGGCTGTTCCCGCCGTTTCTTCTGATAGAGTTCTTCCTGTCTTTCGTAGCTTCGGTAGCCGGATACTCCGCACAGATAGATTCCCTCCTCTTTTCCTCTCGCAAAAAGCGCCTCCACTCCCTTCGCCGCACTGACTGCAAGTAATCTTTTCCTGTCCCCGACAGGTGCATCAAAGATGATTTCCGGCTCAACTAAGGTCTGTGGTATCGCTTTTCGCGGTAAGCGGTGTGTACGGTTTACCAGAATCGTGGCATCCATCTTTTCCCCTCCTTTGTTTCGTTGCTATGAAACTATCTGCATTCTATGCAGCCGGAAGCCGGATTATGAACTGGAAATCAATCTCCTGTAAACGAAAAAAGAGAGCGCAGACACGTTTCCCGTATCCTGCACTCTCTGTTCTTATTTTTCTCTAGTTCACCTGATACACATCTGCATATTTCATACCAAAGCTCAATGCCTGGCTGTGGCTTCCCATGAAGATATCCACATGTCCGTATGCGGTTCCTCTGTCTTCTACGGTATAGATCTGACCGTTGATGGAAAGTTTGGTTCCGAATGGAACTCCCGCCATCGCGATGGTACGTCCCGGTGTCGGAGTGGTTCCGCTGGCTGTACCGCCGCCGGACCATTTTCCGCAACAGATGGAACAGCTGCAATACGCTGTCAGTTTGAATCTTCCCAGGTATTTGCCCTGTGAAGTATCGATGGTATCGTCGGAGCTGTCTGTTGTAGTTGTTGAAGTTGTTGTATTCGCAGCAGTATTACTTGTCGTTGTAGTCGTTGTTGTACTGCTGTTTGATTTTTTCTGTGTCGCTGACGCTGCCTGCTGCGCTGCTTTCTGCTGTGCTGCCTTTTGTGCTGCTGCATCTTCTGCCGCTTTTTTCTCTGCTGCTTCTTTTGCTGCCGCTTCCTGTGCTGCTTTCTCAGCTGCTGCCTGTGCCGCCTGCTGTGCTGCTAATCTGGCTGCTGCTTCTTCCTCTTTTGCCTGACGAAGAAGGTCGTTGATCGCATCTTCCTGACTGCTGATCTTGGTCAAGAGATCATTCTCTGCTGTCTGCTGACTCTGAATATCCTCCTGATATTCACGGATCTGCTGGTAAGTTGCCTCCACCAGTTCTTCTACTGCTGCCTGCTTGTCCGCGCTCTCCTGCTGAAGAGCCACAATCTCTTCTTTTTCCTGTGCCACCTGTTCCTCTTTGGTCTGGATGGCTTCTTTTGTTTCTCTGTATGTATCCAGCATGTCTCTGTCATACTTTGACATCTGGGAAATGTTCTCAGCCTGGTTTAAGAAATCAGAAATACTTCCTGATTCGAACAGCAGGTTCATATAATTGCTGGCTGAGTTTTCGTACATATAGCGGATGCGGAGTTTCATCGCTTCATACTGCTGCGCTTCATCCGCTTTCGCATCTTCAAGGTCACTTTGCAGCTGTGTCAGTTCTTCCTGCTTCGCATCGTAATCGTTCTGCAGTTTTTCCAGACTGCTGCGAAGATCGTCCAACTGAGTGTTCAGATCTGCAAGATATGTTTCGGATTCACCTTTTTTTGATTCCAGTTCCTGAATCTTTTCCTGGGTCTGCTGCAGGGAAGACTGATTCTCCTGCTGCTGTGCCTTCGCATCGGAGATCTTCTCCTGCGTGGTAGCAGCTCCACCCTGTACCGCACTTCCCACGATAAGACATGCGGAAAGTACCAGGCTTATGATTCTTTTTCTTCTCATATTAATTCCTCTCACTTTCTCAGGCAAGAGTCATTATAGCATGATTTTGTAGCATTGTGAAGTAGTTTTTTAACATCTCGTAATATTTGCGTAATAATTAGTAGAGTTTTGGCGAATTTCCGCATTAAAGTGCGGATTATGTCAACTTTTTAGTCGCCAGCCGCTCCAGTATTTATTCTTCAGAACTCCGTTCACAAGTTTTCCCCAGCCGAGTGCATACTGATCCACACAGACCAGGATCCAGCCTTTCTCTCTGGTCGCTTCCCCCGGTTCCAAAAGCAGGGTTTCTCCACGCAGATATCGTCCGATCCGTTCATCCTCCGGTGAAAGGGATACGCTTCCCTCATAGTCGGAAGCCTTCAGCGTCATCGCCAGCTGCTGGGATGGTTCAAAACGGTTTTTCTTCAGATCTCCCAGATACAGTCCGTTTCTTAAGAAATGGATCCCGTTCAACTTTGCCGGAAGTTCCGGTACCAGATAGACTTTCTCGCCCTTGATCTGTACCCGCTCCCAGTCCGGCTTCCACTGACAGTCCCTGAAGAATTCTTCCAGAACTGCTTTATTTTTCTTATCCATCCGCGTCGGCGGTTCCAGTCTGATCCTTGTCTCGGGCGCATCCTCAGACTTTTTCAGCAGGGCCAGAAAATGTCCCTCTCCTTTCATCTTATGCGGCCAGATCCGCACACAGCGGCGCAGTTCCTCTCTTCCATCACCCCACGCAGGGTTACCCTCAGAGAATCCTTCATATCCTTCGATGGGAATCAGTTCCATCTCCGGACACTGCTCCAGGATCCAGGAGATACTTCCCTCGTTTTCTACCGGAGCAAAGGTACAGGTGGAATACAGCAGTTTTCCACCCGGGCGCAGCATCCGCACTCCATTTTTCAGAATATCTTTCTGCAGTTTCGCAAAGTACTCCGGGCGTTCTTCCTCCCAGGTTTTGATCACCGCCGGATCTTTGCGGAACATTCCCTCCCCGGAGCACGGTGCATCGATCAGCACTTTATCAAAAAATCCTTCAAACCGCTCTGCCAGGTTCTGTGGTACTTCGTTGGTCACAAAGGCGTTGGATATGCCAAATACTTCCAGATTCTTTAACAGTGCTTTAGCCCTGGAATTACTGATATCATTTGCCACCAGCACACCTTTTCCCTGAAGCGCTGCGCCGAGAGTCGTTGCCTTTCCTCCCGGTGCTGCACACAGATCCAGAACTCTCTCCCCCGGTTCCACCGGAAACCTCGCCGCCGGAGTCATGGCGCTTGGCTCCTGCAGATAATAAAGACCAGCACTGTAATATGGATGTCTGGCCGGCTGATCTTCTTCTTTATAAAAATACCCGGTCTTTGTCCACGGAATCGGATCCAGAGAAAAACCGGAGCCTTCCGCCAGTTCCTCTTCCGTGATCTTCATCGGATTGATCCGGAGTCCGTACTGTCTGGGGTTATCATAACTTTCGATATACGATTCATATTCATCCCCCAGCATCTCTTGCATTCTCTTTTCAAAGCTTTCCGGCAGTTCCACTCTCATCACACACCTGTCTCCTCTTTTTCTTTCTCTTCCGCCATTCTCCCACGGACATTTTTCTACGCTCCACTATAGCAAGACTCTGGCATTTTGTAAAGAAAAAGCGGTGGCCCCCCAGCCACCGCTTTTATCTCGTTTTTGCGTCACCCCATATATATGACAATCCGGTTACGCATTATCTGCAACGGCATCTTCTGCCATTACTTCCTCGTATTTCTCCAAAATCAGACTCTGGATCTTTTCTCTTGTGTTGGAATTGATCGGATGTGCAATATCGCGATACTCTCCATCGGAAGCCTTACGGCTTGGCATAGCGATAAACAGTCCTTTCTCTCCCTCGATCACTTTAATATCATGTACAACAAATTCATCATCAATTGTTATGGAAACAACTGCTTTCATCTTACCTTCTTTTGTCACTTTGCGCACTCTTACGTCTGTAATCTCCATAGCACATGCCCCTTTCATATGTCGTTCTCCTTCCGAACAGTTATAACCGCTGATTAGTTATTTCTCCGCGAACCACCAGACAGCCGCTCTGTTATTACAGCGCATAGCGCTCGTTCTTTTCCACGACAACTTTTATTTCGCCTTCTCCGCAATAGTAAGAATTGGCCCGGATGGTATCCCGGCTTTCTACGATGCAGTTTTCGATATGGGTATTATCACCCAGATATACGTCGTTCAGAATAATAGAATTCTTGATAACGCAGTTATTTCCCACATATACTTTCTTAAACAGAACAGAATTCTCCACCTGCCCGTTGATGATACAGCCGCTGGATACCAGGCTGTTCTTTACCAGACATCCCGGATTATATTTTGCCGGCGGAAGATCGTCGATCTTGGAATTGATTTCCGGATACTGACGGAAGAAATAATCTCTCACTTCCGGTTTTAAGAAATCCATATTGGTCTTGTAGTAAGCCTCAACGGTAGAGATGTTGTTCCAGTAATCCTGGATCTTATATCCATAGATCCTCTTCAGATTCTTATAGCGGATCAGGATATCTTTTACAAAATCATGTCTTCCTTCCTGTGCGCAGCGCTCGATCATCTCGATCAGCTGGCGGCGCCGGATCACATAGATTCCTGTGGAGATCGTATGATAATCGGACAGCATCGGTTTCTCTTCGAATTCTTCGATCCGGTAGTCTTCATTCATGCGAAGCACACCAAATCTGGTCACATCCTCATTGGCATCCACATCCTTGCACACAATAGTCACGTCGGCACGTTTTGCGATATGGTATTCCAGAACTTTGTTATAATCCAGTTTATATACACAATCACCGGATGCGATGACCACATAGGGTTCATGGCTTCTCTTCAGAAAATCCAGGTTCTGATAAATCGCATCTGCGGTTCCCTGATACCAGAAGCTGTTATCCGGAGTGATCGTCGGTGTAAACACAAACAAACCTCCCTGCTTTCTTCCGAAATTCCACCATTTGGAAGAGCTCAGATGCTCATTCAACGATCTTGCGTTGTACTGTGTCAGGACTGCAACTTTCGCAATATGAGAATTGGTCATATTACTCAGTGCAAAGTCGATGCTCCGATAGCTTCCCGCTACCGGCATCGCTGCGATGGCACGTCTGTTGGACAGTTCTCTCATCCTGTTGTTATTACCGCCTGCCAGAATAATTCCTAATGCTCTCATATTACTCACCGTCCTTCTTTACAATTGCTCCGCCGCTTACAAGCTCTCCGTCCGGATAATCCTCCACTGTGGTCTCACCGCTGATAGCTGTGTTCTTTCCAATCTTCACGCCTGACGGAATAACAGAATTTTCTGCGATTGTAACAAGGCCGAATCCATAGACAGCCGGTTTCAGAACATTCGGAGCTTCCTCGCCCACACCTGTGACAACATTTTCTCCGATATCCACACTCTCTGCGATAATGGACTTGTCAATCTGGCTTCCGGCGCCGATGCGTGTATGTTTCATAATAATGGAATCCCGCACGACAGCTCCCTTTTCAATCGTTACATCCGCACCGATGACGCAATTATGCACTTCACCATAAATCTCCGCACCTTCACCGATGATGCTTCTTTCAACAACGGATTCCCCGGATATGTACTGTGGACGGATGATATCACCTTTGGTATAGATTTTCCAGAATTCTTCATACAGGTTAAATTCTGGAATGATATCGATCAGTTCCATATTTGCTTCCCAATAAGACCCCAGTGTTCCTACGTCTTTCCAGTATCCGTTGAATTCATAGGCAAACAGTCTCTTTCCATTATCTCTGCAGTATGGCAGGATATGTTTACCGAAGTCACAGTTTGGCTGATCTTTCAGTGCCATCAGAGACTCTTTGAGTGTCTTCCAGGAGAAAATATAAATTCCCATGGATGCCAGATTACTTCTTGGATGTTCCGGTTTTTCTTCAAACTCGGTAATACGTCCCGCGCCGTCAGTGATCATAACACCGAAACGGCTTGCCTCTTCGATCGGCACCGGCATACAGGCAATGGTCACATCTGCCTTATTTGCCTTATGATAATCAAGCATCACTTCGTAATCCATCTTGTAAATATGGTCACCGGAGAGAATCAGAACGTAGTCCGGATTATAGGTCTCCATGTATGCCATATTCTGAAAAATTGCGTTTGCTGTTCCGGTATACCAGTCGCTGTTACCATTTTTTTCGTAGGGGGGAAGCACGGTAACACCGCCCACATTCCGGTCCAGATCCCACGGAATACCGATTCCGATATGGGTATTCAGACGCAGCGGCTGATACTGGGTCAGAACACCCACGGTATCAATGCCTGAATTAATACAGTTACTCAACGGAAAATCGATAATCCGATATTTTCCTCCAAATGCCACCGCCGGTTTGGCAACTTTCTCGGTAAGTACGCCGAGTCGGCTTCCCTGGCCTCCGGCCAACAGCATTGCAATCATTTCTTTCTTGATCATGCAATCACCTCTTGTCATATATAGTAAAAAGATTATATCACACTTATCAGATTTAGTGAACATTTTTTACATATTTTTATCAAATCTTTTCGTGTTTTTATGACATTTATACAACGTTTCTTCTCCCTTTCGTCATTTTCTTCTATATCTATTGGTTTTTTTTCTCATCCTTAAAAAAATCTTTCCATTTTCCCCTTTTCCGTCTATAATAAATGTTGTTACAAAATGTCTTTTGTACCCGACTGATGCCTGTGGATCGCCCGCTGAAAGCAGCTTTCGCAATCTTTCCGACCCAGGGAAGCCGGCATCATAAATATGATACAAACGTCTGTAAGAAAGGGAGAACTCCTATGTATACCATTGATTTTACAAAACCTGTTCACATACATTTTATCGGCATCGGCGGTATCAGCATGAGCGGCCTTGCCGAGATTCTTTTAAAAGAGGGATTCACCGTATCCGGCTCTGATTCCAAAGAAAGTGCTCTGACGGATCATCTGACTGCGAGCGGTGCACAGATTTTCTACGGACAGCGCGCATCCAATATTATTGACGGTATCGATCTGGTGGTTTACACTGCTGCGATCCACCCGGATAACCCGGAATATGCCTGCGCAAAAGAAAAAAATATTCCGATGATGACCCGTGCCGATCTGCTGGGACAGATCATGAAAAATTACCAGATCCCCATCGCAGTATCCGGAACCCACGGAAAAACCACAACAACTTCCATGGCTTCTCATATTCTCCTGGAAGGTGGTTTTGATCCGACAATCTCTGTCGGCGGTATCCTGCCGGCCATCGGCGGTAATCTGCGTCTGGGACATTCCGGTACTTTCATTACCGAGGCCTGTGAATATACCAACAGCTTTTTAAGCTTTTTCCCGAAAATCAGTATCATCCTGAATATGGATGCCGATCATCTGGATTTCTTTAAGGATATTGACGATATCCGCCATTCCTTCCGGCTGTTTGCAGAAAAACTTCCGGCTGACGGTACCCTGATCATCAACAGTGATACTCCTCATTATGAGGATATCATCAGGGATCTGCCATGCGAAGTCATCACTTACGGACTGGAACATGAAGCTGATTATACAGCAACCGATATTACATACGATACCTTCGGTCACCCGACCTTTACCTGTCTGCATCACGGTGAAACCACAGGAACCTTCTCCCTGAAGGTACCCGGTATCCACAACGTGTCCAACGCCCTTTCCGTGATCGCTCTGGGCGAAAAACTGGGTATGGACGATGCAACGATCCAGAAAGGTCTGATCAACTTCACCGGAACCGACCGCCGTTTTCAGTTCAAAGGAAACATCGGCGATATCACTGTGATCGATGACTATGCCCATCATCCGACAGAGATCAAAGCAACACTGACCTCTGCCAAAAACTATCCGCACAAAAAGACCTGGTGTATCTTCCAGCCCCATACCTACACCCGTACCAAAGCTCTGCTCCCGGAATTCGCCGAAGCACTGACTCTGGCAGACCATGTAGTACTGGCAAACATCTACGCCGCAAGAGAAACCGACACCCTCGGCATCTCTTCCGCCGACCTTCAAAAAAGAATCCAGGAACTGGGAACTCCCTGTGAATACTTCCCAACCTTCGATGAAATCGAAAACTACCTTCTGGAAAACTGCCAGCCCGGTGACCTCCTGATCACCATGGGCGCCGGCGATGTCTACCAGATCGGCGAAAAACTCCTGGGCAAATAAACACCAAGAAAACCTTCTTTTACCCCATACAAAAATGGCAACCGAACCTAACATGTCCGGTTGCCATTTTTATATGTAAAAACTCCCCCTGATCCTTTCTCCTGCTCCGTACCCTGTACTTTTTCTTAGACTTCCTCCTTCCATCCACAATCTGCTTCACCCCTCCCCCACGTGAAAAACAGGATCCGAAAGCGGTCTGCAACATCAGGGGGCGGCAACACTTTGCGGGCGCTTAGGGCAAGCTTTGAGATCCGACGCTTACGTAGGCTTTCGCGAGGGTCC
>OCPX01000182.1_pt1 | contig 69348 bp, 70 predicted proteins | sample 1538771 | NCBI WGS metagenome assembly OCPX01 (sample SAMN04571725, study PRJEB22368) | human gut metagenome | biome: human gut; material: stool | host: Homo sapiens | place: Luxembourg | collected 2012-11-01 | reverse complement strand
ATATTTTTAGAATATGAGTGTAATTTTGTCTTGACAAAGGTCACTTCATAACAGGTGGTTGAGTATGGCAAGAATTAAATTTATGAATACAGATATAGATAATCTTACAATGGCGGAAACGTTAAATGAAATCGACAAATTGATTCAGAAAAAAAATTGTTCATATGTTGTAACACCTAATGTGGATCATATTGTTCGTCTTGAAAAGAATGAAGAACTTCAAAAGGTTTATAAAAATGCTTCTTTGATTTTAACAGATGGAAAACCTCTGATTTGGATTTCAAAATGGTATAAAACTCCAATTAAAGAAAAAATATCGGGGTCTGATTTATTCCCTAGAGTGTGTCAATTAGCAGCCAACAAAAATTATACAATGTATCTTTTAGGGGCTGCAGAAGGTGTTGCAGATACAGCGGCAAAAAATTTAATGAAAAAATATCCAGGATTAAACATTGTTGGAACATATTCTCCTCCATTTGGATTTGAGAAAAGTAAACAGGAAATGAACAAAATTAAAACACAAATTCAAGATGTTCATCCAGATATATTGATTGTTGGTTTGGGTTGTCCTAAACAAGAAAAATTCATGTATTACCATTGTAAAGAATTAGGTGTGCCTATTTCATTTGGCTTAGGTGCAAGTATTGATTTTGAAGCTGGTAATATTAAAAGAGCTCCAAAATGGATGAGTAACCATGGATTAGAATGGTTATATAGATTTTCAAAAGAACCAAAAAGATTATTTAAAAGATACTTTGTTGATGATTTAAAAATAATCCAAGTGGCAAGGAAGTATAGATAAGATGCGTGATTTGGGTAAACAAAATATTTTATTTTTTACTAGAACCATGGAATTGGGTGGTACTGAAAATGTAATATTACAATTGTGTGAGACATTTAAGCCACTTGTTAATAAGATTGTTGTGTGTTCTTGTGGCGGTGTAAATGAAAAAAATTTAAAAGAATTAAATATTAAGCATTACACCATTCCTGATATTGAGAATAAAAATCCATCTTGTATTCTTACTGTTAGCAGGATGTTAAAAAAGATTATAAAAAATGAAAATATTACGGTTGTCCATACGCATCATCGTATGGCAGCATTCTATGTTGCTTTTTTAAAAATATATAAGAAGTGCTTGTTTATCAATACAAGTCATAATACTTTTGATAATAAAGTGAAATTTACTAGATATGCCTATAATCATGCAAATTTAGTGGCTTGCGGTGAGATGGTAAAAAAAAATCTAGTGGAAACTTTTGGCTTACCAGAAAAGCAAGTAACAGTTATTCATAATGCTGTTAAACCTTTTGTTGATCAAATAAAAGTGGATCCATTTATTAAACAATTGCATGATGAAGGCTTTTATGTAGTAGGAAATATTGGTAGACTTTCTGAACAAAAAGGGATGGAATATTTTATTAATGCGATTCCTACCGTTAAACTTTGTATGAGCAACGTGAAATTTGTGATTGTTGGAACTGGTGAAGATGAAAAGAAACTAAAGGATTTAGTTAGAGAATTGGATTTGAAGGATGATTGTTACTTTCTAGGATATCGATCAGATGTTCAAAACTTAATATCACAATTAGATTTAGTTGTATTAAGTTCCTTGTGGGAAGGTTTGCCATTAACGCCAATTGAGACTTTTTCAGTTGGAAGAACGGTAGTTGCGACAGCTGTTGATGGAACGGTTGAAATTGTCAAAGATGGTATCAATGGATATTTAGTTTTTCCAAAGAATAGTTTGGAAATTGCTGAAAAAGTGATTGAAGTTTTGCAAAACAAAGAACTTAGAAATAGTTTTGAAAAAGAAGCTTTACAAACTTATGAAGATGATTTTTCATTTAATCAATTAAAAAACTCTTATAAAAGTTATTATGAAAGTAGGTTAGTATGAAAGAAGTAACTATGCATAAGAAAAGTCTAGGAAATAACATGTCTAAGCCAGTGAAGTGTATTTATTATAGTTTGGTTTTATTTGGTAATGCCATTTGGAATAAATTACCAAGTAGACATTTGCGCAAATGGTTTTATCAAATGTTAGGTGCTAAAATTGGAAAGGATTGTTTTCCAAGTCGAAGAGTAGAGATATTATTACCTATGGGCTTAGAGCTTGGAGAAAGAGTTGCAGTTGGATGGTTTGCTGAATTAGATGCTAGGGCTGGTATCAAAATTGGTAACGATACTAATGTTTCTAGTCATGTAAAATTAATTACTGGATCTCATGATGTGGATGATAAAGAATATACGGCTGATTTTAAACCGATTGAAATTGGGCATCATTGTTGGATAGGAACAGGTGCTATTGTTTTACAAGGTGTAAAAATTGGAGATGGAGCTGTTGTAGCTGCAGGTGCAGTAGTTACAAAGGATATCCCAGCTAATGAAGTGTGGGGTGGGGTTCCTGCAAAAAAAATTAAAGATAGAGAGTGTAATTTGACTTATAAATTGGGTGCATTGCCTTTATTACACTAAAAGGGAGGTAAAGAATGATTCCAAAAGTGATACATTATTGTTGGTTTGGCAATAATCCATTACCTAATGATGTTAAAAAATGTATAAAATCATGGGAAAAGTATTGTCCGGATTATGAAATAAAAAGATGGGATGAACATAATTTTGATGTTTATCAAAATGAGTTTATTAAAAGCGCTTATGATGCAAAAGCATGGGCGTTTGTATCTGATTATGCACGATTAAAAATTATATATGATGAAGGTGGCATTTATTTGGATACGGATGTAGAATTACAAAAGAATTTAGATGGATTAAGAAAAAATGATGGTTTTTTTGCTATACAACAAGAAGGACATTATTGTGCGACCGGATTAGGCTTTGGTGCAAAAAAAGAAAATGAAATCGTAAAATCTATGCTAGAGATGTATAATGATTTAATTTATAGCGAAGAAAATAAGTATACTATTGTGTGTCCATATCTTAATACTAAGGCATTAGAAAAATATGGATATACTTATTCAGATGATGTAAAAGTAATCCATAATAATTTAGTTTTGCCTCCTAAATTTATGGATCCAATTGCCCCAGGTAAAAATAAAAAAAATTTATTTTGCGATGATACGGTTTCTATACATCATTATAGTGCATCTTGGATGGATGCTAAAACAGTTAGAAGACGTAAAATTATGAGAATTATAGGACAAGAAAAGATTAACAAATTAAAGGAAATAATAAAAAAATGAAAAATCAACTATATTTATCTTTAAAAAAAGTTAACAATAATTCTTGCTTTGGTTTAATATTTATTGTTTTAATTAATATATTCTATGCTTCAAATGGATGGGAATATCATGGAACGATATTGAATGGTCTAATTATGTTTGCTTTTTTATTTGGATTTATGGATATTCTAATGCATTATGAATTGTTATATAAGATTTTTTTGAAACATAGAAATCTAACTGTATTATTTAGTATTTTAATATTCACGACTTTAATTAAATTTATACTAAATCAAGATACGCGATTGATAGTATCGGTGATGTCTATATTAATTGCTATATATATACCACTATATAAAATTTTTCACATAACATTTTTTACTCAAGTTGTAACGTTTATTATTTGTTATTTTTTTGGTGGTTATACACACTTAAATTATATTTCTGTACATTTTGGAACAATCATGCTTATATATTTAATTATATCTTATAAAATTAATCAATTTAATGTTAAATATTCATTGGTGTTATTAATTTTAGGTTATTTTCTATCAAAAAGTGGTGCATTTTTAATTTGTTGTGGGTTAGCAATATTGTTATTTTATTCACTTAAATTAAAACTTAAATATTCTTTAATAAAATTAAAAATTGTTGAATACTATTTTCCATTTATGATCTTACTTACCGTAATACTAGGATTAGCATATATGTCGTATGCTAATGACTATATTAATTTCGGCATTCTAAGAACTTTTACACCAAAATTTTTATGTAATCTATTTGCATCAATATTGCGTTTAATAGATAAAGTTTTTACTGGAAGAATTAGTTTAGGCGGATATTCATTATATTATTTTGGTGTTAGTTTATTTGGTGGAAATATTGATTATAGTGTAAATATAGGCTTAAAATACTTTGTTGTAGATTCAGGATTACTATTACTATTACAGGATTGGGGTTTAATAATTACTATTCTAATGAGTGTAATTTTCATAATGTTAATGCGTATGTTAATGAAGAACAAAGAATATGCGTTGATTGTTTATTTGTTAATTATTATCTTATGGTCATTTAATGAAGATATCTTTATATCTGTAGGTAGTAATTTAGCATTTTACATTTTTGGACATGAACTTAGAAGAAGATATATTAATGCTTATGAATAGAAATAGGGGAGTAAAGAATGAATATTTATTTATATAAATTTTTTGATAATGAAAAAGTTAAAAATGCAGGTAGTAAAGCACCTAATGATATATATGAAATTTGTAAGAATCTTGGATGGGAAAGTTATGGGATAATCAACCCTAAAGAAAACAATAATTTATTCTGGATTTTAAAAAGACATATTAAATTAAAAAAGCAATTAAAGCAACTTTCTAAACTGGATGTTGACTATGTTTTATATCAGCATCCAATGATGGGAACTTTCTATAATTTGTATTTAATGAAATTTTTTAATAAGAAAAATATAAAAGTAATAACTTTAATACATGATATTGATAGTTTAAGATTTTATAGTTCTTTTGGTGAAAAAAAAGAAAAGAGAGAATTGTCTACCTTAAAACAATCTTCGTATGTCATTTGTCATAATGATAAAATGAAAGACTACTTAATAAGTAAAGGAGTGCCAAAAAATAAAATTATATGTTTAGATTGTTTTGATTATTTATCAGATAAAAATGATTTGAATCGTGAAAAGAATGACAAAAGTTATTCTGTTGCGGTTGCTGGAAATTTAAGTCCCGTAAAATGTAAATATATCTACAATATGATAGAGGAGAATCCATCATTACAGATTGATTTATATGGTATTGGATATGAAGATAATGCAAATTATAGAAATGTTAACTATCATGGTAGCTTTTTACCGGAAGAATTACCATCTAATATTAATAGTGCATTTGGACTTGTATGGGATGGAACTGATATAAATACATGTTGTGGGGAATTTGGAAATTATTTGAGATTTAATAATCCCCATAAGTTATCTTTATATATGGCCACAGGTATTCCAGTTGTTGTATGGGATCAATCTGCCATTGCTGATTTTGTTGAAAAAAATAATGTAGGAATCACAGTGAGTGACTTAAATAATTTAAATGACAAACTATCAAATATATCTCTTGATTCATATAATCAAATGGTAAAAAATGTAAAATTAATACAAGAAAAAGTATTAGATGGTAATTATTTTAAGGCAGCCATATCAAAAATAATGGAGTTTTAAAATGAAACAAAAGTCTATAAAGTTAAATTTTATAATGAATGTCATTTTACAAATATCTGCATTTATTTTTCCGTTAATAACATTTCCATACGTATCCAGGATTTTAGGACCTTCAGGGACTGGAAATGTATCTTTCGCGACAAGCATAGTTACTTACTTTGCACTTTTCGCTCAATTAGGAATTCCGACATATGGTATTAGAGCAACTGCTAGGGTAAGAGATGATAAAAAGCTTCTTAGTAAAACAGTTCAAGAAATATTTATAATTAATGCAGTAATGTGTGTTTTAGCTTATTTCGTATTTTTTGTTGTACTAAATTTAGTCCCAAAAATGTATAACGATAAGGTTTTATTTATTATCATTAGTTCAACAATTTTATTTAATTCCGTCGGTATGGATTGGCTTTATAAAGGTCTAGAAAAGTATACATATATAACTTTTGTGTCTATAATGTTTAAATTTATTGCACTTATTCTTATGTTTGTGTGTGTACATCATAAAAATGATTATGTAATTTATGGAGCAATATCTATATTTGCTGCTTCTGCATCAAACATATGTAATTTAGTTAATATTCATAAATTAATTTATATAAAACCGATTTTCAATTATGAATTTACTAAACATTTTCGTCCTATTATGATATTCTTCGCCATGTCTTGTGCAACGACAATCTATACAAATTTAGATACCGTAATGTTAGGTTTTATGAAAGATAATGTTGAAGTAGGATATTATAATGCAGCAATTAAGATAAAAAATGTTTTACTTGGTGTAGTAACTTCTTTAGGAACAGTTTTGTTGCCACGTGCTTCGTATTATATAGAAAATAATATGTATTCTGAGTTCAAAAGAATTGCGGGCAAAGCATTAAATTTTGTTGTACTTATATCCTTTCCTTTATGTTTATATTTTATATTATTTGCTAAAGAAGGTGTTTTATTTTTATCTGGGGATGCATATACAGAAGCAATTTTGCCAATGCAAATTTTAATGCCAACATTAATCTTTATTGGACTTACAAATATTATGGGAATTCAAATGTTGATACCATTAGGAAAAGAAAAAGTGGTACTTTATTCTGAAATTGCTGGAGCAATTGTAGATTTAGCAATTAATACTGTTTTGATTCCTATTATGGCATCTTCTGGTGCGGCTATAGGTACATTAGTTGCAGAAATGGTAGTTTGGATAGTTCAATATATTGCCTTAAAAGAAGATGTAAAAGAGACTTATGTAAAAATAAGATATTTACCAATAGTTATTGGATTAGCTATTAGTGCTTTATTCTCAATGCCAATAAAACTATTAGGACTATCTTCATTTTTCACATTGTTATTATCGGCAATTGTTTTCTTTGGTGTATATTTAGTTGTATTGACAGTAGCAAAAGAAAAATTAGTAAATGAAATAGAATTTCAGATATTAGAAAAAATTTTAAAAAAAGGAGAGTAAATTATGTATGATTATTTAGTTGTAGGTTCTGGATTATATGGAGCCATATTTGCTTGTGAAGCAAATAAAAAGGGTAAAAAAGTATTAGTTATTGATAAGCGTCCAAATATTGGGGGAAATATCTATACTGAAAAAATTGAAGGGATTAATGTTCATAAATATGGTGCCCATATTTTTCATACAAACAATAAAAAGGTATGGGAATATGTTAACAAATATGCAACATTCAATCGATTTACAAATAGTCCAGTAGCTAATTATAAGGGCGAACTTTTCAGTTTACCATTTAATATGTATACATTTAATAAAATGTGGGGTGTTGTAACACCAGAAGAAGCTATGGCTAAGATTGAAGAACAACGTAAAGAAATTAAGGGAGAGCCTACTAACTTAGAAGAGCAGGCAATTTCTTTAGTTGGTCGTGACATTTATGAAAAATTAATCAAGGGCTATACTGAAAAACAGTGGGGTAGAGATTGCAAGGATCTTCCATCATTCATAATTAAAAGATTACCTGTAAGATTGACGTTTGACAACAATTATTTCAATGCATTATATCAAGGTATTCCAGTTGGTGGATATACTAAAATGATTGAAAATATGTTAGATGGTATTGAAGTTAGATTGAATATTGATTATTTAGAAAATAAAGAAGAATTAGATAAATTAGCAGAAAAAGTAGTTTATACTGGTCCAATTGATGCTTACTTCGATTATAAACTCGGATATTTAGAATATCGATCAGTTCGTTTTGAAAATGAATTATTAGACAAACCAAATTTCCAAGGGAATGCTGCTGTAAACTATACAGATAGAGAGACTTCATGGACGCGTATCATTGAACATAAGTGGTTTGAATTCGGAAAAGATGAAAAAGGTAATGATTTACCTAAGACATATATTAGTCGTGAATATAGTTCTGAATGGAAACCGGGTGATGAACCATATTATCCAGTAAATGATGAAAAGAATTCAAATTTGTATGCCGAATATAAAGAATTAGCTGAAAAAGAAGAAAAAGTGATTTTTGGTGGTCGTTTAGGCGAATACAAATACTATGATATGGATGCCACGGTAGCTAGTGTATTGGATAAATGTGATGAGGTTTTATAATTGTGGCAATTTTACAACTTAATTCATTTCGTAAACTAATTAAAGACATATTTATCATGGTGTTTATTTTATTAGCAATTCAATTGATTACTAGAATATTTAAAGTTGAATTAATTTTTATGCCAAAAATATTAAAAATATTTTTTCTAATTTATGGATTTCTAGATTTAGCCATTTTAAAATATGAATTAAAATATAATGAATATAATGATAGTCCAAATTTGACAGAATCTCCTATTATCACAATCTTCATAGTATTATTAATTGGATATCTTTGCAAATTAGTAATACAAGTAGTATATCAAACATTTGAAGCTTATGTCATACCTTTATTTGAAGTTATTTCATCATTGGATGCTGTAATAATTGTCGCAATATTAACAGGTTTTTTGACAATGGTTACACAATTAGTTGCAAAATATCTTGATGGAAAAAATATACGCAAACAATATTTATCAGAAAAAAGAGTTTATTCATATTCAAAAATGGTCGATATGGTTTATAAAATGCAGAATAAAGAATATAAACAAGAAGAAATGATTAAAGACCTTACTGAGTTTTCTAAAGAAATTACATTATGGGGGTCAAAAGCATTAGTTACAAAATGGAGTAAATTTAGAATTAGTGCAATTAATAAACCAAGAGATTATCAGAATATATATATATTAGAAGATGTATTGAACCAACTAAGGAAAGATATGGGTGTAGGTAGATCTAAGAAAAAAGAATTACTGGCATTCTTTATTAATGACATCGAGAATTTAAAATAACGGTAATCCACAATTAGATAGGGTCGACTAAAAAATTTGCTTTAAAAGATGTAGGGTTGAAAACCCTACATCTTTTAAAGGATTAACTAGTGGAGAAGAGATGATTAGTTCAATACTCTTTTTTGTCATGCAAAGAGAAACACAAGGAATGGATAATACAGAAAAGCTACAGTACGTATTACTTAGATTGAAAAACATCTATAAGATCACTCGTTTAAAGGATTTGAAGAACGAATGGTTATTCGTGTAAGTGATAAAAAGCAGAATTATTGCAATATCACCAAATTGCTAGTTAAGCCTTAATATATGTAGATGCTTATCTGTTATAATTTAACGGTAATTTTTTCAAAATACTAAAAAATTAAGAAATCGGTAGCTTCTGTAGGCACCATTGGAGAATTTATTAACTTTCTTTTTTTCCACACATTTATTCCCAAATAAACAAATATGCGATTATATAGAAAATAGAACAAAAAAATTGTTCTAAAAGCTTTTTACTTGTTATAATATGGGTGATGAAAGAAGGTGTATTTCATGAAGTTATTAAGAATTTGTGCAACAAATTATAAAAATTGTGGTGATGACTTTACAATTGATTTAGTGGCAAAGTCTAAGAAGTCAAGTGAAGATAAGGAATACGAATTACAGGAAATTGCAGAAGATTTGTATGTGTTTAATACTGTAGCTTTTATTGGTAAAAATGCATCGGGTAAAACTTCTGCGATAGAGCTGTTGGAATGTTGTTATTCTATTCTTAGTGAATTTCGTTTGGAAGATAAATACTATGCATTAGATCATGTAAAGTTAGAAATTATTTTCTATCATGAGGGTTTTATTTATAAATATAATACGGTTTTAAAAACAAATCCTAATCTAGGAAGAAATGTGAATTTTACTGAGCAGTATATTTATCAAAAGAAGTATTATAAATCAAAAGTTAAAGATATTTATTTGGATGATGGATTTAATGCGATTACTAATTTAACTGAGCTTCCACAAGATACATCGATTGTATTCTTTGTTTTAAAGAAAAATGTAAATCGTGCTATATATTTTAATAGTGATGGAATGGGTGCTGATACGTATAGAATGATGTTTAGAGCTATAAAGACTTATAAAATTTCAAATGAAGTTTTAATGAAGATTATTAAGATTTTTGATGATAAAATCCAAAATTTAGAAATGTTGGATGAAAAACGTTACAAATTGATTTATCAAGGTCTTGAAAAACAACTTACAGATTCAGAATTATTCTATATGCTTTCGAGTGGTACGACAAAGGGTATTTTGCAATATGTCTTTGTGGTAGCGGCACTGGAAAATGGCTTTGATCTTTTAATAGATGAAGTAGAAAATCATTTTCATAAAACGTTGGTAGAGAATATGATTAGCTTATTTAAAGATAAAACTGTAAATAAAAAATCAGCGACTTTGATATTTACTACACATTATTGTGAAGTTTTAGATTTGTTTAATCGCCAAGATAATATTTGGATTGCAAAATCAAAGGATAAGATTCAATTAGATAATATGTATGAAACTTATAATATCCGACCCGAACTTTTAAAAAGTCGTCAATTTTATAATAATGCGTTTGATACATCTGTGAATTATAATGACCTAATGGCATTGAAAAAGGAATTGATGAAATGAAATATCTAATTATGTGCGAAGGTCCAAATGAACTTGAAATTATTCGAATGCTATTGGAACATGATAAATTGATTTTTACTGAAGATGACTTACTAAACTTAGTACCTTATCATGCTAGGCAAATTGAAAGCAACCCTACTGTAAAGGCTGCGCTGAATCTGTATCCAGGAGAAGTCCAGGTATTGAGAATTGGCGATAAATTAAATGATGAATTAAAAATTTCAAAAGTTTATAAAAAGAAGATTACATGTGTAAAAAAATATTGTACCAAGCCTGAATTAGAGATGCTGTTGATTATTTCAGAAAAGTTAAATTCCAAATTTGAAAAAGAAAAATCTAAAAAAAGTCCAAAATCTTTTTGTAAAGAAAATGTGATTTATAATAAAAATCGCTATAATAATAGCACTACTTTTTTTCGGGACTATTATGAAGATAGAATGGATTTACTTGTATATGCGATACAAAAATATAAAAAACTCAAAGGTAAACATAAAAAAGATGAACTTTATTTAGCAGATTTGTTGAAAGAGAGGTAAAGTTATGGATTGTAGAAGTGAAGAAAAAAGACGTGAGATTGTTAAAGCATATAATGTAAAACCGGTTGCTCATCTTCAATTGTTATCTGGACAGAAAAAGCATAGTGATGCGGGGCAAATAATTAAAAATGATTATTATATTTTTGAAGCTGTGCATAAAATAACATGTAAAAAAGAAATTATTCAATGTGGTATGGGAGCAGCACGTGATTTTCTTAGATTGTTAAATAGTGAGGGGCTTCCCCTATTTAATCCTTTATGTAATGAAGAAAAATGTACCACTAACGAAAAAGGAGAAACAAAATCTAAAAAAGATACTAAGAAGACCCAAACTGTTTGGAATCCTAAGGCAAAACAATTATACAATGCAATTATGTGGGTTATTGTAATTATTGATGCTAAGCCAAATACTGCAATCTTTGATTTAAAAGAAAAAGTATATCGTTATAAAGATAAAGAGCCGTTTCCAATGTATATTAGAGCTGTAAATACAATAATTAAAAATTCAATACGGGATTCGACTTTAACAGAAAAGATAAACAAACTTAAAGAAACTAATAAAATAAAAGATGATGTTTGCCAGTTTGAATTATTGATTCAGTCATTTGAACATATGGAAGATAAAGAAGGAAATCCAATAGTAATAGAACCTTTATTTTAAAATGTGAGTACCCTCATGACGTCCCCATTCAATAAATTAGCATTAAGAACGTTAATAAACAGTTAGTAAATCAGGTAAATATGCTATAGCTAGGCAGTAGGAAAATGCCTTGGGGTTGTCAGATGGGTGCTCACATAATAATATTTCGTCACTTCTAGATTTTAACGATTTTAATGATTCGGTCATCAGTGGATTCATTAAACAATATTCCATATCATTCTCATAAATCTTTAAAATGTTCTAATCCTGATTTAACTTATTACCAATCTTATTCTAGAAGTTTCATTGTGTATAAAGATAATACTGTTACGACTCTTTCTCTATCCATTCCTGTTTTTGCTGTGAAAACTGTAATCATAATCATGCACTTTTATCTGCACCTTTTTTTATTCCACATGAACAGGCATCAATTGGTTTTTGAAAATCACAGATATTATGTTGGTTCAAACGGTGTTAATGTACCAGAGAGTTGGTAATAATATTACATTGAATATTGATGGAGTAAGTTATACTTTCAATGTAGTTGCCATGGTATTTTGTTGAAGGGCAATCATACATAATATTAAATAAAATGATGAAATATTCCTTTAATAAAGAATTATAGCTTAATTATTTAACAAATATACAAATTAACTGGTAACAAGTTAGATTCTTTGATATAGTGGATGTAGAGGTTCACCTATAGAAAGGAATATATTATATGAAACGGTTATTAGGTGTTGTATTGGTGTTATTTGTAGCATGTATTCCAATGAATGTACAGGCCCAGGAGGTTGATTTATCTTTTGATTATAGTGGTCAAAAGATAGAGATTAAAAATGCAGAGATGTATTTTACTCAATCATGGGAGAAGTTAGATCAAGCTCCAACAGATTGTGGTGCATACATTGCGTGGACAAGTGATGAAAAACTTATTCACTTTGAAATCAATCCTAAAAAAGTAGATGTTAAAGTATCTTACAATAAGGATTGGAGAGAAAGTGATCCTGAAGAAGAAAAGTATTTGTGTGATTATGTTGGCGATTATGAGTTTAAGTTAAGAATTGATACAGATGGTAATATTAACTCATTGGACAATTATCTAGGGAATTATGATTTTCAGTTTGAGCCAAAGAATGTTAAGGACGTTGAAGTTTTAAAGACTAAGATTACACATCCAGATGTTGAATATGTTTATTCTGAAGATGGTATTAGTATTTATAGTGATATAGATCATGTAGAACCAATTATATTAAAAGATGTTGGAGAATATACAGTAGCGTTTAATTTGGATGAGCGATATAATGAATCAGTTCCATTTAAAGTAACGATTCTTCCTAAAACTATTGAATTAAAACCAAATAAACAATTTAAATACTTTGGTGAAGAAGATCCAGTCTTAGAAAATGATGATTATATTTTAACAAGAGAACCAGGGGAAGATATTGGTGATTATAAACTTACTGTACAAAGTAAGTCAAAGAATTATAAATATGAAATCATTGAGAATGACGTGTTTAAAATCTTAGGGAAGGATGCAATTCATAGAAATGAAACTAAGGGACCTTCTTTTAAGATTGATAAAGCAGTTGAAAAAACAACTCATAAAGAAACTCCTGTTTTGAATAGAAGTCAATCGAAAATATCTACTGGTATTCAGACTAAAACATTTACATATTCGGTAACTTTAATGTTTAGTTTGTTAGTTATATTTATTTTCATCTTTAAATTTATTTAAATTCAAGATACCGCTTACAATTTATAATAAGTTATATTGTTGAATGGTTATAAAATTTAAGTATCAATTCAGTTTTAATTTGTAAATATTTTTGCTTAACATGCATTTAACAATTTATTACATTGTGAGACAATTAATTTGTATTTACTAAGATAATATGAAGTGACCTCCTATTGCCAATACGTGGATTACGACTCATAATTGAATTGATTAAAAACACTTATGGTGTCGATGCCATAACACAATAGGAGGTCACTATGAAAAGTATATTATCTGTTGGAATGGATGTCCACAAAAATTCGTTTAGTTTATGCGCTTATGATGGTTATACAGGAGAAATCGTTTCAGAATCTACATTTGCTTCTGATGTAAAACTAGTAATTAAGTTTATTGAAACACTTAAAAGTCGTTATGAAAACGATGTAGAAATCAAATGTGGTTATGAAGCAGGTTGTCTTGGATATTCTCTTTATAAGTCGTTAACTGCAAGAGGAGTGGATTGTGTGATTCTGGCTCCTACAACCATGCAGGTTTCTGCAAAAAATAAGATGGTAAAGAATGACAGAATGGATGCTTTGAATATCGCAAAGAACTTGGCTAGTGGATCATATAAAGCTGTATATGTTCCAGATGAAGAAGATGTTGAAATAAAAGAATACATCCGTATGATTCATGATTTCAAAAAGGAATTAAAAAGAGTTAAGCAGGAAATCTGCGCGTTTGTATTGCGTCATGGCTATCAATATGATGGTAAATCAAAATGGACAATTCGCTATATGAATTGGATCAGAGAATTGGAAATGTCAGAAATCCAAAGAGAAACCTTAAATGAATATATTGCAGAAATGGAAAATCTAAATGATAAAATCAATCGATTCATGAATCGTATTGATGAGATGTATCAAAGTGAAAGATACCATGAAAAGGTATCTAAATTAAGATGTTTTAAGGGTATAGAAACATTTGCAGCCATGACTATACAGGTAGAAACAGCTGATTTTGAACGTTTTCCAAACGCAAAAGCATATGCATCCTATACTGGACTTACAACAGGAGAACATTCTAGTGGCGATAAAAACAACCGAATTGGTATTACAAAGCAAGGAAATACAGTGATTAGAAAAACACTGGTAGAATGTGCACAATCTTTGGTGAAAGGAAACGTATATGCAAAAAAATCACAAGGGTTAAAAAGTCGTCAAAAAGGAATGGATGTAAATATTATTGCATATGCGGATAAGGCAACAGAACGTTTGAAGAAGAAATACCAAAAATTGATTGAACGAAATGTGCCTAGAAATAAGGCAATAGTCGCTGTAGCTAGAGAGTTAGCATGTTTTATTTGGGGAATGGAAACAGGAAACATCCATTAAAATAAAAAATAAGTGAAAGGAGATGTGAAGAAAGACTTTTAGAAAGACAAAGGATTGATGATATAGAGGAACTTCGTAAATAATGAAACAGGTCTGGTTATTTGCGATTCACCTCTTAAGGCAATAGTGGTACACGAATCAAATCGCGAGGAGGACTGTACGAAAAAGCTATTGATCCACGATATGAGATTTACAAAACCTGCTCGACGGACCATTAACCTTAGGTACCCAATCCACGAATAACAGAGTGGTTAACTGTCGATAGATTTGTTTAGGAGTTCCTCTATGTCATCAATCTAAAACTGAATATTTTTAAAATATGAGTGTAATTTTGTCTTGACAAAGGTCACTTCATAACAGGTATAGAAATGGAATTGGTATTTTTATATGTGAATTTATCCAAGAATGAATTTATTGAAAAGTGTGGTTTTAATTTTTCACCAAATTATTACTTTGAAATAGAGTATCAGGAAGGTTTATATACACTGCTTGAAAAAAGTACAAAGAAAATCGTTTCAGAAAATTTTTTTGATGAAAGTGGATGCATATCCAATATAACTGCAATTGTAGGTGAAAATGGTGTTGGTAAAACAACTTTATTAGATTACATATTTCTTTCAGATTTTAGTGTGAAGCAAATTAAGAATAATAATTACGATGATTATTTTTTGGAACAGTATGAGTACAAGAAAAAAGTTGCTATATATAAAGATGGAAATCAATTAATTTGTTATCATAATATAGAGAACTTTAATACTAATGTAGATTTTAAATGTATTTATCTCAGCAAAGATTCTAATGAGCTTAAGGATATGTTAGTTTATAATAAAGACTATAAAAATTTGACTAAAATTTTTATTACTAATAGTCAATATTCTATAGGTGAGTTATCAACACATGGTAGTTTAAGCATGCTTGCTTTAAATCCAAATAGTTTGAATTTACTAAAACAATCTTTCTATGAAAAAAGTTATTTCCATAATAAAAAGATTTATGGAGGCTTTTACGAAATTCCTGTTATGTTGGGACAATATAGGTCTTTATCTGAATTTCAGAGCATTTTGGATGTTCTATACTTGAAGTATATCTCTAAGCAGAATGAAAAAAGTATATTTGAAAATTTATTAAAGCGAAATTTGAAAATCTCATTTAAAAGGATTGATATTTATTTAAAGCGATGGATTGATAAAATAAATGGTCAAAATATAAATGATAAAGATGATAAAACACAATTGAAAACTTATTATGATATATGGCAATCTGCATTATCAAACATGGAAAATGCAGCATTCAAGGATGATATCGTGTTAGTTTTATATGAGAATTTATTGTTCGAATTAATCGCTATTAAACGCTTAAAGAAAACAGATTTAAAAGAATTTACGAATAAAGATGAATTGATTGAATATATAGATGAAATGGTGAAAGATAAAAATAAAGAGTGTTTTAAAGATGCTTATGAGGAAATAAAATTGTATGAGAGATGTTTAGAAAAATGTTCGAGATATTCTTGTTTGCTTCCTAAAGGTGATTTAGCTTATAGTACGAGTATAAAAATTAAATATCAAAGTGAAGAACTTTCTGAATTTTTCGGTTTAATTGAGAATTCAATGTTTAATAATAAATCATCGTTTGTTTTAAAATATATCAATATTGAAGGACTGGATCTATCATCAGGAGAAAGAGCAATGCTTAATTTTTTCTCATGGATTCACATGATATCGTATTATAATAAAATTGGTACAAATGTAAAAGAAAGTACATTTGATAATATCTTATTGTTGATAGATGAAATTGATTTATATTGTCATCCTAGTTGGCAACAAAAATTACTTAATCATTTGATTCGAGAAGTTAAGTTTATCTTTAAAGAAAAAAATGTTCAAATTATATTTGCCACGCATAGTCCAATTGTATTATCGGATATGCCTAAATCAAATATTCTTTATTTGAAGAAAACAGATGGTAAACTTTTAATAGATAAAAATGAAAATCATAGTGAGACGTTTGGGGCCAATATATATAAGTTGTTCGATGATGCGTTTTTCTTAGAGAAACAAGGTCAAATTGGAGAATTTGCAAAAATGAAGATTACTTCTTTAATTAAAGAAGTAATGGATATTAAAGAACATGACTATGATTCTGAGTATATGAATCAATTAAAAAATAAGATATCTTTGATTGGTGAACCTTTGATTCGTGAAAAATTACTTTCTATGTTGGTTAGAACAGAATATAATGACTCTATGGATTTAAGGGAAAAGAGAATAATGTTATATGAAGAACGGCTTAAGCAATTAAAGGGTGAGTAATATGATTCCAATTCGGTTTAATGATAATGAGAAAATTACGGTTCAAAAATTATGCTATGACTTGTTTGAAATAAAAAAATATCAGAAGAAAAAAGAAGAATACAAACGTAATTTACATGAAATAAATGATTGGTGTAAAAAGAATATCATAATAGATGGTAAAAAGTTTAGTTTTCCAGACGTGGTAAAAGCTGATTTTGACACTTTAAGCAAAATTGTGGAAAAATTAGATAATTTAAAAGCATCTTTCCATTATTCACCTCCTCCCCATGAAAAATATATTGTTGACTATCTATACAGCAATAAATTTCCAAGATTAGAATTTATTCATTCTTTAGGAGTCACAGTATGTCCATATTGCAATAGAAATTTTATAAATTCAACAAATAAAAGAACTACTTGTCAATTTGACCATTTTTATAATAAAAGTGAATATCCATTATTGTCTGTTTCATTCTATAATTTAGTTCCAGTATGTTATTGTTGTAATCATGCTAAAAAACAAAGCCATTTAGGTTATTCTCCTCATGATAAGAAATATAAAACGAATGATTTAATAAAATTTGATTTTTCAATAACGGGGATGGATTATTTATTCAATACTGAAGATTTAAAAATAGAAATTGACGGAAATACAAATTTTAAAAGTAATATAGAGACATTGATGTTGAATGAGGTGTATCAATTACATAAGGATGTTGTTCAAGAGTGTTTAAAGAAAGCCATGATATTTAGTCCTGAGTACATTAATTATTTATTTGCTACTTATGATGAATTATTCAAATCAAAAGATGAACTGTATGAGATGATATTCAGTAACTATCTAAGTGAGGAGTCATTTGGAAAAAGGCCTTTATCAAAATTAACACATGACGTATGTGATGATTTATATGATATTTATTATGGTTTAAAATTAGAATAGAAAAAAATAAGGAAACTTTTGCAATTGTCAAAATCAAAGAATAAATTGGAATCGAGGATGTTTTTATCCTCATCTAAGCATATGGATTATGAATGTATTAAGCAATATGTTTATAAGGCTTGCAGGTATGTAGCTGCAACATAAAGAAATCGATAATAGAATGGTGGTGGAATATATGGCAATGTTTTTAAATCCAAATAATATGAATTTTAAAGAAACTGTGAGTTCTAATGTATATGTGGATAAAACAGGTTTAATTGAATACACAAATAGTGTGATTTCAACCACATCTAAATTTATCTGTAATTCTAGACCTCGACGTTTTGGAAAATCCATGACAGCCGATATGCTTTGTGCTTATTATTCAAAGGGTTGTGATTCAAAAGAATTGTTTATGCCTTATCATATTTCATCAAGTCCTACTTTTGAAAAGTACTTGAATCAATATGATGTTATACGTATTGATGTACAAGCATGTATTGCTTTGGCAAAAGGTGTTTTCAATGTTGTAGATTATATTGAAAATGAATGTATTCAAGAGCTAAAAGAAACCTATTCGAATTATGATTTATTAAGAACGGACACTTTATTAGGTGTGCTTCATGAAGTGCATATGAAAACGGGAAATCAATTTGTTGTGATCATTGATGAATGGGACGTATTGTTTAGAGACTATAAAAATCAAACGATACAAAATCAATATCTAGATTTCTTAAGAAGTATCTTTAAAAATCAATATGCTTCAGAATGCATTGCCTTAGCCTATTTAACTGGAATTCTTCCTATTAAAAAAACACAGACACAGTCTGCCCTAAATAATTTTGATGAATATACCATGTTGAATCCAGGTCCTTTAGCACCTTATTTTGGCTTTACAGAAAAAGAAGTACAATATTTATGTCAGGATTGTTTTAGTGAAGTCAAAAAATGGTATGATGGTTATTTGTTGGGCAATGAGCATGTTTATAATCCAAAAGCGGTTGTGAGCTATTTGAATTTTCATATTCTTCAAAGCTATTGGACACAGACCAGCTCTTATGAATCGATTAATTCTTTAATCAAGATGAATTTTGATGGATTAAAAGATGCGATTATTCAAATGCTGAGTGGAAGTCAGGTAGAAGTTAGAACAACCACTTTCCAAAATGACATGATATCTTTTAAAAATAAGGATGATGTATTAACAGCTTTAGTACACCTAGGCTATTTAGGATACAATCAAACATATAGGACGGTATTTATTCCCAATGAAGAAATTCGTCAGGAATTTGTAAACTCTGTCTCTGAAGATAAATGGAATGACTTGATTTTGTTTGAAAAAGAGTCTAGTAAAATATTAGATGCTACATTGGATTTAGATGAAGAAACGGTAGCTATTGGCATTGAAAAGATTCACAATACATATGCTTCTAATATTACATATCATAATGAAAACAGTTTAAGCTGTGTTTTAACACTTGCTTATCTTTCTACGTTGAAATATTACTTTAAGCCGATACGAGAACTTCCAACCGGAAGAGGCTTTGCGGATTTTGTCTATATTCCAAAACCTGAATATAAAGAATATTATCCTGCATTACTTGTCGAATTGAAATGGAATCAAAATGTACAGAGTGCATTAGATCAAATCCAAAACAAAGAGTATCCTCAATCTATTCAAGACTATACAGAGAATTTATTGTTGATTGGAATCAATTATGATAAAAAGACAAAGAAACATATTGTAAAGATTCGGCATTAGAAAATACTTGTACATTTGCACTTATTAACAACCTTTTGTCATTATTAGTTGATTTCAAATACTCATATTCTTTCCATGCTATAGTGGAAGTAGAGTTTCACCTATGGAAAGGATACAGGGTATGAAAAAATTATTAGGTGTTGTTTTTGCTTTATTTCTATTTTGTATGCCACTAGGTATAGAGGCGAATGATGTGTTGTCTTATGAGTATATAGGTCAACTCATTAAGATTGAGGATGCTGTTGCTTATTATTCTTTGGATGAAGATGAGTATGTAACTGAGGCTCCAATAGATTGTGGTAAGTATATCGCAATATATTCGGATGGAACATATTTAGATTATGAAATCGTTCCTAAAAAGGTACAGGTAAAAGTTACTTATAATAAAAAGGGAGACTTAGAAGAATCTAAATACTTGTGTTTGTATGATGGAGATTATAGTTTCAAATTAAGGGTTCTTAATAATGGGGATTTTGAATCGATTGATGATTATAATGGCAATGTTGAATTTGAGCTTGAGCCTAAGAATGCAAGTGATGATACAATTGAAAAGAAAAGGATAACACATCCAGATGTTGAATATGTGTATTCAGAATCAGGCATTCAAATTTATTGTGATTTGGATCAAGTTAAGCCCATTGTATTAAAGAATGTCGGGGAATACATGGTAAGCTTTGATGTGGATTCAAGGTATTATGAATCCATTCCATTTAAAGTAACGATTCTTCCTAAAACAGTTCAACTTCATTTGCCAAAATATTCAAAGTATGTAAATGAAAAGAATCCAGTATTTGAAAATGAAGATTATGTTTTGTCTAGAGAACCTGGAGAAGATGTTGGAGATTATAAGTTGAGTGTAAAGAGTAAGTCAAAGAATTATAGGTATGAAATAGTTGAGAATGCTGTATTTTCTATTTTGGATAGAAATACAGAAAATGTAAGAATGGATACAAGTAAGGGTTCTGGTGCTTCAGATGAAACAAAGGCTAAAGAGAAGGCTGAAGTCAATCAATCGGAGTCTAAAGTTAAGATGGGTGTGTCTGATTTTACACTGATGTATGTTGGTCTTTTGATTTTGTCTATGGTTGGTTTATTTCAAATTAAAAGAATGAAATAGATATTGTAATCGTTTACATTTATTTGGTTATAAAATTTGTTCGTTTTATGATTAAAATATTCTATATGTAAAACATATTTAATAGAGTGGATTTAGAATTATTTAAATGGTCATATATGCTTTATATAAAGTGAAAATGACCGTTTTTTTTTTTTTTTTTGACAGGAATTGGAAACCAAATGTTCATTGACATATCGTATATATAAGATAGAATTAATAAGCGATAGTAAATTTTTGCTTGGGTACATGCAGATGGTATGAAGGATAGCTGGATTTCCGCATCTTTGATAGATTCGAATATCTCTTTGGTATTTTGGGTAGGGAGAAGTGTATCTAAGTTATGATATTGGGTTGAAATTTTAGACTCGTATATTACGGGTCTTTTTTAATGGAATGGGGATTTATATGAGTAAGAGTTTAAAAAAGAGTAATACACGTTGGCCTTTAGTTGTATATGATGTCATTGTTTATATTATTGCTTCTATATTATTACTATGGATATATGGAGGAAATGGTAATTTAACAAATGCAGGTTCTTTACAATTATCTATATTAGGATTTGTTTGTATATTTATCTGTCGAATGATTGGTAATATTTATGGACAAATCTGGCGTTATGGTGGCATTCAAGGCTATATTCGTTTATTTTTTTTAGATGCGATTGCCTTTATTCTTTTAATTATATTACAAGCTACATTACCAATTGAAAGAATTAGTTTTGATCGTGCATTAAGTTTAGTTTGTGTGGACTTATTAGGTGCAATCAGTATTCGAATGATTTACCGTTATGCGTATTTATATAGTAATAATGAAACATCAAAGGGTAAGTTTTTAAGTAAGTTATTATATAGATTTTCTGGATTAACGACAGGAACCGATAAAGAAGTTCAAAAAATAAAGATTGCGATTATAGGTGCTGGACGAGTAGGGGCTAGCTTTGCCGAAGAATTAGTCAATGATGAGAAGGCAGTATATGTACCTCGATGTTTTATTGATATTGATAAAACAAAAGCGGGAAGAGAAGTGAATGGTATTCCTGTGTGGAGTGCAGATGAAACAACATTGGATAAGTTAAAGGCTTATGAGGTACAAGAAATTGTATTCGCAATTCCTAACATGGACGTCAATAAAAAGAAATGTTTATATGATCATTATAAGAATGCAGGATATAAAGTAAAAGTATATGACTATCCAACATTATATACAGCAGGAAGTAAACGTAACTTAAGAGAATTTGATATTGAAGAATTATTGTTCAGAAAACCATTAGCTGTCACAAATGAACAAACATATGCATATTATAAAGATAAAGTCATCCTAATTACCGGTGGTGGAGGATCTATTGGATCTGAATTATGTAGACAACTAGCTAAGATGGATCCTAAACAAATCATCATATTAGATATCTATGAAAATGGTGCCTATGATGTACAACAAGAATTAAAGATTGCCTATGGTAATGCAATCAATCTTCAGATTGAAATTTGTTCAATTACACATAAAAAAGCATTGGAAAAAGTATTTAAACAATACCATCCACAAATCATCATCAATGCAGCCGCACACAAACATGTACCTTTAATGGAACATAATTGTGTAGAAGCAATCTATAATAATGTATTTGGAACAAAAAACTTAATTGAATTATGTGAAAAATACAATGCACAACGCTTTATGATGGTATCTACAGATAAAGCAGTGAACCCAACAAATGTAATGGGTGCTACTAAACGTATGTGTGAAATGATGGTACAATCTGCAAGTATGTATGGACATGTGAAATATAGTGCAACACGCTTTGGAAATGTTTTAGGAAGTGCTGGTTCAGTAATTCCATTATTTAAAAGACAAATTGCTAAAGGTGGACCAGTCACACTAACAGATAAGAGAATCATTCGTTATTTCATGACTATTCCGGAAGCAAGTCAATTAGTTCTACAATCAGGAGCTATGGCCAATAATGGAGAACTATTTGTATTAGACATGGGACAACCGGTTAAGATTTTAGATTTAGCCGAAAACATGATTAAACTATCTGGAGCACATGATATTGAAATTATTGAAACGGGATTACGTCCTGGAGAAAAATTATATGAAGAACTATTAATGAATAGTCAAACATTAACAAAAACAGATAACGACTTGATCTTCATTGAAAAGGATACACCACTTTCTAAAGAAGTAATAAATGAAAAACTTCAAGTACTTAAAAAAGCCATTGAAAATGAAGATGACAATGATGCTAGAGAAGCATTAAGAAGTGTTGTACCAACATTTAGAAGACCGGAAGAAATAAATAAGCAAGTCGCTTAGAGGAGGATAAAGAGTTTATGATGAATATACCATTTTCACCACCAGATATTTCAGAAGAAGAAGTAAAAGAGGTTACTGAAGCATTAAAATCTGGTTGGATTACTACAGGGCCAAAAACAAAGCAGTTAGAAAAAGAAGTAGCTGAACTTTGTGGAGTAAATCGAGCCGTATGTCTTAATTCACAAACAGCATGTGCTGAAATGACATTGAGATTATTGGGGGTAGGACCTGGTGATGAAGTAATTACCAGTGCGTATACATACACGGCAAGTGCTTCTGTTGTATGTCATGTTGGAGCTAAATTAGTTCTAATTGACACACAAGAAGACTCATTAGAAATGGATTATGAAAAATTAGAAAATGCGATTACTGAAAAGACAAAGGTAATCATTCCTGTGGATCTTGGGGGAGTTCCATGTGATTATGATCGTATTTTCTCGATTGTAGAAAAGAAAAAGGATTTATTTAATCCTATAAATGAAATTCAAAAAGCGATTGGTAGAGTCATTGTTATGGCAGATGCTGCTCATGCGTTTGGTGCAACTTGGCATAATAAACCAGTAGGTAGTATTGCGGATTTCTCTAACTTTAGTTTTCATGCAGTTAAAAACTTTACGACAGCAGAAGGTGGAGCTGTAACATGGAAAGATATTGAAGGTATTGATAATGAAGATATCTATAAGAAATATCAATTATTATCATTACACGGACAATCTAAAGATGCTTTAGCTAAGACACAATTAGGAGCTTGGGAATATGATATTGTAGGTCCTTGGTACAAATGTAACATGACAGATGTTGTTGCAGGTATTGGATTAGCACAAATGAGAAGATATAAGGGAATGTTAGAAAGAAGAAAAGAGATTATTCAAAAGTATGATGCTGCATTCAAACCATTGGGTGTTAAAGTATTAAATCATTATACAGATGAACATCAATCTTCTGGACATTTGTATATCACAAGAATTCCTAATATTACATTGGAACAGCGTAATGAAATTATTATTAAAATGGCAGAACAGGGTATTGCCACAAATGTTCATTACAAACCACTTCCAATGATGACTGCCTATAAAAACTTAGGATTTGATATCAAAGATTATCCTAATGCATATAAGCAATTTGAAAATGAAATCACTCTTCCTTTGTATACGAAGTTAACAGATGAAGAAGTTGATTATATTATTGAAAACTATTGTAATGTGATTAATAAGGTTAAAAATTAATGCTTAAGAATTGGAATGAATTGCCTGAGTATATGCGAACGAATGAAGTTCGACCTTATTATGATTTATTACAAAGAAAAAAAATAAGTTTATTTTTTAAGAGAGTATTTGATATTGTAGTTTCACTAATTATGATTATTCTATGTTCACCAATTTTATTGATTATTTCAATATTAATTGTGAAAGATTCCAAGGGTGGCGTTTTCTATAGACAAGAAAGAGTGACTCAGTATGGTAGAGTATTTAGAATCTTTAAGTTTAGAACAATGGTACAAAATGCGGATCAGATTGGAACACAGGTAACCGTATCAAATGATTCAAGAATTACAAAGATTGGAAGTAAACTTAGAAATTGTAGATTAGATGAATTACCACAATTGTTCAATATCTTTTTAGGTGATATGACATTTGTGGGAACACGACCAGAAAGTGTTCATTATGTAAAGAGTTATACGAATGAAATGTATGCAACCTTATTACTTCCTGCAGGAGTAACATCAGAGGCTAGTATTCAATACAAAGATGAAGCAGATTTACTGGATCAAGCAGATGATGTGGATAGTGTATATATTAATGAGGTATTACCAGAAAAAATGAAGTATAACTTGAATAGTATAAAAGAATTTAGTTTCTTTAAAGAAATCGCAACTATGTTTAGAACTGTGTTTGCGGTATTGAGGTAGGAATAGATATGATAGATGGATTAGTATCTGTAATTATGCCTTCGTGGAATACTAGTAATTTTATAGCAGAATCAATTCAGTCTGTAATTGATCAGACATATGAAAATTGGGAATTAATTATCGTTGATGATTGTTCAACAGATAATACGGATGAAGTAGTTGCAAAATTTACAGATAAAAGAATTAGATATTTTAAGAATGAAAAAAATAGTGGAGCAGCACTCAGTAGAAATAGAGCTTTAAGAGAAGCAAGAGGCGAGTGGATTGCATTTCTTGATTCTGATGATTTATGGAATCCAGATAAGCTTGAACATCAAATCAATTTTATGAATGAGCATGGATATACTCTTTCGTATACAGAATATGAAAAAATTGATGAAGAATCTAAACCATTAAGAATATATGTATCAGGACCAGAGAAAGTAAATAAACATAAAATGTATAATTATGATTATATTGGTCAATTAACAATGATGTATAATGCAAAAAAATTTGGGTTGATTCAGATTAAAGATATTAAAAAGAATAATGACTATGCGATAAGACTTCAGTTGTATAAAAAGTCAGATACGTGTGCTTATCTTCTAAAGGAGAATTTGGCTAAATACAGAATCAGAAAAGTAAGTATTAGTCATGATAGGTTTAGAAGAAAGTTTAAAAGTCATTATGATTTATTCCATATGTGTGATGAAAAGCCAGCTATTATAGCTGCTTGGTACACTTGTTGGAATATGTTTTATGGTGTATTGAAAAAGAAAATTTATGAGAATATCAAATAATTATTAGAAATTTGTAAAATACTGTATATCACAGATTTATAACAAAAAAACGTGATTAATTTTAGAAGGGAGATTGAAATGAAGTTATTAATGGTTTTAGATCATTTATCAATTGATTCAGGAGTTTCAAGTGTTGTGATGAATATTTATAAAAATGTTGATTTAAATAAAATAAATATAGATTTTTTAATATTTAAGGATAGAAATGATTCATATATTTCTTATGTTGAGTCAAAGGGAAGTAAAGTTTACACTTTACCCAATCCTTTATCTCCCAAAAGTTTAATTAAAAGTATCAAAGCTTTAAAAACTTTTTTTAAATTGCATTGTGCAGAATATGATATTGTGCATTTACATTCTCCAACATTAAATGAATTTACACTAAAATATGCTAAAAGATATAATATTCCTTATAGAATAGTTCATAGTCATTCAACAATGACTTCACCAATTTTATGGAAAAAATATGTTAATTCATTTTTACAAAGACATATTACTAAATATGCCAATTATTATTTTTCTTGTTCTACAGAAGCAGCATATTTTTTGTATGGAAAAAAATTTTGCGAAAATAATAAAATATTTTTAATAAAAAATGCAGTTGATACGGATAAATTCAAATACTCTGAAAAAGATGCATTAGAGATAAAAAAGGAATTAAACTTAGGAGATTCTAAAATAGCAATTCATGTTTCAAATTTTAGTAAGATTAAAAATGTTAGTTTTCTTGTGCCAATCATAAAAGAAATTGCTAAAAGTAATTTAGATTATAAATTTATGTTTGTTGGAGAAGGACCTACAAAAAAAAATATTGAAGAGTTAGTTGCTAAATATGACATAAATAAATTCTGTATTTTTACTGGCTATCGAAGTGATATAGATTATTTATTAAATGTTGCTGATGTATTATTATTACCATCTATAAAAGAAGGACTTCCTGTTTCTGTAATAGAAGCTCAAGCAAATGGGTTAAAGTGTATAATTTCTGATACAATAACAAAAGAAGCAGACGCTGGAAACGTAGTATATTTACCATTAAATGAGAAATTATGGGTTGAGGAGATAAGAAAATTAAACCCGATTTCTACCGATGAAAGATTAGAAAAATGTAATTTGTTTAGTAGATCTGGATTTAATATTATTAATGAAGCTAAAAGAATTGAAGGTATATATTTATCAATAGGTGATACTTTATGAAAAAAAATTATGGAATAGTGATGAAATTTTATAGATTAGAGAGATGGTTATATCTTCACAAATTTACAATTTTAGCAAAGATCGTTTATAGGTATATTTATCTTCAATTTAATTGTTCAATCCCTTATACAACTGAAATAGGTAAGAATGTAGAAATTGCTCATGGTATTGGAATTGTATTACATCAGTATTCTAAAATTGGAGAGGGAACAATAATATATCAAAATGTTACTTTGGGAAATGGTATGGGGCCTAAGGTAGGTAAAAACTGTATTATTGGTACAGGAGCATGCTTATTAGGAAATATTAAAATTGGAGATAATGTAAAAATAGGAGCAAATTCTGTAGTTTTAAATGATGTTCCTGATAATTGTACAGTAGTAGGTATTCCAGCTAGAATTATAAAATCAAAAGGAAATAAAATTTAGTATGTGGGTATATTTTATTTTAATGCTATTTCTAATATTTTGTAGTGCATATAATGGAAGAGGAAAATTTAAGTTATGTCTTTCAGGTACGTTATTGGCAATTTTAATGGGTTTTAAAAATGTGACAGTTGGTAATGATACACCAAATTATATTGAATTTTTTTTAAGATTAAAAAATATGAGTTCATTTGTTGATAATTCATCAAGATTTGAAAAAGGATTTCAGATTTATACGAAGATAATAGGTATGTTATTTGATTCATATCAAGCTCTTTTTATTATTTCAGCAGTATTTTGTATAGCATGTATTTGTTTTGGAATATATAAAAATTCAAAGAATTGGCAATATAGTTTATTTTTATTTGTTGGATTAAGATTTTATTATTTTTTTCTAAGTGGATTAAGACAAAGCATTGCAGTTTCAATAATTTTTGTTGCTTATGTCTTTTTAAAGGAGAATAGAAAAAAATTATTTATTATTTTGGTTTTATTAGCTAGTACATTTCATTTTTCAGCATGGATATTTTTATTAGCATTACCTCTATCAAAATTTAAATTAGATGAAATTGCAATACCTAAAATTTTATTGATAACCTTTTTAATTTACGTATTGTTTAATCCAATATTGAGTTTCTTTTTAAGTCACATGCCGATTTATTATTCGCACTATTTAGTTACTAAGGCTGCTTCGGCAAACAATTTAGCAGATTTTATAAATGCGATTATTCCTTGTTTATTTTTATTAGTTGCGAAAACAACTAGATTTAATTTAAATAAAGATGAAGAAAATATAAAAAACAATTCAACATTTATTTATTCCGATAAAGATACACAGATGCTATTTTTATTGATAAGTGCTGGATTGTCTTTTATTGCAACTCGTGCATCTATTTTAGACCGAATGGTTCAATATTATTGGATATTTTCAATAATAACAATACCAAATATTATATTTTCAATTAAAGATAAACGTACCAGGACAATATGGTACTTGATAATCACAAGTTTTGTGATTGTATATAATTTAACAATTCTTCTTTTAAGACCTGAATGGAATACAATAGTTCCATACAGTTTTTTTTGGTGAAGCAAGTTAAAAGTTTAATAAAGGAGTATAAGATATGAAATCAATATTAATGTTTGATACAGGTGTTGCAACACTAAACACGGGAGATGAGATTATAAATTATTCAATTAAAAAAAATTGGCCTGAAATTTATGATGGTAATTATATAATGACATTTCCAACTCACACACCGAGCTTTCATGTGTGGCAAAATTTATTGATGAAGAAAAATAATATTTATGCAAACGCAGATTTTAAGTTTTTATGTGGTACGAATATAATGTATACTAATATGTTAAGACCAGAACCAGCATGGAATTTGTTCTTACATAATACAAAAATCGCTAAAAATACTATTTGTGTTGGTACAGGAATTGGGATTAATAGTAAAAAAACTACATTATATACTAAATTATTCTTCAATAAAGTATTATCTCATGATTATATACATAGTGTAAGAGACGAAAAAACTAAGGCTTTTTTAGAAGAATTAGGTTTCAAAGCTTGCAATACTGGGTGTCCTACGTTATGGGGGTTAACGCCAGAATTTTGCTCAAATATCCCTAATAAAAAGAGTAATAGAGTAATATTTACACTTACAAGTTATGAAGGTGATAGAGAAAATGATCAATTAATGATAGATATTTTATTAAATAATTATGAAGAGGTTTATTATTGGCCTCAAAGTTTAGGTGATGCTGAATATTTAAAATCATTTAAAAATATTGAAAGTATAAAAATAGTTGCTCCTAATTTATATGCATATGATGAAATTCTAAATACAGATATTGATTATGTAGGTAATAGATTACATGGTGGAATTTTTGCGATGCAACATAAGTGTAGATCGATTATTATTTCAATAGATTATCGTGCTAAGGAAATGTCAGAAACGTATTCTTTTAAATGTATAGCAAGGAAAAATATTGGTATTGAATTAGAAAATATGATTAATAATAATTGGAAAACATCAATTACAGGGTTAGATTTTGATAAAATTAATGAATGGAAAGGCAGTTTATTTAAATGGATTCTAAATATAAAGTACTTGCTTCAAATACAATTATATTTGCTATAGGAAATATACTAGTAAAATTAATTTCTTTTTTCCTAATGCCATTATATACCTCAGTATTAACTACAGAGCAATATGGGGTGGCAGAATTATTAAATAATTCAATAGAGATTGTAATTCCAATTGCAACATTATGCATTGTTGAAGCATTATATAGATTTTCAATCGATGATGAAGATCATTCAACGATTTTTGTGAATTCAATAGTTGTTACTATTATAGGTGATCTACTTGTTTTTATAGCATGTTTGATTTGGTATGTTTTGTTTCATTATGAATATACATTTTATTTTTTCATACTGTTTGTTACAACAACCTTTTATAAATTAACTATTCAATTTGCCAGAGGCTTAGGACATGTTAAAAGATATTCTTTTTATGGTGTTTTAAATTCATTTTTATTATTTATTTCAAATGTAATTTTATTAGTTGTATTGAAAGGTAGTATTAAATCATATCTTCTATCATTTTCAATAGGATATGGGATTAGTGCAATTGTGGCAATGATATTTTCGGAAGAATATAAATATGTTGAACTTAAAAAGTTTGATTATAAAAAGCTAACAGAAATGTTAAATTACAGTTTGCCAAACATTCCTAATATGCTTTCATGGTGGGTGAACAGCCTATCTGATCGATATATTATATTATTTTTTTGGGGATCAGGTGTAACTGGTTTGTATACTGCGGCAAGCAAATTACCTGCAATGATAAATTTGGTGACATCAATTTTTCAACAAGCATGGCAATATTCTACAGCAACTGAAATTGATAACAATGATAATTCATCATTTTTTTCTAATATATTTCGAATGTATTCTTATGTATGTTTTAGTTGTTGTGGTTTTTTAATAATAATTAATAAATTAATTTGCAAATTGCTTTTAAAAGATAATTTTTTTATAGCATGGAAGTTTGTACCATTATTACTACTTGCTGCTACCTTTGGTTGTATTTCAACTTATTTTGGAACTTTTTATAACGCAATTAAAAATAATAAAATGTTAATGATATCTACTTTATTTGGAGCTGTAGTTAACTTAGTTCTTAATTTTTTACTTATCCCATTATGTGGAGGAATGGGGGCTGCAATTGCTACTGCTGTTAGTTATTTAGTAATTATGGTTTTTAGAATGATAAACGTATTAAAATTTATTACTATTATTTTTAATAAAAAGAGGTTTATCGTTCAAATTTTGACTTTAATAAGTTTATCAATAATTGGTAGTTATGAAAGCAGTATATTAACAATATTATCCATTATTTTTATGTGTGTTATAGTACTTAGTGATTTTTATGTCATAAAGAATATATTTAATATAGGTTTAAAATCATGTAAAATAATTATTGATAAAATATAATGATATGACAAATTATTATATAATTACTACGAGTAAGTATTAAAAGGATACATGTCAAAATTACGATTATAACTTAAATGGTGTTTTCTTCCATGATTTAGAATTGAAAGATTCAGAAGTATATTTAAATGCCGTAGGAAATGATTTAGGGGAAACTATGGGAAACATTATTTCTGAATCCTATAAATTAATGGCTGAAATTAAACCAGATGCAGTATTAGTATTAGGGGATACAAATAGTTGTTTAAGTGTAATTGGAGCTAAACGTTTACACATTCGTATTTTCCATATGGAAACAGGAATCGATGTAAAGATGAGTGTTTACCTGAAGAAACAAATCGTAGAATTGTAGATATTATTTCAGATGTAAACATGGCTTATTATGAACATGCTAGAAGATATTTGTCAGATACAGGACTTCCAAAAGAAAGAACGTATGTGACAGATTCTCCAATGGCTGAAGTATTACATAATAACTTAGCTAAAATTGAAGCGAGTGATATTCATACTCGATTAGGTCTTGAAAAAGGCAAATATATTTTGTTGAGTGCGCATAGAGAAGAAAATATTGATACAGAAAAGAACTTCTTATCTTTATTTAACGCAATCAATCAAATGGCAGAAAAGTATGATATGCCAATTCTTTATTCTTGTCATCCAAGAAGTAAAAAGAGAATTGAAGCTACTGGATTTAAATTAGATCCTAGAGTCATACAACACGAACCTCTTGGATTCCATGATTGTAATTGTCTTCAAATGAATGCATTCTGTGTTGTATCGGATAGTGGAACACTTCCTGAAGAAAGTAGTTTCTTTACAAGTGTAGGACATCCATTCCCAGCTGTATGTATTCGTACAAGTACAGAAAGACCTAAAGCCTTAGATAAAGGTGGCTTTATTTTAGCTGGTATTGATAAGGATCACTTATTACAAGCAGTCGATGTAGCTGTAGAAATGAACAAGAATAATGATCTTGGTATTCCAGTACCTGATTATGTGGATGAAAATGTAAGTGATAAGGTTGTTAAAATTATTCAATCATATACTGGTGTTATTGATAAAATGGTATGGAGAAAGTATTAAACTTTGGCTTAACAGATACATTGGTGACTTGTTAATATATTCGACATTAATGGTATCTATTTAAGATTTATTGTATAAGTGTAAGCGAAAGAGAGACTACACTTATGACAAGAACTTCAAAATATTTAAACCAAGATACTATCGTAGCTTTACAATCTTTTCAAATCAAAAAGATTGATCGAGAAATCACTCATTATTTAGATACAAACAATAAAATGAATACGTATCATTTTGAATACTGTCCTAAATGTGGATGTTATCATCCTCGTTTGGTTAAGAGTGGTTTTGCCAACTCTGGTAAGCAAATGCTTCGTTTTAAAGAATGCGGAAAACGTTTTGTTGTAGACCGTGGTCAGCTTACTTTTTATTCTCACCAAGACCAATCCAAATGGAATGAACTTATCCTGGATACATTGAATGGTGTATCTCTTAAAGAAACGGCTGCTAAAATCAATGTAAACGAACGTAATATTTTTAATATGCGTTATAAACTATTGGTTAGTCTGAAAACTGAGGAGTATCTCAAATGAAGTCGAAATGGATGAAAAGTATACTCCATACAATCATAAAGGAACTAAGATTGATGGCGTAGAATCCAAACATCGTGGAACACCTGCTATAAAAAGAGGCTTGTCTAATCAGCAGGTATGTATCATCACTGCAATTCAGAGATTTGGTCATACAATTGCCAATTAAACATGTAAAATCCTAGAAGAAAGCAATGTGAATTCTTCTTGGATTTACAATTATGTGAATGTTGTTCTAGAGATAAATAACTATTATTTGTTTGTAGAATAATATTCATCTTGATAGGACACATAATTTATACATATGATTGGTATGTAAGTTTTATTCGTAGTTCTCATCCTAATTTTAATCAGTGATTTCATGAATTAAATAATTTTTTGATTCAATTATTGGTTATTTAATCTAGATATTTTATAAATAGAAATTAGTTTATATAAATCTAAAAATGTTGAAAGGAGTTAAAATGCTTAAAGATATAACAGGAATTAGGTTACTTGGTGCAAATTTCGATAAAGTAACTGATATTTTGATGTTAGACACTAATGAAGGAAATACAAGGAAAAACGTCAAGGGATGCTTACTATATGGACGAAATGGTGCAGGTAAAAATACATTAGCAAAAGCTATCAAAAAAGCTAAAGGAGAAATTCAAGATTCTATAATTCAAGCTGAATTTCTAGATATAAATAATTCTCCAATTGTTTTAAATGAAGAAGAAAATGCAAGTGTTTTTGTATTTGATGAAGAGTATGTAGATAAAAACATTAAATTTCGTGAAGAAGGTTTAGATACAATCATAATGATGGGTCATCAAGTTAAACTGGAAGATGAAATAAAAGATAAAAAAAATAAATTAGAAAAAGTGGAGAATGATTTAGTACAAAAAAAAGAGATTTTATCTAAAATTGAAAATTCTGGATGTAAAGAATCTCCATCATATTATTTAAAGAAGATGCGTTCATCGCTTCAGGGAAATTCATCTTGGGCTGGTAGAGATAAAACAATTAAGGGAAATCGTCAAAATACAAAAGTAAGTGACGATACATATAAACAGTTTATTGAGCTTAGTACACAAAAAACAAGGGATGAATTAGTTATTGAATTCGATAATAAGTTAAAAGAATTACAAATTGCTCAAAAGGGAGATGCAATCATTTCCGAAAAAGTTCCAATTTTAAATATAGATTATGATGAAAGTGAAATTGCAAGATTATTAGAAACTCGAATAGAAAAACCATTATTATCTGCGCGTGAAAAATATTTATTAGGACTTGTACAGGCAGGAAAAACAGAGCAACTAACAAATATGGTTGACACTTTTTCTAATAAAAATGTTCATAATTGTCCTTATTGTGCTCAACCTGTTACTGAAGAATATAAAGAAAACTTGATTCAAAGTATTCAGAAAATACTTAGTAAAGAGGTAGAAAAACATCAAACTGCGTTAAAATTTTTTAAAAGAGAAGAAATCATCTTTGATTTTACCCCTTATGTAAAGCTTAAAACAAATTGTGAAACATGCGTTAAATTATTATATGAAATAAATAGTTCAATTTTATACAATAATTCAATAATACAAAGTAAAATCGATAATCCTTATGATTGTTGTGTGCAAAAAATTAAGCCTATCAATGCTTTTTTGAAGCAATTAAATTCAGCATTAGAATTATTAGAACATGAACGAATTGAATATAATAAAAATGTTACTGCCACTCAACCAATAATAAAGGAATTAAATAGAATTAATGGATTAATTGCATATTATGATATTAAAGACTTTTATAATAAGTATCTGTCATGTATTAAACAAGAATCAAAAGACCGTAAAGAATACAGCAAAATTCAAGCCGAATTTAATAAAGTTGCACAAGATTTAAATGAATTGGAAGCAAAACAAAAAAATGTTAAAATAGCACTTTCTATTATTAATCATAATTTGAGTTATATCTTTTTTTCTAGTGAAAGATTTAGAATTGAATACAAGAATAATAATTATGTATTGCTTTCTAATGGAAAGTCGGTATGTCCATCTCAAATTTCTCAAGGAGAGAGAAATATAATTGGCTTATGTTATTTCTTTGCTAGTATATTGCATAATCAAGAAGAAAACATAGCTTATACAAAAGATTATTTATTAGTTATAGATGATCCAATATCAAGTTTCGATATTGAAAATAGAACGGGTATAATGTCATTTTTAAGATATCAACTTGGTAAGTTTTTGCTAGGAAATATGGATACAAAAGCAATTATAATGACTCATGATTTACTAACATTTTATGATTTAGGAAAAGTTTTTGATGAATTGACTGCAGAATGCAAATCAAAGTATGATGTGAAGTGTATTCATAAACAGTATGAATTGAAAAACAAAAAATTAATATCATTTTCTTATAAAAGTAGACAAGAATATACTGAATTATTAAAAATAGTATATAATTTTGCATTAGGTGACGTTACTGATTATAATCTGATTATTGGAAATATAATGCGACAAGTTTTAGAAGCATTTTCTACATTTCAATATAAAAAAGGAATTGAAGATATTTCAACAGATCGAGATATATTAAATCTATTACCTGATGTATATCAAACATACTTTGAAAATTTGATGTACAGATTAATTCTAAATAATGGAAGTCATAAATTAGACCAAACTAAATCAATGTATGATATGAACTTCTTTGCAGTGATATCAGAAAGCGAAAAACAAAGAACTGCGAAAGAAATACTGTGTTTTATTTATCTATTAAACAAAAAGCATTTGTTATGCCATCTAGATGGATTTAGAGATGTAGAGCAAAACTTAACACAATGGTGTTATGAAATAAAATGTAATGCAGGAGCTTAATCTAAACACGGCTGATTTTATTTTTTTAGGGTAACATCCTAAAAGTAAGATTATAGAATTTATCAATTAAAGTAATAAGTTTGTTAAAAATATTTATAATATAGCTTTATATAAGTAATGTTACTAACTTTTGCTTAAATGTTACTGAAGATAATTAGATTTATTGTGCATCTTAATTTTAATATAAGTGTAAATTACTTTTACTGAAAATAAGTTATTAATATGATGCTTTATATTCTGATTAGATAAAAATAAACAGATAGGTGGTGTTATGATAATGAATTTATGCTGCATAAAGGCATTGTTACTTAATAAGGGCCTTATCATTAGTATCATTCCAAGTATTTTATCTTTAGTTACAATTGTTTTTAATTATAGACAAACTAAGATACAAAATAATCAATTTGAACGCAATTATAAATTACAAAAAGAACAGTTTGAAACAACGCTTCAATTACAAAAGAAACGATATGAAGCGGAAATAAATGAAAATAAGGAAAATTTACGAATTCAAAGAAAACCGTATTTCGTTGTATCAAATAGTGTGTGCGGGTGTAATGGTAATTCTGATCACCATATTAGTATTAAATTAAAAAACGAAAGGAACGGGAACGCATTTAAAATATATTTACCTGAGTCAATTGATGTTTCAAATGGTGTAGCAATTCATCGTCAAGAAGTTCTCACTAATACAGTAATACCAATTGGAAAAGAATTGGCATCTGAATGGGGCTATAACAATACTTTAAGTGGTTTTAAATTTTCCATTATAGTTAAATTTGAAGATGCTGCTCAATTGAAATATAAACAAAATTTTATTTTTAAGTTAAGCGATGCTTTACATGTACAAATTATGAATTGGTCTGATCCCGTACTTGTAGATTAATAGATTCTTATGGTATTAATTATTCAGATTTTACCTTATATTGAATTTATCAAGTGTTTATTAACTGAAATTACAGAATAGTAGAAATTATTATTCAAATGATATTAAATGGAGGTGTAATATTATGTTGTTTAATAGAAATAAACAAGTGTCAAAGATAAATGCTAATCATGTTACGATATCAGTTATGTTATTTTTGATTTGTATTATGTTGTTGCCTATTTTATTATATTTTTTTATTGGATGGATTTTTAGTAATATTACTTTTTCTAATTATATTGGTGTTTGTCTATCTTTTTTAGTTGCTTTTATTACATATTTTAGCTTGATGTTTTCTCTAGAAGATTCAAGACTTACACAAATTAGTCTACAACCATATATAAATATAACATCAAAGTTAGATGGTAATGTATTGTTAATATGTCTTGAAAATGTTGGAAAAGGTGAACTATATAATTTGAAATTGAATCAATCAACTAATTGTTTTCTCGATAATTATGGGAAATTGGAATCTGAAATATTAGAGTTTGATTCTATAAATATGTATGTGAATAAAAAGGAACAATATAAATTTATAATGAAAGAGGATTGTTCTATTCCTTTAAATGATCTAATTAATCTAGTTTTCTTTTTTGATGATGCATCAGGTAATCCATATAAGCAAACTATCTCCGTTATCTACAATGAAACTGGTTTTTATTATATGCCACAAGCTCTAGAACATAGGAAAAAGAGAGATGTTTGAAATTATTGAAAATGTATGAAGTTATTTATTTGTATTACGATTAAATTTCAAATCCTAATATGTATATTGAATGTAATCCAATATACTATTTTAAAATTGAAAAATCATGTAATAGTAATTTGATTCTACTATATGTTCAAACATTATATATATTGATGATAACGCTTAAGATATTTCGCATTAATAATATGTATTCTTTAAAACGTATCATTAATTGTAAAATCTGTTATCTACAATATTAATTTATAATGTTTATCATATTTAAATATAAAATGATTTGCTATCAAATGATCTATTAGTAATATATGTAGATACGAGTGCTCTAGAAAAGTCTTTGGATTTTAACTTCATAATTCTATAAGAGAATGTTTAGTAAATTTACAAAGTAGAATAAGAAAATAAGTCTTCTTTTTAAATGATATAAAACACATTGTTTTATATCATTTAAAATTGAGATTGATGTTTTGTTAAGGGAATGATAAAAAGTGTTGAGGAGGTGTATTATGGGTAGAGAAGCAATAAGTTCAAGTGAACGTGAAATGTTGATTAATTTAAACAAAATTTCCAAGAAGAAAGCTGTCTATAGAAAAGTTGTTTTTCATATACATACACCAGCATCTTATGATTATAAATATTTTAATGAAAATAATGGTAAATTTGAAAATGAGAAGGAATTCTTTTATAGTTTAAAAAAAGATGAGTTGGGAAATAGATTTAATGAAGGAAAAGGTTTGATTTCTGAAACACTTTTAGATGAATATAAAGATTGTTATGATAATTATCAAGAAGAATTTTCATATCTATTTATCGCAAAAAAACTATTCGAAAACAACATAGAATTAGCATTAGTCACTGACCATAATACTTTTATGGGCTTTGAAAAATTGTATAAGGCTATAGAAATATTAAAAAAGACAAATAAATTCAAAAAATATGTCAATTTGTTATTAGGAATTGAGCTTTCTTGTGCGGATTCGCATGTTATTGGTATTTTTGATTTTAAACAAAAAACAATGCATAATAAAATACAATTTTTGCAAGAAGAAGTTAATAAATATTTATTAAATGAAGAACTAGGAAGTTATGAAACATCAGTTAATATGATAGACCATATTCATGAGTTAGGTGGTTTAGCTTACATTGCTCATGTTAATACGAGTTCATTATTAAGTGAAAATTCTCTATCAAAATCATTTAAACAACAAGTTTTTGCTAATCCTAATTTATCAATATTAGGATTAAAAGACATAAGCACTGAAGAAACAGTGCGTGAAAAAGTTAGAAATTTCAATAAAGCAGAAAAATCTAAGTTTCATTTTGTATTAGATGAAGATTCTCATTTATTTAATGAGGTTGCTACTAAATCTTTTTGGATGATTGGATCTACATGTAATTTTGAAATGGTTCGAAACGCTTTTCGTGACACAGATTTTTCAATATTATTGGAACCTCCAAAGGAACCGAACATTTATATAGAAGGTATGGCTATAGAACCATTTGATGAAAATATAGGTTTTTTCAATGAAAAACATAATAGAAAATCACCATTATATATATCATTTTCTGATTCTTTATCTTGCCTTATTGGTTCAAGAGGAACTGGAAAAAGTACTGTATTAAATATTATTGATTTTGTCTTTACACAGCGAAATGTTTCATATGAAGATTTACTTTTCTTAAATCGTAATAAAAGAATAACAATATTATTAAAAAATAAAAATAAGAGATATTTTATTAAATATTTAGCACCAGAACTTGACTATTCTAGAGAATTAACTAAGAAAGAAGTCGCAAATAAATTTGGGGTGTTTTTATTTGTTCATAATTCTTCTTTCGATGATGAAAGAAATAATATAAGGAGATATATTCTTAATAATTTAATTTATGTATATGAGATTATTGACGGAAATAATGAAAGATTATTATCTAATAACGAAAAAAAGCAATTGTTAAAGGAATTATATGATGCACATTATTCAATAAATGAATTGGTTGAAATGTCCAAATCTGAAAAAATTAATTATTTTATTGAAAGAAAGCTATCAGACAAAAAAATTCCAGTACCGAAGTTCATGAACTCTAATCGAATGTTATATAAAATTAAGGAATATATAAAAAGAATAGATAATTACGAGAATGATTTGAAAGAGATATGTTCAAATTTTAATAAACAAGCTGAAGATTTAATTATTTTGGAGGTTTTAAATAATGAGAGTATAAGAAATAAAAACTATGATGCTTTGATAAATAAAATATGGATAAACGTAAAACCACGAACATATAACATTACTATTAAAAATATTAAAGATTTTTTGTATACAATTATGAACAATATAGGATTGTATGAATTTATAAAATTAACAATAAGGAGAGATATTAAATTATTTGACTACACTAATTTAAATGATTTTACATTTGAATTAAATGAATTAACAATTATTGAAGGAGTTAAATCATTAGACGATGATGAGAATAAAAATGAGTTTTATAAAATTTTAATACAAGGTATCCATAAATCATTAAATGAAGATTTTTTAAAAATCTATTACGAATCCATATATAAGAATGAAATATATATTGATTTAAAATTTAATGTGAATAGTAATAATGCAAATGACAATAAAAAGATCTATAAATCTATAAAAAATTTGTCATTAGGGCAAAGAGTAGTTGCGTTACTTGACTTTATATTTATTCTTGGTGATTTTAAAGGCGATAGAAAGCCATTATTGATTGATCAACCAGAAGATAATTTGGATAATAGCTATATTTATGAGAATTTAGTTCAAAGTTTGATAAAAGAAAAATCTAAAAGACAGGTTATAATTGCCACTCATAATTCAACCATTGTTACAAATGCTAAGGCAGAATGTATTATTGTTATGGAATCGGATAATGAGCGTGCATGGGTTAAACAAATTGGTTATCCTTATGAGAAACGTATGATATCTTTGATACTTAAATATTTGGAAGGTGGAGAAGAGTCATTCCGACATAAAGAATTTGTATATCAACCAGTTTTAAAAAATTAATAGGAGGAAAACAAAAATGAAAATTGCAGTTGCAGGAACAGGATATGTAGGATTGAGTATTGCTTGTTTATTATCTCAACATAATGAGGTAAAGGCAGTGGATATTATTAAGGAGAAGGTTGATTTAATTAATGCTAAGAAATCACCTATTCAGGATGATTATATTGAGAAGTATTTGGCTGAGAAGGATTTGAATTTAGAAGCAACATTAGATGCGGAGTATGCTTACTCTGATGCTGATTTTGTAGTAATTGCTGCACCTACAAATTATGACAGTAAGAAGAATTTCTTTGATACAAGTGCAGTAGGGAGTGTTATTGAATTAGTATTGAAGTATAATCCTTCAGCTATTATGGTTATTAAGTCAACTATTCCAGTTGGTTATACAGAGAGTGTTAGAAAGAAATTTAATACTAAGAATATTATTTTTAGTCCAGAATTCTTAAGAGAATCTAAGGCTTTATATGATAACTTATATCCTTCAAGAATTATTGTAAGTACGGATGTAAATGATTCTAAATTGGTTGAGAAGAGTCATGAATTTGCTGCTTTACTTCAAGAAGGTGCTATTAAAGAAAATATTGATACTTTATTTATGGGATTTACAGAAGCAGAGGCTGTTAAGTTATTCGCAAATACGTATCTAGCTTTGCGCGTATCTTACTTTAATGAATTAGATACATATGCTGAAATGAAAGGTTTAAATACACAAGATATTATTAATGGTGTATGTTTAGATCCTAGAATTGGATCTCACTACAATAACCCTTCATTTGGTTATGGTGGTTATTGTTTACCTAAAGATACTAAACAATTATTGGCTAATTATCAGGATGTACCTGAAAACTTAATTGAAGCAATTGTAGAATCTAATAGAACAAGAAAAGACTTCATTGCGGATAGAGTATTGAATATGGCTGGTTATTATGGATATGAGGATAATAACACATATTCAGAAAGTGAAGAAAGAGAAGTAGTGATCGGTGTATATCGTTTAACTATGAAATCAAATAGTGATAACTTTAGACAGAGTTCTATTCAGGGTGTAATGAAACGTATTAAGGCTAAGGGTGCAAAAGTGATTATTTATGAACCAACATTAAAGGATGGAGAAACATTCTTTGGTAGTAAGGTAGTAAATGATTTGGATGAATTTAAATCTTTAAGTCAAGCAATTATCGCAAATCGTTATGATAGTTGTTTAGATGATGTACAAGATAAAGTATACACTCGTGATTTGTTTAGAAGAGATTAATTAAAAAAGTTTAAAAAGTGATAAAAGGGGAAAACAGTAAAATCTGATAGTTTTATTGTACAAGTTTATATTAATGAGAAAATAGTTTTAGATATGTTGGCAATATTAGATGATGGGTTTTCAATTGTTAGTCAAGTTGATTATCAAGAGTATCATGAATCAGATACTAACAAAACTGTGGATACCGGTATTGCAACGTCAGCAACATTATTAAGTAAACTGTTAAAGATTAATTTGCGTGGAAACTTAAGCAGTGAAGAAAGTAGCGGAGATATCAAAAATTGTAAACAAAAAAATACATACTAACGTTTCACTTCTTTCTAAATTTATAGATTATTTAAATGATAACAATATATTAAAAAGGAATATAGATTTTTCAACTGATGAAGTTGGAGATTTTATTGAAATAGTCACATTTAACAAAAAAGGATATAGACATCATTAATATCAAATAGGCTTGTAAACTTTACCTGTAAATAAGGTAATGAAACATATGTACAGAAATTAATTTACACAAGCCGCTATTTAAGTGTTAGCTTCATATCCTAATTTATTAAATGTGTCTTATTGAAATAAAAGGAAATTTGCAAAAGAATCCTTTAATAGAATATATGGATGCATTTATTGGATTATTACAATAAGCTGAAGTGTTAACTGGAAATGAACAGATTGATAGTTTGAAGAAAAAGGATTTATAAATGAATTAAAATATATAGGAACTTTCCCAACGGTTACATTGCCAGTAAGCAATTATAGTGGCAAAATGATGGAGATGGAACAACCGGAATATATTACAGAGTTTCAGTTTGATCTGTTTGAAATGAAAGTGCAAGCCTTAGATTGCACCTTGGTTGATAATGTATTTGCAATATGTGATTATTATCTGCAGGACATAGTACAAAAGTATTCCAGATACTTATATAATATTTATAAGTTGTTCCCGTCAACACAGACTGGATTAGATGTACAGGTTCTCTGTAAAAGTGCATTTCCGAAAAAGCATATAAGGCAGATTATAATAATTTCACCATGAAATTATTGGAGGAGCAGGTGGCGTATACGGTCGTGATTAAGACCTTAACAGTAATTGCATAGAGCAAAATTTTTGAGGAGGACATATAAATGGTTGATGGCAAAGCACAAATCTTTTTATCATACTGTTGGGCGGATGATAAGATTGCAGATGAAATTTATGCTAAATTAGCAATGTTACCAGAAGTAAATATTCATAGAGATAAAATTGACATTGGTAAATGGAAAAGTATTAAAGCATATATGCAGTCAATTTCTAATATGGACTTTACTATTTTGCTTATATCAGATTCGTATTTAAAATCATCAAATTGTATGTATGAAGTTTTGGAAGTAATGCGAGATCGAAACTATAGCAATAGAATTTTTCCAGCAGTAATATTTTCGGGGATTTACAATCCTATTATGAGAGCAAAATATGTAAAGTATTGGCAAGATCAATATCAAGATTTAAAGGAAGAGTTAAATGGAATTGAACCAACAAATTTAAGCATGTTATCCGAGGATTTAAAAAGATATCAGGATATCGCAGCTAATATAGTCAAATTTCTTGATACAGTATCAGATATGAATAATCCAGAATTGCCAAAGATTGCAGAGGTAATTAAGACTAAAATTGTAGAAGCTGGATATGGAAAAGAAACGAATGTGGCTAGACAAAATATTCCACAACAAGATTTGTTTTCACAGCTTGGAATAAATAAATATCAGAACAAAGAAGAATTTACAGATTTAGATATTAATCAATTTGTAGTACAAAGTTATCAGCAGGTTATAAAATTGTTTACAAATCTATGTAAACAGTTTGAAAATGAAAATTCAGGATATACAATTGTACCGGAAAATATTGATAGTAGAAATAATGCTTTTCAATTTTATAAAGATGGTATGAAGGTTACGGGGCTAAAAATAATTTTAGAAGATTATTTTGGGGATTTGAATATTGCTATTTCCAAAAACACATTTTCTTCCGGGCATTCTTGGAATGGACTTTATGCACCAGTTAATTCAAATGGAAAACTAGTATTGAAGGCTACGATGACACTGTGGGGAGAAAAGGGAGATCTTGATCCAAGTGGTGTTGTAAAAGATATTTGGGAACAGTATGTTGCCATGTATTTGAGATAAAGTGTGAATATTAGTGCTTTTATGAGAAAGAAGGAATTATGAAGATGCGGTTACGAGAAATGTCAGTGGAGGGTTTTCAATCAATAAAGAAATGTAGTGTGACTTTTGACGAAATAAATGCTGTCATTGGTGAAAATAATGCCGGAAAGACAGCGTTATTAAGAGCTTTGAATAGTGTATTTAATTGGAAGTATGAGGAGCAGAATTTTTTAAATAACGGACATCAGTATTCCAAAAATACGAGAACTAAAATAACATTAACATTTGATTTCATTCCAGACAAAGCGATATACCATGATAAGATTGAGAATGGAAAAATGATTTTACAGCTTGCATATGCGTATGGGAATACGACACGAAAAAAAAACATTAACTATTATTAAACATGTAGGGGATAATATAGCTGTTAATGATGACTTTATCATGCAACTTAAGCAAGATATTGATTATGTGTATATTCCGGCTGGAAGGAGTAGCAGTGATCTATCATGGGGAACGGATAACACTGGATATGACAATATTTTCACAAGAACTATATCAACATATGCAAAGATGCTGATGCAAAGTAGAGATACAATATCAAACCGTGTTGCAAGCGTTTCAGTTGACTTTAAAAAGAAAGTTTTTACAAGACTGGAATCAGATTTTCAAGAAGCGGGAATGCTTGAAACATCAGAGAAGTATAAGCTCGGTTTTACTGATGGACTTGACTACACGATTTTTCTTGACCATGTAAATCTGAATATAGAAGAAAGTGGAAGGGTACTGTCAATAAAAGAATATGGTAGTGGTATAAAAAGTCTCTCTGTCATTGCTATATATAGAGCTTTTGCAAAATTAAGTGGTGTTAATGTAATATTGGGCATTGAGGAACCAGAAACAAATTTACATCCACAGGCTCAGAAAAAACTGATTGCTTCATTAAAAGATAATCGCCAAGATCAAGAAATTCAAGCAATCTTCGCAACTCATTCAACAGTTATTATTGATGAGTTAAATCATGAAAATATTATATTAGCTCGCCGTGTTAAAGATCAAAAGAGAGGTTTTCATACCGAATATACGCAACTAAAAAATACATTTTGGACTACTTATAATTTAAATGAATACAAGCATAATTCGTTTTTTCGGTATAAAAATAGTGAATTCTTTTTTGCAAGATATGTTGTTATTACAGAGAGCACAACTGATGCTCAAGTAGTTAAAGAACTGATAAAAGATTCTATTGGGGATAGAATATTTAGAATAAGTATTTTGAATTTAGATGGAGTAAAAAATCTTAAATATCCATATTTTTTATTAAAAGAATTAGGGATTCCATTTTCGATGGTTGTTGATAGAGATGTTTTATCAAATTATATAAATTCTGAATTAGAGAAAAGTAGGGATAAAAAAAAGTATTTGCCAATTTATAGTCCTACATTGGGATGGAGAAATTCAGTGTTGAAAGATTTATGGTCTACTAAAAGTGAACGAACGATTTATGAAATGAATCTTTCAAAATCATATTCAAACTTATTCGATTTTTGTAAGCAAAAACATTTACTAACGATGCAATATTGCCTAGAAATGGATTTAGTAGCTAATAAAGCTTCAAGAACTGCCTATTGCACTGAATTTGAAATAGTTGACGATGATTCGGCATATTATAATTTATTAATTTTAAGAAAAGATGCAATTAAGTCACCTGAGAAAATTATTAATATTGTGAAAGATTTAAGCCCTAGAGATTATCCATATAGCTTTAAGAAGATACGGAATGCCTTGATAGAAGAAATAAAGAATAAAGTGTATACCTAAGTGAGTTATAAAAATAGATAGAATCACTACATGTGCTTTTATAAATCTTGAGTTTATTTCGATAATCTCTTAGGAGGTTATTTAAATTGACTTTTTTAGTCAATGAGGCACAGAAAAGTATTCTAATCTGCAATCGGAAATTGGTAGATTTAAGAATCGGACAGAGGAATTGAAGCAATATTTAGCGGATGATGAATTGGCCATTTCTTTTATGCAGTAGTTGGTGGATGAGGTATGGGTGTATGAGAATGGAGTGAGAATGAAAATGAAATTCAGTTGTGAGAATTTAATTAAAAAATTAGTAGTGAATGCGTATTTTAAGGTGGGTATTTCAAACGAAGATACTCGTGATTTGTTTAGAAGAGATTAAATTTTGATGAATATAATAAGCATTTATGATATATTTATAGAGTATGTTTTATTGTGAGAAAGGGAGGCTTTTATGGTGAACAGTAGAATGGATCGTACGCAGAGTGATGTACGTGAAATGGAAGAGATTGATTTATTAGAGTTATTTAGGGCTATATTAAAACATATTAAGTTAATTATTGTTTTATGTATTTTATTTGGTGTGGGTGGTTTCTTTGGAACGAAGTTATTAATTGCTCCAACATATACGGCTAGTACATCAATTTATTTAACGCCTCAGATTAGTGAGAGTGGATCTTTGGATTATAATTCGCAGATGGCCAATAGTAAATTGGTTACGAACGCGGTGAATTTATTAACACAGAACAATATTATGTCTGAAGTGGCTAAAGATGTTGGATTAGAAAGTGCTGATAGTGTTAAAAAGTTTGTTAGTGTGACGAATGAATCTGATACAGAAATTATTACGATTTCAGCTACAACTACAGATCCTAAATTATCTAAGGATATCGCTAATGATACAGTAAGTACTTTTATTCGTACAATGCAGAAAAATTTGAATGTTCGTAATATTGAAGTGGTAGATAAGGCTAAATTGTCTTATGTACCTAGTGGACCGAATGTTAAGAAGAATACTTTATTAGCGACTATGGTTGGTTTTGTACTAGGTTGTGGTTATGCAACATTGAGATTCTTGTTTGATAATCGTTTGCGTACGAAGGAAGAGGCAGAAAAGTATTTGGGTATTCCAGTATTCTGCGAGATTCCTGAACTATAATGGCTAAGTATATTGATTTGCATTCTCATATTGCTTGGGGCATTGATGATGGTATGCCTAGTATTGAGGATGCAGTAAAAGCTTTAGAGTTAGCTAAGGATGATGGTATAGTAGGTATTTGTAGTACACCGCATTTTATTCCTGGTCAATTAGATGTTCATATCTATAATGAAATGGTGACTCGTCAATTGGAATTAAGAAAGATGAGTCCTGTCCCTATTTATTTTGGTGGGGAAGTAATGATGAATAGTGAGTTCATTGAAGGATTGGAATTAGATTTGTATCCAACATTGAATAGTTCTCGTTATATGCTTGTAGAATATAATGTTCTTCGTGATATTCATTCGATTGATTATAGAGATGAATGTTTATATGAATTGAAGATGAAGGGCTTTGTTCCTGTATTAGCTCATATTGAAAGATACTTCCATGATGGATTAGATTATGACATTATTGATCATTGGGTAGATATGGGTTGTATACTACAAATGAATCGTACTTCGATTCTTGGTGTAAATGGTAAGAAAATACAAGCCAATGCATTAGAATTATTGGACAATGGATATTGTGATGTAATTTGTACAGATACGCATAGAGCGAGTGGAAATCGTATTGAACAATTAAGTGATGTATATTCATTTGTTTCTAAGCGTATTGGGCATGGCAATGCGGATATCTTATTTTATGAGAATCCAAAGTTATTATTGAGTAATAAAGAGATATTAAATATTGAGGTTGAAAAGAAAAAGAAACTTTTTGGTTTCTTTGGGAGATAGAAATGGCAAGAAAGAAAAGAAATCAATTTGATGTGGATGAAATCTATCGTGGATTACGTACAAATATTGAATTTAGTCAGATGGATGATGCGATTCAAGTAATCAACGTAGTTAGTACAATTCCAAATGAAGGTAAGAGTACTGTAGCTTGTAATTTAGCTCGTATTATGGCAGCTAAATATAAAAATGTATTATTAATTGACTGTGATTTAAGAAATGCTTCAGTTCATAAAACATTAGGTATTTCAAATCGTTCAGGATTAACAAACATTATTTCTGAATTTAGAGACGGCGTAAGTATTCATTCATTTGAAGGAGTACAAGACGTACAATATGATAGTGGATATCCATTATCAGTTATTACTGTAGGGCATAAAGTACCAAATCCTAGTGAAGTATTAGGATCAAAAAGATTAGCTAAATTCTTAAATCAAGCACGTCAAGAATTTGGGTATATTATTATTGACTGTCCACCAGTTGCGGTAGCTAGTGATGCCATTCCATTATGTAATGTAAGTGATGGAGTATTATATGTAGTTGACTCTAAGACATCGGATAAACGAAAAGTTAAGGCTGCTATTAATGATGTTGAAAGAAATGGTGGTCACGTCATGGGTGTTGTATTAAATAAAGTAGAATCAGCAAGTGATAGTAATTATGGTTATGGTTACGGATATGGTTATGGAGGAGAAGACAATGGTAAAAAGAAGAAAAAGAAATAGTTTTATTATTTTAGCTTCAACTCTATTATTAACTGGCTGTGGAAATAGTGAATTAGAAATTACGCAAAACGATATTTTAGAAGTGGCAAGAGACGATGCGAATGCCACAAAAAAAGAATGTTCAAATGTATCGATTCAAGAAGAAAAGAAATACTATACTGTAAGCTTTGATACAACTACTGGATCTTATGAATATAAGATTGGTAAAGATGGTATTATACAAGAAAGAAATTATAAAAAAAGCAATAGTGAAGAAGTTTCTTCAACTGCACCTGTAGAAGAAGAAAAAAAGGAAGAAACTAAAACTGAAACAAAGAAAGAAAAAAAAGAATCAACTTCTTTTGATGAAAATCAACAAGCAGCTATTGATGCAGCTCTTGCGAATGCAGGACTTGGGCAAGAAGATGTGACAGATATTGGTTGTGCTTTAGATGAAGCAACACAACAATATGCAGTTACATTTACATTCCAGGATATCAAAAATACTTGTATGGTTGATGCAGCTACATTCACTGTATTATCTTCTATTCAAGGTTAGATGTACCTGTTTTTGACTGAAAAGGACGGATGTTGTTCTTTTCTTTTTTTTTTAGTACAATAGTTTATATGTAAATTGTGAGGAGAATTCTATATGTCAAAAATAGGAAGATTAAAAATATTTATTGAATTTGTATTTTTCTGGATATTTATACAGTTCTTGCAGGCCATGAATATAGCACGATTTGATGATGAAATAGCTATTAAGTTATGTGCACTATATTTCTTGATGCAGATTTTAATTGGTCGTTATCAAGGAAAAGTATTGTTAATGTATGATGAAATACGATTATTAGTATTAAGTCATGTTGGTTTTTTCTTTGCGAGTTTTTTGGTGTTTCCATTTTATTCTTGGACCTTTCGTAAATTATATGGATTTGTGTTTTTAACAATCTTTTTGTTTGTTTTTGCAGGATTTAGTTCCAGATATACTCATAAATGGTTTAGAAAGAAATATAAACATAATACTTTAATTGTTGGTGTAGGTCATACAGCCGCTCAACTTGCCTTTGTATGTAGAGGAAATAGTTATTCTTTATTAGATGTACAGGGGTTTGTGAATTGTAAATCATATGGTATTCATCAGGAACAAGTTGTTTCTAAAAATAAAACAATAGGAATTGAAGATGTGGATTCATTTATTAAATCACATAATATTGATACGGTATTAATTGCGATACCTGAATTGAAACAAAAAAATTTAAATTCTTTATTCGAATTGTTTAAGAACAAAGTAAATGTGATTAAGTATTTACCACAAGTGAATGGTCTAGTAACGTTTGATACAAAGGTTGAGGACTTTGATGGAATCTTAATGATTTCAAATTCTCGTGGTGTTAACCAGGTTGGTTCTTATGTGTTAAAACGCTTAATGGACATTTGTGCAGGGTTATGTGGAATTCTAATTTTAATTCCATTAACTGTTTTTGTGTTTGTGAAGAACCGTAAAGAAGGAGACAAAGGGCCTATTTTCTTTACACAGAATCGTATTGGTAAGAATGGTAAAGAGTTTAAGATGTATAAGTATCGTACTATGGTGCTTGGTGCGGATAAGATTCTTGAAGAGTTAATGGAAAAGGATCCTGCAATTCGCGAAGAATATACGGTGAATAAAAAATTGGCAAATGATCCTCGTATTACAAGTGCAGGTAAATTCTTGCGTGAAAAGAGTTTGGATGAATTTCCACAATTTATAAATGTATTACTTGGTCAAATGTCTTTGATTGGTCCTCGACCTTACTTGCCACGTGAAAAAGAAGATATGGGACAATATTATGATGATGTTGTCGCCTGTAAGCCTGGTATTACAGGTATGTGGCAAAGTCATGGTCGTAGTGATGTGGACTTTGACCACCGCTTAGTTTTAGATGAATATTATTATCGCAACTGGTCATTCTGGTTGGATGTAACATTGTTATTTAAAACAGTTAAGCAAGTTCTTTATGGAAGAGGGGCAGTATAAGCATGAAAGAACAAAATAAAGTTTTAAGAGGAATTGGAATTGTATTATCTATTCTGTTAGTTGTAGCATCGTTTTATCTTTTATATCAATTGATTAAAATTAATGTTTTACCAACTAAATTATTATTCTTGATCACAATAGTATTTGTCTTGTTAGATGCGATATTTGCGTTATTGTTATGTTATTATACAAGAGCAATTGTTTCGAAAATTATTTGTGTTGTTATTACTTTAGTACTTATATTTGGTTCTTGTATGGGTGGTTATTACATTTCCAAAACAGGAAGCTTATTGACAAACATTACGAATGTAACGAAACATGCTAAAAATACGGTTAGTGTAGTAGTTAAACAATCAAGTGATATAAAGAATAAGTCACAATTAAATGGTTTATCAGTTGGTATATTACGTACTATTGGTACTCAAGGATCATCTAAAGCTTTAACAGAATTAAGTAAAGATGGTATTGTGATGAATCAAAATGAATATGATAGTTTAAGTGCTATGTTAGAATCTTTCTATAATGGAGATGTTGATTCAATTATTATTAATGAATCGAGTCGTAGTCAAATCTTAGATATGGAAAGCTATGCGGATTTTGATAATAATACAAGAGTTGTTTATCAAACTTCTTACAAAGTAGAAAATACAGACAAGGCAAATGCGGTAAGTGATATTACTTCAAAACCATTTAATGTATTAATTTCTGGATCCGATACGCGTGGTGGATTTGATGAAAATGGTCGTAGTGATGTAATTATGGTAGCTACTATCAATCCTAAGACAAGTACGATATTATTAACTTCTGTACCTCGTGACTTCTATGTAACTACCGCTTGTGATGCGGCAGATGGTTGTATGCAAGGGGCATTAGACAAGATTACACATACGGGTATTCATGGTACAAATACTACAAAACGTACAGTAGAGCAATTATTGGGTGTTGAAATCAACTATACATTTAAAGTGGGATTTGATGCAGTTACCGAGTTAGTTGATGCAGTTGGTGGAGTTGATGTAACTGTTGCTCCTGGATATGCGGTTAATAACTTTAATGCATTATCAGGCTTTAGTGTTCATGAAGGGGTAAACCATTTAAATGGAGAACAAGCTCTTGCGTTTGCGCGTGAGCGTTATGCATACACGGAAGGAGATCGTCAGCGTACAAAGAATCAACAGTTAGTTTTGATGGGAATTGTTGATAAAATTACAAGTCCTTCCATTGTCCAAAACTATTCATCTATAATGGATGCAATGTCTAATACATTCTCAACGACAATGTCTAGTAGTGAGATTTCGGATTTAATTAAATATCAAATTAACAACAATCCAAAATGGAAGATGGAACAGTATATGGTCGATGGAACAGGTGATACATTAATGTGTGCCGAACTTGGTGATGCAGCTAGTGTTATGGTTCCAGATCAAAGTACAGTTAAGATGGCTAAGGATAAAATTAATGCGGTTTTAGCTGGAAAATCAGCGGATGATGTAAAGTAATATAATGGGGATAGGTTTGCCTATCCCTTTTTTTTGTAGTATGATAATTGGGTCTAAGGAGAGTTTAATATGCGAAAAAATAAGAAGAAACCAAATAGAGTAGGAAAGGTATTTGGAGTTATCTTTTCTATTTTATTAGTTGCTGCAACAATGTATTTGTTGTTTAATTTGGTAAAATTAAATGTTTTACCAACAAAATTATTATTTTTAGTAACAGTTGTATTTGTGCTTTTAGATTTAATTTTCATCTTATTATTGTGTTTTGCCACAAAGGGTGCTGTGTCTAAAATTATTTGTATTATCTTTACAATAGCTATTGCATTAGGATCATGCATGGGTGGATACTATATATCAAAAACTGGTAATTTATTATCAAATATGACGACTGTATCTTCCAATGCAAAAACGACTGTAAGTGTAGTTGTTAAGAAATCCAGTGATTTGAAAAAGAAGAATGATTTAGCTGGACATAGTATCGGTGTACTACAAAATATTGGAACAGTGGGATCAAAAAAAGTATTAAAGGATTTAAGTAAATCTGGTATTGAAATGAACCAAACACCATATGAAAGTATGACGGATATGTTAGCTGCTTTCTATAATGGCGAAGTAGATTCAATTATCATTAATGAATCAAGCCGTGATCAAATTACAGATATCGAAGAATATGCTGAATTTGATAAGAATACTCGTGTTGTTTATCAAACTAGTTATGAAGTAGAAAATACGGATAAAGCCAATGCGGTAAGCAATATTACAAATACTCCGTTTAATGTATTAATTTCTGGATCAGATACTCGTGGTGGATTTGATGAAAATGGTCGTAGTGATGTAATCATGGTAGCTACCGTGAATCCTAAAACTGGTACTATCTTATTAACTTCAATTCCTCGTGACTATTATGTTACAACTGCTTGTGATGCAGGTGATGGATGTCAACAGGGAGCTTTAGATAAAATTACACATACAGGTATTCATGGTACGAATACAACAAAACGTACGGTGGAACAATTATTGGGTATTGAAATTAACTATACATTCAAAGTAGGTTTTGATACTGTTACTGACATTGTTGATGCCGTTGGTGGTATTGATGTAAATGTTGAACCAGGTTATGAATGCAGTAATTTCTTACATGCTCCAGGATTAAGTGTACATGCAGGTGTGAACCACTTAAATGGTGAACAGGCATTAGGATATGCTCGTGAACGTTATGCATATAGTGAAGGGGATCGTCAGCGTACGAAGAACCAACAACAAGTTCTTATGGGAATTGTAAATAAAGTAACAAGCCCTGCTATTGTGACTAACTATGCTTCAATTATGGATAGTATGGCCAATACTTTCTCAACTACAATGTCAAATGATGAAATTACAAGTTTAATTAAATATCAATTGAATAAAAATCCTAAATGGAAAATTGAACAATCTATGGTTGATGGTACTGGGGATACACAAATGTGTGCAGAACTTGGAAATGCTGCTTATGTAATGGTTCCAGATGAAAGTACTGTTACTAAAGCTTCAAACAAAATTAATGCAGTAATGCAAGGAAAATCAGCAGATGATGTAGAGTAAGGAATAATCCCTTACTCTTTTTTACATTATAGGTATATAATCTAATTGTGAGGTGTTGTTAAAATGGAAACTTCTGATTATATACAAAATAGAATAAATACTAATATTCGTCACTATGAAGAACTAAGTAAGAAGTATCATAGATGTCATGTTGCATTTATGATTGCTGTGTTTAGTTGTTTGATTGGAGTGGTTATATTAAGTGTTATTTATTTGATTGTTCCTGTTGTTTGGTTAATTCTTTCATCATGTGTATTGGTATTAGCAGGTCTATTCTTATTATTCTTTGATGTATTAAACAATTATTCTTCTAAGTCATTAGAGTATAAGTACAAAGCTAATTTATTAAGTTATGAGAAAAATTTATATCAGGCTAAAGAGAGTGGATTTAAAGGTTTTGCGTTTCGTTGTGAAAGATTTATGTAGTGATTATGGTGGTTATAACAACCGCCATTTTTTGTGGATTTGCCAATTGTATGGGATTTATTATATAATATGAAATTGTGAGCTATATAAGAGTTTATAGGAGATTATTATTATGCCTAAAAAGGATGTTAAACTTTCACAGAATGTGAATGGTAATGGTAAAAGAAAAAAGAAGAAAAATAAACGACCAATCAGCAAGTTTATGACTATATTCATGATTGTTAGTTTGGCTTTATTGATTTTTCAAATCATAAAATTAAATTTATTACCTGCAAAATTAATAGTATTAGTTTCATTGGTAATGGTTATTTTATGTTTGATTATTTTATTAATATTTCACTTTAAAGCTAAAAAGTTTTTGCCAAGAATATTAGCAGGGTTTGTTGCACTTTGCATGTGTGTGGGTCTAGCCTATGGTAACTATTTCATTTATAAAACAGATAATACGTTTGATGTAGTTACAAGTCTTGCGGATAGTAAGGCAACAATGACGTCAATTGTTGTATTAAAAAGTTCTTCAATTAAAAAAGAAAAAGATTTAAAGGGTAAGACAATTGGTACTATTTTAGATATGGATAAAGTAGCTACAAAGCGTATGTTGAAGGATTTAGATTCTGACAATATTAAGTATAAAACAAAAGATTATGATGCTTTATTGGATATGATGGCTGCTTTATATGATAATAAAATTGATGCGATTTGTTTAAATGAAAAGTATCGTGATATTCTTCATGAAGCTGATGGATATTTTAATTTTCAAACGGATTCTCGAGTAGTTCATCAAAATGTGCATTATACAAAGGTAGAAAAGAATGATAATCCAAGTGATCCTGTTAATGATATTTCAAAGGATGCATTTACCATTCTTGTAAGTGGTAATGATTCATATGGTACTTTACAAGATTCAAATACAAGAAGTGATGCCAACTTATTACTTACTGTAAATCCTAAAACTGGAACCATTTTAATGACAAGCATTCCTCGTGATTATTATGTTGAACTTGTTTGTCCGGAAGATGATTCTGAATTAGCTTGTCCAGAAGGTAGTTATGATAAATTAACGCATTCTGGTTTAATGGGTATTAAGAGTACGGAAGAAACTATCGAAAAGGCTTTGGGTATTAAAATCAATTATAATGTTCGAATCAACTTTTCAAGTGTTGTTAACTTAGTAGATGCTTTAGATGGAATTGATTTGGATATTAAAAAGGGTGAAGAAGTAGATATTTTCTATGTAAATAGCCAGCCTGGTTTAAGCGTTGGTAAACATCATGTGGATGGTGAGACAGCCTTAGCTTTTGCACGTGAAAGACATGCCTATTTGGATGGAGATAATCAACGTGTGCGTAACCAACAAAAAGTATTTAAAGCTATTTTTAATCGAATTGTTTCTCCTAAGATGATCACAAACTACGGTAAGTTTATGGATGCTTTAGCTGTAGCTTTTGATACAAACTTATCTGGTGATGAAATCAGTAACTTTGTTAAGTATGAATTAAACAATATGCCAGATTGGAAGATTGAATCATATGCGATTGTTGCAGAGCCTGATTATCAATTCTGTTATCAATCTCAATCTTATGCTTCCGTTGTTCAACAAAATGACATTATGAACGAGGTTGCTAGAAAGAAAATCAAGGCAGTATTAAACGGAAAGAGTTCTACTACAGTAGAAGATCCATCAGGTTATTCGCAGACAGCTAGTGAAGATAATTCGGTAGGTAATACAGAAGAATTACAGAACATGGGAATTCTTAATTCATCTGGTAATGCTTCTAGTGAAGACGAAGAAGATTATAACTATGATTATGATCAAAGTTATGATGATACAGATTACTACAATCCAGATGATCAATATTATCAAGAGGATACGTACGAAGATTCTGATTATCAATAAATTGAACTAAAGTGATACTTTTTGTGGTATCACTTTTTTCTTAATAATGTATGAATCTGAATGTTCCGAGGTGGCAAAGTCACCCAATCCATTTGGACAGAGCCATGCAATCCATTGCTCAGATCCACTGATACCACAAAGTGAATATTACATATGGGAAAGCCTATCCAACATGGTAAAATAAGTCTAGTTGATACAGTGACGAAGTGCATTGAATTCGTTCTATAAGTCAACACTTGCATTCTAAGCCATTTTGTATGTTGTGGACGTTTATAGAGGTAAGGGGGAAGATACAAACAATTTTTTTTATGTTGGTTTATATCTCCCTTTATTTCCTCAATTGATTGCAAGTCCAATTGTTCGTTATGGAACAATTAAGGAGGAAATGAGAATCGTAAGGGAACTTTAATGATTTTTGTTTAGGCGTATATTGGTTTAAGTAGAATGGTTGGACCTAATCATGGAAAACTTTAAGTTTCCATATATTTCTAAGAGTGTTTCAGAATTTTGGAGAAGATGGCATATTTCCTTACAAACATGGTTCAGAGACTATATTTATATTCCACTAGGAGGTTCTAGAGTAAATAGTAAGGTTCGTTTAGTTTTTAATATTTTGTAGTATGGCTATTAACAGGAATTTGGCATGGTGCAAACTGGAGTTTTTTTGTTTGGGGATTAATGTAATTTGTGCTATTGATTCTAGAAAAGTTCTATCATATTGATCAAAAGATGGGTGAATGTAATTATCTTTATACAATGTTCTTTGTCATGTTGGGATGGGTATTATTTAGAAGTGATTCTATAAGCAGTGCACTCGTATATATTCGTTTTATGTTTGTTTTTGGCTGTAAAGGATTTATTGATGCTATGTGTATTCAATATTTTAAACAAAATGCATTGCATTACATAATGGAAATCTTATGCTGTATGCCTGTCTTTAAAAACATTGATTGCATTTTCTTTAAGAACGTAGTTTATAATGCGATTGAACCATCGAGTATTACTTCAAATAAAAAGTCAGGTAAAAAAGTGCTTTTGATTGGTGATTCATTCTCTAAACATATGAATGATATTATGAGCCTATATTTCTCTGAAGTACATACAGTCAATGTATGGTCATTTACAACAGATCAATTAAATCAGTATCAGCATGATATTGTTGTATGGGAATATGTTGAAAGATACACAGACCATTTCCGATGGATCTCATGATTTGAATAGAGGGATTCTTTTATAATTTGGTTTATAAGATGGTATTGAGTGTTTAAATGTTTTAATATAATAAAGGAGTTTAAAAATGAAGAAAATTGATTTGCACATTCATACAATAAAGACAGTTAGTGATTCGATTAAAGGTGATGAGTTTGAATATTCTTTTGATAAATTAAAAGAATATGTTCAACAAAGAAATATTGATGCAATTAGCATTACAAATCATAATGTTTTTGATTTAGAACAATACGAAGACATTAGAGATAATATTGGAATTGTTGTATTCCCAGGAATAGAAATTGATTTGGAAAATGGACATATATTAATAATTACGAAAGACAGTGATGTTATAGATTTTTATAAACGATGTCAAAGAGTTCATGAATTAATCAAAACACAAGACGATACTTTATCGTTTGAAAAGTTTGATGAAATTTTTCACGAAAGAGAAAAGTATTTGCTGATTCCACATTATAAAAAGAACCCAAAACTAAAGGCTGATATCATACAAAAAGTTGGTAATATTTATGTAGGTGAAGTGAAAAATCAAAGAGAATTTGAAGTGTTAAAGAAAAGTAAGTCTTCAATAGTACCGGCTTTTTTTAGTGATATGCGTTCAGTTGCTAATCTAGAAAATTTTCCTATGAGGCAAACTTACGTAGATGTAGATGAGGTAACATTAGAGAGTCTAAAATATGCCCTCAAAGATAAGAGTAAGGTTTATTTATCAGCAAATAAAAACAGTTTATTTGAACTTTTACCAGACGGATTTCAAGCTTCGACAGGATTAAATGTAATATTAGGTAATAGATCTTCTGGTAAATCTGTAACTTTAAATAAAATTGAAAATTATAATAGTAATGTTAAATATATTAAACAATTTGCTTTAATAGAAAAAGATGAAAATAATGAAGAACAAATTTTCTCGAAAAAAGTAAAACAGAAAAAGAGTGGTGTTATTGAAGACTATCTAAAAGAATTTAAGGAAGTACTAACTGATATATTGTCAATTGATGTTAAAAAGTATGAAAATGATTTAGTGGATTATTTACAAACATGGATAGAATATGCTATTGACTATGATAAAAGAGATTCTTTTGCTAAAGCTGTTTTATACACAAGCGGTGAAATTGATTATTTAGATGAGAGTGACGCAATAAAAGTTATCGATGCTTTAATTGTTTTACTATCCAATAATAAATATCATAATTTGATTGATAAATATTTAGAAAGAGATAAAATTATTGAATTATTGAAAGAACTTCTAATTTGTTATGATAATATACGATTGAAAAATACAATTGCAAAAGAAACAAATTTAATTGTAGGCATGATTAAGAATAAATTAACTTTACAATCTAATATTAGTGCACCAAAATCCTTTAATTTTAAAGAATATTATATATCAAGGAAAAAGATTAAGGTTTTTAATGAATTGTTTAATGAAATAAAAAAGCCACGTATCGTTATGAATGAAAAAATTAATAAATTTACTGTAGTTGCTGAAACTCGAGGATTCTCATCAGCTACAGAATTAAAAAATTCATATGGAAAGAAGATATCATTTAAGGCAGCCATGGATCAATATGACGAAGGATATAAATATATATTAGAGTTAAAAAATATCGAATCTATACCAGAAACAGATTTCTATCGCTTAATTGTATATTTCGATTATAAAATACTAAATGAATATAAATTAAAGGTTTCAGGTGGAGAAAGATCAGAATTTAGACTTTTAGAAGAGCTAAATGATGTATCGTATTATGATATGTTGTTGATTGATGAACCAGAATCTTCGTTTGATAATATGTTTTTAAACCAAGAAGTAAATGAGAGAATCAAAGAAATTTCTCAAAAGATACCAGTGTTTTTGGTAACTCATAATAATTCAATAGGAGAATCAATAAAACCTGATTATTATATGTATACAAAACGTTGCTTAAAACCAGATGGAAAAATCGAGTTCAAACTCTACGGAGGCTATCCAACAGCAAAAGAGTTGTCTACTGTAGATGGTGATAGAATTGATAATTATTCTTCCTTAATAAATAGTTTAGAAGGTGGGGAGAGTGTTTATAATGAAAGGTGTAACGACTATGAAATACTTAAAAATAGATAAATCTAAAGGCTATTATCTTGATAAAAATGAAAATTATAAAGAGATTGATCAAATAAACGGTGAAGATATATTTTATATTTTAGATTCAATTATTACAAAAGAAGATTTTGAAATGGATGAATATGATGAAGAAAAGCCTCAAAATCAAGTACATAGAATAATTTATAAAGAATTATATGACAAATTTTTATCATTTAAAGATCAAAAAGAAGAGATTAAAAATGAAATAGATAACTTGTACATTGAAGCAAAAAATAAATATGTCCAAAAGTAGTGTAAATACATATTGAAATGGTGTTAAACCAATATAAAAAGGGAAATCTTAAGTTTTTCTTAAGTGGTTGAGTTAAGGAAGTATTCATTTTATAATTGAATCAATTGAGAGGAAGATTGAATATGTTTTGTAAAAATTGTGGGCACGAAATAAGTGATGATTCTAAGTTTTGTTCAAATTGTGGAACAAAGGTAGAAGTCGATGAAGATATTGTTGTACCTGTTGCAGTAGTGGATAAGATTGAAGAAGAAGTTAATGAATCTGAAGTTGAAACAAATAAAGAAGAATCAGTAAATGAGAATGAATCAACTGCATCAGTCAAAGAATGGTACTACGTATCGAACAATGACTCTAAAGGATCATTTAGTATAGATGAGATGAAGACTAAGATTACTTCTGGTGAAATCAATGGTAGTACTCTAGTTTGGAAGGCAAGTATGAAAGACTGGGAAAGACTAGAGAATACAGAGTTAAACGAATTTATTTCTACATCATCATCTTCGAATGATTGGTATTATGTAGAGAATAATGATTCTAAAGGACCTTTTAGTGAATCAGACATGAAAGGATTTATTGATAGTGGTGTATTAACTGGAAATAGTTTTGTATGGAAAACAGGCATGCAAGATTGGCAAAGATTAAAGAATACCGAGCTTGCAGGTAATGAAACAGTGCATGTAGAACCAAGTTTTTCATTTACTACTGGAGTTGTAAAAGAAAAGAGTATTGGACTATGTGTAGTATTAAGTCTAGTTACTTGTGGCATTTATAGTATTTATTGGCTATATACAATCGCACATGACTTAAATGATCTATGTGAAAGTCAAAAACAAGAAAAAGGCGCTGAACCAGGACTTGTTGTTGTATTAAGTATTGTGACATGTGGAATCTACTTACTATACTACTTATGGAAGGCTGGTAAAATGGTATCTAGTCTTACAAGAAGTAATGGACATCATCCTAGTGATGATAGTATCGTTTTAATGGTATTATCTATACTTCAATTATCATTAGTATCCTATTGCATCCTTCAGAGTCATATTAATGGTTTCGCAAAAGACTAAATATTTAGGAATAGTTCTCACACTATTCCTTCTTTTATTATTCTATAAATGCCCCTTTCAATTCATTACAGGCTTGCCATGCCCAGGATGCAACATGAAAACAAGCCTGTATTATCTTCTGAAAGGAAATATTCAATTATCTCTGTATTACCATGCTCTATTAATACCAACAATCATTTGTGGCGTTCTATGCTTGTTAAAACCCGAGAAAAGAAAAATGATATTAATTCTATGGTGTGCACTCATGATAGTGTATTACATTTATCGTATGATTCTTTATTTTCCAAATAGTCCAATGATTTATTCAAAAAATAATTTAATTTATTTACTATTTAGACACGAATAATGACAATTAATAATGTAACTTGAAATTATAAAGGAGGACATACTTATGTCAAACACTTATTTCACAGTTACAGGATTAAACCATTATTATGGAGATTCATTTCTAGAAAAAGAAATGATTGTTTATTTAAAGAAAGAAAAAGATAATGAATATGACAGGGAAGCCATTAGTGTTAATCTTCCAGGACTTGGAAAGATTGGATATGTAGCCAATAGTCCTTATACAGTACTAGGAGAAAGCTATAGTGCAGGAAGATTGTATGATAAAATCAGTGAAGAAGCGAGCGGCAAAGTTAAATTCATGTTAGACAAAGGAGTCATTTGTGAGCTTATTGAATAAGAAAATGGAAGTGTATTTTGGCAGTAATCGAATTGTAAATCAACCAAAGATTATTACGGATGGATATTATAAAGATTTTGGATATGGATTTTATTGTACAAATTTTGAAAAACAAGCTAAAAGATGGGCATTAACTAAAAAGAATAATCATACTGTGAATGTATATTCATATACTGAAAATTCGGGTTTAAACTGCAAAGTTTTCGAACAGATGAGCGATGAATGGCTAGACTTTGTTGTTTCGTCAAGAAGAGGAATAACACATGCGTATGATATTGTAGAAGGGCCTATGGCAGATGATACGATTTGGAATTATGTGGATGATTTTGCGCGTGGCTTGATTTCTAGAGCGGCTTTTTGGGAGCTTGTTAAATTTAAGTATCCTACGCATCAAATTGTTTTTTGTACAGAAGAAGCTTTAAAATGTCTTTCATATCAAAGGAGCTATAGTTTATGAGAAATAAATACTTTGATGAACTAGTAACAGAAAATGATTTGTTTTATGTTTGTTTTATGATTGAAAAGACATCTCGGTTTCTTCATCAACGAAATCAATATGTTGTGAATCAACTGGGATATGATCATTTGTATCATCTTATTAGTGTTGCGAATGTTTTGCATAGTGATAATCCAGATAAGGAAGTACATGATTTGATTGATGAATATAAACTAGAGTATGGTAGTTTTCATGTTGAAAATGTAAATAGTGAATTATGTTCTCGCATTCCAACTGAATTGGACATGGGAAAAGTATACACAAGATTAATAGTGGATACCTTACTTCCAAATGAAGATTATATACAAGGACTTATACGAATCTATAATGATGCTATTTGTCAAGTCATTGACGATTATACGAATGGTGCTTATTATGAACCTTCATATGTGATTGCCAGAGCTTATAAAAATGGTGAGTTTTAACAAACAAAAAAAGATTGTAGATTACTGTTCTACAATCTTATCTAAACTATGAATGAATTCTACAACCATCTTACGCTTAATATCATCGATTTTAACGAGTTTATTTAACGCTTCAATTTCGTCTTCATTATCTAGACAAACGATTTCTCGTCTTAGTCTATCGATTTCGTCTTCTAAACGATTCTGTTCTTTAATATATTGTTCATGAACAGCTTTGATTTGATTGTATAATTGATTATCCATGTTTACACCGCTTTCTTTAATCATCATATAGTAAAGTAGAGAATAAAACAACTAATTTTTCAAAATGATTTGAGTTTTTACTTTTTCTTTGATAAACTAAATTCAAAGCGATGACAAGAAGGAGTAGTTTATACCAATTCTATAGAGAGCAAGCGTTTGGTGAAAGTTTGCGTGTTGGATAAGTGAAGGTAGTCTTTGAGCTGAATTTATGAACTAAGAGTAGTAAATTTCGTGACACAGCGTTAATGTGAATGAGAATAAAATTAGGTGGTACCACGTCAAGCACGTCCTATGGGGATGTGCTTTTTTATATGTATGGAAAGGATGATTGTGAATGACGTTGGAAGCAAAGTATAATCATTTAGCAGTAGAAAATGATAAATACCAAAATTGGATTGAAAAAGGATATTTCACAGCGGGCGACTTGTCTAAACGCCCATATTGTATTGTGATTCCTCCACCAAACGTAACAGGAAAGTTACACTTGGGACATGCATGGGATACAACACTACAAGATATTTTATGTCGTTATAAAAGATTAAAAGGCTATGATGTATGTTGGGTAGCCGGAATGGATCACGCGGGTATTGCGACACAGGCAAAGGTAGATGCTCGTTTAAAATCAGAAGGAATTTCTCGCTATGACATTGGTCGTGAAAAATTCTTAGAAAGAGCTTGGCAGTGGAAAGAAGAATATGCTTCGACTATTCGTAGCCAATGGGCTAAATTAGGATTATCTTTAGACTATAGTCGTGAACGCTTTACATTAGACGAAGGATTATCTCATGCCGTTCGTAAAGTTTTTGTAGATTTATACAATGATGGATTAATCTATCAAGGGGAAAGAATTATTAACTGGGACCCAGAAGCTAAAACCGCATTGTCAAACATTGAAGTTGAACACAAAGAAATCATGGGACACATGTACTACTTCAAATATAAAGTGGTTGAAACAGGACAAGAATTAGTGATTGCGACAACACGTCCAGAAACCATGTTTGCTGACCAAGCTATCTTTGTACACCCAGACGACGAAAGATATAAAGACATTGTTGGAATGCACGCCATTAACCCTGCCAATGGAGACAAACTTCCAATCATGGCAGACGACTATATTGACATGAGTTTCGGTACAGCCGTAATGAAATGTACACCAGCACATGACCCTAACGACTTCGCATTAGCTAAAAAATACAACTTGCCAATGCCTATCTGTATGAATCCAGATGGAACCATGAATGATATGTGCGGTAAATACGCTGGTATGGATCGTTTTGAATGCCGTGAAGCCTTAGTTAACGACTTTAAAAAAGCTGGTGTTGTAGATCACATTGAAGAACACTTACACCAAGTAGGACACTCTGAAAGAACAGGCGTAATTGTAGAACCATACTTAAGTAAACAATGGTTTGTGAAGATGAAACCATTGGCTGAAGAAGTATTAAAGAACCAAGAAATCGAAGATCAAAGAATTAACTTCGTACCACCACGTTTTAATAAAACATTTGAACAATGGCTAGAAAACATTGAAGACTGGTGTATTTCACGTCAGTTATGGTGGGGACACAGAATTCCAGCATGGACAAACAAAGAAACAGGTGAAATCTATGTAGGAATGGAAGATCCAAAAGACATTGAAAACTGGACACAAGATGAAGACGTATTAGACACATGGTTCTCAAGTGCATTATGGCCATTCTCAACACTTGGCTGGCCAGAAAACACAGCCGATCTAGAAAGATACTTCCCAAATGATGTATTAGTCACAGGATACGACATTATCTTCTTCTGGGTAGCACGTATGGCCTTCCAAACACGCTACTGCATGAAGAACCGTCCATTCAAAGATGTATTGATTCACGGACTTGTACGTGATACACAAGGACGCAAGATGTCTAAATCATTAGGAAATGGTATTGATCCAATGGATGTGATTCAAGAAAAAGGTGCCGACGCACTACGCTTCTTCTTAACAACAAACTCAACACCAGGACAAGACTTACGTTTTGATGAAACGAAGATGGACGCAAGCTGGAACTTCATTAACAAGATTTGGAACGCAGCTCGTTATGTTCAAATGCAAATTGGGGATACAAAACCAGAACTAGATATGGCAAAAGCCAATAGCGTAGACAAATGGATCCTAGCACGCTTTAACGAAGTATTAGACCACGTTTCAACAAACATGGATAAATATGAATTAGCTATTGTAGGAAACGAACTATATAGCTTTGTATGGGACGACTTCTGCAGTTGGTACATTGAACTATCAAAAGCCACACTATATTCAGAAGACGAAAGCTTAGTGGCCAATACAAAAGCTGTACTATACACAGTCATGATGGGAATTCTAAAAGTATTATCACCATTCATGCCATTTGTGACAGAAGAAATCTATTTGAACTTGCCACACGAAAAAGAAAGCTTAAACGTAGAAACATGGCCAGAAAAAGTTGAATTCGAATACACAGACAAAGAAAAAGACGAAATGGCATTAGTTATCAGTGCCATTCAAACTGTACGTGAAATCAAAGTCGAATACTCAATGAAACCAAGTGAAGACTTAACAATCTCACTACACAATGACAACGGCTATGTAGCACTAAATACAGAATCAACTGCCATCCTAGCACGCATGGCACACGCCACAGTCAAAGAAGACCTTAATACAGAAGACGTACTATCACGTACAATCGAAAAAGCTGTATTAACAGTCGCAATGGATGCATTAATTGACTTAGAGGAAGAAAAAGGAAAACTAGAAAAAGAAATCGCACGCCTAGAAAACGAAATCAAACGTTGTTCAGGCATGTTGAAAAATCCTGGCTTCGTCAATAAAGCACCAGAAGCAAAAGTCAATGCAGAAAAAGAAAAACTAGCATCTTACACAGAAAAGCTAGAAATGACGAAAACACAATTAGATAACATCCTTAAGAAATTAGGATAGTATAAATCAAACGCCCAGAGACAAACTCTAGGCGTTTTTCACTTATATGGTCGAAAATAGTGATATGTGATTTATAGTAATCATTCGACAAAAGGTATATGATTGGAATTAATTTATAAAAGCATTGCATGACTATCAATTTTAAATCTATATATCAATGATTAATATGACTTTAGTTAAAAACTATTTGAGTGGAATTAGTAACAACAAACTTTTAAAGTAGAAAATACGATTGAGATAAAGTATACTTTAATTGATTATGAGTTTTAAAGGAGTATCGTATGTGTGAAATAAAAAGAGTTAGGTATGAAAAATGTCCGCTAATAGAAGTAACATACCAGTTGAATTTTCCGACTATTTTATCAATTGAAGCAGAAATGCCTGTTAGATTTCAAAACGCAATTAGAAAAGATTTTCCTGAGTATAAAATGCAAACAGAGCAAGAGGGAGAAATTACTGTAAATATTAAAGGAGAAGAATTAAGCCCCATTTATAAACAAAGACAAGCAAAAAAAATTCATTATTTTATTTCAGAAGACGGACAGTGGAGAATATCTTTATCAAAAAATCAACTGTCAATTTCAACATTGAAATATAAGCAATGGGAAGATTTAAAAGAAAAATTCAAAACGCCATTAGGCGCTTTTATAGATATTTATGATCAATCTTATTTTGATAGAATTGGATTAAGGTATATTGATGCGATTGATAAAGAGAAACTAAATTTAAAAAATGTTGAATGGCGTGAGTTAATACAACCACATTTACTAGGCTGTTTAGGATTGGATGAAGATTCTTATAAAATTAAATCCTCTGTCATGAATACAGAAATAGTTATGGAAGATGTATCTGTAAAAATTTCTTCAGGTTTAGGTAGGATAAATCAAGAAAACAATGTTGCTGGTGAAGTCTTTATTTTAGATTGTGATTATTTTGAGGCTAAAAAGGTTGAAATGTCAGAAATTGACAAAGTTTCAATGAAATTGCATCAGAAATCTACAAGTTTTTTTAGAAAATCAATCACTAAAAAGTTACATGAGGTTATGGAACCACAAGAAATAGAGGTGTAGATATGAAACTTAATTATTTAGATGAAACACGAGAAATCTTAAATAAAGAATCATATTTAGATTCATCTGATTTTTGTTCATTTCAGGATGTATATTCAATGGGGTTGGATGAAGAAATTGATATTTTTTCTGAACTTCCTGTAGATTTGTTTAAAGACACGTCAAAAAAACAAATTCAATATGTTATGCAATTATTCAGAAGTGAGTATTCGAAATATGTATGTGCAAGAAAATTAAGTACGGTTATACCAAAGTTAAAATATCACATTGATGAAGATGGGGCTTCAATAATTCAATTAGCATCATCTTGGAATGAAGGCAATGCATCTTTGTATTTTGCTTTTGAGGATAATGAAAATGATAGTAGTTTTGGAATGGTATGGAATGATAATAAAAAACAAAATTTTGAATCAAGAAGTGGAAGTATTATTTTGAATAATGTCAATGATATTATTTATGAGGTTTTAGATTTTATATTTAGGGTTTATTAATTATGAAAGATTTAGATGAAATATATCCAGATAAAATGTTACGTGGAATTTCATCTTTTGCATTTATAGAACAAGGAATTTTGCAAGATGATGTATTTAATTTGGATCCAGTTAGAGAAGATGGATATTGTGAGATATCGATTACTTGGTATGACAATCAAGATGCATTCAATGTTTTGATGTCACAAATGTCGGATCGTAGAAATGAACTCCAATTTAAAGCTGGAGCTGCTGAGTTAGATAAAGGTGAATTAAATCGAAAAATGAAACATCATTTTATTTCTTCTAATATGAAATACGAAAGAAGTCCATCTTTAAATTATAAATATCATGGGAACATACTCGTAAAAAATTGCTTAGATAAAAAAATTAAGCGATTAATAAAATGTGGGTTGGCTACATTAGCAAATGAAAAAATATATGAAAACCCTAATTACAAAGAGATGAAATAATACATCTCTATATTTTGTGCTTTTGTTCAACTATTATTGATTTTCAACAGCATAATATTATTTTATATGATGGGTAGAAATCACTAACTTTGGTTTTGATTTTTACCCTTTTTATATACGTGATTATATTGGTAAATTAATACTTTTATAAATGATGTTCAAGAGTAAATGTAAAATGTACATACATACGAGGAGTCGAGAAAGATGAATAGACAGGAAATAGAGGCATTGATGAAAGATGTATATACATCTAGTGAAGCTGTAGAATATTTAAATATCTCTACGCAAAGTTTAAATCAATTAGTACATGATAAAAGAATTGTACCAATTAAAATTAGTAAGTCTATCATGTTGTTTTTAAAGAGTGATCTTGATGCATGTAAAATTACAAATGTCGTTAAAGATAATAGTGGAATTAAAAATGAAAAATTTGATATTAATATCACTTTCGTAAGAGATGCAATTTTGTATTATACGATACAACAATATTTTAATAATAATGATAAAAAGACTTGTGAGTTTATTCATCAGATTGAAGAAACTCATTGTTTTAGTTTTCGAAATGGATTGAAAATGAATATTCCGTTATTATCTAAATTACTTAATACTACAGATAAAGAATTATACGCTCATTATGGCATGGTAAAGAAAAGTTTCGCTAATTTAACTAATGATGTGATATTTGTAAAAAAAGGGGATCAAGCGTATTCTAAACTATTAGCTACAACGAAAGAAGCTCCACCTTATTTGTTTTTAAAAGGGAATGTTCACTTGCTAGAAGAAAAATCTGTTTGTGTTGTTGGTAGTAGAAATGCTAGTGAAGAATCAATGAAAAAAACGGAGCGTATTGTTAAATCTCTTGTTAAAAGAAATATCGTCGTAAATGCTGGACTTGCTAGAGGTATTGATACAGCGACTCATACTGCTGTATTAGCCAATGGTGGAAGAACAATAGCTGTCATTGGTACACCGATCAACCAGTACTATCCAAAAGAGAATAAGAATTTGCAAATTCAAATTGAAAAGAATGGGTTGGTAGTATCTCAATTTCCACCATGTAATGCTATTAATAGATGGAATTTTCCAACACGTAATGGAGTTATGAGTGGCATTTCATTAGCAACTATCATTATGGAAGCAAAAGAATTGAGTGGTGCATTGAAACAAGCCGATTATGCATTAAAACAAGGTAGAGATGTATTGATTCCACAATCTGCAATTGATAATCCTTTAATTCAATGGCCAAAAAAATATGCTAGTAAAGGTGCTCATGTATTTAAAACATTAAAAGAAGTTTTACAGATTTTAAACAGAAATGAATTGCTTTTAAACATGCTTGATAACGATATGAAAGTAAGTACTGTTGAAATGGATTGATCGGATGAACATTATTAGTGCTGGGTGATACTCTTTATAAATAACTTTTTGCGGTATTCGTTAGTCTTACGAATAAAAAATGAATTAAGGAGGAACCCAAGAATGAGAGATGTTTATGATGTTGCTAAATACTTTATTAAAAATGATGCGGATTCTTTTCCAAATACATATGAAGGAAATATGAAGCTTCAAAGTTTGCTTGTATTTGCTAATATGATCAATGTTGCAAAGAATGGACATGTCCAAAATGTCATTCAAATCATAACAGAGATGTAAATACATCCATCAATATATTGATGCAAGTCATTTTAGCAAATTAAACATAAATAAAAAAGAACCGCAGGAATTGCGGGGATAGCTTGTTAAGAAAGGTTTCAAAAGAAGCCTGTTCCCAAGAATCTCGTCACTTCAGTGATGAAAGGTTCAAAAAAAGTAAAGAAATCTGTAAAAACAGATTCCTTAAACCATGGAAAATCCTTGTCGAAGAATGGAATACCAGTTGCTTTTCTTGTAGAGAAAACGGACTACAATAACGGTCTGCTTTTCTTCATTAATAGTATAAAAGGCAAGGTAATTATTGATTATTACAAAACGAATTTCCCAACTGGCTAAAACTGGATCATCGACAATATGGAACCTTTGAGGAAAATCTGATAATGTTTCTATCTGCTTTGTGACAACATCTAACAGATTATCAGCAGCTTGAGGATTTTTGAGTACAAATTCGATGTAATCCACAGCACGCATAATATCATGCTCTGCGGTGGATGTGATATGAAGCTGATAACTCATCGTGTGCGGCGACTCCTGATATCTGCCATAGCTTTAGAGAAAGGTTTGGTATTACCTGATGCAACATCATCCATTCCTTCCTTAATTTGGCTGTATAGTTCAAAGCGGCTGGTAAGATCTTCGTAGGCTTCAATACTCATAACTGCAAGGTCGCCTTTTCCATTTTTCGTAATAAAAACTGGTTCTGGATAATTATGACAAAATGTAGAAATTTCATTGTAATTGTTCCTTAAATCAGCACTTGATTTGATTTTCGGCATAAAAGCACCTCCTTATTCATAACAAAATTGAACTAACACACTCTGGCGAGTGTGGGCTTTTTTTAATATAGCCTAGTTCTTCTCCTGTTTCTTATTCTATCATAGTTTTGTCTTTATTTTTTGAAAGGATGTGTTGTTATGA